>Ga0075366_10000023_pt1 | contig 53503 bp, 43 predicted proteins | sample EndMethybrTD3031_FD_72351 | JGI IMG/M metagenome (GOLD analysis project Ga0075366, IMG submission 72351) | Populus endosphere microbial communities from Tennessee, USA - Endosphere MetaG P. TD hybrid TD303-1 | ecosystem: Host-associated > Plants > Roots > Endosphere | place: USA: Tennessee...
TCCTGCGTGGCGCTGGGCACTGGCCGCGCCATGGAAGATCCGATCTATCGCGGCGTTCTGATGACCGCCTAAGGCGAAAGGGCACATCATGGCGCCGCCGCCGAACCGGCGCTCCGGCTTTTCCCGCAGGGCGCAATATACCAATTTCATCGGATATATCGCCGGGATCGCAGGCGGGCTGCTGGGCGCAGCCTTCCTGATGCTGGCTTTCGCCAATCCATCCATCTTTTCCAGCTTGCGCGGCGTGGGAAGTGATATCGCTGAACCCGCTGGCAAGGTGGCAGCCGAAGGTCGCAAGGCCGGTCATGGACTGTTTGATGGCCTTGCCGCCTATTTCGATGCCGCACAGCAAAACGCTTATCTCAAACGCGAAGTTGAGGCGGCCAAGGTAAAGCTGGTCGAATTCAACGCCCGCACCGAGGAAAATCGCCGACTCAAAGCTCTTCTGCAATTGCGCGATGGAGACAGCAAGCCGGTCGCTTTCGCCCAGCTTGTCGCATCCACTGCGGCCAGCACGAGGCGATTTGCAACAATTTCGGTTGGCGCGGATGATGGAATCAAGGTTGGCATGCCGGTAAGCTCGGCCATGGGCGTGGTCGGGCGGGTGCTGGAGACCGCTAGCTCCACTTCCCGGGTTCTGCTCATCACTGACGCGGAAAGTGTAGTTCCGGTGCGCCGCGCCAGCGACAGTCTGCCGGGTTTCGTCGAGGGCAGAGCCGATGGCAAAGTCCAGATCCGCCTGATCAGCCTGGGGATCAATCCGCTGAAACCGGGCGACGCCTTTGTCACATCCGGGGCCGGTGGTTTATACCCTCCCGGCATGCCGATTGCCGTAGCTGAAACGATTACCCGAGACGGGGCGATAGCGCACGTCCTGGCTGACCCGGCCGCCAGCGACTATGTCGCAGTGCACGAGGCATGGGTGCCGCAGATCGATGCCGCGCAGGCGGCAAACAACGCCAGGGCTGCGCGCAGGTGAACCCGCTCGGCGCGATGCAACGGCTGCTGTCGCCGCCCCGCGTGGGCGGGATCAATCGCGCACCCTCGCCGCTGCTTGCGCGAGCCACGCCGTGGCTATCAATCATGCTCGCATCGCTCCTGGCCAATTCGCTCGTCATAGCCGCGGCGCCTGTCATGCCACCCGTCGGCCTGATGATGTTGGTGGCATGGGTGCAGATCCGCCCCGGACTTCTGCCGGTCTGGGCCGGCCTGCCGCTCGGCGCTTTCGATGATCTGTTCAGCGGTCAGCCTTTCGGTTCCGCCATCCTGCTCTGGTCGCTGACAGTCATCGCGCTCGACGTGATCGAAATGCGCATTCCCTGGCGCAATTACCTCATCGAATGGGCGACGGGCGCGGCTTTGGTCTGCGGCTGTCTGGTTGCCATGCTGGTTTTCGCCAATGCCACGGGCGGTGCGGCGCCATTGCTGGTCATCGCTCCGCAGTTGGTGATGGTGCTGCTGCTATACCCGGTGATTGGCAGCCTGGCCGGTGCGCTTGATCGCTTCCGGTTGATCCGGATCATGGATCTCGGCCGGTGAGCGGCAATTCTCGCCACATCAGCTCGGGCACGCTCAAAAACAGTTTTGACCGGCGCAGCTTCTTTATCGGTGCCATGCAGGGCGGCGTCGGCCTGCTGCTGGCGGCCCGCATGGGCTGGATCGCCGTCTTCGAGAACGAGAAATACGAACTTCAGGCCGAGAGCAACCGCGTAAACCTGTCGCTGATCCCGCCGCGGCGCGGCTGGGTGCTTGATCGCAACAACGTGCCGCTTGCCACCAACAAGACCGACTTTCGCGTCGACATCGTGCCCGAGCGCGTCGTCGATGCCGAAGCCACGGTTTCGCTGCTGGGATCGCTGTTGAGCCTGAATGCGATCGAAGTGCAAGATTTGCAGGACAAGCTCGACAAGGCGAGCGGCTATCAGCCGGTCGAAGCCGCCTCAGGGCTTGACTGGGACCGGTTTGCCGCCGTCAGCGTCCGCTTGCCCGACTTGCCCGGCGTGATAGCTCAGCGCGGCTTCTCGCGCTTCTATCCGACAGGACCGGCCGTCGGCCACCTGATTGGCTATGTCGGCCCTGCCTCGGCAGCGGACTACGAGAAGGATAAGGATCCACTGCTGGTCACGCCGGGCTACAAAGTGGGCAAGGACGGGCTGGAAAAGCAATTCGAGGCAGAGCTGCGCGGCACCCCCGGCGCGCGGCGGACTGAGGTGACCGCCTCGGGCAAGATGGTACGCGAACTCGAAATGCGCGAGGATGTGCCTGGCAAGCCAATCAAGCTCACAATTGATGGCGGGTTGCAGGATTTTGCGGCGCGGCGCATCGGCCTGGAATCTGCCGCCGTGGTAGTAGTCGATTGTGCAACCGGCGGTATCCTTGCGCTCGTTTCCATGCCGTCTTTCGATCCCAATGCCTTTGTTGGCGGCATTGGCCGGCTCCAGTGGAAGATGTTGAACGAAGACGATCACATCCCGCTGCTCAACAAGGCACTGCGCGGGCTTTACCCTCCGGGCTCGACAATGAAGCCCATGGCGACGCTTGCGCTGCAGATGAAAGGCGTTTCGCCAGACGAGCGCATCAACTGTCCGGGAGGTTATCGTCTCGGCAGCCGCTTCTTCCGCTGCGATGCCGTGCATGGTTCAGTCGATATGCGGCAGGCCATAGAGCACAGCTGCAACACCTATTTCTGGGCGATGTCGCACCGGGTCGGCTACGACACCATTGCGCCCGTGGCCAAGATGCTGGGGCTCGGCCAGAAATTCGACCTCCCGGTCAGCAACCAGCGCATCGGCACGATCCCCGATGCTGCCTGGAAAATGAAGCGCTACAAGCAGGAATGGACAGCTTCGGATTCGCTCAATGCCTCGATCGGCCAGGGTTATGTCTCGGTTTCGCCATTGCAGCTTGCCGTGATGACCTCGCGGCTTGCGTCGGGCAAAAACCTGCAGCCTCAGCTGATGTTCGGGCCGGGGCCATTGCTCGGTCCCGCCCTGCCCTTCACGCCCGAGCAATTGGCTGTCGCCCATGACGGCATGTTCAACGTCGTCAACGGATCGGGCACCGGAACGCGCAGCAAAATCGATATCGGCGGCGTCAAGATGGCCGGGAAGACGGGGACGGCGCAAGTCCGCGCCATGATCAGCCGCGGCCACGTGTCGGACTGGAAGTCGCGCGATCACTCGCTGTTCATCTGCTACGCGCCGACGGACGTCCCCAAATACGCCATGTCTGTGGTTGTCGAACACGGCACATTCGGCGCCCGCGCCGCTGCGCCAATTGCCAAGGACGTAATGACCTACCTGTTCGATCCGGCGCAGGCCTGGGCAACTTTGCTTGAACTGGAAAAAGGTTGGGGGGGAACGCCTCAGCAGCGCATGGAGGCCAAATTTTCTTCGTTTGCTGCGACCAAGGGCGTCAAGCCTCCTCCCGCGGCCCCAAGCGAAACTCCCGCAGAAAAATCGCCAGAGCGCGAGCTCGCCGCCACCCCCAAACCTGGTGCGACCGCGCAGCCAGAGGCCCGCTCTTCTCAGAACCCGGCTCCTGCAGCGGCTGCAGGCGGTGCGCCAGCCCCCGCCAAAGCCCCCCGGCAAGGGACGGCACCTTGAGCCGCATGTTCATCCCCGAACCGATCGCGCGGCAGCCATGGCGGGTTCTGCTGCCGTTGACCGCGCTCGTGCTGTTTGGATCCACAGTGCTCTATTCGGCAGCGGGGGGGAGCCTGCGTCCCTGGGCTCTGACTCACAGCCTGCGGTTCCTGCTGTTCCTCGCCATGGCACTGGTCATCAGCCGGATTCCTCGCGATCTGTTCAAGTGGGCCGCCTACCCTGCCTATCTGGGCATTCTGGCGCTGCTGGTGCTGGTTGAACTGATGGGCGCGATCGGTGGCGGCAGCCAGCGTTGGCTCAATTTGGGCTTCATGACACTGCAGCCATCCGAGCTGATGAAGCCCGTCATCGTGCTCACGCTGGCGCGGTTTTATGACACGTTGCCGCCTTCTATGACCGCAAGCTGGCGCGGCCTGCTGCCGGCGGGCGCGCTGATTGGCATTCCCGCCGCCCTTGTCATACTTCAGCCCGATCTCGGTACCGCATTGGCAATTTCATTTGGCGGCGTCGTGGTGGTTTTTCTTGCGGGACTTCCGCTCAGGTGGTTCATCGGCGCAGGTCTCGCTGCAGCCCTGGTCGCGCCGATCGCCTTCTTCACGCTGCTGCACGATTATCAGCGCAACCGCGTTTTGGTTTTCCTTGATCCGGAAAGCGATCCACTGGGCACCGGTTATCACATTACCCAATCCAAGATCGCGATCGGCTCAGGCGGCTTTTTCGGCAAGGGCTTCGGCAATGGCAGCCAGAGCCACCTGGAATATCTCCCCGAAGCGCACACCGACTTCGTTTTCGCCACCATGGCGGAGGAATGGGGCATGCTGGGCGGGCTGTTCGTCCTGCTGGTCTTCGGTCTGATCTTCCGCTGGGGGATCGGCGTGGGCCAGAAGAGCCAGGACAGGTTTTCTCAGCTACTTGCAGTCGGCATGACCACAACGATATTTTTCTATGTAGCGATCAACCTGATGATGGTGATGGGCCTCGCCCCGGTGGTTGGCATCCCGCTCCCGTTTGTCAGCCATGGCGGCTCGTCGATGATGACCAACATGATCTGCATCGGCACGATCATGGCGATTTCCCGCTGGCGAACAGGCTCTCGCGGACTGGGCTGATCGGACCTGCCGGTTTCCCTCTTTTCACCGGCGAGACAATCGCTATAGGGACGTCTCCCGACGATTCGGGTTCGCGGCAAATTACGCGATGTGGACGCATAGCTCAGTTGGTAGAGCAGCTGACTCTTAATCAGCGGGTCCTAGGTTCGAGCCCTAGTGCGTCCACCATTTCTTCGATGATAGATTGTTCGCAGAACCCTGCCCTTAACCTGCCAGCCACTGCATGAACGCTCGCGATGCATCTGCAAGAGACGGCAACATTATACATTGTGGGTCTTTCTTATCGCCCAGTTCCAGTCCACGATCACGCTGCGATCGCTTCGACGAGGCGGCGAGACAGAGGGAAGAGCATGGCTGGCTACATCGAAAAGAGAGCGAACCTCGCGGGCAAAGTGGCTGTAATAATCGGCGGAGCCAATGCGATCGGGGCGCCGGTGAGCATGGCGCTGGCCCGCGCTGGGGTGGACATCGCGGTCTGCGATCGTGATTCGGGCGATCTTGAGCGCTTGCGCGGCGAGGCCGAGGCACTAGGACGACGAGCGTTCATTTTCACGGCCGAGCCGACTGATTCTGAGCAGCTGGACGATTTCTACGACGCGGTGGGCGAAGCGTTCGAGCGGCTCGATATTGTGGTGAATGCCGTCGCCGCAGTGACGCGGGGGTGGTTTATGGACGCGCCGCGCGAAAAGATCGCACAGGAAATCCAGGCGAACTACGGCTATTTCATCCAGTCGGTGCAGCGTGCAGTGCCTCTTATCCAGCGCGGGGAGCGCGGCGGCAGCATTATCAACTTCACCTCCATCGAGGCCCACAGGGGGGCGGCGACGTTCGCCGTCTATGCCGGTGCGCGGGCGGCGACGACAAATTTCACCCGCAGCGTCGCCGTCGAACTTGGTGCGCAGCGCATCCGGCTGAATTGCCTGGCCCCGGATTCAATTCCCAGCGAGCTTTCACTGTATGCGCTTTCGGAAGAGCACCGGCTCGCCATGCAGAAAATGAGCCCAGAGCAGCTCAAGCTGAAAGTGGAGATGTACATTCCGATGAAGCAGCAACCGCCGCTAGATGCCATCGCGGACACGGTGCTGTTTCTCGCCTCCGACATGTCGGCCTATATTACCGGAACTACCATCCACATTGATGGCGGAACGATGGCTGCGTCTGGCTTTATCGACTGGCCCGAGGGCGATGGTTATGTCCCCTCGCCTCTGGCAGGCACACTTAATCGGCTGATGCCGCCTGAATAAAGCCCAACTTCAGCGCTGCCCGGCGCTTGCTTCCCGGTCGCGTCGACGCAGCGCCCCAGCTGTCGGCGCGGGTCGTTCATCGGGGACGACCGGCATCGGCTGGCCGCGCCGGGCGAGCTCCTGAACCATGCGATCGAGCAGCGCGGTGCGAACTTCGTCTGACGGCTCGAGCACCTCGCCGGGGTCCGCAATCATCGGGTGAACCGGTAGCATCCGCACCACTTCCAGGTGCGTCGATTTTCCGCTCCCTGTCACAGGCCCGACAAAAGTCGCGCAGCCGAAGAATGTGAATGTCGCCATGCCGGTGCCCTTCCACGGGGCCGCCAAAGGCACATCGAGATCGAAGCCGGTGTCCGTCATGCGCACGCTGCGCACGCCGATCGGCAAGGGGAAGCCTTCCGGATCGAGCAGAGTGAGATGGCCCTGAGCACCGCTGTCGACGAACTGCCGGGCGAAGTCGCGCCAGTCGCGCTTCGGCCAGTTGGACGGGGCGCTTGGCTTGGCGGCGGGCGCGGGATCGGATTGGGGAAAGACCGCATCGGAAGGCGCATTCCAGACCTGCGGCGCACTGTCCATGGCTGCGCGGTTTTCCCACCACATGACCCGTTTCGGCGTCACTTCCATGATGATCCGCGCCCAATACCACACCGCCTGCCGCGTCAGCTCCCAGGGGCGCGACATGCCGACACTGTAATGCGCGGTCTCAGACAGGTAGCGCTGGAGATTGGCCTGAATATCAGCATCGCGAACCGCGCACATGCCGGCAACGGAAATCACAGGTTCGTCCTCCCGCCCTTCGATCAGCAGGCCGACCTTCGGGTTTCGCCGCGCCCGCTCGGCCTTGACCGGGTAGGCCAGGCCCGTCGCGCCCGAGAGGATGCTGAGATCGTCGGCCGGAAAGGCGATGACCGGCGTATCGATCGGCACCCCTTCCCCGCTCACCGTCGCGAACTGAAAATGCAGCGTGCTGAGCATCAGATCGGTCACGTGCTTGGGGAGTTCCTGCAGTTGCGACATTGTTCGTCTCCCTAAGTGGCATGGTGCTATGCAGCGATGTGCGGGTCAGATTGTGGATTCAAGTTGCGCTGTACACATGAGCATATGGGAAACCGAGAGTACATCCAGCGCGATACTCGCCTAGTCTCGGCTGAAACAGGAAACAGGCGGAGGAACGGGCGATGACGAAAGCATTTCTCGATGAACGTGCGCACCTTGCAGGACGGATTGCGGTTGTCGTGGGTGGCGGCGGCGGGATCGGCCGAGCGGTGACGCTCGGGCTGGCGGGCGCGGGCGTCCACGTGGCTTTCTGCGATGTCGATGGAGCCGCGTTGGCCGCGACTGCCGATGAAGTGCGCGGTCTTGGCGTCAAAGTCATGGCGATGGAGGCCGATGCGACTGTCACTGCGGCGCTGGCCGGATTTTTTGACGCGGTGTTTCGCGAGTTTGAGGGGATCGATATCCTCGTCAACGTGGTTGGCGGAGTCAAACGCGGATTGTTCATGGAGAGCACGCCCGAGACCTGGCAGGGCGACATCCACCGAAACTATGGCTATGCGCTTGAATCGATCCACCGCGCGGTCCCCTCGATGATCGAGCGCGGCGGCGGCAGCATCGTCAACTTCACGACGATCGAAGCGCATCGAGGCGCGGCGACATTCGCGGTCTATGCCGGGGCCAAGGCCGGGCTTACCAACTTCACTCGCGCACTCGCCGTCGAACTGGGCATGCAGAACATCCGCGTCAACACGCTGGCCTCCGATTCCACGCCGACGGCGGGCAACATGAACGCCATTTCGGCACAGTTGCGCGAAGAGGCGATGGCCGTGACACCCGAGCAGCATGTCGGCGGGCGCCGCATGTACATTCCAATGGGGCGCGCGGCGAGCGTGGATGATGTCGCCAATGGCGTGCTGTTCCTCGTTTCCGACCTTGCCGCTGCGATAACCGGGACAACGCTTCACGTCGATGCGGGCACGCACGCCGCATCGGGTTTCATCAACTGGCCGCAAGGGATCGGTCATTTGCCGGCACCGCTGGGCAAGGCACTCGAATTGCTGTTCCCGCATCCGGTTGCGGAAGACAGGTGAGACAAGTCAAGCCTGTTCACCGCCGCGCGCAGCCGCCTCGCGAAAGTGCTCGGTCGCTTCCTCTTCCGTGCGCAGCCACAGGTCTCGCGCGATTGGCCGGCGGCTTTCCTCAAGGATATGGCCGACCAGGCCCACCGCTCGGGCCATGACGCCGAGGCCGCGGCAGATCTGCCAGTCAAAGCCCATCTCGCAGCACAGCGCCCCCAGGATGCCAGTGGCGTTCGCGGGAAGCGGTCGTCCTTTCCTGCGCCCGGCCTCAGCCGCGACCTCCTGGATCAGTTGCACGTAAGGGCCCGAAAATCCAGTTTCCTCTGCAATCGTCACCAATCGCGGGGTTCTGGGATCGATAGGCTTGTGGAACGGATGGCCAATGCCAGGGACAATCGCCTTCTGGCCTTCAAACTGATCGACAATGGCGCGCGCCAGCTCCGGGATGTTGGCGCTGGCATCGGGCTTTGGCATCGCTTCCTGAAGGATCTGTGCCGAGCCTTCGACGCTGCCGACGAACACGCTGCCCAGCCCGCAGAGTCCAGCAGCCACAGCCGCTTGCATAGCTTCGGGCGCGCCAAGATAGGTCAGACGGGTGGCGAGCGCGCTGGGGGTCAGACCATGCTCGACAAGCGTAACCAGCATCGCATTGAACATGCGGGACTGAGCTTCTCCCGGCAGATCGCCGGTCAGCTCAAGGAAAGCCATGTCGCCGAAGCTGACTTTCCCTAATATCTCGTCGGGGAGGCTGCGGCCAAACAGCGTGATAGAATCCGGCGTGCTCCAGCCGATCTCGGAGTGATATTTGCTCATTGCCAGCTTCCCGCAGCGCCGCCCCAGGCACGAAGGGTGCCAGAACCAAGGCAGCGATTGCGGCGATATAGGCGGCGGCCTCGCTCATGGGCAAATCCAAATAATTGACCTATTATGCAAATTTTCTGATTACTGGCACCCGGTCAGTCTCGAATCACGCTCGCTCCAATTCAGGCAATTGCATGGCAGATCAAATGCGGTTCAGCTTCAAGTCGCTGCAGATATTCATCGCGCTGGCCGAAACTGGCAGCTTCAAGAAAGCGGCCGAAACGGTGCATCGATCGGCATCGGCAGTGAGCATGCAGATTAAGCTGCTGGAAGATCAGCTGGGCGTGGTGCTGTTTCACCGCACTACGCGGCGGGTGCGCTTGACCCAGGAGGGTGAGCTGCTGCTGGGCTCCGCGCATCGGGCGATGGCTGAGCTATCGGGTGGGCTGATGCGCATCCGAAAGGTCGTGGACCTGCAGACCGGCCACCTCTCGCTGGGATGCGTGCCCAGTGTGGCAGCCTCAATTCTCCCCACTGTCCTTTCCGCCTACCAGCGCGCCTATCCGGCAATTCGGATCACGCTGCGCGAGCTGGCCGCGGAAGAACTACATCGAGCCATTTCGCGCCAGGAAGTCGAATTCGGGATAGGCCCAGGCCTGTCGCCCGCCGGCGATCTCCTTTTCCAGCCAATCGCGACCGATCCTATCTATGCGCTCGTACCCACGTCGTACGCCATATCCAGCCGCGAGGAGATCAGGGTGGAGGAGCTCGCCGCGCTGCCGGTTCTGATGTATTCGCGCTCGGCGGCGCTGCGCGGAAATCTTGAGCGCGAGCTCGCCGCGCGCGGGCTCGAATTTGATATCCGCTACGAGATCCTCCACGCCAATACACTCGTCGCATTCGCCCGCGCGGGGCTTGGTGTGGCGATCCTGCCAAAGGTCACAATTCCGGAGCGGCTCGGCAGCAAATTGCGGGCGCTCCGTATCGTCGAACCCGAACTTGAGCGCACACTCTATCTGATTAGGCAACGCGGCAGCGCACTCTCCCCACCAGCGCAAGAGTTGGCAAACCTGATTGAACGACACTTCGCCCGCATAACGCCCGGCTGAGTGTCCCGCCGCGATTAACCAGTCTTTCTGATGAATTGCTAAAATAAACGCGATTGCTGGGTGCAGTTGGCGGCCATATGATCGCGACCAGCAGCAATGTTGCCTGAAAGAATTCCCCGATGTCGGTCCTAAGTTTTTGCAGCCTAAGATCCAGACCTTCGCCGTGTGCACAGGGATATTTCCGCGCGGACGCACAATCTTGAGCAAGCCGCAGCCCATGGCGGGCATTCGCGTGCTCGATGCCGCAACATTCGTCGCCGCACCATTCTGCGGGACCATCCTCGCCGACTTCGGAGCCGAAGTCATCAAGATCGAGCAGCCAGGTTCTGGCGATCCCTTGCGCAAGTTCGGCATGGTCACCGAATGCGGTGACAGCCTGGTCTGGCTGAGCGAAGCACGCAACAAGAAATCGATGACGCTCGATCTGCGCACGCCGGAAGGTTCAGACCTGTTTCGCGACCTAGTGGCCAAGTCGGACATTGTGCTGGAGAATTTCCGTCCGGGCACGATGGAAAAGTGGGGTCTGGGATATGACGGCCTTGCTGCGATCAATCCTGGCCTGATTATGCTGCGCATCAGCGCCTACGGCCAGACTGGCCCTTATCGCGAAAAGCCCGGCTTTGCCCGCACCGCGCATGCTTTCAGCGGCCTGTCACTGCTGGCCGGCGAGCCGGGTCGGGTGCCGGTAATGCCAGGCTCAACCTCGCTGGCGGACTACATGTCGGGCATGTGGGGCGCGATTGGCGTGATGATGGCGCTGCGTTCACGCGACGAAACCGGCCAGGGACAGTTCATTGATCTGGCGCTTTATGAGTCTGCTTTCCGCATCCTCGATGAAATCGCGCCGGCATTCAGCAAATATGGAGTTGTGCGCGAAAGGCTCGGTCCCGACACGATCAATGTCGTGCCGCACAGTCACTATCCCACCAAGGATGGCTGGGTGGCCCTCGCCTGCTCGAATGAACGTATGTTCCAGCGCCTCGCCGTGGTCATGGGCCGTCCGGAGCTAGCCGAAAGCGCCGAATATGGCACGATGGAAGCGCGCCTGGCGCGGCGGGATGAAGTCAATGCCCTGGTCACAGACTGGACCTCATCAATGACAACCGCCGAATTGACTGCCGCCTGCGAGTCAGGAGAACTTCCCTGCGCCCCGCTCAACTCGATTGCTGACATCTTCGAAGATCCCCAGTTTGCCGCACGCGAAAACATGTCGCGGATCATGACCCGGGCCGGAGAACTGATGCTGCCAACTGCGATCCCGCGCATGTCGGAAACCCCGCCGCAATTTTCTCATCCTGGCCCGGCGCTGGGCGAACACACTGATGAAATCCTGCACGAACTGCTCAATCTCGACTCTCAGGAAGTCTCCAGACTTCGTGACCGGGGAGCGATCTGAACCTTCTGCAAGGTTGTCAGTAATAACGAAAGGCGCACGATGAACCGGCAAATGAAATTGGTCGCCTTTCTGCAGGCGCAAAATTGCTCGAACTATCCCGGTTCGTGGCGCCATCCAGCTTCGATGACCGACTGGTCGACCAAGGAATACTATCAGCGGATCGGCCGGATTCTCGAGGACGGAAAATTCCACCTGGCGTTTTTCGACGACCGGCTGGCGATACCTGACAGCTATGCTGACGATGTGTCTCTGACAGTCGAGCACGGCATCCGGGCGACCAAACTCGATCCGATGATGGCGGCAATGGCCATGGGCATGGCGACCGAGAAGCTGGGCATAGGCGTGACCTATTCAACGACCTATTACGAGCCATTCCACGTTGCGCGCATATTCGCTTCGATGGACCTGATGCTGGGTGGCCGGGCGGCCTGGAACATCGTCACATCGCTCAACGATTCCGAAGCCGCGAATTTCGGCCGATCGCAGCATCTCGAACACGACCTGCGATATGACCGCGCCGACGAATTCATGGAAGTCGTGCTGGGCCATTGGGATACCTGGGAAGCCGACGCCATCGTGTCCGACCGCGCCACTGGCCGCTTCGCCGATCCGGCAAAAGTCCACAGCCTCGATCACAACGGCCAGTTCTTCCGCTCGCGCGGGCCATTTACCGTGCCGCGCTCCAAGCAGGGCCAACCGGTCTTGATCCAGGCGGGGGCCAGTGGCCGCGGCCGGGCTTTTGCGTCGCGCTGGGCCGAGCTGATCTTCGTGATCTATCCCAACCTCGCCGTCGGCAAGACATCCTACGAGGCCATGAAGCAGGAGCTGGCACAGGCCGGACGTGCGGAAACATGTATCACACCAGCAGTCTATCCGGTCATCGGCGAAACCAAATCAATGGCCGAAGACAAGCTCGCCATGATCGAAAATCTCGCGAAGCCGGCCGATGCGATGGTATTGCTGTCGGAAGTGTTGAATTACGATTTTTCCCGCAAGGCGCTCGATGAGCCTTTCACCGACGAGGAACTGCAATCGATTGGCGGCCTTCGCGCCATCCTCGATCGCGCCGTCAAGATGAGCGGAAAGACCAATCCGACTGCCGAAGAACTTATCCGTGCCAGCGGGCGGGGAACTCTCTCGGAACTGCCTATCCTGGCGGGAACGCCGGCCATGGTTGCCGATCAGATGGAGGAATGGTTCACGACCGCGTGCGACGGCTTTGTGATTGCGGCAACGCACATGCCGGGCAGCTACGAGGACTTCGTGCGCCTCGTCGTGCCGGAACTGCAAAGGCGCGGCTTGTTCCAGACCGAATATGCCGGCTCCACCCTGCGCGAGAACCTTGGCCTGCCGCTTGCCCATCGCGGTGACTGGCGCAAACACAGCCCGGCCATGGCTGAAAGCGCGACCTGATGTCTACTGCCCCTGCGCCAGAAAATAACCAGGCGGGCCTTGCAGGGCCCGAATACGACGTGATCGTGATTGGCGCGGGCGTGGGCGGGATTTACCAGATCAAGCGCCTGACCGATCTCGGATTCAAGGCCACCGTGCTCGAAGCCTCGCCGGACCTTGGTGGAACCTGGTATCACAACCGCTATCCGGGCTGCCGCTTCGATTCTGAAAGCTATACCTATGGCTATTCGTTTTCGCAGGAACTGCTCGAGGAATGGCGTTGGAAGGAGCGCTTCTCGCCGCAGCCGGAAAACCTCCGCTACCTGAATTTCGTTGCCGACAAGTTCGATCTGCGGCGGCACATGCAGTTCAATTGCACGGTCGAGCGAGCGATTTTCGACGAGACGAGCAACCTTTGGCGTGTCGGGCTCGCCGATGGCCGCCAGATGACCTGCCGTTTCCTGGTTACGGCACTGGGTCCGCTCTCGATCCCGACGTTGCCGCGATACGACGGCATGGATGAATTCAACGGCCAGTCCTGGCACACTGCCCACTGGCCGCACGAACCAATCGAACTTGCAGGCAAGAAAGTGGCGGTGATCGGCACTGGCGCTACGGGAATTCAGGTCATCGCCGCTATTGCCGGCAAGGTTGGCCACCTGACCGTTTTCCAGCGCCGACCCAACTGGAGCGCGCCGCTGGGTAACAGTGAAATCTCCGATGAAGAAATGGCAGACATCCGCGCGCGCTACGGCGACATTTTTGCAGCCTGTGCCGCAAGCCCTGCCGGGTTCGAGCACAAACCCGATCCGCGCAGCTTTTACGATGTGTCGCGCGAAGAGCGGATTGCAACCTGGGACCGGCTATATGCCGGTCGCGGCTTTGGCATCTGGCTGGCAAACTTTCGCGAGATATTCACCGATGAGGCAGCTAATGCCGAGTTCTCGGCCTATATCGCCAATCGGATCCGCCAGCGGGTGAAGGATCCCCGGATCGCCGACAAGCTGATTCCGCGCGACCACGGCTTCGGCGTCCAGCGCCTGCCCATGGAAACGCGCTATCTGGAGGCGTACAACCGAGACAATGTCGAACTGGTTTCGCTGGGAGAGACCCCGATCGAGCGGGTAACGCCAACCGGCATTCGCACCAGCGAACGCGACTATGATTTCGACATCATTGTCTATGCGACCGGCTTCGACGCTTTCACCGGCGGATATGACCGAATCGACATCCGCGGCCTTGGCGGAGCCAGCTTGCGCGAGAAGTGGGCCGATGGACCGCAGACCTATCTCGGCATGTTGACCCACGGCTTTCCCAATCTGCTGATGATCGCCGGACCGCAAAGCGGCACTTCGGCCGGCAATTTTCCGCGCGCGATAGAGGTCAACGTCGATTGGTGCACGGATCTGCTGGAATTCGCGCGGACCCACAATCACCTGCGTGCAGACGCTTCGGCCGAGGCCGAAAAGGTGTGGATCGAGCACGTTGTCAAAATGCAGGGCCGCATGCTCAATCGCAAGTCCAAGTCGTTCATGACCGGCTACAACTCGAACATCGCGGGCCGCGAAGACGGCAAGATCCGCTACAACATTTACACCGGCGGACTGCCGCTCTTTGCCAACATACTTCGTGAAGCCAGAGAGAAGGGCTACACGGACCTAGAATTCGTTTCCGCCAATGCCCCGGCGTGGTCAAAACCCAACTTCGGCGCGCAAGTCAAAACGGTGGAGACGGCACCTTGAACATGGGTTACGCAGCAAAAAAACTAATTTGTCGCTTGATCGGCATGGTTGGGAGTGTCGATGTCCACGCTTGAGACCCGGCTCGATTGTCGCTCGGAAGTCTATCAGCGCAACCGCGCGGATATGCTCGAGCAGCTTCACGAAATGAACGCGCTGCTGGCGGAGGCTGCGGCCGGTGGCGGCGAGCGTCAACATGCAAGGCTGCGCGAACGCGGCAAGCTGCCCTTGCGCGAGCGCATCGCCCTTGTTCTCGACCCCGACACGGCCTTTCTCGAAATCAGCCCCCTCGCCGCCTGGCGTTCGGAATTCAACGTGGGCTCGGGCTTCGTTGTCGGCATTGGCATCATCTCTGGTGTTGAATGCGTGATCATGGGCCACGATCCCTCGGTCCGGGCGGGCGCTTTCAATGCATTTGCCGGCAAGAAGCTGCTCCGCGGCCTTGAAATAGCCCGCAACAACCGCATGCCTTTCGTGCAATTTGTGGAATCTGCGGGTGCCGACCTGCGCGGCAGCGGCAACGATCCCGATCCCGAAGCCACGCTGCGGCGCGAACTCACGCATTTTGGCGAATCCGGGCGGATGTTTTATGACATCACTGACCTTTCCCGGCGCCGCATACCGACCATCTCGGTTGTCTTCGGCGCGTCGACGGCTGGCGGTGCCTATCAACCGGGGATGAGCGATTATACCATCCTGATCCGCAACAATTCGAAAGTCTTTTTGGCGGGCCCGCCACTGGTCAAGATGGCCACCGGAGAAGATGCCGACGAGGAAAGCCTGGGTGGCGCGGAAATGCACTGCACCCAGTCCGGACTGGGCGACTATCTTGCCGAAAATGAACTCGACGGCATCCGCATCTGCCGCGAGGTGGTAGCGCATCTCAATTGGCGAAAGCTGGGCACGGGGCCGACGCTGCCTCCTGACCCGCCGGTTCACGATGCGGAAGAGCTGCTCGGCATCGTATCGAGAGACCTGCGCCAGCCGTTCGACATGCGCGAGGTGATCGCGCGCCTCGTCGACGGCTCGCGCTTCGAGGATTTCAAGCCGCTCTACGGGCCCACGCTGGTAACCGGATGGGCGTCGATCCATGGGTTTCCCATCGGCATCATTGGCAACAACGGCGTGCTCCTTTCCGAATCCTCGCAGAAAGCGGCGCAGTTCATCCAGTTGTGCAACCAAGTCGACCTTCCGATCCTGTTCCTCACCAACATCACGGGCTTCATGGTCGGAACCGACTATGAGCAAGGCGGAATTACCAAAGACGGCGCGAAGATGATCAACGCGCTCTCTAATTCGACGGTGCCGCATATCGCGGTGATTGTCGGCGCATCGTACGGTGCCGGAAACTTCGCCATGGGCGGTCGGGCGTTCGGCACTAACATGACATTCATCTGGCCCACGGCGAAGGTCGCGGTGATGGGGGGCAAGCAAATGTCAGGCGTAATGGAGACAGTCCAGCGCGCAGCAGCCAAGCGCAAGGGTGAGATTTTCGACGAGGAGGCTAGCGCCAAACGCAGCGAAACGCTGGAATACTGGGCCGAAGAACGTGCCAAGGGCCTGTTCGCCACGTCCCGCATTGTCGATGACGGCATGATCGACCCGCGCGACACGCGCACTGTCGTCGGCATCGTACTGTCCGCGTGCCACAACAATGCGATCACGGGTGCAAGGGAGTTTGGCACTTGGCGAATGTAGTGCCAGTCCGCCGCCTGCTGATCGCAAACCGGGGCGAAATCGCGCGGCGCGTAATCCGCTCGGCGCGCGCCATGGGGATCTGGACTATCGCGGTCTATTCGGATGGCGATGCAAGAGCACCCTTTGTCAGCGATGCAGACGAAGCGGTCGCACTGGGCGGCCGGACTGCGGCGCAAAGCTATCTCGACCCCGCAAAGATCATCGCCGCTTGCGAACTGAGCCAGGCCGACGCTGTCCACCCGGGCTACGGTTTTCTCTCTGAGAACGCGGCCTTCGCCGAGGCAGTCATTTCCGCGGGAATGACCTGGATCGGGCCTTCACCGGCAGCTATCGGTGCGATTGGCGACAAGCTCGCCGCCAAACGGCTGCTGAAACCGCTCGGCATACCGCTGCTCGAAGCGATCGAATTGACCGATAATACAGACGCGTTCGCGGCGGCGCAGGCTATCGGCTATCCGATCCTGATCAAAGCCGCGGCAGGCGGGGGCGGGCGAGGCATGCGGATCGTTGAGGCTCCGGCTGACCTTGCCGGAGCAATCGAAAGCGCACGCCGCGAGGCAGCCGCGTCTTTCAGCGATGGGACCGTCTTCCTTGAGCGCTGGCTGACCAAATCACGCCACGTTGAAATTCAGATTCTGGGCGATCGCCACGGCAATATCGTTCACCTGTTCGAGCGCGAATGCTCGATCCAGCGCCGCCATCAGAAGATAATCGAGGAGGCACCCTCGCCCGCGCTCGACGCAGATCTGCGGCACCGCATGTGCGCCGCTGCCATCGCGGCGGCGAAGGCTATCGACTATCACTCGGTCGGGACTGTGGAATTCCTCGTCAGCGGTCAGGAATTCTTCTTTCTCGAAGTGAACACCCGCCTCCAGGTCGAGCATCCAGTGACCGAGGCAATCACGGGAATCGACCTGGTGCGCGAACAGATCCGCGTCGCCGAAGGTGAGGCACTGGGATACGCTCAGGACCATCTCGCGATTGACGGCCATGCGATCGAGGCGCGTCTGTGCGCAGAAGATCCCGGCAACGGTTTTCTGCCGACGCCGGGGACGGTGCAAGTCTGGGAACCGCCAGAGGGCAGCGATGTGCGTTTCGATTCCGGAGTTGAAGCCGGATCGGTCATTGGCACAGAGTTCGATCCGATGATCGCCAAAGTCATCGCCTGGGCGCCGACCCGGCGCGAGGCGGCGGCCAAGCTTGCCCGGGCGCTTGAACAGACACGCATCCATGGCACCGTCAACAACCGCGACTTTCTTGTCGCGGCGCTGCGCTCACCGGAATTCATTGCCGGTGACACCACGACCGACTTCATCGAACGGGTGCGGCCCGCCGCACGCCGCGCCATTAGCGACGAGGCGTTGCACGTCGCGGCGATCGCGGCAGCCCTTCATGCCCGCCATTGCCGCTGCGCCTCCCGCAAGTTGCAAACCACCATTCCGGCAGGCTTCCGTAATTCGATCATGCCGCCAGAAACCGTCTCCTTCCTCTTTGGCGAAAGGCAGCTTGACCTTGCGTATCGCAGTGAGCGCGGCGGCGGACTGACAATTCATATCGAGGGCGAGAGCCATCACGTGACCTTGCGTGATGTGGGCGCGCGGGAGATCAGACTTGAGGTAGGCGGACGACTCCACACCTCGGCAGTAACCGTCATCGCCGATCACCATTATATGCATGGACCATCCGGCGACATCGAGTTGATCGAAGTTCCGCGCTTTGCCTCCACTTCGGCTGCGCTGCCCTCAGGCGGGCTTACTGCGCCAATGCCGGGTACGGTCATATCGGTCTTCGTGGAGACCGGGGAAACCGTCGAGCAGGGGCAGCTTCTCCTGGTACTCGAAGCCATGAAAATGGAGCATCGCATCTGCGCGCCGCGGCTGGGCAAGATCACCGCAGTGCACATCGCGAGCGGCGAGCAAGTGCTCAATGGAGCGTTGCTGCTCGACCTCGAACATGAGGAAGGGTGACCATGGCGGCAAGCGAGGCAACCCTCTATGCTGTCGAGAGCGATGCAGCGTGGATCACACTAAACCGGCCGGAGCACCGCAACGCGCTGTCGCAGCCGCTGCTCGACGAGCTGCATGCCCACCTGCAGGCAGCCGAAGCCGATCCGGCCGTGCGTTGCATCGTGGTAACCGGCGCGGGTCCGGCATTTTGCGGCGGCGGCGACCTCAAAAGCCCAGGGATTGGCAAGGAGCGCGTGGGTGCGAGCTTGCCCGATGTGCTGAAGTCAATGATCTATTGCCCCAAACCCGTCATCGCCGCAGTCAACGGACCGGCCTTTGCTGGCGGTATCGGACTGGTTGCGGCAGCCGACATCGTGATCACTGCCTCCGAAGCACAGTTCAGCTTTTCGGAAGTGCGGATCGGGGCGGTCCCGGCAGTGATCTCGGTGGTCTGCGTTCCCAAACTGGGCGCGCATCAGGCGGCACGGTTGTTCCTGACGGGCGAACGCTTCGATGGCGCACGCGCCGTTGAACTTGGCCTGGCGCACCGCGCGGTGCCGCTAGAATCGTTGCGCTCTGCCGTTGATGAGGAAATCAACGCAATCGCGCTGGGCGGGCCAGAGGCTCTGGGCGAATGCAAACGGCTCGTGCGCCGCGCTGCGGAACCCAGACCGCTCGACGAGGCTTTCGACGAAATGCAGGCCTGGAGTCGGCGCATTTTCGCTTCTTCTGAAGCGGCCGAAGGCATCGCGGCATTTCGCGAGAAACGCAGGCCTGACTGGTCGGGCGGGCGGAGCAAGACATGATCACGCTCTATCACTGTGAGCGCGCCCGCTCGTTCCGCCCTCTGTGGATGATGGAGGAAATGGGCCTGGCCTACGATCTCAGGATGCTGCCTTTTCCGCCAAGGGTGCTCGCCAAGGATTTCCTGCAGATCAATCCGCTCGGCACAGTGCCGTTCTTCGTCGACGGCTCGGCGCGAATGAGCGAATCCCCGGCAATCTGCCATTATCTCGGCACGCGCCACGGACCCAGCGACCTGATCGTGGATGTGGCCGAAGAAAGTTACGGTTCCTTCCTCAACTGGATGTATTTCAGCGACGCCACGCTGACTTTTCCGCAGACCCTGGTGCTACGCTATGGCAAGCAGGAGCCGGAAGAACGCCGCAGCCCCCAGGTCGCGGCAGACTACGCCAAGTGGTTCCTTGGGCGCCTTCGCGTGGTGGAAGCCGCGACGGGCGATAGCGAATTTCTATGTGCAGGTCGCTTCACCGCTGCCGACATTGCCATCGGCTATGCTTTGCGGCTGGCGGGGCGTGTGGGGATCGACGGCGATTTTGGCCCGAACGTTTCCGCTTATTGGCAGAGGCTACAGCTGCGCGAAAGCTATACCCGTTCGCTTCGCATCGAGCGGGAGGCAGCCGCGCGTGCCGGCATTCCGGAATCTGGCAGTCCTGTACCCGTCCCGGCGCAACCCGGTTCAACGTCAGCCATATGAAAGCCCGCCAATCGTATGCCGGCTTTCCGCAATCGGTCCATCGGAGTCTGCCATGACCGCTTCCCCCGAATTCGTCACCATCACCGACGACACAATGCGTGAAGGCCTGCAAGTGGAAAGCCCTGCGATCCCGGTCGATGCCAAGTTGAGGCTGCTCGACGCGCTGGGCGAGACCGGAGCGAAAGTGATTTCGATCGGTTCATTTGCCCACCCCAAGTGGACGCCTGCAATGGCTTGTATCGACGAGATCGCCGAGCGCTTCGTGCCCAAACCCGGCATTGTCTATACGGCGGCTGTTTTCAACGCTGCGGGTTTCGAACGGGCTGACCGCTATTACCCAAAGCTCGACGTGCGTCGGCGCAAAACCCGTTATTCGAGTCACGTCGAGCTGTGCGACACATTTTCGCGCCGCAATTACAACCGCAGCCAGGCACAGCAGATCGCCGCCATCGATGTCGCCGTCGAAACCGCGCGCGAGGCGGGTGCCGAAAAGGCCTCGGTCTCGATCGGCAATCCGTTCGGTTCGAATTTCGAGGGGCCTTTCGACTTGAAGGCGCGGATGGACATTCTGGCGCTGATGATCGGGAAGTGGGAGGCCGGCGGCATTCCGGTGACCAGGGTCTCATTTCTCGAGGCCATGGGTTGGAACCTGCCGCACCAGGTTCGCGAGACAATGCTGGCGATCCGCGAGCGCTGGCCAGCGATCACCGATTTCCATATGCACCTGCACAACCAGCGCGGTGCCACTATCGCAAGCTATTACGAAGCGCTGCAACTTGGCGCGCGTGAATTCGACACCTCGCTCGGCGGCCTGGGTGGTTGCCCCTACTCCGGCAATGGCCGCGCGGGCGGTCACGTTCCAACTGAGGATTTCGTCGATCTTTGCCACGAAATGGGATTTGAAACCGGTTACGATCTCGAAAAGCTGATTGCTGCGGCAGTAGTTGCCGAAGAAGTCGTTGGCCACCCGCTTTGGGGACACGTCTCGAAGTCTGGTGCGAGGCCTCGCGGCGATGCGCTCTACTCCAAGGACATGCCATTCGTAGAGACCCTTGAGCAAGCCGCACACTTTCGCAACGGCCCCGATGCCTATGTGGGACAGATCGCGCCGTGGACCCTGAACGACGCGCTGCTGAAAAAATGACCGGACTGACCAAGGCCAGTATCCCGCATGCGAGCGGGCGCATTCAGAAAGGGATTCGCACGGCGATGCTCACCTACCCTCACTTCGAACCGCATTTCCCGCAGGACAAATGGACGCTGCATCAGGTTTTGGAGCACCAGGCGCGAAACATCGGCGAGCGACCCTGCCTGCAGTGGACCGAAAACGGTGCGCCGCTCTCGTTTGCCGAAGTGAATGTTCAGGTGAACCGGCTCGCCCACGGATTTAAGCGCATTGGCGTGTCGCGCGGTGACCGCATCGTGCTTTTCATGCCGAACTGTCTGGAACTGGTCTTCGCCTGGTTTGCAGCCAACAAACTTGGCGCGGTCGAAGTGCCCATAAACACCGCCTATCGCGCCTCGTTCCTCGAGCACCAGATCAACACGTGCGAAGCGCAGATCGTCATCACCTCGCCGGACCTGCTGCCCCACGTGATCGACAGCCTGCCGCGCATGCCAAACATCACGCGCATCATAGTGCGTTCGGAGAGAGAGGAGAGCTTGCCGCAGACTGGTCACTACATCTGCACTCTTGCCTCGCTCTATAGCGACGAAGAGGGCAATCCTGATATCCCGGTGAGTCCGCAGGAAACCGCAGCCATCCTCTTCACGTCGGGCACCACGGGCCTATCGAAAGGCGTGGAGATGCCGCATGCGCAGATCTACCTCTTTTCCGAGGAGTCGGCGCAAGTCGGAAAGCTGGGAGATGGCGACACCTACATGACCGGTTTTCCGCTGTTCCATGCCAACGCGCAGTTCGTCACAGTCTATGCCTCGCTGATCGCGGGCATTCGCTGTGTCCTCCTGGAAAAGTTCAGCGCATCGCAATGGGTCGATCAGCTTAACGCCACAGGCGCGACCATCACCAATTCGCTAGGTGCGGTTCTGCCGTTTGTCTATGCGCAGCCGCCGAGCGACAGAGACCGCACGCACCAGCTGACGCGAATTTTCGCCGCGCCGGTCCCGCATGACATGATCGATGAGATCGATGCCCGCTTTGGCGTGAATCGCTACATTACGTCCTACGGCATGACTGAATGCTGCATGCCTTTCATGACACTCACAGACAGGGAGCTGCCAAAAGGTGCCTGCGGCGTACTGGTCGATCAGTGGTTCGAGGCACGTCTGGTCGACCCCGAAACCGATCTGGAGGTCGCCGACGGCGAGCTGGGCGAGCTGATCCTGCGCCCGCGTGTTCCCTGGACTATGAATTCCGGCTATGTGAACATGCCGCAGAAAACCGTCGATGCCTGGCGCAACCTGTGGTTTCATACCGGCGATGCCTTGCGCCGCGATGCCGAGGGCTGGTTCTACTTCGTCGACCGCTTCAAGGACGCCCTGCGCCGCCGCGGCGAGAACATTTCATCATTCGAAGTCGAAGAGCAGATCCGCGCGCATCCAGCCGTTATGGACGTGGCCGTGATCGGCGTGCCCGCCGATGAAATAGCAGGGGAGGAAGAGGTCAAGGCCTGCGTTGTGCTGGATTCCAGCACGACCCTTGGCGAAGCCGAACTTGCAAACTGGTGCATGGAACGGATGCCCCACTTCCTGGCGCCCCGCTACATCCAGTTCGTCGAGAGCTTGCCGAAAACACCGACCGAACGTGTGCAGAAAGCAGAGCTACGCAAGCAGCACGCGGTCACTCCCGGCTGGGATCGGACTGCGGCAGGGAGCAAGTAAGGCCATGCGTAAGACCATCCTGACATGCGCGGTCACCGGCGCGGGCGCAATCAGAAGCCCGCACGTGCCCATCACGCCCGAGCAGATCGCCACGTCGGCAATCGAGGCAGCTGAGGCGGGCGCCGCCATCGTGCATCTTCACGCGCGATATCCCGAGACGGGCGAGCCGTCGATGGAGCTGGCGCACTATACCGAAATTGTTGAGCGCATCCGCGCATCGCGCACCGACGTGATCATCAACCTCACCGGCGGCCCGGGCGCCCGCTATTCGCCCAGCAAGGAAGATCCGCTCAGAGGAACGGCGGCTTCCACGCTTTCGACCCCGCAGCGCCGCCTCGAACACATCGCCGCACTGAAGCCGGAACTGTCGAGTTTGGACGTGGCGACACTCTGCATGGGCGAGCACGCCCTGATCAATACGCCCGGCGACTTGCGGGTGATGGCCGCTGCCATGCGCGAGGCACGGACCAAGCCGGAACTCGAGATATTCGATTCAGGCGGGATTTCGCTTGCCAAACAATTGATTGCCGAAGGGTTGATCGATGGCCCGCCGCTGTTTCAACTGGTACTCGGGGTAGCTTGGGGAGCGATCGCCACGCCCGACACGCTTTCCTATCTCGCCCGGCAATTGCCCGAGGGCTGCGAATGGGCGGCCTTCGGCATCTCGCGGATGCAGTATCCCATGCTGGCGCAGGCGTTGGTGCTCGGCGGCCATGTCCGCGTCGGGCTGGAAGATAATATCTATCTTGCGCCCGGTGTGCTGGCGAAGAGCAATGCCGAGCTGGTTACACGAGGAGTCCAGATCGTGCGGCTCATCGGCGGCGAGGTCGCTTCGCCAGACGAGGCCCGTGCTCTGCTTGGCCTAGGCGGCAATCGCAAGAGCGTCGCGAATGGCTGAGCAAGATTCCGCAAGCGCTGGCACGGACACACCGGCCGGACCGCTTGCGGGCATCCGCATTGTCGAATTCGGGGGACTCGGTCCAGTGCCATTCGCTGGAATGCTGCTGGCCGATATGGGTGCGGAAATCGTTCGCATCGATAGGATCGGTGGATCGCCATTTCCCTCACAGGCAGTGGATCGCGGCCGCCGCATTGTCGAGCTTGATCTCAAAGATGGGGCCGCCCTTGCCAGCGTCATAAAGCTTCTCGACCACGCCGACGCCCTGATCGAAGGCTTCCGCCCGGGCGTGATGGAGCGGCTAGGCCTCGGACCCGATGTCGTTCATGCCCGCAACAAGCAGTTGGTTTACGGCCGCATGACCGGGTGGGGCCAGACCGGGCCGCTGGCGCAATCACCCGGACGCGACATCAATTACATCGCGATAACTGGAGCTCTCGCCGCCATAGGTTCGCGCAAGGGACCACCGATGCCCCCTCTCAACCTTGTGGGCGACCTTGGCGGCGGCGCGCTATATCTGGTCATGGGCGTTCTCGCCGCGCTGCTCTCCGCGCGCGCCACGGGCACCGGACAGGTGATCGATTGCGCAATGATCGATGGCGCGGCCTCTTTGATGACGCAGTTTTACGAATGGCACGGTGAAGGTAGCTGGACAGATTGCCGAGGCGAGAATCTGCTTGACGGCGGAGCGCCTTTTTATGGCGCCTTCGAATGCGCCGATGGCGCGTTCATCTCGCTTGCCGCGATGGAGCCCCGCGCGCTTGCCCAGTTCTGCGCCGAATTCGGGATCGATGACCCGGCCCTGCTTGAAGTTCCGACAAACTGGCCGGATCTGCGCGAGCAGGTCCGCCGCGCGGTCTTACTCAAGACTTGCGCACAGTGGTGCGAGAGGCTGGAAGCGAGCGAAATTTGTGTCGCACCTGTCCTGGCGTTGGCAGACGCGCCGCAGCATCCTCACCTAGCGATGCGAGAGACATTTATCGCGGTCGATGGCGCATCCCGGCCCAATGTCGCGCCGCGATTTGCATCGACCCCATCGCGGCAACGCGCCTCGACACATGAGCACTCGCTGGAGGCCATAGTCCGCGAATGGCAGCAGCGGTGATAATCGGACCATGGGAGTGAACGGATGAACACAAGCAACGACGATGGGGCCGAGGCTCATGCCGTTCTCCTGATGGAAAATGCCCACCGCTTCCTGAGCGATGTGATCGATCCCTATATCGCCGAAGCCGAACGTTCGGGCGAATTTCCCTGGACAATATGGCCCGAGGTGGCCGCTTTCGGCTATATCGGTATTCGCCTTCCCGCCGCCTCGGGCGGGCAAGAGCTCAGCTTCAGCGAACTTGCCGTGCTGATGGAAGCAGCCGGCTATCATTGGCTGGGCTTTCGCGCGCTGCTCAATGTTCACAACATGGTGGCGGCTGTGCTCGATCGGCATGGCACGGCGCAGCAGAAGGCATCGCACCTCCAGCCGCTGCTGCGGGGAGAAAAGCGCGTCTGGGTCGGCATCACCGAACCGAACGTCGGCTCAAACGTCAATGCCATCGAAACCCGCGCCAGGCGCTGCGACGGCGGCTTCGTCATTTCGGGCACCAAGCAATGGATCACCAATGGCGGCGGTGATTTTGGTGTGCTGCTTGCCCGCACCTATTCCGAATCCGGTGAGGATCTCGGCCTGTCGACCTTTCTCGTCGATCGTAGCGAGGTGGACTATGCCGTCCGTCCGCTGGAAACCATGATCCTGCGCGCCACAGGCACATCCGAACTGACATTCGACGAGATGTTCCTGCCCGAAAACCGCTTGCTCGGCACGTGCGGTCAGGGACTCAAGACAACACTCACCACCCTCAACGAGGGCCGGCTGAGCGTAGCGGCCGGTGCGGTGGGAGCGGCGCAGTGCGCCTTCGACAAGTCGCTCGACTATGCCACGACGCGCAGCCAGTTTGGCAAGCTCATCGGCCAGTATCAATTGATCCAGCAGCACCTTGTCGAGCAGGCGACGCTGGTGCGGGCCTCACGGCAGCTGGTCCGCGAAGCTGGCCGCTGCCTTGATGGTGGAAGCGCTGCCCGGCTGGAATGCTCGATTGCCAAGAAGTTTGCCACCGAGAGCGCATTCCGCGTCGCCGACCTCGCGCTTCAAGTCCATGGCGGGGTGGGCTACAGCACCGATCTCCCGCTCGAACGCATATTTCGCGATACACGCGGGGGAATAATTCCCGAAGGCACATCGGAGATCCAAACCCTGATCATCGGGCGCGAACTGACCGGCCTGTCAGCATTCTAAGTTCAAGGTATACCTAACAGGGTAGCGCCGCCTTGCGCGGCCAACACCAGCAGGAGCATTGCATGTCCATCGAAGCCCCCAGCACCCGGCCGTTCCGTCTGCAAAGGTCCGAACTTGCGGTTCCAGCGACATCCGAGCACTTCTTCGAGAAGGCTGCGAAGGGCGATGCCGATGTGATCTTCCTCGACATCGAAGATGCGGTTGCGCCCGGCATGAAAGTGAAAGGGCGGCAGAATGCCATCGCCGCGCTCAACGACATCGACTGGGGTTCGAAGACGATGGTCGTGCGGGTGAATGCGCTGGATACCCCCTGGGGCATCCGCGACATCATCGACATCGCCGATCGCTGCCCGAGGCTCGACATGATCCTGTTGCCCAAGGCGGGCACGCCCGCCGACGTGCAGTTCGTCGACACGCTGCTTGGCGGGATCGAACGCGATCGCGGTCGCGAAAGTCCCATCGGTCTGGAGATCCTGATCGAGAGCGCCCTCGGCATGGCCAATGTCGAGCAGATTGCCGCGTGCAGCCCCCGCCTCGAAGCGATGATCTTCGGCGTGGGCGACTATTCGGTCGACATGCGCACTTTTGACAAGGTGTTCGGTGTGCCCAATCCCGACTATGCCATTCTCACCGATGGCGGCGCAGATGGACGGCGTGAGCGTCATTGGAATGATCAATGGCATTTCGCCCTGGCGCGGATCGCCAACGCCTGCAGGGCCTATGGCCTGCGCGCAATTGACGGCCCATTCACAGATTACAAGGACGCTGAAGGTTACCTCGCCTGCGCCCGTCGCTCAGCTGCTTTGGGTTTCGAGGGCAAATGGGCGATTCACCCCTCCCAGGTCGAACTGGCGAACCAGGTCTATACCCCCAGCGACGATCAGATCGCCTGGGCCCAAAAGCTTGAGATGGCCATCGGCGAAGCGGAGGCCGATGGCATCGGCGCGATCGGCATCGACGGCGTACTGGTCGACATGGCGCACCAGAAGCTCGCGCGCTTCCTGCTGCAGCGCGCGCGGGGCGCCCAGCGGATTTCATAAAGACAGCACGCCATATCCAGACCCCTCCCAGTCTGGATGGGTACGGCAGAAGTTTGATCAAGCAGCAGAGGTTAAAGTCAGCGTTCAGCCCCGGCACCAAATCTAAAGGTGACGCCTGCGCCAAACATCCTCGGCGGAGCCCATGCGACCGATTTTGTGCCCACGGATGAGTTCTGCAGCAGGTTCTGCGTGCTCAAGGCATAGAGCTTGTTCGTGAGATTGGTGACGAACAGCGAGAGGTCGATCGGCTTGCCAAGAAAATCACTCCACTTCGCTGTGAGGTTCACCAGCCCACGGCCCGGCTCCAGCGAGTTGGGCGTCAATACGCTCGTATCAGTCGGCGCGAAGCTCGATTGATAGTAGTACTGCCCACTCAAGGTTAGCCGGCCCAGCCGTTCATCCATCGGCACAGTATAATCGACCGTCACATTCACTTGATGCTTGGGCGTGAATGACAACAGGTTATCCGTGCAGAAACCCAGCACGAGGGTTGCCGTTGGATCGCATGGGTTGTTGGGCCCGCTCGTAGCCTGATGAGCGAACTTTCCGTCGGTATAGGCATAGTTGACGCCAATATTGAGGTTGTTCGCCGGGCTGAAGCTGGATTCGAGTTCCAGACCCTTGATCGTGGCACGCTGGGCATTGGTCACGATCGCGAAGTTCACGCCGCTCTCGACGAAGCCGACTTTCTTCTGAATATCGTTGTAGCTATCGTGATAGACTGCGAGATTCACCCGGAGCGGACGACCGCCAAGTTCGAACTTTCCCTTGATGCCAAGTTCGACCGACGTATCGCGCTCCGCCTTGTACTTTGACTGAGAAGCGGACCCGGCGACATTCACCCCGCCCGGACGATAACCGGTGCTGACCTTGCCATAGAGGAAGACGTTGGGATTGACCTGATAGGATGCGCCAGCCGTCCAGGTGAAAGCGTCGAACTCGGCCGAACCGCGAAGGCATGGTGCGGCGAACAGGCCGCCGTTATAGTCCCTGCACTGAAAATCGTAGGGAAGAGGGGTGTTGACGGTTGCCGCAGCAATTCCCGGCGCAAGTGCCGCCGCCACATCCGCCGGCAGGCCGCGCGCCTGCAATATAAAGGGCAGGAATGCGGCCAGTGTGGGCTGAGCCAATGGCGCGGCGATCGGGCTTGATGCGATAAGCGATTCGCCGTCGACGGTGTTGCGGCTGTAGCGGATGCCGCCATTGATCTTCAGACCCGGAACGGCGTCCGCGAAGTCATATTCAAAGAAGCCGAAGCCGGCATAGCTCTTGGTCGTCGAATTGATGATGAAGACCGATTCAAGTATGCCGAGCTGAATGACGTCGGCGCCAGGTCGCCCCTTTGGCATCTGTTTGTCAGTGTAAGCGCCCAGCGACCACGTGAGTCGGTTGTTGAACGAACTGCCCGCAAGGCGAATTTCACCCGTATACTGCTGACGATGATAGTCTGGCGCGGTGGAGCCGCGGCCATAGACGCGTGCGCAGCCGCTGTTGCAGGTCAAGATCACTGGGCCGTTCGAACCTGAGAACGTATAGGAAGAATTCCACTTCTCATCTATGTAGCTAAAAATACCGGTCAAATCGATATCCGGCGTGATTTCGAGCTTGGTTCGGTTGATCACGTAGAGGTTCTTGATGTTGCTGAACAACGGGCTGGTCTGTGAGATCTTGCGCGGCCCCAGGGAAAGGTTCAGCGCCGCCTGCGCCTGGATATTGGCTACATAGCTGGGAACGGTGAGCGGGGTCAGGCCTGGCGCCATCGGTCGTACATCGCCGTTGGAATTAATCCCGTAAACACCGGGAAACAGCGAGATGATGCCGCCTGCGGCAGTGCCTAGGCCAACCGGGTTAACTTCAATGAGGTGGCTCGCCGTGCCGCTGGAATGGCTGCTCTGATACTGCACAGTGGTAGTGTTCTCGAAGCCTTCGAACGGCTTCAGCGTCAAACCGACGCGGCCGGTCTCTGTCGCGACATTGTCGATATCGCGGCCATCGAAGACGTTCGTGGTATAGCCCTTGCGGCGTTCGACCGAGAAGGCCGCGCGCAGCAGCACCTTGTCATCGACAATCGGAACGTTAATCGCACCGTCCATCGCGCGAAGATCGTAGTCCCCGAATTTGACGGTCAGGTAGCCGTCGAAGTCGTTCGTTGGATGTTGCGGCGTGATCATAATGTTGCCGCCATTGGTGACCCGGCCGAACAACACGCCCTGCGGCCCGCGCAACACCTGCACGCTGGCAAGATCGAAAAACGAACCGCTGGTCAGGCGGTAGATCGGAACTTCGTCGAAATAGGGCTGGACAGCGCCAAAGTCGGTAAAGTCAGTCGCGTTTTGTCCGCGGATGCTAAACTGTAGGAAATCCGCGCTGCCCGCCTTGGCAGAAGATTGCAGGCCGATCGCATAGGTCTGCAAGTCATGAGGGCTGAAGGTTCCTCGGCTCTCGATTGTGGAGGCTGAAATCACCGAAGCGGCGGCTGGAACGCGTTCCAGGTCTTCCGCGATGCGACGCGCGGTCACGATAATTTGCTGGCCATCGCCTGCAGCGCTCTCTTCGACCGTTGCTGCCTGGACGTTGGGATCGAGGGTCTCGGCGGCCGCTCCAGTCGTTACGAAAACTGCGAATGCACAGCCGCAGAGCCAAAATGCGAAATTGCCCTTCATTTGCCCCTCCTCTTGATGTTTTTTTTGTAAGCAGGCTTCCTCATCGGTCAGGCAGTCGATGCTCTCCCGCCAACCCGGTCAGCTTGCTTTGATTTCTTTGACATCCTCTAACCTCGATAAGGGTAGGGACCTTGACTTGAGCCCCCCTCCCCTTTGCCGCGTTGCGGCTATTCCGCGGCGATGCTTGAGGGCATCGGCTCGCGGCGCGGATCGCCCGCCCAACGGAGCAGACGACCAGAGTGCACGCCCAATTCCTGATCATCCTTGATCGTGACCTGACCGTTCACCAGGACATATTTGTAACCACTTGCACGCTGCACCCGCCGCCACTCGTTCGCCGGCAAGTCGTGAGCAACCTCGCAGGGCAGGATCTCGAGATTGGCATAGTCATAAATGACTATGTCCGCAGCCGCGCCGACTTCCAGCACGCCGCGTCCCTTGATGCCGAACAGCTGCGCGGGGAATGCCGACAAGCGCCAATGGGCTTCCTCAAGACTGACCCAATCCCGCTCGCGCACGAAGCGAATGAGGTATTCGGTCGTGTACCGCCCATTGGTGATGAACTTGGTGTGGGCACCCCCATCCGACGAACCGATCAGTAGGTAGGGCGATTCAGACATCTCACGCCAATATGAGTCGACATGGGCCCCGGCGTAATTCTGGTCGCGCAGGGTCGTCATGAGCCCGTCGGCCAGAACAATATCGATGAGCGCATCGATCTCGTTCACGTCAAGCTCACGGCCGATCTTGACGAAGCTCATGCCTTCGAACTGCTCATACTTTTTCGTCAGCGTCTTGTGCAGGTAGGTGTGCGACATGCGGGGTCGCCCGAAGAACACTGGCGGATTGGCGCGCAGAAGGTCGCGGCGCTCGGCCAGCTTAGCCAGCCGTTCCTCGATGGTGCCCTGCAACACATCGCGCCAGGCGGGAACAGTATCCCAGAAGTTGAAATCCTCGAGAGTGAAATATGTCTCGGAATTGGTCGTGATCCCCTGGCCATAGACCGTAAGTCCGCGCTCCTGGCAGGACCTGAGCCAGGCAAGATCACCGCGATGCTTATTGGGATCGGCGACGTGGACCAGTACCGCATTCCAGATGACCGGGCGGCGGCTGATTTCAGCGACACGCTCGGCGCGCTTGCGATCGCCTTCAAAATCACCGGTGAGGAAAATGACCTGCATGATCCCCTCGTTGCGCTCCGCCAGCACTTCGGCGAGCTGTAACCAGGTTTCGTCATGCATTACGTCAGTCACCATGGGCGTGCCGTCTGAGTCGCGCTGGACGTTGAACACCGTGTCGCCCATGTGCTGGATCGACCAGCCGTTCGCGCCAGCATCCATAGCCTCGTGGAGGAGACGGCGCATCTCGGCATGCTCCTCATCGGTCGGCATGACACCAGCCTTCGCACGCTTCAGGCCCATGACCTGGATGACAAGCGGCCCGATCCCGACCAGCGGCACGATATTCATCGCCTTGGGCGTGCGCTCCAGGCTGTCGAAATATTCGGGAATTGTTTCCCAATCCCACGGCAGGCCAGTTTTCATGCACTCCACCGGAATGGCTTCGGTGCGACTTAGGCTCTGCATTGCATATTCGCGCCCCTCGGGCGCCACCGGGGCGAGCGCGAAACCGCAGTTGCCGGTCGCAACGGTAGTGACCCCGTGCCAGCCCGACATCGAGCAATAGGGATCCCAGAAAACCTGGGCGTCGTAATGGGTGTGTATGTCAATGAAGCCAGGCGCAACGTGGAGGCCAGCAGCGTCGATCACCTCATCCGCATCGTTGCCGTCAAGCATTCCCATTTCACTTATGATACCGTCTCGGATACCAATGTCGGTGATCACGCGGGGCGCTCTTGTGCCATCAAACACCAGGCCGCCTTTGATGATTGTTGAGAACTTTTTCACGTCCTTCGCCTTTCGATCTGCCCCCGATTGCGAGGCTATCATCCACTTCCGCCTTCGAGTTTGATCACAAATTTATACATTGTCAAAATTTCTTTTTACGATGTTCAAAAAGGCCGTGATGCACCGATTTTCGGCCCGCAAGCGCAGAAATGTGGCTGAGGTCGGAGCGCCAAATGCGCGTGTTGCGCTTCAACTGCTCATAATCTTGTGCGAAGTGAGTTGCGGCAGAAGGCAAAGCCGCGCTGCGGTCAAACGCGTCTAGGCGGCGGCTGTCTGGATATGCTGGCCTGTGCGGGAGCGCGCGCCTGCTAATGCGAAAGCCGCCACCCTGAGAAGGTTGGCGGTCAGGTCAGTTTCCAATCCCATAGCCCAGCGAAGGCAGCAACTCGAACATAGCGCGACGAGGATCTCTGCGAATTCGAGCGGGCTGATTGCGGTCTGCAGGACACCTGTCTTCTTGGCATGGTCCAGAACAAGCGAGAAGGCAGCAGTCACTCCCGTGGTGCGATCCCGAATGATCGCCTCGTGGTCGCTCATTGTGAGCTGCACCATCAGCCGGATTGCGGCAGGATCAATGGAAGTCAGTTTGAGGGCAAGCTCGCGAACGACATCATCCAGCATTCCGTCGACGCCCTTCCCGCTTTCAATTACGCGGTGCGCAAATTCGTAAATGTCGTTTGAGGTAGTCGAGCCAAGTTCCCGAAGAATATCTTCCTTCTTCTTGAAATAGTAATAGACCGTCGCGCGCGAGGTTTTGGCGTGACTGGCTATTTCCTCGACTGTCGATGACTCGTAGCCTTCGAGAAATCCGCGCGCAGACCACACGGCAACCGCCGATTCCAGAATCTTCTTGCGTGTGGCAACCGATCGATCCTGCGCCAGCTTCGCCCTTTGTGGGGGGCGACCGTTTGGCGATGTGAGTCCCGCACGCTTCATATTTCCCGATCCGCAAATTGACCGGATGTCGGCATGAATCCGCCACACGATTGGCAGCGGCATTAGTTGAAGCTCGCGCTAGAGGCAATATCCGCTGGGCACGGCAAGAGGTGCCCCGCCAAGGGGAATACCAGACGGCGTTAGTATCCGGGTATAGGCGAGGCCATTTTTGTAAGTTTTAGATTGTGGAACTTACTGGAATGGCACTGTTTGCTTGACTGTTCTCCTGGCCTATTCAGCCAGCTTCTTGGTCCACCCACCATCGAGGGGAATGATCACGCCGTTGAGATAGTTGGCTCGGTCAGACGCGAGAAATGCGGCAAGTTCACCGGCGTCGACCGCTTCTCCCGGTCGGCCCAGCGGGTTGATCGTGCCGAAACTTGGCTTCATCGCGAGTACCGGAGCCCCCATCTGCGTAGGGATCATTCCCGGGCATATCGCGTTGGCGCGGATATTGTGCGCGCCATATTCGATCGCAATGGACTTGGTGAGCTGGATCACTCCGGCCTTGGCTGCCGAATAGACGCTCGCCCCGAATGTCGGCATGATCCCCGCGACCGACGACCAGTTGATGATCGTGCCGCCGCCATTGTTCTTCATTCCCCGAATGGCGTGCTTGGCGCCCCAGAACACGCCTTTCAGCATGATGCTCATCGCGTGATCGAAGTGGGCCTCGTCGATGTCCTCGATCATTGCTCCGCAAGGGATAGCTGCAACATTCAGCATCGCGTCGATCCGCCCAAACTTGTCCAGCGCGGCCTGGACAAGTGCGGCAACCTGCGCTTCGTCCGCGACATCGCAATGGCGCACGACTACGTCACCCCCTATTTCCGCCGCCGTCTGCTCTTCTGCGCCGCTAATGTCCGAGACCACGAGTCTTGCGCCTTCTCGCGCAAACACCTCAGCAGATGCTTTGCCCATACCCGAACCAGCTGCCGTGATAACGGCCACCTTGCCTTCAAGTATTCCCACTTCGCCTCTCCCGTGCAGCGGATTCAATCGTGTGTGCCCTATCGTCCCAACCCGAGGTCAGCCGCGCGGCGTCAGACTCGGGCACGATCAATCGAGTAACAAGTCAAAAGAACTGATCCATTATTGAGCCGAACTGAGGATTGTGTGCCTGCAGTGCCCGCGCTGCGCCGCCTCCTGTGCCAGCGTGGATGCAGGCACAGTCAGCATGGCTTGCGTGCAGATCGCGGCTTTCAGCGCTTCGGAAAACCTCAGGCCGTTGCAGTCTCCAAGCCGGGCACATGCGTCTCGATAGGCAGCTTGTAGAAGTCTATCGTGTTGGTGCGCCCGATGCGGACCTGATCTTCCAGCGGCACGCCCTCGAGTTGGCGCTCAAGGGTTTCGGCGGTCAACGGCCACGTGCCATCGTGATGCGGATAGTCGTCGCCATACATCAGATTGGTCTTGCCGATGATGTCGCGGCAAAGGATCGCCGAACGGTCAAACATGAAACTGATGCCAACCTGATCATGAAAGATCTCGCTTGGCTTGCGGCCAGAGATCAAGCCATGGCTGCCGGCCCATTTCTGATCCATCCGCCAGCGGTTATCCATCCGCTCGAGGCATCCCACTGCCCAAGCGGCATCATTTTCCACAGACAGAATCTTCATGCCGGGATGGCGATCGAGGACGCCCTCAAAGATCATTCCGACAATCGTGTACATGACAGGCGTGTAGCACAGCGAAAAATCGGTGAACTTGTTGCCGGTGTAGTAGAAGTGCTCCTCGCTCGCCCCGACGTGGAGGCTGAGCGGCATCTGCAAGTCAGCCGCCGCCGCCCAAAGACGCTCGAACTTGGGATCGTTGTAGCTCTCCCCCTTGTCCAGCGACACGGCGATCATCGCGCCGCGCAATCCCATCTTGGCGCAACGCTCAAGCTCCTTGACGTCGCGCTCGACGTCGTCAGTCGGCAGCATTGCAACACCAAACAGGCGATTGGGGGATGCCGCACAATATTCCTGCGCCAGCCAGTCGTTGAAAGCGCGAAAGGCTGCGTAGCGGTATTCGCGGTCCGGAAACTGGTACATCACCAGGCCGACGCTGCAATAGGTCATCTGCGCCTCGATGCCCTCCCGGTCCATCGTCTTGATCCGCTCATCCGGATTATAACCGCCTTCGACAATCTGCTCCCATCGGCCATGATCGTTGCCGAAAGTCAGAAGTGGATCGTCGTACTTCGCTTTGGTTGCCATCATGCCAAGCGTGATAACGTCACCGGCCGCAGAGCCCGGGCAAATCAGCACGTCACCCTCTTCACGCACCTCCAAATAAGGGGCCTGATCGCGAAAGCGCTTGTCGATGCGCTTGGTCCATAGGTCATGCGGCTCGACCACATGCGAATCACCGGACACAAGTTTGAATGGCAATGTCATGGCCTGTCTTCATCCCTCAATCATTGCGGCTTGCCCCCCAAAAGCGAGCGGACTCCGTTCCATAATAGAGAACCAAGCTCCCCAATTGAGGCAAAGGGGATATTATTTTGCCTCATGACTGATCAGCATGAAATGCCTCCACCTGCCTGAGGCTAAATGTCAAATCCGCATGAACTGCTCAAGGATAGCCCTGAAATCAGCTGCATAATCGATTGCGGCCCGCCTCGACGTTGTTACACCTGAGGCTCCGGCTAGCGACTGGCAGGGCGTCAAGCCGAAGGGAGAGCAAGCGATGTACAAGTTGCTGATCGATGGGCGTCTCGTTGATGGCGCGGGTTCAATGGACGTAATCGATCCCGCCCTGGGAGAGCCTTTCGCCACATGCGCCCGGGCTGACGAAGCTCAGTTGCTCGAAGCCATCGCGGCTGCGAAACGCGCCTTCCCGTCCTGGTCCGCACGGCCGCATGGCGAGCGCGCGGCACTTGTCCGTGAACTTGCCGCTCGCTGTGAGGCAAAGCTCGATGAGCTTGCCCGGCTGATGACGCGCGAGCAGGGCAAGCCTTTGCCGCAATCGATCGGGGAAATCGCAGCCGGCATCCATTCGATGCGCTATCTTTCCGATCTTGATCTCGATCCCGTGATCATCCGCGACGACGCCAACGAGAAGATCATCGAACACCGCACGCCGCTGGGGGTCGTCGCCGCGATCACGCCTTGGAATTTCCCGTTCGGAACCCTGGCGCTGAAAGTTGCCTCGGGATTGGTCACAGGCAATACAGTGGTTGCCAAGCCGGCTCCCACGACGCCGCTGAGCGCCCTGGCCATGGCAGAGCTCGCGGCCGATGTTTTCCCACCGGGCGTTTTCAACGTCATAGCCGACAACAACGATCTGGGCGGCATCATGTCCAGCCACCCCGACATCGCCAAGATCGCCTTCACCGGATCGACCGCGACCGGCAAGAAAGTCATGCTGAGCGGCGTCGACAAACTTAAGCGTGTGACGCTGGAACTCGGCGGAAACGACGCCGCCATCATTCTTGACGACCTCGACCCGGCGGTCGCGGCGCGCAAGGTATTCGATGCGGCGATGTTCAATTGCGGACAGGTTTGTGTTGCGGCAAAGCGGATCTATGCGCCACGCGAAATGTATGACCGGCTTTGTGAGGAGCTGGCCAAGCTCTGCTCGGTAGCCGTCGTCGATAGTGGCCTCAATCAAGGCACCGAGATAGGGCCTCTGCAAAACCGCCTGCAATACGAGAAAGTGTTGGGGATCATCGCCGACGCTCGCGAGCACGGCACGATTGTGGCCGGAGGCCATCCTCTCGATCGCAAAGGCTTCTTTATTGCCCCAACGATCGTGCGCGACATTCCGGACAATGCCCGACTTGTGCGCGAAGAACAGTTCGGACCCGTCGTGCCCGTTTTGGCCTACGACGATATTGACGAGGCGATCGCCCGCGCCAACGATACGGATTATGGCCTCGCAGGCTCGATCTGGACTTCCGATCCCCAACGCGGTGAAGACATCGCAATGCGCATCGATTCCGGAACGGTCTGGGTGAACAAGTATCTTGATTTGCCCGAGGACGTCCCTTTCGGAGGAGTGAAACAATCCGGCATCGGCCGCGAGAAAGGTCTGGAAGGTCTGCATGAATACATGCAGGTAAAAGTCGTCAATGTCGCCAAGTTACCGCCGGTATTGCCCTAGATAATCGCTCAGGGTGCTGCCGCTGGTGGACCGATCGCATAGTCGGCTCCCCAAATTAGACCTTGATGCGTCATTAGGAGACTGCGGCAATCAATCCGTTGACGACGCGCGTTGCCGCTGCGCAATCGACGTCAATCCTTCGATCAGCGTTTCGATTGCCATGTCCATTTCCCGGCATTCGATCAGCGGCCGCAAGCCGGTGCGCCGCCGTATGTCGGCAATGCGTAGTGCGCCGGAAAGGAAAATGGTAGCGGTTCCGAATGCGCTCTCCAGCCCTTCCCCTTCGAATCCGGCTCGGCTGAGGATTCGGTGCAGATGGCTCGGCTGGCCTGCGGTCAGGCGCCAGGGCTCAACCGCATTTGCCAGGGCATCCGACCCGGGATAGCGGCCGAAAGTGTCGAGGGTGTCACGGACGTGAACCCGCATCTGATCCTGCCATGGCGCAAGCGGCGGGGCGGGAATGGAGCTGGCGATCATCGCCCCGATTTCCTCGAGCAGCTCTTTCTTGCCGGCGATATAATAGTAGATCGCCCCTGGTGCGACACCCAGCCGCGCGCCCAGCGCCCGAATTGTCAGGCGATCGATGCCGCCATCCCTCAGCAGCTCCATGGCCGTGCGGATGATTTCATCGCGCGCCAGTTGCGGCCGGTCCTCCTGTGTTACGGCAGACATCTTCGAACCAGCCCCTTGCAATCTCGTATCGAACGCCCGTCTAAGCAGGCTTTTCTATCCCAGCTCAAGACCTTTCAGTTCGCCATTGGCCCGCCATTCGCCGAGTATGTCAGCGAATTCCATAACCGACCCGCCATAAGTGCCATCCCGGATAATCCGTGGCTCGGGATTTCCTTCCTGATTGAAGTAACTTGGTGTGCATTCGCGCCAGAGGTGGTGCAAGGTTGTCGACTTCTTTTCGTGGAATGCCACCCATTCGGCTTCGGCCTGTGCAGTGACCTCGATCGTATTCACGTCATGCTTGTCTGCATAGCCAATGATGTAGGCAATGTGCGTCGCCAGGGCCTCCAGCGCATGGGGAAAGTTGTTGGCCCACGAGCTTTGGCGCGTCCCGAGGTTCATGAAATTGGGAAAGCCATGCACGTGAATGCCATGCATGGTGGTTGCGCCATCGCCCCATTTTTCCGCGAGCGACTTTCCGCCTCGGCCATACAGCGGGATGGCCGTGCCCTTCTCGTAGGGCGCGACTTCGAAGCCGGAAGCGTAGATCAGGCAGTCGACTTTGTATTCCGTGCCAAGCACGACAACGCCATCTTCGGTCAGGCGTTCGACGCCGCGGCCTTCGGTGTCGACCAGAGTGACATTCGGGCGATTGAATGTCTGAAGGTATTCGTCGTGAAAGCACGGACGCTTGCAGAGCCAATCGTACCAGGGCTTGAGCGATTCCGCCGTCTTGAGGTCATCTACCAACTCGTCGACACGGCGACGGACACCTTCCATAAGCTCCATGTCGGTGAGCTTGAAGTACTCGGCGAACTGCTCGGGAGTCATGTCGCGGCTTGCGCGTTTTGCATTGCGGTGGATCACGCGCGTCCAGCCGTCGTCGACCAGGTCCACCTCGGCCTGGCCGGCGTAGGCCTGCTGGAAGTTCTTCATCCTTTCCAGCTGCCAGCCAGGCTTCTGCGACTTGAACCAAGCTAGATCAGTCGGGTGGTTGCCCCGGAAATCGACTGAAGAAGGTGTGCGCTGGAAGACATATAAGTGCTTCGCCGCCTCTCCGAGATGCGGGACGCACTGCACCGCAGTCGCGCCAGTGCCTATTATGCCAACCACTTTCGACTTTAGCTTGTGCAGATTTCCGTATGAATCGCCGCCGGTGTAATCATAATCCCAGCGGCTCGTGTGGAAGCTGTGCTGCCCGAATTTGTCCATGCCCGGAATACCCGGCAGTCGCGGTTCGCGGTAATGCCCCGAGGCCATCACCAGAAAGCGCGCGCGCAACTCGTCGCCGCGATCGGTGCGAATTTTCCACCGCGCTGACGCCTCGTCCCACACGGCTTCCTCGACAACAGTGTGCATCAGCGAGCGGGGATAAAGATCATAGCGCTTGGCGATATTGCGGATGTGCTTGGCAATCTCCGGGCCCTGAACGTATTTGGCGCTGGGGATAGTACCCGTCTCCTCGAGCAGAGGCAGATAGACATATGACTCTACATCGCAGGCCGCACCTGGGTAGCGATTCCAATACCAGGTGCCGCCAAAATCACCGCCGCGCTCAAGCAAGAGAAAATCGTCAACACCCTGCTCACACAAACGAGCAGCGGCCAGGAGGCCGCCGAAACCGCCGCCGACGACAACGACGCCAACGTCCTGGTTACGCGGAGCGCGCTGAAGGCGCGGCGTATAGGGATCTTCGAGGTAGTGCTTGAAGACCCCCTTCATCTTGACGAACTGGGCTTCACCTTCGGGCCGCAGCTGCAAGCGCTTGTCCCGTTCGGCATTGTACTTTGCCCGGATCGCCGCCGCATCGAATTTGAAGTCGTCAGATACTGAAGACATGCCCTAGCTCCCAGGATTTTGATTTATCGGACCTGCATTTGTGCATCGTCATCAGCACAGCGTTGCGCGCATCAAGTGACCGGATTAGATCTCGACCATCACATCGTCATTCTCGACCCAAGCCCGATAGACAGGAATCGGAAGTTGGGCGGGCGGTCCATCCGGCTCGCCCGTTTCGAGTGAGAAGCAGCTCGCATGGCGCCAGCATTCGACAGTCTTCTTTTCCGCATCCAACCAACCATCCGAAAGCTTGACTCCTTCGTGGCTGCAGGCGTCAAGAACTGCGAAAACCTGATTGCCCATGCGCGCAACACAAAGCGCTGTCAGACCCACAGGAACACCGGTCACCTCATTATCCTTAAGCGAGCTCAAAGCACAGGCTCGGATAATCTGGCGCTCTTTTTCGGCAGACATAAGCATCACTCCGCAGTATGTTTGAACATTGATCAAACAGCATATGCACAATGGGTGTGGCGTGACAAGTGCAGTGCCGCTGCCTGCGATTCTCGCTGCCGCACGACGCGACCAAGATTCCGCAAGAGCGATGCATTTGAGCGCCCGTTGCACACTCCAAGGTTGACATTTTCGGGAAAAGAGTGAAGTTGTTGAACACTGTTCAAGACTCACGGAGAATATGACATGGCACTTGATGATCCAGATAAATCATCCGAGCGCTTTCTCGTCATATCCTGCGACTGCCATACGCAAGGGCGGGCGGAGGACTATCGCCCATACATCGCGAAAAATTTCCTCGGTGTTTTCGAAGAATGGGCGGAATCCTCACTTCCTCCCGGCTTTGCGGGGCGGCAAAAGATGTTCGATGCCGGCATCGATCACACGATCTATCCCGAGCTATCCAAACGTTTTCACGAGCATGAACTGGTTCAGGCGGGCGGTGAAGATGGGCTATTCGACTTTCAGCGCCGCCTTATTGAAATGGAGCGCGACGGCACCGTCGGAGACGTGTGCATCCAGCAAGGCTATCCATTCTCCAACTTTGGCGGCGCTCCCTATGGAACGCCTTATGACTGGCCCACCATGAAAGAAGGCGTCCGCGCCGCCAACCAATGGCTTGCGGATCGCTGCTCGGAGAACCCCGGCCGCCATGCAGGGCTGGCGCTGGTGCCTGACATGGACGACATCGAATATTCAGCCAAAGAGATCGAAAGACTGTTCCATGCAGGCCTCAAGGGTGGAATTATGCTTCCATTCAGCCCCACCTATGAGTGGCCGGCCTATAATCACCCGCGCTATTATCCGCTCTGGGAGGTGCTAAACGAGCACAAACTTGCGGTCCACACCCATCTCGGGGCGCTGTTTGGTGGCGCTCACACGACCATCGACGGCCCTGGGGGCGACACAATCGATGGCTATGAGAACCACTTCCGCGCAGCACGCCCATTCTGGTGCATGTATTTCGGCGGCGTATTTGAACGCTATCCGAACATCAAATTTAGCTTCACTGAGCACGGTATCGAATGGATTCCCGAAATGATCCGGAACATGACGACTGGGTATTTTCGGGAGCTCGAGGCATTCAAGGAACAAATGTCTGACGCCGCAATTCGTTGGGGCAATCTCCAGCTCAGTCCGATCGAAGTCTGGCGCAGGCAGGGGTTTGCCGGCGCTTCCTTTCTGCCGAAGGCTGAAGCAGAACGTCGGGGCGAGTTGGGCGTCGACAAGATCATGTGGGGATCGGACTATCCCCATGTCGAAGGGACTTGGCCAAACACACGCATGAAATTAGCCCGCGCGCTCGCCAACGTTCCCAAGGAAGAAAAGGCGATGATACTCGGAGAGAACGCACTTCGCTGCTATGAAGCGGCATTCGACGAGAAGCACCTTCGCGAGGTTGCAGCGAGGACGGGACTGCTCGCCGCGCAGGTCTGATTGCGCAATCCCGGATCGCTAAAAACGTCAGGCCATGCCATTAGTTGACGCGATCAGCGTCACTATGGCGGCTGGCAAGATAGTAATGCACCGTTCCCCAGATCTGCGCCAGACTCATCGACAGTATGGCAATGCGAAGGCTCTCGACACCGAATTGCGGTGCAAGTAGGTCACTCACCAGGCCGATCAGATAGGACCCTAGGCCGAGACCCGAGAAGGATACAAGAAACAGCAAAAGCGCCACTGCCGTGGCGCGGCGATGCGGTTCGGCAAACGCCTGCACTGCGGCCAGACCAACCCCACCCGCAATCGCGGCCAGGAAGACTGCAAGACCGTGGAACGCAATCGCCAGACCCGCGGTCGGGCTTGTCATGACCAGGAAGAAGATCGGCAGGTAAAACGCATTCGCAATAGTCGGCAACCAAAGCTCCCATTTTGGATCGCGACGCACCAGCCAGTTTGCCAAAAAGCCCCCAGTCAGAAGTCCACCGGTCGCGCCGAATAGCGAAGTAAGCCCGATCCAGCCGCCGACCTCCGCCATTCCCATGCCATAAGCACGGCGAAGGTAGCTGGGCAGCCACTGCGATTCGCCAGCCGTGCAGATCGAAGCGATTGCATAGCCCAGCACCAGGTGGACATAGGCCCGCCGCTTGAGCAGGGCGGCAAAGGCTTCGCGGGCTGTCTCGCCAACTTTCGCATTATCGGGAAGTTTCGGCCGTGTGGGCTCACGCAACGTCAACACTGCGATCGCCGCCAGCGGCAGACCTGCCAGACCGACAACCTGGAGCGTTGCGCGCCACCCGATCTCTTGGCCTACATAGCCAACGAGACCCATGCCCAACGCTCCACCAAGAGCGGCACCCGCTTGCAGCAATGAAATCGCGAGCGCGCGCTTTTCACGCGGGAAATAATCGCCAATCAGAGAATGTGCCGGCGGCATGCAGCCTGCCTCTCCGATTCCAACCCCAACCCTCGCCAGAACAAGCATTTGGAAATTATGGGCCCGACCGCAAAGTGCGGTCATGATACTCCATAAAGTCAAACATATGCTCAGTAATCGCACGCGGGACGAGCGATCGGCGAGGCGGGCCAGCGGAATGCCGAGCACCGAATAGAACAGAATGAACGCGAAACCCATCAACAGCCCAAGCTGCTGGTCGCTCGCGCCGAACTCCGCCTTGATAGGTTCCAGCAGTATGGTCAGCGCCATACGGTCCATGTAGCCAAACAGATTGATGGCCGCGAGGATCGTCAGCGCCCACCAGGTCGAAGGCGGCACTTTCGTTGCTGTGGCCGCAGTTGGGGTTGCCGCGGCTGGGGGCGTCGCCATGCCCTCAGCCACCGTCAACCGCTTCGAACCGTATGCGCAATTCCGATGCCGGATTTCACCTCCATCAGAAATCAATTTCCACGCGCCCGCCATAAGTTGCCGGAGGTGCAAGTAGTTGGGTGTCGCCAATCCCCGTTCCGGCATAGGTGATGCGCCACTTCACATTGGTAACGTTGTTGCCATAGGCGATAAAGCGGAAGCGGCTACCTGCGGGCTTCCAGGATGCCTGCAGGTTGAGCAACGCGGTTGCCGGCTGTTCATAGCGATAGCCAGTTCCATTGAGGCCGATCGTCGAGACCGTGGGCAGACGATAGCTCTCGAAGCTGACGTTTCCAGCAAGGCCGATCTCGCCGCCGTTGGCGAGCGGGATAGTGTAATCGGCGCTGACGTTTCCAGACCAGTCAGGTGCGCGCACCATGCGCAGACCGCTCCAGTCCTGCGTGCAAGGCACGGTCGCTGGGGGAGCGTTGGGATTAGGGCAATTGCCAGTATTTAATTGGAATGCCGGAATCAGCACGTTCACCGTTGCAGCCTTGTATTCCTTGTAGCGGGCGTGTGTGTAGGCAAGGTTGGCGCGCAGATTCAGGCGGCTCGACAGTCGAGCCGATACTTGCGCCTCAGCGCCATAGATTTCCGAAGACGCCGCATTGGTCGTTATCGATGCCTGAACGTTATCCCGGATGATGACGGCGCTGACCTGAAGATCACGGTAGTTGTAGTAATAGGCGGCGGCATCAAACTGGATCGGTCCTTGTCGTGTCTTGAAGCCAACCTCGTATGCGTCGAGTTTCTCGGGTGCGACGGGGTCATAGGGTGCCGATGCGTTAAACAGACCGGTTTTGAAACCTTGCGCGAACGACGCGTAAATGTTGGTATCCTCGTCGATCGCATAGCGCGCGACGATCCGGGGCGTGAAGCGGCTTGCCTTCAGCTCAGGTGGTCTGGTCGTCACTCCGCCTGCCGTATAGGCAACCTTCTTGGTTTCTTCGACGTATCTTCCGCCCAGGGTCAGGTAAAAGTTGTTGCCGAGTTGCAGGGTGCCATCAGCATAGAATGCGAACGAGTCCGTATCGATTAGACCAGTAGCGCCAACGATGGGGAACGTGCCGCTGAGGGTAATCGATTCCTTCGGACTCTTCTGGCGGGTGTTGAAGTAGTAAGCGCCGACTGTGTATTGGAATTTGCTGTCATTGTCGGAAGTTATATTGACTTCCTGAGTGAAGGTCTTCCAGTTCTCCAAACCGCGGTTTGAGAGAATTGCGCTTGGCGACACGTCGATATCGAAGTTTAGAAGACTGTCCTCATTTTGATAGAACGTGTACGAATTCAAGTTCGCACCGCCCAGATCATAGCGTGCAGTCAGCGACACGGAGTCGTCTGTGGTCATATTGGTCGGCACGAACGTGAATGACGTCTTGTAATCACGCCTTTCGACCCTGGTGTCGCCATTAAAGGTGCCAAGGCAGTAGGCGATGCAGGTAATAGCTACGCCGCGCGCATCGGAAATTCTGGACCTTTCGTATGCCAGGATCAGGTCAAGCCGTTCGGCTGGTTGCAGCCGCAACTTCGCCCTAATCGTGTAGAGCTCCTGCGGCGTCGACGGCGTATTAAGGAAAGTGTCGAACATATAGCCATCGGTGCTGTGATAGCTGCCGGCCACATTGAACGCCACTTTGTCGCTCAGCGGCACCGATATATACGCCTGAAGCTGACGATCGTCGAAATTGCCATAGCCCGCTGAAACCCGGCCGCTCGCCTCGGTAAACGAGGGATCCAGGGTCTGGATCAGGATGGCGCCGCCTGTGGCATTGCGCCCAAATAGGGTGCCCTGTGGGCCCTTGAGGACCTGAACCTGGCTGATATTGGCAAGTTCGGTGTTCAGTCCTCGCGTAGAGGGTCGGTAAAAACCATCGACATAGACTGCAACATTATTCTCGGCGAAAGCAGCCTGCGCGGTTGATACGCCGCGAATGGATGGTTGCAAGAATATGCCCGTCCGCGAGATTACTGTGCCAGCAGAAATCTGGCTAATGTCTTCCAGCCTAAGGACGCCGCTTTTGCCCAGTTCCTCACCGGAGAGGGCCGTAACCGACACCGGCACATCCTCAAGCGCTTCAGCGCGCCGCTGTGCCGTGACAATGATCTCGGAACTGTCATTTGCACCATCACTCGTGTCCTGAGCGCGGGCATTGTTGGTCATGGCCATTACACTGGCGATGGAAATGCCGATTCGACATGACACTTTGAAGTTCACTCGCATCCTCCGCTCCCCGTTTTGGTGTCGTTGATTGATCACGCAAGTGACGGAAGTATGGGGTGCTTTTTGCTTTGCCCACTCCCCGTCACATCCGAAGCATCTCATGACGGCCAGTTTCAGTCTAATGTCGCAATGACTCAACTTTATAACCATTCGGCATTAAGTCTGACTGCCGGGAGCCGGAAAGTCCTATAGAGAGAAATTACGGCCCGGGAAATTTGAAGACGACCGGCGATTTATCGCCGAGGGTGCAACCACCAGCACTGGACTTGATGTTGTATTCCGCATGTCATTATGACATCATCTGGCCAATAAATCAGAAATCGACTGGCCAACGGCCATCGGAGCGCAAGCTCGAATATTGGGAGAGAGCATGGCATGCGCCTGCCCGAGATCGGGATTCCCTTGATGACGACGGCGCGCCTGCGCTGCGTAATTTTGCGCGAGGCCACAGAACATGATTGGTCTCTCAGTGGAGTAAGTCCATGACAACCATCCGCCCCAAGTTGGTCAATCACATCAACTTCGTGCCGTCAGACTACGACACTTCGCTGGCGCATTTAACCGACTTCTATGGCGCGCGGCACTTGATGGACGTGCCGGTAACTCCTCCCGATCGCGCATGTCTGCTCGATCTTGGCGGAGTGTATATCGAATTGTTTACACCTGGATTTGCTGGCAAGCTCAAGACATTTGACGCCGGAATTGGCTGCAATCTTGGACTTGAGTTCCAGACCGACCTCGAAGACGTGCGCGCTGCCATCGCGGAACGAAAGTACAGTGGAATTATAGATTACGGCAGTGTGATTCATGTCCACGGTGACAATATCCATGGGATCGCCCTGGAATTCTTCGAAAAGCCGTTTTTCGGACCTGACAGGATCGAAGCAGTGCCTCCCGTGGCCAGTCCCGCCTATTGGCGCGAGGACCATCCGCTGGGCTTGCTGGGACTCATGGGTCTGACTGTGGCGGTGAGCGATGCCGACGCGGCAGCGGCGGACTTCTGCTCGTTGCTGGCAGGCAAATGCACTCCTGGCGAGACCAGGCCGACCGCCGGCGCAAAAGCGGTGAGCGTCGAGATTGCGGACACAATTGTCGAATTCCTTGAACCGGTCGCCGATGGACCGGTTAGTGATCATCTGAAACGGTTCGGGCCCGGGGTCATGTCGAACGTATTTCGCGTACGAAATCTTGAACAGGCGCGCAACTTCCACGCTGATCGCAATGTTGCGACAATCGTCGGACTGGCAGCCGATCGGATCGCTGCGCCGCCTGCGCTGAATCAGGGCATATTGTTCGAGTTCGTCCAATGAACCTCTCAATCCGCTTACATCTTCTGACCCTGCAGCAGACGAGGCAGCAGCGATGAATATCAGCCTCGAGCGAGTGTTGCGGTTTGTGGCGGTTGCGGAACGGATGTCTTTTACGCGCGCTGCCCGGCACCTCAATATTGATCAGCCGTGGTTGTCACGCCAGATCATGCAGCTTGAGGATCAACTGGGATTTGCCCTGTTCAATCGCAGTAGCCTGCGCATCACTCTGACCGCAGAAGGCGCGGAATTGCTGGAGCGCGCCCGCGAAGTGGTCGATTCTGCCGAACGCTTCCGGTTGAAGGCCGACGAAATCAACCGCAGAGTTCAAACCAAACTGCGACTTGGCATCGCCTATGCAGCGATCCCGCTGGGCGAACATGAACGGTTGCTCAACGCCTTCTCTGCGCGTTGCCCAAACGTCCAGTTGGACATGTCTGCCTACGAGCAACCGGCTAGCATATTCAGCCGCCTGGAAGCAGGCGACCTGGATTTCGGTTTCATTATTGGGCCTCCCGACCACAAGCTCGATCTCCCATTGTCGATAATCGGCGAAATTGACCTTCGGATCGCGATTCCGCAGGAACTGCCCTTGGCTCAGCTCGAAACGATTGCATTGAAGGATTTGCGCTACCACCGGATGGCAATCGGCGAGCGCGGCGAAGGTTACGACCGGATGTACGAATGGCTCGAACGAGCTGAAGTCATCAAGGTGCCGGTTCTCGGCGGTCGGCGCTTCATTTTCGATGTGGCAGAGCGCGATCGATTACTTGTTGTTTGCTACAACGATGTCGAAAAGCTTCCAGATAGTTTTGTCGTCCGCAAGTTCGTTCGTGGTGCGCCCGCGGTTAACCTCTGCTTTGTTCGCCGGGCAGGCACGCTCTCGCCGGTGGCTGAGCGATTGTGGAACCTGGTGAGCACTCAGAGCCTATCGTCAGAACCCGTTGCCCAGACTTGAGGTTGTAATTGCGACCGAGTTGGGGGTTCGTCTAGATGCGAACAAAAGTGAACCGCAATCTCCCCTGAAAAATTTGCCGAAGCCAGGGCCAGCTATTGGCCGCCCGACTATCGAGCATTGGTGCGGCCACTGTTTTCTCTCATATCTCAAAAAGGCGCGGAGACACAGCTTAGCGCAAGCGCCAGGTCTTCGCCTGCCTTTACCGCACAGGCGGCTAACGGAATTCTCCCAGAAACGGTTCAGAAGCTGCAAATGAGGAACGGGGCCACCGACATTGCCGATGGCCCCGCCCTGGTTACTTATTTCAATTGGCTGCGATGACGGGACTCTCTGTGCAAGAGCCCCGCCAGAGCAATCCATCCGCTGTTCAGTTGCCGAAACGCACGCGCAAACGCAGACCATACATGCGCGGCTCGCCCAGCTGGCGGGCATCGAACCCGAGAATGTCCTTGAGACCGTTTACCGTCACAACCGTCAACTGATTGGTGACGTTATTGGCAAAGAACGAGAGGTCCACCGGTGCGCCGGCAAAATTGGTCCAGTCGAGGTTCAGATCGAGCTGACGGACCGGCGTTGCCTTGATATTGGTGATCGTCGGTGCGGCAACCTGATAGGCTGACTGGAAGCGATAGTTCGCACCCAGTTCAATCTTCCCGGCTGATGCTGGAACCGGCAATTTGACCGATCCGCCGACTGAGCCCGACCACTTCGGCGAGTAGGCCAACTCACCACCCTGAACTGCCGTTGGAACTATACTAACACCCGGGGCGGTTGGCTCAGTCGCCGAAATTAACTTGGTATTCAGATAGTTGGCGGCACCATTCAAAGTGAAATATTCGCCCAGGTTAACGACAGCATCGGCTTCGAACCCATAAATGCGCGACTTGCCTGCATTGATGATGGACGTACGGCTCGACGAGTTCGAGTCCAACGGAACGAAGCCATACTGAAGCTGCTGGTCACGAAGCGTATTGTAGTATCCAGCCATATTGAACCGACCTGATACCGCACCGCTGAAGGAAGCCTTGAGGCCCGCTTCGAACGAATCCACCGTCTCGGGACGGAAGGTGTTGAACTGCGGGCTGGCCGCTGGGTTGGCAGCGCCCTGACGATAACCGCGCGACCAGGTTCCGTAGATCATCACGTTCTGCATCGGATTGTATGCCGCGTTCAGCGTCCAGGTCGCCCGACGGCTCGATGTCTTGCCCGACAGCGTGCAATCCCCGGTGAAACCGGCTTCGCAAACCGCAGGGTTGGCGGTGAACAGGGTGGTATTAGGTGCGAACGGGAAGAAACGCACCTTACCGATGGCTGTGCCGCTGGAGCGGTCATAGGTGTAGCGCAAGCCGGCCGTGATCTTCAGCTGGTCGGTCAAGGCATAGGTGCCCTGGGCATAGGCAGCCATGTTGATGAACTTGACCTGCGCGGAGGCCAGATTGATCGAAGCTGGCTTTGCTGGATTGGCCGAGCGGCAAAGCAGATCGTCAGCTGTCTCATACGGCGTAATCGAGCATTGAGTGCCGGTAGAGACACCCGTAGTCGACGAAAAACCGACCGGTGAGCTGATCTCGTAATAGAGGCCACCCTGCCAGTTCAGCCTGCCATCCATACCAGTGCCGACGAATTGCAATTCGTTGGTGAAATTGCGCTGGTTATTTTGGTCATCTGGCCGGGCGGTGTAAGCGCCTGACGTATAAACCATCGTGTTGGGGATGGCCGGGTAACCCGCGTTAAGGGGCGCCGGGAACGGAGGAAGGAAATTGCCACCGAACACCGATGCACGCAAATCCTGCTGGAAGCGGGAATAGGACGTGATGTTCTTGATCGTCAGCGAATCCGAGACCCGCCACGTCAGCTTGTTGATGATCTGCCACTGCTCGGTCTTCGCATAGGCGCTCGGCAGGGCGATTTCGGTTACATAGGGATCCGAACTTGCGGCTAGGCGCTCGACCTGTGCCTTGGCCAGCAAACCAATGCCGACCGCTGGGTTATAATCATAAACCTGGTATCCGGCCGGCGAGTGGTCGGAATACATGTAAGTGGCAATCGTATAGTTCTCGATATCGGGCGAGAGGTTCAGCACCAGCGATGCGCGGGCAGCTGTGTAATCGACATCGGCATATGTCCGCGGACCTGTTGCGGCCACGTTCTTCATGAAGCCCGTGCGAGTCATGCGATCGACGCCCACGCGCAAGGCTGCGACTTCGCCGAAAGGCACGTTGAGCACGCCCTGATAGCGCTGCATGTCATAGTTGCCGAAAGAGGCCTCCACGTAACCTTCGAGCTTGTCAGTGGGCTTCTTCGGTACGAGTAGCACCGCGCCGCCAGTCGTGTTGCGACCAAACAGCGTGCCTTGCGGACCCTTCAGCACCTGCACGTTCTGCAGGTCGAACATGTAAGCCGGGCCAGCGCCATCGCCGCCCGAAATGCCTGCACCGCCACCGCGCGGGGCCACAACGTCAGCAAAATAGGTTCCGACCGATGCCGAAGTGCGCAGTTCCTGCGTAAAGCCGCGAATGGTGAAGGTCGAGCTTTCAGGGGTATAGCGCTGGTTGGTGGTCAGGCCAGGTACGTGCTTGGCAAGATCGTCCGAGTTGACGATGTTCTTCCGCGACAGCTCGTCGCCCGTCAGCACGCTTACTGAAATCGGAACGTCCTGCAGGCGCTCGTCGATGCGGCGTGCGCTGACGATGATGTCGTTGGCGCCTGCATCTTCCGCTTCCTCGCTCTGCGTCTGGGCGGCGAATGACTGCGTCGAAACGCAGAGCGCGGAAATTCCCGCGGTCGCCAAAATCAGAGCTCTGGATGTGCGTTGCATGATCGAATTCTCCCTTGTGAATATGGATAGCCTTTTGCCGCACACCGGGACTAACCCGTCTGCAGGCAAGGAGGGAGGCCACTGGCAGTCCAGTGACAGCAGTTCAATGGACCTATTTGTATCAGATGCTTAAAGTGTCAGAGCGTGACAATTTGGCAACAAACCGGCCGATCGGTCGCAGCTGGCGACCACAAATTGCGTTCGACCATTGCCGATCAGCTCGGCTGTTGAATGGCAGGCTCAGTTCATCCGAGCGAAGCTGAAATCAACCATGAGATCGCCGGAAAGCGCCTCCAGTGCCGTACGCAAATCGTCGATGCCCAAACCTGCCGGCAACGACAATCGCGCAGCCGCCCGGAAAAGCCGCTCCCCCGACCAGGCACCGTTCTGAGTGGAAGTGACGAAATCCTCGATATTGACTCGCAGCTCCGCCAATACGGTAGTGACTTCGCGCACAATGCCCGGCCGGTCCTGCGCAACCAGCTCCAACTTCAGCGTGTCGCCAGCCTGCGCTGCCGGTTCATCGCCCGCCGGCAGCAGTGAGACTGCGAGGCCATGGGCGTCAACCGCGCGGATCGCGGATTCGAACCGGCTGAGCATCGAGTCATCGAGCTCGACCAGCACTGAGCCGACATAGAGACCTCCCAAGCGGCTGAGGTGGCTTTCCAGCCAATTACCCCCTGCCTCGGCAACGGCATCGGCCAGCGCGCGAGTCAGGCCCGGACGGTCACTGCCGACAGCTGAAAGGATCACCCGAGTCTTCATCACTGCTCCCAGCCAAGCCACTTTTCCGGGCTGATCCTGCCGGACGTTTCGCTGCGGGACAAGGTGCTCGGCGCGCCGGTCTCCCTCTTCCCTTTGCGCGCGCGCAGGTGCAAGAAGCGCCGGCAATGCCCGGCCATGCCGACATTACCGGCCAAGATGCCGCACGTCAGCCCGTCATGCTGGTCACTGGCCTGCTGGGCGCGGGCAAGTCGACCGCGCTGAAATTGCTTGAGGATATTGGCTGGGAAACGATCGACAATTTTCCGATCCGCCTTTTGCCGCGCCTGCTCGAAACGCCCAGCGGGCCCGATGGCGGCGTTCGCGCGCCGCTGGCCATCGGCTTCGATTCGCGCACCCGGGGCTTCGATCCGCGGGTAACAATCGAGCTGGTGAAGAAACTGGCGATGCGGACCGATCTGGAACTTACCACTCTCTATCTCGATTGCAGCAGCGCCGAGCTTGAGCGGCGATATAATGAAACTCGCCGCCGCCATCCACTGGCGCAGGACATGCCGGTTGCGGTCGGCATCCGGGCTGAACGCGAACTGCTGGAGCCGCTTCGCCGCTGGGCCGACATGGTGATCGACACCAGCGCCTATTCGGCCAACGAGTTGTCCCAGGTCATGCGGGAACGCTTCGGCAAAGTCGCGGGCTCGGCGACTACAGTGACGATCACCAGCTTCGGTTTTGCCCGAGGAATGCCGCCAGTGGCCGATCTGGTGTTCGACATGCGGTTTCTCGACAACCCGCATTGGGTGCCGGATCTGAAGCCGCTGACCGGGCTGGACAAGCCAGTGGCCGACCATATCCGGCGCGACCCTGCCTATGATGAGGCTTTCGCCCGCATTCGCGACCTGCTGCTGCTGTTATTGCCGCGATACGAGGCGCAAGGGAAAGCCTATGTAAACATTGCCTTCGGCTGCACCGGCGGGCGTCACCGCTCGGTTTTCTTCGCTGAGGAGATCGCGGCGGTCTTGCGCAATGCAGGATATTCCCCCACATTGCTGCACCGCAACCTGGGCGCTCGCGCCGCTGACTTGCTTGAACAGGGACAGCAGCGATGAAGTGCAACCTCTTAATCCGGGTGCGGTCGCAAGGATATCGGAGCGCGCCAGCCCCATGATCGGTATGATATTGGTGACCCACGGCAATCTTGCCGAGGAATTTGTTCATGCAATGCAGCATGTGGTGGGCCGGCAGGAAGGCGTCGCCACGGTATGCATTGGCCCCAATGACGACATGGAACGGCGCCGCCGCGAGATCGCCGACGCGATCAAGAAAGTGGATGATGGCCAAGGCGCGATCATCCTGACCGATCTTTTCGGGGGAACGCCGTCCAATCTGGCAATTTCGCTGATGAAAGCGGGCAAAGTCGAAGTGATCGCGGGCATCAACCTGCCGATGCTGATCCGCCTTGCCAAAGCGCGCGGCTGCATGAATGTTCACGACGCAGCCGTGGCAGCCCGCGATGCCGGGCGCACCTACATCACGATGGCGTCCGAATACCTGGGGCAGACAGCGTGACACCGCTCTCCCAAACGGTCGAAATCGCCAACAACCGCGGGCTCCACGCAAGGGCGAGTGCCAAGTTCGTCAACATGGTCTCGATCATGCCCGATCACTTGCGCGTTACTGTCAGCAAGGACGGGACCGAGGCAGGCGGCGCATCGATCCTGGGTCTGATGATGCTGGGCGCGGCCAAAGGCGACACTATCGAAATCAGCGTGGCAGGCGAAGGCGCCGAGGCGGCGCTGGCCAAGCTGGTGGGGCTGGTGCTGGATCGTTTCGGCGAGGACTAGAGACTGTCCGTGCGCCGCACCATCACGGGTTTTTCCAATCCCACAGTCAAGTTCCTGCGCTCACTGCGCGACAAGAAGCACAGGAAGCGTGAAGGCAAGTTCCTGGCAGAAGGCCTGCGACTGCTGACGGATGCGCGCGAGGCCGGGCGGCTGCCCGAAGTGCTTGCCATGTCCACCACGCGCGATCCGCATCCCCTGCTTGCCGCGCTGCAAGCGGACGTGCTGGCCGCAGGCGGCGATGTCATTGAAATGGATGAAGCGCTGCTTGCCAAGATCAGCGGCAAGGACAACCCGCAAGGCGTGTGCGGAGTGTTTTCCGAGTGGGGTACCTCGCTGCAATCGCTTGACCGTCAGGCGTCGCCCATATGGCTGGTGGCGCAAGCGCTGCGCGATCCGGGCAATCTCGGCACCATGCTGCGCACTGGCGATGCCGTGGGTGCGGGTGGCCTGATCCTGCTTGACCAGTGCGCCGATCCCTTCTCGGTCGAAGCGGTTCGCGCCAGCATGGGGGCGATTTTTACGCAAAGGCTGGCACAGGCCAGCTGGGAGGATTTCATCGGCTGGCTGCGTGCAGGCCCGGGCCAGCTGGTCGCTGCCTCCTTGCGCGATGCCCTGCCCTATCGCGGAGCGCCTTACGCGGCGCCTTGCTTCCTGATGGTGGGAAATGAATCGAGAGGCTTGCCGCAGGACTATGAGGACGCCTGCGACCTACGCGTGACAATCCCAATGCGCGGCGCGGCTGACAGTCTGAATGCCGCGATTGCCGGCGCCGTGCTGGCCTACGAGGCACTGGCCAAGCTCCAGCCTGCGGGCTAACCGGGCCCAATGTCCCTGCCCCCAGACCGTCTTTCGCGATTTGCCCGCCATATCGTCTTGCCTGAAGTCGGCGGCGCGGGGCAGGTAGCGCTGACCAAAGCCCATGTGGCGCTTATAGGCTGCGGCGGGATCGGTTCGCCTGCACTGCAATATCTCGCCGCGGCAGGTGTCGGCCGGCTGACCCTGATTGACAATGATGTCGTCGAGGCGTCGAACCTCCAGCGCCAGACGATATTCGCGCCCGCAGATATCGGCCGCGCGAAAGCGCAAGCCGCCGCTGAATGGACCGCGCGCTTTGATCCCGCGCTGGATGTGCAGCCGGTGACGCAGCGAATTGATCAAGCCAATGCCGCGCAATTGCTTGCCGGGGCCGACGTCGTGCTCGATGGCTGCGACAATTTCGCCACCCGCCTCGCTGTTTCCGACGCCTGTGTCGCCTCGGCCATTCCGCTTACCAGCGCAGCAATCGGGCGGTTCCATGGACAAGTCGCCAACTTTGCGGGACATCTCCCCGGCGAGGCTTGCTATCGCTGTTTTGTTGGCGATGCCTTCGACGCTGATGACTGCGACAGTTGCGCAGCCGACGGCGTGCTGGGCGCAATGGTCGGCGTAGTGGGAAGCTTCGCGGCAATGACTGCCATTCGCGTCCTGCTCAACGGCTACGCGATGCTGGGCGACCCGCAATGGAGCCGCCTGCAACTGTTCGACGGCCTTGCACCCGGCCTTCGCACCTTGAAGATTGCGAAAGACCCGGAATGCAAGGGCTGCAGGCTCTA
>Ga0075366_10000026_pt1 | contig 51752 bp, 47 predicted proteins | sample EndMethybrTD3031_FD_72351 | JGI IMG/M metagenome (GOLD analysis project Ga0075366, IMG submission 72351) | Populus endosphere microbial communities from Tennessee, USA - Endosphere MetaG P. TD hybrid TD303-1 | ecosystem: Host-associated > Plants > Roots > Endosphere | place: USA: Tennessee...
CCCTTAAATTTTTCAGCAATAAATTATTCTTAAGTTTGAAGTTGTAGCCTAAAGAAATATTTTTTGCGGTAAGATATGATCCGCTCTCAACCCATTGTGAATTTACCGAACGGCCTAAAGCGGTTGTACCTGTTTTAGTTCGCGGGTAAATACCAGAACCTGGGTCTTCCGGAGATCTCCAGTGATCAAGCGCGGCTGCAAGCAGCATTCTTGAACCGTCCATATTGGTTTGATAAGCCCATTTAGCGGCATTTAAAATTTGCCCGCCAACGGCGCCCGCCATAGAAATGTTGAGGTCGAAGTTTTTATAGGTAAATGTGTTGGTAATGCCGAAATTAAAATCGGGAGTTGGGTCTCCTATAAATGTACGGTCGTTCACATCATCAATCACTCCATCACCATTAATATCCTTCACTTTAATTGTACCAACATCAGAAGAAGCACCGTATTTGGCCGAGTTGGCCAGATCCGTAGCATCTTTATATAGGCCTTCATATACAAACCCATAAAACTCTCCTAAATGGTGACCAACCTGGTTACGGTAGTAGTCTGATGAAACGGTGTTATTCCTGCGGATAAACCCAGGAGATACCAACGATTTAATGATATTTCTTTCAAAGGAAATATTAAAGCTGCTACTCCATTTTACTTTACCGGTCAAGTTCACAGTATTTACACCTATTTCGTGGCCCCAGAAAGCAAACTGCCCTACGTTAAAATTGACTGACGAAAAACCTGATGCTCTTGGAATTGGCCTCGACTGAATTAAACCATCGGATAGTTTATGATAATAATCATAAGTAATGCTGATACGGTTTTTCAGGATGGATAGGTCTAAACCAACATCAAACTGCTTGTTGCGCTCCCAGGCCAGTTCAGAATTCCCTAATGAACCAATGGTTTGGCCCGGAACAGAAACCCCGTTCACTACATAGTTATATTTCCCTAAAGCAGAAAGGGCGGTGTAATTACCAATGGTGTTGTTGCCTGTAATACCGTAGCTTGAACGTATTTTAAGGAAATCAATTATTTTAACGTTTTCCATAAATGCTTCGTCGCTCACTATCCACCCTGCCGAAACCGAGGGAAAATATCCATACTTACGGTCGGTCCCAAACCTTGATGAGCCGTCGCGGCGTACAGCACCCTGTAACAGGTATTTACCTTTATAGTTATAATTTATACGGCCCAAAACCGATAACAAGGAATATTCGGTGGTATTGCTTGTGCCTGCGGTTATAGATGTAGCCGCGCTCAGATATGGTATGGCATCGTTTGGAAAACCGGTACCTGACACTGAATTGCTTACCTGGCTAAATTTTTGCGCGGAATAACCTACCAAAGCCTCAATATTGTGGTCGTTAGCAATGGTTTTATTGTATTGAAGGTTTGTTTCTGCGGTCCAGGAGTAATTATCAACCGAACTACTTAACCCTGTTGCTATTGAGTTGGCTGTAATACTTGCCGGGGTAAACTGGTTACGTGTTTCGGCTCCTTTGTCGGCACCTGCATTTACCTTTAAGCTCAGGCCTGGCAAAAACTGATAATTCAAATAAGCATTGCCTAATATCCGTGTGGTAGTGTAATCGTCTTTATTCAACATAAGCTGGGCAAGCGGGTTTATGTAGGAAACCATACCCGGCGAATTCACATTTTTTGTGTAAGTGCCATCCGGGTTATATGGGGAGATTAAAGGGCTTGATTCAAATACCCTTTCGAACAAGCCGCCAACACCATCAGTATTCAGCCTGTTATTATGATCTAAACGATAACTTGGCGCAATGTTAAACCCTATCTTTAATTTACTATTGCTTAAGGTAAGGTCCTGGTTTAAGCGTAACGAAAAAAGTTTGGTGCCCGTATTTACAATAACACCTTGCTGCGACTGATACCCCGCTATTACCGTTGAGGAGGATTTTTCCCTCGCGGTTTGTACCGTCAGGTCATAACTCTGTATAGGGGCCGCCCGGGTAAGCAGCTTAAACCAATTGGTACCCTCGCCATATTGGCTGGGGTCTGCATACGCAGGGTCAAGCTTAGGATTTGTGCCTGGCTCATATTTAACCTGGTCCTGGTACCTTTCATTCATAAAAGTGGCAAACTGATTGGCGTTCATCATATCAGGCACCCTGTTCATCGGGATCTTTTGCACGCCATAGTTACTGCTGAATTGTATTTTTGAATCTCCCGCCTTTGCATGCTTGGTGGTAATGAGTATAACTCCGTTTGCCGCGCGCGAACCGTATAATGCGGTAGACGAAGCATCTTTTAATATAGTAAATGTTTCAATCTCATCGGGGTTAATGTTATTGATGCTCCCGGTAACAGGCATGCCATCAACAACAAACAGCGGTTGATAATCTAAAGCCAGCGACGCTGCCCCGCGTATGCGGAATGCCATACCACGCCCGGGCTGGCCGCTGGTTTGCGAAATATTAACACCAGGAACTTTTCCCTGCAATTGCTGTGCAAACTGCCCAACAGGCATGTCTTGCAATGGCGTGGCGCTAATTTGTGTAATGGCGCCGGTAACTTCCCTGCTGCGTTGTTTACCATAACTTACCGTAACTTCATCCAGGCTTTTTGCCGCTACTTTTAATTTAATATTAATTTCCTGCCGGTTACCAACAGCAGCTTCTGCACTCTCAAAACCCATTATGCTGAATACTAACACGGCGTTTGGCGAAGCATTAATGGAATACTCGCCGTTAACATTGGTAGCAACACCGGTTTGTGTCCCTTTAATTAATACAGTTACACCAGGAAGGGGCTCATCTCTGTCGTCAATTACCCGGCCCCTTATTTTGCCTGCCTGCTGGCCCAGGGCCGATGTGCCCAAAAGCAAAACAAACAGGAATAAATAAAAATGCTTTTTTCTGAAAATAGCATAGTAGAATTTTTTTTGCATAATGATTTAATTTAAATAGATCCTTGCCTTTCAATAAAGACGGTCACATTAAAAGGCTGTAAATTATTATTGGTTAATTGGTTGGCTTTTGCTAAATTCTTTTCAAATAAATAAAAATAAAAGAAATAAAACAAAATAAAAGAAATAAAAACCAATTAAATGGTCGATTTTTAAGACATTTTAATGATTGTGGCTATATTGTTAAACATATTACAACATTAGCCAGACAATATTAACATAACCTTACTTTAGTGTTATCAAAAAGAAATGTTTTGAAACAATTAGTAAGATTATTAAACAGAAAAGCGATCGAATAATCTTTAAAAAGTTTGGCTTTAAGTGAAATAGATGGTGGATGCAGGCTTTGCCGATTGACGATGAGGTTAATAATTTAGGGAACCTGGGATTCTTGATCCATCATGATTGTGAGGAAAATAGAAGTGGCCGCTGAAGTACACCGGGACTGCACAGGTACGAGACCGGTTACAATAGCATAAGGCAGATGTTGTCTTTCAGGATATTTCAATATCCGGCAAAATGGCTTCCAATTTTTAAAAAATCTGGGGAAACAAAATTTTAAGGTTAGTTTTTTAACGGCTTGCAATGGATATGCCTTATGCGCTATAAAAGCAAGCGCCGTAAACGCAGTAGTGAAATATTTTTATTAAACAGAAAGGACCATCTTACAAATAATGAAATTGCTCAATGGCTTGGAATATCAAAACGTTTTGTAGAAAATCAAATCAGCCACGGTCCTTATAATATCGAAGATAGCATTTAAGGATATAGCGATATTCATTTTGCGCATTGCTTTTTTTTAAATGTTAAAAACATAGAAAACAGTTTCCTGTTTCCTCGATATGCTTTAGGTTGTATTAGACAAATCTTTTCCGATACAGTGTGGTTTTTGAACTTAATTATTAGGGCTTGATGTTTTTAACCTCTTTCAAAGCCGGTTCTATAGCCTCCAAAAAACTCAAATAAGTGTCAAAGAATTTTCCTTTTTTGGCTACATTTGGCGCAACTTACTACCAACCAGAGGATTAGAATATTTACTTTCAATAAGCGTGACCACTTCACCCGTACATGTTGCAAATACAAGCCGAAGGCTAAAATCCACTACAGACTGACTGTCGGTGACTTATCAAATTATCCAACCAAGCAGCAATATTATTTCGGTTTGGTTGCGGATATTATTAAATCGGCAACCTCTTTCGGATGGCTTATATAAACGCTATGACTTGCATCTTCAACTTCCACCGTTTTAATACTGTTGGCCCTTTTTGCATACATTCGCTCTAATTCCGGATTGATAATCCTATCCGATTTAGCTACCATATACCAAACGGGTTTTGTTTTCCATGCGGGGTTTTTAATTATAGCATGAAATACTACGTCGGCGGTCGGTGTCTGAGAATTGGCCATAAATTCTGCTTCTGATACCGGTAGGTCACCCGAAAAATCAGCAGCGAACATCTTTGGATCTATGTAATCCCAGCCATCGCTCCCTTTGATCAATGATTTATACGCAGCCGGAAAAATTTTGCCGTTTGCTGCTTCCGACTCACCATCATCCGGTGCATGGGCAGCAATGTACACCAGTCCTGCTACTTTGGTATCATTACCGGCAGTAGTTATCACCGCGCCGCCATAGCTATGCCCCACCAAAATACAGGGTCCGTCCTGTAGGTCAATTACCCGTTTTACTGCGGCTACGTCTGCTTCAAAGGTGGTGAGTGTAGTCTGGGCAATGGTCACTTTGTAACCTTTTCTGTTAAGTATTTCATAAACTTGCTGCCAGCCGGATCCATCCACAAATGCGCCGTGCACAAGCACTACGTTCCGGGTTAAAGTAACCTTCTGAGCATATAATTTGGGAGCGAAAGTCATCAACACACAGATAAGCAATATTGCAGATATGTGAACGCTGTGCTTATAATTGGTATTTACTATCATAACATCTATTTTAATATTAATTCTTAAAATATCACCTTTAATTCATGTGCCGATAATCAGAAGGTGACTGTCCGGTTTTGTTCTTAAATATCTTTGTAAAATGGGATGGGTGTTCAAAACCTAGTTCAAAAGCAATCTCACTAATATTTTTTTCTGTGCTCCACAGTAACGATTTCGCTTTGTCTATCAGTTGCAGGTGGATATGCTCAATGGTTGTTTTACCGGTATATCTATTGAGCAGGTCGGAAAGATAGTCAGCGGAAAGATTTAGCCGGGATGCAAAGTACTTTACGTCCGGAAGCCCGTCATCTATCAATGTATCTTTTGAAAAATATTCCAATAACAGCCTTTCAAAGTGCTGAACCAGGTCGTGGCAGGGTTTGGAGCGGGTAAAAAACTGCCGGTCATAAAATCGCGTGCAATAATTGAGCAGCAGCTCAAGGTTATTGACGATCAGTTCCTGTGAATGCTTGTCGATGTTCTGCGAAGACTCCCTTTCCACATTATCCGCGCAAATGCGTAAAATCTTCTTTTCATCCTCTGATAGGTGAAGTGCTTCATTTGCATCGTAATGGAAAAATGAATAACCATGTATCCTTTTACCCAGCCCGGTGCGATATAGCAGATCAGGATGAAAAAACAGGCCCCATCCATCTTCATAAGAAATATGGCGCTGTGTGACAACGGCCTGGCCCGGTGCGGTAAACACCAATGCGCCCTGGTCAAAATCATAATTTGAGCGTCCATATCCCATTGATCCTTTAAATTGTTTGAGATATACGGCATAAAAACCCAGCCGGAAAGCGGTCTCCTTTTCCGGAAAATTATTTCTGCTGATCTGCTGAAGCTGGAGAAAAGAAACCAAAGGATGTTTTGGTTGCGGACAACCGTAAAGCCTATGCAGTTCATTTATGGTGTTGATATCGACGAATAAGTGTTGCATATGAATAATAATATCGGTTTGTTAAGTAAATTTACTAAAAAAGAGTTTGTGGCGCATATCCCGCCGTTGACCATGGCTAACTAACCTCATCATAGGTTTTCTTATGGGCCCAGGCCATGACACCTCCGCTGACAAGTAGTTGCTGCCCGCTGACAAAGCCTGACAGTTCTCCTGCGAAAAATTCTGCAACATTCGCTATATCCTCCGGAGTGCCCAACCGTCCCATAGGTTAAAATGCCGGTATCATTGCCCTTATGGATGCCGGAGCATCAACAAACGGCGTGAATACCTGCGCCCTCCGTTGCGGTGGCAGAATGGCGTTTACGGTAATTTCCCTCTGAACTAAATAAACATTCCACCCGATACCTCTATGCGTTGGGCGTTTACAAAGCGGCTGTCTTCTGAAAGAAGTGATGCGACAAAGGCGCCTACATCGTCTGCTAACCCAAGGCGGCCGAGTGCAGTCATAGCAGCAATCTGGTCGCGGTGGCTATCATCACCTTTTCCGCCACCGAATTCTGTATCGATAGCCCCAGGGGCAACACTGTTCACGCGGATCTTTCTTCCTGCATATTCTTTCGCAAAGTAACGTGTCAGGCTCTCTGTTGCTGATTTTAGGGCTCCGTAAACAGCAACACCCGGAAATGCAAATCGCGCAAGCCCCGAAGAGATGTTGATGATCTGGCCACCATCGATCATTAACGGGATGAGCTTTTGCGTAAGAAAAAACACACCTTTAAAATTTGTATTGACAAGTTCATCAAATAGCTCTTCGGTAGTATCCTGGATGAGCGTCCGCTGCGCGATGCCGGCATTGTTTACCAGATAGTCAAAATTATCCCTGGTCCATTCTTCCTTTAGTACCTGCGAAACCTGAATGGCAAAGTCACTGAAGGAAGCGGTTTTAGAACTATCCAACTGTAGGGCAACTGCTTTACCTCCATTGCTCTTGATGGTATCGGCAACCGCATTCGCCTGATCAGCGTTGCTGTTGTAAGTGAGGATAACATCAATTCCACGTTCAGCAGCATTTAATGCAATGCTTTTTCCTATTCCACGGCTACCGCCGGTGACCAGGACGATTTTTGTTTTTTTGTTTTCTGTTTTCATCGCTATGAATTTTTAAATTACATAGCAAAGTTGAGCAGAACCGAAAAGCCTGATTTATACATTTCCGGGAAGCTTTTATACATTTCGGGGAAGTTGTAGATATTCCAGCAATTAACCTTATAATGACATGCTTCTAACGTATTGATTATTAGTGCCTTTTTTTGTAGAGACGCATCACATGCGTCTCCCACATGCAAATCGAACCTTTCTGGCGGGAGGCGCATGTGATGCGCCTCTACAAGAGCTCCCATGATGTCATTCCTGTTTTTTCCAGCTTGACTGATGGATACTCGTAATTACAATTACGCTTAGATATCCTGGTCCCGATATTTTTTGGCCACAGCGAATCAGGCATATTTGGTACAAGAAGTTTGACGGACGACAAAAGCTTTAGAATTTCGATCAATAAAGTTTTGGAAACTCAAAGTCAAAAGATGCAAAAGACCGGGCGAAGCTAGCCATGGCGGCCCTGGGAAATTAGCTGGAGTGTCGCTATCTGATATGCCTGTTTAACAACAGGTTATAAAGAGAGCCGTTTGCTTTTACTTATTATAATTGGCGAGAAGACGACGCCCGTCATCGGTAATTATTCCGTTTATAAATAACTGGAGCGCTTCAAATATATCAGCCGCGGTCCTTACAGTATTATTAAACAGGTAAAAGTCTGTTACCGATATATAGATGGCTGCCGTGGCCGGCACATCCAGGCCAGTCCGGTACAATCCCATTGCAATGCCATCTGATAAATTTGATTCAATAACCATCTTCAGGTGATTGATTTTAAATTCATGGAACGCCTTCATGGCCCTGGGGTACCTTTTTAACATCATGTCGTTAAAAAGGTACCGTAAGGCGATCAAATGTTTAAAAAGCCCCTGCTGAAGAACCAACTCCTGCACCGGATCATGCGAGGCGCCGGTATTTGAACTGATGATATTTTTAGATTGTTCTATCAGCTGGTCAACAACCGCTTCAACAAGGATCCCCTTATTGGCAAAAAATTGGTAGACGGTTTTCTTCGACATGCCGGCTGTTTTAGCCAGTTCATCCATTGTTACACTGATGATACCATGATTGATAAAAAGGTCAATTGCATGATCAATCAGGCGTTTTCTTTTATCTTCCATTCCGGTTGCTTAGTTGTTGACGGCTAACGCTTCGAGGATGCTTTTTTTAAAGGCGGCCTTAAGGCTGGTTTTCAGTTTTGGCAGTTACATAGTTATATACTGCCGCTCTCACATAAAAATCGGCAAAAGCGGTGGCAACGGTACTTGAGGCCTGCTGGTAAGCTGTTTGGGCATCCAGGACCTCAGAGATCGTAGCCAGGCCGGCTTTGTAATTGTCCTGGTTAACTTTCAGGTTTTCTGTAGCTTGTTCCAGGTTGTCTTTTGCGTAGCTGATCTGGGTAAGCTGGTCCTGCATATCATACCAATAGCGTATAATACCCACTCTTAACTGGTTTTGCCCATCCCGGAAATCGTTTTGCGCAATTTGCTCGTTTATTCTTTGTTTCTGTACCTTTTGCTTGCCCCGGCCCCATAAACCATTGGAGAGGGGGATGCTCAGGGTAACAAAACTGGCCGGCGCAAAGCTGCTGCCAATCCCACTGTTAACAGATCCGGTTTGTGATGCACTTAAGCCAATTGCCAGGCTCGGCAGGTTGTCGGCATTGGTCATCCGGGTTTGCAGCTTTTCACCTGCAATACGTTTGGTCAATAACTGATAATTGGCATTACGGGCCAAATTGGTATCAGGCTGCAAAGCAGGCAATACAGGCGTGCTGTTTTTATTAAGGGTATCCTGCATCACCATGAGCGAATCAAAGGCGATACCAGTATACATAGAAAAATCAAGCAATGCCACCCGGCGACCGTTTTGCAGCTTACTTTTATTAACCAGCAGCTGGCTAAGCTGAACCTTTACTTTTAACAGGTCGTTACGGGCTATCAGGCCGGATGCCAGCATATCTTTTTGCGTCTTCAATACCGAGTTGAGCAATGATTCATTGGCCAGTATGGTTTTCTGTTGTTCCTGTATGTTTACCAGGTTCCAGTATTTTTGCTCGGTAAGCAATAGCACAGAATCTGCCGATTGTTTTTTCCTGATCTGGCTAACCTGCAGCTGCAATGCCGCTAACTGGTTACCCGTTTTAATTTTACCGCCTGCATACAGGGTTTCTGTACCGGTTACGCCAAACAAGTAAAAGTTATTGATGCCTTTTTCTAACAACGGCGGAGCGGCGGATACAAAATCTTTAAACCCAAATAAACCCACCCCGGTTGCACTAACCGATGGGAGATAATCTGACTTGGCCGCAGCTACATCAGTTTTGGCCGAGCTTATCCTTAGTTCGCCATTTTTTAAAGCGTAACTGTAAGCTATGGCAGCCTGCTTACTTTGTTGCAGGGATATCATGTGCTGCTGGGCGCCGGCCTGCAGACACGTAAAAGCGAATATTGATAATAAGAAAGTTTTCATGATAATGAGCTTATGCGTTTACAGGTTCCGGTGTTTTGCTTTCCGGTGTTTTCTGATCCTCCTTGCGGAAAAACAGCCAATACAGCGTTGGCAGCACGAATAAGGTTAGCAACATGGATAACAACAACCCGAAACAGATTACCGTACCCAACGGCCCCCACAGGGATGACCTGCTGATCACCATCGGGATTACACCAACAGCTGCAGCCGAAGAGGTTAAAAAGATGGGCCGCATCCTGCGTTCGGCAGAAAGTTTTGCAGCTTCAAAAACAGATTTGCCTTCATGTAATCGCAGTTCTTCTGCAAAATCTATCAGGATGATACCATTACGCACTACAATTCCGCAAAGTGCCAGCAAACCCAGGAATGAGGTAAAGCCAAACGGATAGCCCATAATAAATAGGCCAAACGATGCGCCCAGTAAGCTTAATGGCATAGTGGTGATACTTAAAAGGGCGTGTTTAAGATGTTTGAAGTGCCATAATAAAATCAGGAATATCAATATGATACTTACACCAAGCGCGGTACCCATAGGGCCCTGGTTTTCTCCCTGCAACTCCAGTTCGCCGCCGTAACGCAATTCCACTCCTGCGGGGAGTTTTATTTTTTCGATGGCCGGCTGCAAATCCAGCAATACGGCATTGGCAACAGCTTCCTGGGTTACGTCCATTCGTACCGTTAGCGTGCGCACACTGTTTCTGCGGGCAATCTGCCCATCATTCCACTCCGGGTTTACGTCTGCTACCTGCCTTAGGGGCATCAAAGATTTTGTTTGAGGAGACACTATATTAAGGTCGCGCAAGGCCGACAGGTCGCTCCTGGATGCTTTAGGCGATTTGATCTTTACATCTACAGCGTAATTGTTTTCCCAAACCTGTGTAGCCGTAATGCCTTCTGAATGCAGGGCTACCGCATTGGCAATATCGCTCTTGCTCAACCCAAGCCGTGCGGCTTCGGCTGTTTTTACATCTATTTTAAGGGTTGGCTGTATCTCGTTATAATCTGTACGGGCCCAGGTAACCTGTTTATGCGTTTTACCGATGGCCAAAACCTGGTTAGCTACCTGTTTTAAGGCCGAAATGTCGTTTCCGCTGATCCTTACCTCAATAGCTGCCAGCGCGTTGATCATATTCAGCTGTTTCATCCTGACGTAGGCAGCCGGAAATTGGTTACTGTATTTATGCTGATAGTCGACAATCACCTCTGCGGTTGCATCTTCAGATACTGTTTTGATCAGGATCTGCGCATAATTTTTTGACGGAAGATTTGGCGCGTATACCGAGTGGAAACGTGGCGAGCTGCTGCCGATAAAGCTGGTATAGTTAAGAATACGTTTATCCTGCTTTAATATCTTTTCCATCCCCTTCACCACGCTGTCTGTTTGCGAAAGCCTGTAACCCGATGGCAGGTAAATCTCCATCGCAAATTGGTTTCGCTCTACCTTAGGAAACAGCTGCTGGGGCAATACACCCATAATCCCTATGCCAATCACTACCGACATCACCGCAAAAAACACGGTCAGCTTGTAGTGCTTCATGGAATTGCCAATATGGCTATTAAAGAAATCCTGCAACCGGTCGAGGAATGATCTTTTTTCATCTGCCTTATTGTGCAACAAGCCTTTTTTGATGAAAAGCGTATTGAAAAATGGCACCACCATCATAGAGATGATTAGCGACAGTGTCAAAGCAATCATGATGGTTACCGGGAACAACCGGATAAAATCTTTAGCGGTACCGGTCATAAAAAATGCCAGTGGTACAAAGGTTGCTGATATAGCCAGCGTTGCAGTAAATACCGATGGAAACAATTCCTTGGCGCTGCTAATGGCGGCATCCCAAACAGACATGCCGTGATCCAGCTTTTCAACATGATTATCAATTACTACAATAGGGTCGTCAACCACAATCCCCAGCACCACAATCAACGCGGCAAGTGTAACGGTATCCAGTTCTATGCCGGCCATATACATAATGCCCAGCGTTGCGGCTATGGTAATGGGTATAGTTGCTGCAGCAACTGCGGCAACCCTAAAAGGAAGCAACAACAATGCAACGCACACCACGCCGATAAGCGCGAAAGCAAACTCTTTCATAAAGTGGCTGATCGAATCATTCACCACCTCCGGCTGATCGGCCAGTTTTACCAGTTGAATATCGGGCGGCAGGTGCTGCTTTACTTTTTCGATATGCTCTTCCAGTTCTTTACCAAACTGCACAATGTTTTTACCGGTGATCATTTCCAGCGATATCACGATAGATTTGGTGCCGTTTGATGTTACATAGCTCTCCGGCTCGTCATACTCACGTTTCAGGGTAGCTACATCACGGAGGAGTATAGAGTTGCCGTTGGCATCCTGCCTGATGATCTGTTCGGCAAGTTCGGCCTCGGTTTTATAGTAGGTGCTTAAATGAATGGGCTCGTCTACCACCTTTCCTTCTACTTTACCGGTGGCATTAATTGCGCCTTCATTTTGCAGCACCTGCATCACATTACCAACAGACACCCCTTTTTGTAGCAGTTTATTATTATCTACATAAATGGTGATCTGCTCGTTCAGGTTACCGGTATGGGATATCTTGGCAACGTCCTGTACCTGCCTCAGTTCTGCCTCTATGTCCTCCACATTACGGAGCAGTTCTTTATAGGGCCGTGTCTTGGATTCTACAGACAAAAGCATGGCAGACGTATTGCCGAAATCACTGTCGATATAAAACCCTTTAACTTCTTTTGGGAGCTGGCTTTGCAGTATCAGCATCCCGTTTTTAATCTTATTCCAAAACGCTTTGGTTTGGATGGCATCCTGGTTATCCGCTACCTCTACAAAGATGTACATTACGCCATCCCGCGAAAAGGAGTAGGTTTTTTTCTTGTTAACCTCGTTGTTACTAAAAAGGTATTCCTCTACTTTTTTAGTCAGCTGCTCTTCTACCTGTTTGGATGATGCGCCTGGGTATTGCCCGATGATGAGGCCCTGCCTGATGGTGAAATCCGGAAATTCGTTTCGTGGCATATTGAAAAGCCCGGATATGCCAAGCAGTACCAGTATGGCCGAAAGCGCAAGCGGGAATACATGGTACTCCATCGCCCATTCAATTAAATTTGAGTTCTTTTTCATGATATGGGCTTATTTACTGACAATGACAGGGGTTTGGTCGGCAAGTTTCTGGTAACCCGAGGTGATCACCTGCTCGTTACCTGATAGCCCGGATTTAATAGTGATACCGTTACTGTAAAGCTGCCCGGTCGTTACGGTTTTCCGCACGGCCTTATGGTCTGCGTTCATTACATACAGAAAGCTGGCTCCTTTTTCATCCACCTGGACAGATTGCACGGGAACAATAACTTCTTTAACATCATTAGAGGGGGCGACAGCACCGGCGTTTTTGTTAAACACCACTTTGCAAAGCATGCCGGGCCTTAACTTCATTTCATTATTGGTCAGCGATATTTTAAGATTATAATTAGCGCTGCCGTTAAGCGCTAAAACGCCAACTTCGGATACCTTGCCCTGTAGGGGCTGGCCTCCCAGCGCATCAATTTTTACCGTGGCCGGAGTTCCGGCTTTATAGCGATTGATCTCACTCTCGGGCACTGCAACCAGCACCTTTACCGAACGGGTATCCAGCAACTGCAAAACCGGCTGCCCGGGATTTGCTACGGCGCCTGCTTCGGCTTTCTTTTCGCCAACATACCCGCTTACCGGTGCATACAGGTGTGTATGCGCTATGTTTTGGTAGGTTGCGCGTGCGGCCGAGGTTGCCTGTTCATAATTTGATTTGGCCTCCAGCATTTTTATTTCTGCTACGCTGCCTTTTTTAAATACATCGTTGATACGGGTATAATTTTCTTCGGCAAGTTTGGCCTGCGCCAATTGTGCGTTATACTGGTTACGGTATACCGTTTCGTCGACAGATCCTACCAATTGTCCTTGTTTTACATAATCGCCGGTTTGTATGGGGAAAGACAGGATGGTTCCGGAAACCTGGAAACTTAAATCGATGGTCTTTTCGGCCTCAAGCGTTCCGTCGTAAACAATCCGGTCGCTGGCTGATGTAGCCCCCTCGCTTAAATTAACTACGTTTACCGCTAAAGTGTCCGGGCCATTCTTTTGCTCTTTTGCAGCTGAACAGCCGGAAATCCAGATAGCGGCTATTACCGCGCCTGTAAGTATAAATTTGGTTTTCATATAATTAAATTGGACATTATTTGTATTATTGTCTATGTTTATTTCCTTGTTTACTAATCTGTAGTCGCTTACATTAAACTAAAGCGAGCAAAATTTATCGACTGTTTGTATTGTTTTACTTCCAGGTTGGAAAAGAAAGTTGATTAAATTAAGTCGCTGATATTTTCGACAATTATACAGTTTTTGTTTTTTGAGTTTTTAATAATTGTGTCATATTAGGAATTTGCACCAGTTGGCGTCCAATAAATGACAGAAAAAGTAACGAACATAAATTGTACTTTTGTCGAATCATGAAAGCGGATCAAAACGACAGCATAAGGGAAGAGATCATCGCCGCGGCAGATGCGGTGTTTCAGCGTTACGGCTTTGTACGGGTATCTATGCAGGATATCTCAAATGAATGCAAAAAAGGCAGAAGTACCCTTTATCATTATTTTAAGAATAAAACAGAGGTACTTGACGCCTTATGTCATAAAATATTTTCACAATGCCTGGAAGAAAGTAAAGCCACGATAAGTAAGCGGCGTTCTTTTTCGGCCAATATTGAATCATTTAACGAGGTAAAGATTAAACGTCTGCGCGAAGTGGTTTTAAAATACAAGCTGATTATTGAGGACATGAGACAGGATCCTTCGTTGCTGATCATGCAGTCGCGCATTATGTCTGAAGAGGAGATACTGCTGGTGAAACTCATGATCAGGTGGGCTATGGAAAACAAGGAAATAGCAGAACTTAACGAGGAAGACAGCCAGTTTTTGGCCGAAACCCTGCAAACGGTTTTCAAGAGCTTTGATCAGGAAATTATTCTTTTCGGCCGGTTTCCGCAGTTTGAAACTAAGATAGCATGGCTGGCGCAAATAATTCATAAAGGCCTTAGGTAATTTGTTTGGTGTTAGCCCGATGGGAAACAAAATTTTAGCGTTCATAGTATTCAAGGTCTTTACAAATTAAGGACGATTACAAAATTCTTAAAACTCCAAACGCGGCTCGATGGCGTCGTTGCCTATTCCTGCTATAATTCTATGTCTTTCCTTTATCTTTGCGCACAATTCAATATTTGCATACTGTGATAAATGTCAATAACATTTCCGTTTCATTTGGCGGAACCACCTTATTCAGCGACGTAACCTTCTCCATAAACGAGAACGATAAGATTGCCCTTATGGGTAAGAACGGCGCAGGGAAGTCGACCATCCTCAAAATCATTGCCGGTGCGGCCAAACCTACTTCTGGCAACGTAACCGGCCCAAAAGACGCGGTAATAGCATATTTGCCGCAGCATTTGCTCACCCATGATAATGTTACCGTTTTTGAAGAAACGATGAAAGCTTTTGAGGAGGCCAACCAGATGCAAAAAGACCTTGACGAGTTGAATGAGCAGCTTACTATCCGTACCGATTACGACAGCGATGATTACATGAAGCTGATTGAACGGGTATCGGAACTGAGCGAGAAATTTTACTCTCAGGAGGAGGTTAACTATGACGCAGAAGTTGAAAAGGTACTAAAAGGCTTAGGTTTTGAACGCAAAGACTTTGCCCGGCAGACCTCCGAGTTTTCGGGTGGTTGGCGCATGCGTATCGAACTGGCTAAAATTCTTTTGAAGAAACCGGATCTGATCTTGCTTGATGAGCCTACAAACCATATGGATATCGACAGTATACAATGGCTGGAGGATTTCCTGATCAACTCGGCAAAGGCGGTTATGGTCATTTCTCACGACCGTGCTTTTGTAGATAATGTTTCCAACCGTACCATCGAGGTCACGATGGGCAGGATATACGATTATAAGGCCAAATACAGCCACTATCTCCAGTTACGTGCCGACCGCCGCATACATCAATTGAAAGCCTACGAAGAACAACAACGTTTTATTGCCGATAACCAGGAATTTATAGACCGGTTCAGAGGTACTTACTCCAAAACATTACAGGTTCAGTCGCGCGTAAAGATGCTTGAAAAGCTTGAGATCATTGAGATTGATGAGGTAGATACTTCAGCCTTACGATTGAAGTTTCCACCGTCGCCGCGTTCTGGTCAGTACCCGGTGATGGTGGAAGAGCTGACAAAAACCTATGGCGACCACGTAGTGTTCCAGAAAGCAGCAATGGTGATTGAGCGGGGCGAAAAAGTAGCCTTTGTTGGTAAAAACGGCGAAGGTAAATCGACCATGATCAAAGCTATCATGGGTGAGATCGATTTTGACGGAACGTTAAAAGTAGGCCACAACGCGAAGATCGGGTACTTTGCCCAAAACCAGGCGTCGTTGTTAGACGAAAGTTTAACAGTATTTGAAACCATTGACCAGATTCCCTTAAGTGATGGCACCTTAAAGATCAAAGACCTTTTGGGTGCATTTATGTTCAGTGGCGATGATACCACAAAAAAGGTCAAGGTACTTTCCGGCGGCGAGAAAACCCGCCTGGCCATGATCAAGCTACTGTTGGAGCCTGTAAACGTATTGATCCTGGATGAGCCAACGAACCATTTGGATATGAAGACCAAGGACATTATTAAAGACGCCCTAAGGGATTTTGATGGAACGCTGATTTTGGTATCTCATGACAGGGATTTCCTGGATGGGCTGGTAAAAAAAGTATTCGAGTTTGGTAATAAACGTGTCCGCGAGCACTTTGAGGATATAAAGGGATTTTTAGCCTACAAGAAAATGGATAGCTTAAAGCAGATAGAGCAAAGCTAAATGAATAACGGGAAGAGCCGGAATGATGAGAATCGTCGTATAAATGGTGCGCAACCGATAAAAAGAAAAACTTGCAAGTATTAGATTTACAGCGCCTTTTAATCGTTTGGTTTGTTCTTTGCTGATAAAAAGCTTCAGCTATGGCTCCTTTAACAAAAGCAGCCCAATCTATAATTACATTTTCATACCATCCATGCCGTCATTCCGATCTTTAAGCTCAAGGTCACTAAATAAAGATATATGAAAATCAGCAATCATTTTTACAGAACAACAGTTCGGGCATCATTTAGAATACTCGGCTGTTGCGGAATGTTAATCCTTTCCGTTTTACATGCGAAAGCACAAACAGATAAGCGCATGATCCGTATAGCTCAAATTGAAGTTGATTCGACACAACTCAAGGAATATAATGCTGCGCTGAAAGAGCAGATGCAAACGGCTGTCCGGCTGGAACCTGGCGTATTGACCTATTACGCGGTCGCCGGCAAAAAAGCCCCTTCGCGTATAACTATCCTGGAAATCTATGCCGACAGTACCGCCTATCTAAAACATATCGCAACGCCTCATTTTAAAAAGTACAAGGCTACGGTAGAGCATATGGTAAAGAAACTGGAACTGGTAGACGTTAACCTCATCGCGAGTGCGAAGCAGCCCGGGTTATAGGATATTAACGGACATTTTAACCTGTATGCGGAAAAGTGTTGCCAACCTGGTGGTAAAACTTATAGAAGATATGAACCTTCATGTTAATGAAAGCCTCGGTATGGAAAAAGCCGGAACGGAAGCTGATAGGGTTCCAAGCTGGCTCCGAAATAGTTAGGTCAATCTATTTTGTTTTATACCAGCCTGGAGTAAAAAATGAATATTGCAAATAACACTGCAGGAGCTAATTATCTTCCTTTTATATGTCAAATACGCATCATCAATGGGAATGTATTGAAAGAAAGTAATTTTTTTTGAGAAATTTACATAATCTCAGAATGTTAACCTGTTACTTCCCGCAATGATTTTTGAATTTACAACCGCCCCGGGTTTTGACTTTATAACACTGTTTTCAAAACAGATCAATGCGCCCGTGAGGGACAATGTATTGGAAATCCCAAAGACGTTGGGAGAAGGTTATGTACGTAAAGTTGGATTTGGGGATGATTTCAAATTAACGATCCATCGTTATGTATTGAATGAAGATCTGATTGTTAAACGCAACCCGGCTGCAATAGCTAATGATGTCCGTACCATTTTCTTTTATAATGACAGGGAAGAGCTTGAAGTTAAATATCATAATGATGCAAACATACCATGCCCACAAAAAAATGACTCTTCCATACTCCTATCCTCAAATGATTTGCGCACGGAAATTCGTTTTCCTGCCAGGAGCAATATTCAGTATGTAGTAGTTGGGATCACTGCTAACAGATTACGCTCAGTTCTATCTATTGAAAACCCCAATGGTACCTTAAAAACCATCATAGCGGAAAACGCATCCTTTCTATTTTTCGAAAGTTTGGATGCTGAAATGCAATTGCTGCTTAAAAACATTGTATCCGTCGACATGAATAACTCGCTGAATAATTTCTATGTGCAAATTAAGGTACAGGAACTAATGTACCTGCTTTTTAGCAAGTTATCACTAAGGGAAAACACGACTTTTAAAAATATAAACAGCAACGATGCAGAAAAGCTTCTGGTCATTCGCAACGAGATATTGAGTGATTTGGGTACCCCGCCGGTTTTAAATGAATTAGCGCTGATCGCTTCGATGAGCGAAACGAAACTCAGGCAGCTTTTTAAGCAAACATTTGGTGATACGATATATAATTATTACCAAAAAGCCAGAATGCAAGAAGCCGCTTTTCTGTTGAAACAAGCTAAACATTCCGTTTCTGAGGTTGGCTACGAGTTGGGGTTTTCAAACCTTAGCCACTTTAGCCGATTATTCGAGAAGCAGTACGGCATTACCCCGAAGAAATTTTCCACCTCTTCATAGAACTTCTTTTATCTAATCAACTATCATTTATCGGATAGGACTATTCTTGTGTCCTTTTCGGTTATTTTGACCATTTTTTTACTTCTACTTTTGTCATACAGTTAAATATGACAAAGTAAAGAATAATGAAAGCAATACAATATAAGGCATTTGGCAATTCCGATGTAATAGAGGTGGCAGAGGTGCCTCAGCCTGAAATCAGCAATGAAAACCATGTTTTAATTCAAGTTAAGGCAGCCAGCGTAAATCCTTTGGATATCAAATTACGCAGCGGCATAATGCAACAGATCCGACCTATCAGTTTGCCTTTTGTACCGGGTGCAGATGTAGCGGGCATCGTTGTTGCCACCGGAAAAAAGGTAACCCAATTTAAAGCAGGTGACCATGTGATCGCTGTAACGAGAGAAGGCGGATACGCCGAATATGCGATTGCCATTGAAAGTCACGTAGCTATTAAACCCGCTAATGTCTCCTTTGAAGAAGCAACCTCCCTGGTGGTTAATATCGGTACCGCTCAATCGGTATTATATAACGAGGGAAAATTAGCGAAAGATCAGAAAGTTTTAATTCAGGGGGCCGCGGGGGCAACAGGCGCAACTATGGTGCAGATGGCAAAAAACGCAGGGGCCTATGTTATCGCAACAGCATCAGGACAAGGCATCGCGTTAGTAAAAAGCCTTGGTGCGGACGAGGTAATAGATTATAAATCGGAAGACGTTAGCCTGTTAGCTAACAATATTGACCTGGTGGTGGATTGCGCCGGTGGCGAATCACAGCATAAACTTTTTGAAATATTAAAGCCCGGAGGCAAATTATTCAGTATAGTAACCCCGCCTTCCGCAGTATTAGCCGAAAAGTACCAGGTTGACGCACGGTTTATCAGTTCAAATATATCAGCGGGTAGTTTGGCCGCTGGTTTGGCTTTGGTCAATGAAGGAAAACTCCGTCCCATCGTTGCAAAAACATTCCCATTAAACGATGCTGCTCAAGCTCAGGATTTTGTGTCGGCTGGGGGAGTTAACGGTAAAGTTGTCCTTGTAGTTATTCAATAACAGGCTGATTCAAGGAAACATCTTCCAAATCAAACAGTACAATTTACAGGTATCAATAGGATAATAAAAAAGAGAGCATGAAATTATTAGAAAAGATAACATTAGGAAAAGAAATATTGCGGAATGGCATCGCGATGGCACCAATGACCCGTAGCCGGGCTAACGGCGAAGGTGTCGTATCAGACCTTACCGTATTATATTACACGCAGCGCGCCAGTGCCGGACTCCTCCTTACGGAGGCCATCAATATCTCGGAACAAGCGCTGGGCAGCCCATTTACTCCTGGCCTTTACAGCGAGGAGCAAATTGAGGCCTGGAGAAAAGTGACCAAATCGGTTCACGATAAGGGAGGTGTGATCTACGCGCAGTTATGGCATACCGGCCGCGTTGGGCATTCGGTGGATAGAAAAGGAAAACTTCCGGTTGCGCCATCGGCGATCGGAATCAAAGGGCAGCAGCACTTCACCTCCCAGGGGCCGAAAGAGTACGAAACGCCTCAGGAGTTAACTACCGCAGAGATCAAACAGGTTGTTAAGGATTACGGCCAGGCTGCCAGGAATGCTATTGCAGCTGGTTTTGACGGTGTTGAATTACATGCGGCATTCGGATATTTACCTAACCAATTTTTATCGGAAAGTGCAAACCTCCGCACTGATGAGTATGGCGGCAGCATTGAGAACAGGAACCGCTTTGTGCTGGAAGTTATGCGGGAACTGGTTGAAGCCTCGGGAAGCGACAAAGTTGGCATTAAGCTATCGCCAACTGTATATTATAACAATATAGAAAACAGTGATCCTGTTGCTCAATTCAACCCTTTGATCGAAGCATTGAACGAATTGCCACTGGCCTATATTCATCTGATGAATGGCTTGTTTCCTTTGGATAATTACCCTCACTATCCTAAGAATGCTGTAGAAACATTCGGCAATATAAGTAAACACCTGGTCATCGCCAATGGCGGGTTCAATAAAGATAGCGGGGAGGCAGAATTGGAAAAGGGTATCGCTAAAATAATTGCTTACGGCAGCTTATTTCTGGCTAACCCTGATCTTCCAAAGCGGTTCGAACTGGATGCAGCGTTCAATACCATAGAACAAGCTACCATGTATGGTGGAGGGGAAAAAGGTTATATCGATTATCCATTTTTAAAAAGTTGATACTAAAGCGTCTTCAATCAGGATGCCACTTTGAAAAAGTGTAAAAAAGAACAACAAGATGCCGTTAGCATCCCGGTCCAACGTATTACATGGCATGAGTCCTGTTAGCATTTAAGCTGATTATAAAGCCGGGAGTGAGATCCCCGGCTTTTATCGATTTCAGTATTTGTTATCGGAGTATATTGGGCCATAAATGCTTGTAGTGTTTTCCGACACCGGCCTCGAACCGATTAAGTCAACTTTGCTATTTTCTCTTTGACAATATCATTCAAAAAATCCTCCATAGGGATCTATTGATTTATGTAACGCTGACCAGGCACTGCGAAACAGCTTAGGATGCCTGGCAGTGTCTTTTTTACCCCGTTTCAATTATTAAAATGCGGCCATATTTTATACTATTGGCTTCGGGATCATGGAAAAATCTGACAGGGCTCAAAGCCACTGAAAGTTAAAACCCTTATAAAAGCCAGAAGGCTTTTTTTTATTTTCCACCTTATGCCGAACCCTATAATTGCGGGATTGCTCAAATTATAACACAAAATCAGGTTTAATTTATATTTTGCAGCCTACAACAAAAAGAAAACATGGCATCAGGTTTTTTTGCGATTTTGGACGATATAGGCGCTTTGATGGATGATGTAGCGGTGACCGCTAAAGTTGCGGCGCGTAAAACTACAGGTATATTAGGCGACGATTTAGCAGTGAATGCCGAAAAAGCTACAGGTTTTTTATCGTCGCGTGAATTGCCGGTGTTATGGGCTATTACAAAAGGCTCGTTAGTTAATAAGCTGATCATCGTCCCCGTTGCTTTATTATTAAATGTGTTTTTTCCGGTGGCTGTTAAAATCGCCCTGGTTTTGGGGGGCTTCTACCTGGCTTATGAAGGAGTTGAAAAAATAATTGAATACCTTTTTCATCGTTCAAAAGCCGCACACCAGGTAATTAAAGAAAGTGAACAAAACGACGCCAACGCCGAAAAAGCAAAAGTTAAATCAGCTATCACAACAGACTTCATTCTGTCTATAGAGATCGTAATTATCGCCTTGGGCTCTGTCGCAGAAAAGGGCCTGGCGATACAAATTATAACCGTTTCGGTTGTTGCGTTCCTGGCAACAATAGGCGTTTACGGTATAGTTGCAATTATTGTCAGGATGGATGATACCGGTTATAAATTGATTAAGCACTCTCAAAACAAAGGTTTCTTTTCGGTCGCGGGTGTTTTACTGGTTAAATCGTTACCGGTTATTATCAAGCTATTAAGCGTTGTTGGAACAGTTGCTTTGGTGTTGGTTTCTGGTGGAATTTTCGCTCACAATATCGAATATCTTCATCATTTACTGCCCAACCTGCCATCAATAATCAGGGAGCTCATGATAGGATTGGTTGCCGGCCTCATTATGGTAGCAATGCTAACAGGTGGCAAAAAGATATTGTCATTTTTCAAAAAATAATCCCGTAAATCAAGCGATAGTGGCATTTGTGTTTTTATCAAAATAATCATTCCGGGCAAAAAGCGGGTTACAGCACAGGCAACAACATCAAACCAGGTAAATAAACGGCGCAGGTATCATTAAATGCCTGCAGGTTTTTGCCAAAAATAAACCGGGTTGCCCGTAGGGTATTTAACCGAGCCGGTTGTTGCTTTTTTAACCTGGCTGCTGCTATAGTTACCGGGATAAAGGTTAATGTATTCGACGGCCGGTTTGCCTTGCTTGTAGGTTTCTAAATCCCACTCGCTTTTAACCGGGCATTGCAGCCAGTAAAGATTTTTAGACATATAATATCCAAGATAATAATTTTTGGTTTGCTTGTTTTGGTTATTCCAGTTGGCATCATCGTTTAAAACAAGATCATCGGTGCCGTTTTTAATAAGCATGGCCCTAACTTCTTCAATACTGAGCAAGTTGCCTTTGGTATCGCTTACATAAGCATTAAAGGTAGGATCCATCCATACCCATTTATTCAGCGAGTTTGACCATACTACAGTTATCACATGGCAATCGTTATCGGCCGTATCCATAGGCAGGCAGGTAACCATGCGCGCCTTAAAACCTTCGGCCTGGTAAGCATCCTTTAATATGGTGGCCATCATGCGGCAGTTAATACCACGGTTTTCTTTTTTGCAAACCTCAATTAAATCTATCGCGTTTTTTGATGCCGGGTTATCAGAACCTCCGTCGTGCTTTACCGCATTGTGTACCCAGTAAAGCAGGTTTTTAAACTTGCTGATCTCGTCCTTATTTCCGCTGATGGAATCTAAATTATACTTGTTTTTAAAGTTAAGCAGTTCGGGCGCTGTTGCCGGCTGATAACTGAATGTGGGGAGGTTTTTACTTAGCTCATGATTATAGTCTCCCGATTTTTGTAGCACATAAGTCATATCGCCGCGTTCGCGCAGGGTTTGCAGTGCTGCTTTAAAGCGCTTGTCGCCGTGCAGGCTTTCCAGGTCGGTATCAACTTTGGTGTTCGAATAATTGGTATAACCAAGGGTTACGCATTTTTCCAACGCGGTAAGCGCTTCTTCTTTTTTGCCCTGTAGATTTAAATAACAGGCCAGGTTGTAATACATGCCTGGGTTCCAGCCTTTAAAGTTTTGAACTATAACAGGCGAAGCGTGTTCGTATTTATTTATCCATTCGGCGCATAAATTACCGGCTATAACATATTCTTTCTTGTCGGTTGCGGCACGGCGTTCGTTTTCAAGTTTGGTAGTGTAGTTTTTGAATTCGGTAACCTCTGCGGGCGATTGTTGCTGTGCCCCGGCAAAAAGAGTGGTGGCTATAAAAAGCACGGATAATAGTAGTTGTTTCATGGCGCAGGTTTTTTACAAGATGCTTCGTCGGGATAAAATGTTGCAGCAATTTAAAAATACTTTTGATGCCTATGAAACAATAATCTGTATTAATGACGCCGGTGCAATCAGGGCCGGTTTAAAAATTGCCGGATAAATTTACTAATTGTTGAAGTGATGAAAAAGACATCGCCGATTTGGCTGCGTTTGCCGTTATTCACAATAAGTATTTAGGTGCGGCGGGAGGCCTGGTAAAAAACACCTGATTATTTAATTCAGCCAATGTGTATTTTTTATATTTTTGCTTAAAATAATTAACAATGGCCGAGATCAGTATCTCCAATAAAGATTGGGAACGTGTAAAAATTAAAGTTCAACGTAAATACAACAACCTGAGCGATGAACAGTTAAAATATACCGAAGGACAGGAAGAGGCGCTGATAACCAAACTTATGGAGCTTGTAAACCGTAACAGGGAATATGTGGTGTTCACCCTAAAAAAAGCTTTGGTGAATATTGACAATAACAGGCTGTAAATAAGCGTTCAATTGTAAAAATCGATAAGCTTTTCGTATTTTTATATGCTTTAATGTTGTACCGGGTATGGTGATCTCAAAAAAATACAGAAAGATAGGCTTATTTGCCGGCATTATAACGCTGGCTGTTGGTGTTGCGGCCTTTGACGATGACCTGTTCCAGATCTCGAAAAACCTTGATGTTTTTGCATCGGTTTATAAAGAAGTTAATATTAACTATGTTGATAACGTTAACTCGGCCAAGCTGGTAAAAACCGGGGTTGACGCCATGCTGGATGGTTTGGATCCCTACACCGAATTTGTACCCGAATCGGAAATTGAAGATTATAAGCTGCATTATGTAAGCACCCAGTACGGTGGTATTGGCGCAAGTATTTTTACCCGTAACGGCAAAGTATACGTATCTGATGTGTTTGAGGGCTTCCCGGCGCAAAAGGGCGACATACACCCCGGCGACCAGGTGCTGAAAATAAACGACATTGACCTTAACGGAAAAAACAACGACCAGGTAAGTCTTTTGCTCAAAGGGTCAAAAGGGGCGGCCATTAAGCTGTTTATTAAACGCGATAACGTACCTCAGCCTTTTGAAAAAAACTTGCTGCGCGACGAAATTAAACAACCCAACGTATCGTACTTTGGTATGGTGCAGGGCAATATGGGCTATATTAAGTTGGATAAGTTTTTAGAAAACTCGGCTGCCGAAGTAACCAACGCGCTGGTAACCTTAAAAAAGAATAATCCCAACGGTATCATCCTCGATTTGCGTTCAAACGGTGGCGGTATTTTGCAGGAGGCTGTAAAAATCGTAAATCTTTTTGTGCAGAAGGATGTAGAAGTTGTATCGCAAAAAGGAAAAATAAAAGAAAAGAATTTTACTTACAGCACCGTAAGTGCGCCGCTTGAGCCAAACCTGCCTTTGGTAGTATTGGTTAATAGTCATTCGGCATCAGCATCTGAAATTGTTGCCGGCTCGTTACAGGACCTTGACCGTGCCATTATTATTGGTCAACGCAGCTATGGCAAAGGCCTGGTACAGCAAACTTTTAACCTGCCATATAACAGCCTGGTTAAAATTACCATTGCCAAATACTATATCCCATCGGGCCGCTGCATCCAGGAGTTGGATTATACGCATCGCAAGGATGATGGTAGCGTAGTTAAAGTAGCCGACTCGTTAATCCATGAGTTTAAAACTAAAAATGGCCGCTCAGTTTATGACGGCAGCGCCATTTACCCCGATATTTTTATCAAACAGGAAAAATTTGCCAATGTAACCCAGGCGCTGGTAGGTAAGCTGCTGATATTTGATTACGCTACTGTTTACCGCGATAAGCACGCTAAAATAGCCGATACAAAATCGTTCGTGTTATCTGATGGCGAATACGGTGATTTTGTGAAATACCTGGCCGATAAAAACTATAATTACACAACCTCGTCGGAAAAAGTACTGAACAGCCTGAAGACTGAAGCCACTAAAGAGAAACAGTTTACCGATATACAAGCTGAGTACGATGTATTGAAGGCCAAGCTGATGACTACCAAAAAGAACGACCTCCAGCTGCATAAGGACGAGATTAAGCAGATACTTGAAAACGAGATAGCCTCTCGTTATTACTACGAAAAAGGCCGCTACGAAGTAAACTTTAAGTACGATAAAGAACTGGCCCAGGCCGTAAAAACCATGCAGGATAAAACCCAGCTGGCATCCATCCTTAAAGGCGAAGGCAATTACAAAGTTATTGGTAAACCGATGCTGGCCATGGCCGGTAAAAAGGTAGCCGATAAAGATAGCGACGACGACCAATAATCAACCACCTTATTACCAGGTGCTTATTTTGCATTTAAAATGTTGCAACTGATTAGTTACCCGCCTTTGGCATACTTCAAACTAAACTTTTCTCATTGGTTATTGTCATACATTCAAACAAAACAATAATACCATGAAAAAGATCATTTTAACAGCCGCTATATTTTTAGGCTGTTTGGCAATAAAGCCCGCGAGCGCCCAGATTAGTTTAAGCATTAATATTGGCAGTCAGCCCGAATGGGGCCCTACAGGTTACGACCGTGCCGACTATTATTACATGCCCGACATTGATGCATACTATGACGTAAACGCGCACCAGTATGTATATTTTACCAATAACGCATGGGTACACTCGGCAGCATTGCCACCCCGCTATGCCAGCTACGATGTTTACAACAGTTACAAAGTAGTGGTGAATGAGCGTACGCCCTGGGTGCATAATACCGTATACCGCACCAAATATGCAAGTTATAAGGGCAAACGCAACCAAACCATTATTCGCGACAGCCGCGAGGTTAAATACAAAAACCACTGGAAAGGTAATGGCCGGCGCCATTCGCGCAAGGTAATTGTACACAAAGAAGTACGGAAAACCAGCCATGGCAATAAAGGGCATGGCCACAAAAATTAATTTTTGATTGTTAATTTTTATACAAAACAGGCTTCTGGTAAAATGGAGGCCTGTTTTTTTATATACTGATGGCGTGCCTGCAAAAGGTTTGGCATATTGTTAAACTTTTTTCATTTAATATTGTCATACATCCAAACAAAGCTTCCGGCTGGCAATCTATTGGTTGCAATAAATGGAGCACTACTTAAAAAACAAACAAAATGAAAAAGATGATCCTGTCTGCAGCTATATTGTTAAGCTGCTTCGTTATTAAAACCGCCAGTGCCCAGGTAAGCGTAAGCTTAGGGGTAAACATAGGCAGCCAGCCGGCCTGGGGGCCTGTTGGATACGATTATGCCAACTACTACTACATGCCCGATATTGATACATATTACGATGTGCCAACCCATCAGTATGTATACCTTAGTAACAATGTATGGGTGCACCGTACTTATTTGCCCGTACGCTATCGCAACTACGACTTATACCACAGCTATAAAGTTGTAATTAATGACCGCAGTCCATGGGTAAGGCACAATGTTTACAGAACACAGTATGCCAGCTACAGAGGCCGTCATGACCAGGTTGTTATCCGTAACAGCCGCGATACCAGATATGCCAATTACTGGAGGGGCAACCACAGCCGCAGGGTAGTTTACAATCGTGGTAATGGCCACTTTGATAATGGTAACCACGGTGGCCGCGGGCCGCAATTTCACGGCAATGGTGGTGGACGTGGCAATCATGGTGGAGGCGGCGGCAACCATGGTGGCGGACATGGAGGGCATGGCGGTGGCCATGGGCATCATTAATAATCCAATAAAAAAACACCAGCAGGCTTCCCGTAAAACGGAGGCCTGTTTTGTTTAAAACAAGTTTACAATAATTAGCCATGCCTAACTATTACAAACGGCTGGTTTTTATTTATGTTTGTACGTTCCAGTTCAACAGCGGATGTATACATTATCAGAAGAAAACTATCTAAAGGCTATTTACCGTATTGCGCAGCAAAAGGATGTTAAAATAACGCCCACTGCCATAGCCGAGGCCCTGGGCAATAACCCGGCTTCGGTAGTTGATATGATTCGGAAGCTTACCGAGAAGGAGTTGATAGCCTATGATAAAAAGGTTGGCGTAAAACTTACCATACAGGGTTTAAAAGATGCCGTGTTAATTGTACGCAGGCACCGGCTTTGGGAGGTATTTTTGTTAGAAAAACTGGGCTATCATTGGGACGAGATCCATGATATTGCCGAAGAGCTGGAGCACATCAGCGATGCAACCCTGGCCGATAGGCTCGACAAGTTCCTGGGCTTTCCCGAATATGACCCCCATGGCGATCCGATACCCAAAGCCAACGGTAAAGTACCCAAATCATTTTCGGTAACGTTAACCGATCTTAAACCGGGTACCGCCTGCCGCGTTGCTGCCGTACGTGATACCAGTAATTCGTTTTTGCAATACCTCATCAAGCTTAATATTGGTATTGGCACCCGCATCCAGCTAATTGAAAAGATCCCTTTTGATGATTCGCTGGTGATTAGTATCAATGGCAAAGAAAATACTACGGTATCGCAAAAATTTGGTGAGAATATTTTGATCGATTAAGGGCCGGTTTTTTTTCTCACGCTACTACGCTGAGCGGCAAAGAAAAACAACAGATTACTTTACACCTTGACATCTTTGCGTCTTTGGCCGAAATAAATTACACTTCTGGCAATTTGATTAGAATTGTCAATTTTTTGTCTTTATTCTTTGCCATCTTCCTCAATTTCAATCCAAATCAGCGATTTACGTTATTCGCAACCCCGTTTTCATCTTATTTTCATATAAGCAATCTACTTTAGTTGTTGTAGAGGTGAGAGGTAACATTTTTGTTATAAACATCATCACCCTACAGCGGATTAGAGCAGTTTGATTTTTTGACGATAAAAATTTATTTTATGCTGGCAGTAAAAACTTTGAGTAACAATTTAACCACCTACAAACGCAATGTACATGCAATGGGTGATAAATTTGAGATTAGTGTGGTTGGGAATGATCCTTTATTGGCCAATGAACAAATAGAAATCGCTATTGATGAGATCAACAGGGTTGAAAAACTACTTTCGGCTTTTGGCGACGACAGCAACATTAAACAAATTAACCGTGAAGCCGGCGTTGCCCCGGTTAAAGCCAATGGCGAAATTTTCAGGCTTATAAGCCGTGCCTTGCAGATATCTGAACTTACCCACGGTGCTTTTGATATTACCTATTTTACCGGCAATACAGGCAATGATAGTGCTTTAGTTGAAAATGTGACTGTTAAAACAGCCCCATACTCGGTTATGCAAACCAACTATCAAAATGTTGTACTTGATGCAGGCAAGCAAACTATCTTTTTAAAAGAAAAAGGAATGCGTATTGGCTTTGGCGCCAACAGCAAGGGATACGCTGCCGACAGGGCAAAATTTGTTTTGCAAATGAACGGCGTGAGCAGCGGCGTTATTAATTCAGGCGGCGACCTGCTAACCTGGGGCACACAGCCCAATAACAAACCATGGACAGTAGGTACGGCTGATCCTGAACAACGGAAACAGCCTTTTGCTCATCTTAACATCAGCAATATGGCTTTTGCAACATCGGTAAATGCCGAAAAATATGCCAGCATCAGCAAGAAAAAATTTCAAAGTATTGCCAATGCCAATAAAGGTTTCCCGGTAAGCGAAATTAAAAGCGTAAGTGTACTTAGCCCAACCGCCGAACTGGCCGACGCTATGGCTTCCCCTATGATTAGCATCGGTGTTAACGCCGGGATGTATTTAATTAACCAGCTAAACCAAATTGCCTGTGTTATTATTGACGACCAGGACCGCGTTTATATGTCAAAAGGCATTAACATATAACAGCTTTAATCGTATTTATTTAAACCCAATCATAATTATTCCGGCAAGCGTATAATCACTTGTTTATCTGAGCAATTTCCCCCTGCTTAAATAAACAGGTGATAATTGTTATCAACAGTACCCTCACTTTGGGTATTACTGTTTATATTGACCGATATTTGAATATAATTTTAAGTTTTTCTTCCTCTCAATGGTAAAGTGGTTTGCGTATATTGTACTGTTATTGATATTTACGCCACGTTTATCAGCTGCCGGTACTACAAACAGCCCATCAAATTCTGTTGAATACCATCATGCGGTTACGTTGCAGCATCATAATTTACCGGCCGATACTACGTTATCAAAAAGTAAAAAAGAGCAGGACGAAAAAAATAAAATTAAAGAGGTAGCTAAAGCAAAACGACAGGCCAAGCCCGCAAAGGTGAATGAAAACACCCCACCTGTGCCGCCCAAACCTAAGCCCAAAAGACAGCGCCGGCCAGAAGGGCTGGAGCGTCCGCCGGAAATACCTCGAAGAAATGGCGATTAAACAGGTGGTTAACAAACAATTTACCAATTTTTGATGAAGTACCTTTGCTTACTTTTTTTTATTGCCGGCAGTAATGCCTTATATGCTACAGGTATTAACAATACGTTTTTGACCAGTGGCAACATCCATATTGTGGCCGATACAGATACCATCATCCGGAAACAATCTGTTTCGGTAGGGGTAAACTATGGCAGCGACGCGCTCTTTTTCGGACGCACCAGTCCCGTTAAATACCCTTTTGTTACCGGCGACGTTATTTATAACAGCAAACAAGGCTTTTTTGCCTATAGCTCGATATTAAAGGTTTTGGGGTATGCGCCGGTTGATGAAGTTGATGTTGGCGGCGGCTACTTTTACAAACTGTCTAAACAGTTTTCGGGCACGGTAAGTTATACCCGGTTTATTTTTAACAAACAGGCCAAAGTAATCAAATCGGCCTCGTCAAATGATATCAACCTGAAAAATTCATACGACTGGAAGTTTTTGAAAACCAGTGTTATAGCCGACTATCTTTTTGGCAAATCCAACGACTTTTTTGTTACCGTTACCAACTCCAAATACATTGAAACCAGCTGGAGTATTTTTGACGACCAGGATTACCTTTCATTTAATCCATCATTTAACTTTATAACAGGCACGCAAAATTTTGTGCAGCGCTACTCTGTGGACCATCGTTTTAAACAGGATATTGACAATATATATGTGTACGATGATCCCAGTTCGGCACGTTACAACCGTAAGTTTAAAATGCTCAATTATAGCTTTAAAGTACCTATTGCTTACAACAGGCCCCATTATACCCTTGAGGCTTCATGGCGTTATTCAATCCCTGTTAACGTAGAGGGTGTGCTGGAAAATCATAAAGAATCGTTTTTTAACCTGACTTTTTTTTACTTGTTTTATTAGTAGCAGCGCATGAATGTTTTGATCATCGAAGACGAAAAGGCGCTTGCACATGAGCTGGAAATATTCCTGACCAATTATAACTACATCTGCGAGGTTTGTTATGACGGTGCTTCGGCATCGGAAAAAATAGCCACCAATTTATATGATTTTATCCTGATAGACCTGGGTTTACCGGATTACGACGGACTCGACCTGTTAAAAGAGGTGAAAAAGCTGGGTTTAGATGCGGCCTGTATTATATTAACCGCCCGTGCCGAAATTAACGACCGCATTAAAGGCCTTGATTTGGGCGCCGATGATTACCTGCCCAAACCATTTTCATTGCTGGAACTACAAAGCCGGATGCAAGCCATTATCCGCCGCAAGTTTGGGGTTAAAAATAATATTATAGATCTTGACGGTTTCCTGATTGACTTAACCAACCGCACCATATCATACGGCACAAGCATTGTCAATACCATCACCAAAAAAGAATTCGACCTGATTGCTTACCTCATCCTGCATAAAAACCGCACACTTACCCGGATGCAGCTAAGTGAACATATTTGGGGCAGTGTGGTTAATAATGATTACGACTCCAATTATATAGACGCGCACATTAAAAATATCAGGAAAAAGTTAAACGCATTTGCCTCTCCCGATTGGCTGGAAACTGTACGGGGGCTTGGATATAAAGTAAAGATAAACGCTTAATTATTTGAAATTAAGAACAAAACTTACACTTTTTAACGCCATATCAAAACTGGTGATTGTAATACTGTTTGTATTGCTGGTGCCCGTATTGATTAAAAATATCAGCAGCAGTTATGTTGATAGCAAGCTGATAAAACAAAAAAACAAACTGCTGCAAATTGTAAAAAGCCAGGGCATTGAAACTTATATAGTAAATGGCGAAGGCTATGGTAGCTACCTCCCACTTAAAGATGAGTACATAAGCCTCGATGAGGTTGACCCGAAGTATTTTTTAGATACTATTCAGCGTGGTAAACGCCTCTTTAGCGAGGGAGACACGCTTGAATACCGAATATTGAGCCATACCTTTAAGGTCAAAAACAAAAACTACCTCCTGGAAATTGGCAAAAGCGTAGATACGCTTGATGAAACCAGCATCCCCTTGCAAAACCTTGCTTTCCAGGTGTTGCTTGGCATGATATTGCTTACAATACTTGCCGACCAGGTTTACTCCAATTATGTGCTTAAACCATTGCGCATCATCATCAAAACCAAGCTTGTTGGTCAAAAGTTCCCCAATTTTCAGTCGTACCGAAAAGTGCGCACCAGCACATCTGATTTTGAGCATCTTGATCTGAGCATCCATAAAATGATTGAGACTATTGCCGATAAATTTCATAAGGAACGTGAATTTATTTCCAATGCATCGCATGAGCTGATGACCCCGATATCTATCCTTCAATCGAAAATTGAGAATATGTTTGAGGAAGAGGATATCAATGACGAGTTGAAAGTACGTTTGCTGGAGATGCAGAAGATTCTTAACCGGCTTAAAAGCATCACTAAAACCCTGCTTTTGATATCGCAGATTGAGAATGAGCAATTTTTAAAAGAGGATAAAGTTTCGGTAAGTGAGTTGCTGCAGGATGTTTATGATGAAATCTCCATCCGCCTGCAGGATAAAAACGTCAGTTATGAAATTTCGGTACCCGATAACTGGTACCTGGTAAACATTAATAAGTTCCTGCTTTTTAACTTGTTTTTTAACCTGATTAACAATGCTACAAAATATAACCGCGAGGGCGGCAGTATCAGGGTTGTGGCAGTGGCAGTGCATGATAAATTTGTAATAAGCATAACCGATACCGGGATAGGGATAGATGCCGAGGCACTGCCCCTGATATTTAACCGCTTCAAAAAGTTCCGCCAGGCGCTTCAACAGGATAGTTTCGGCCTGGGCTTGCCTATTGTAAAATCTATAGCCGGTTTCCACGACATCGAAATTGATGTAATATCTGAAAAAGATGTTGGCAGTACCTTTAAGCTTATTTTCCCGGCTACATTGATAATAGTTAGTTGAGCTTCTTGTCCCTCCTTTTTTGTATCGGGAATTTTACATTTATGTACTAAAAATTAGTCAGCTTATTAGATTAAAGCTAATCAACGATTATTTTTCCAATCGCCAATTTCGTAATTGTTAAAAAAATAAAGCGAAAGGGTGTATTTGCTTTGAAAGGCAGTCAATTTATGCTCATTTAGCTTTTGGCACCTGCTTTGCAATCGGGTAGTATATATATACTATTATTATGAAATCTCTAAAAATTAAGGTAGCAACTTTCAGTTTAGCATTAGCTACGGTTGGAATATTAGGCTCGGGCTGTAATTCATTAACCAAAACACAAAAAGGAGCTGCTATTGGCGCCGGTGCTGGTGGTACTGTAGGCGCTTTTATTGGTAAGGCTGCGGGTAACACTGCTTTAGGTGCTATTATTGGTGGCGCCGTTGGTGGTACCGCAGGCGCATTTATTGGCCGGAATATGGACAGGCAGGCAGCAGAAATTAAGCAAACCGTTCCAGGTGCTACCGTAGTACGTGAAGGCGAGGGTATCCTGGTAAAATTCGACTCAGGCATTTTATTTGACACTGACAAATCTGCCTTAAAGGCCGAAGCGCAAAGCAACCTGCAAAAATTGGCAGTATCGCTTCAAAACAACCCCGAAACCAACATTTTAATTGTTGGCCATACAGATAACACAGGAAGCGACGCACATAATATGGACTTATCCGTTCAAAGGGCACAATCTGTAAAATCATTTATAGCTGCTCAAAACGTTCCGGCATCACGCTTGCAAACTTCAGGCAAAGGTGAAACAGAGCCAATTGCCGAGAACACAACGGCAGATGGCCGTTCAAAAAACCGCCGGGTTGAAATTGTAATTGTTGCTAACTCAACTATGAAAAACCAGGCTAAACAGTCGGCCCAATAATATAATTTAATAGTTAAGATCAAGTTAATCAAAAAACCTGGCCGCGAGGGCCGGGTTTTCTTGTTTTTTGGGTATTGCACTAACGTAAAAAACAATTTGTAATCAACAAGTTAATCATCTACTTTTGTTACACGCTAAAAAGATTTGGATATGAAAACGCTTAAAATATTTATCATCATGTTCTTTCTTTCTGCTACTGTTGCTAAAGCCCAGTTTACCAAGGCCGAGTTGCAAGTTAGCGGGCTTACCTGTGCCCTTTGCGCAAAATCAACCGAAAAAGCTTTACGTGCATTGCCATTTGTGGGCGACATTAAAACCGATCTGATCCGTAACACCTATCTCATCACCTTTAAAAATGATGTGCCGGTAAATTTCGAACAGATCAGTAAAAAGGTGCAAGGTTCGGGCTTTTCGGTAAATAGCCTAAAAGCCACCTACAATTTTGATAACACGAAAGTTGACGATAACAATTTTAGCTATGGGGGCGATACTTACAAACTGCTTAACCCTGCCAATAAACCAACAAGCGGCGCCGTTAATGTTACCGTTGTTGATCACGGGTTTGCGCCAAAATCGGTATCAAAAAAATACCTGGGGCCGGTTACTGATACAGCACCTGCATCCGGCCGTATTTATCATTTAGCCATATAAGTTTCCATAAAACAATATTTTCAAACAAAAAGCACGGCTATTGATTGAGCCCCGCTTTTTTTTGTTTAAAAGAACGTATTCTTAAACCCGGATATAAATCTTCTTTACCCTCCCCGAAAAATGCCGCGAATTTTTTGTTTTGAGCCGCTTTAGCGACATGAGTTATAAGGAAATTGCGGCCAGATTAATATTTCGCCAAAAACAGCGGAGTGGCAGGTAGGTATTGCTTTAGAAAAGTTAAGGCAGATGTTGAAGCATGTGAGTTATTTGTTGATGTTTTAGTAGTGATAGCGGCATTGATGTATATGAATTGATCCGTTGTCAATTTTGTATACAAGACGATGTTCTAAATTTATCCGGCGAGACCACAAACCTGCTAAGTTATGCTTCAACGGCTCCGGTTTGCCAGAACCTTCAAATGGAGTTCTTTCTATTTCTTTTACTAAAGTATTTATCTTTCTTAAAATAGATTTATCGGTAGTTTGCCAGTATAGATAATCTTCCCAAACCTGATCAGAAAAAACTATTCTCACTCTTCAATCAGTTTTCTTTCGGTACCTAAACCATTTTCCAGATCCTCGATACTTTTCATCAGCCGGGCAGAATTTGCCGGGCTCTTAAGCAAGTAAAATGTTTCTTCCATGCTTTCATAATCAGCTTTGGAAATAACTACAACATCCTCTGCATTAGCACTTGTAACCACTAAGGGTTTATGATCGTTGCGTACTTTATCCAAAAAAAACTTTAGCTGCTGCCTGAAGGTTGTATATGTGGTAACTTCCATTTTTCTGATTTTAAATAAAGATAAAAAACAAAACCCACATGTACAACAAGTTGTACATGTGGGTTTATAAAATACTTGGTTCTATTTAATTTCCTTTTTCAAAAACTGGCCTGTAAAGCTTTCCTTCACCTTGCATAATCCTTCGGGTGTGCCGCTGAAAAGAATTTTACCGCCGCCAGAGCCCCCTTCCGGGCCCAGATCGATCACATGATCAACCACTTTAATTACATCCAGGTTATGCTCAATTACTAATACCGTATTACCTTTATCAACCAATTGGTAAAGCACTCCTAACAGCACGTTAATATCTTCAAAATGCAAACCGGTAGTAGGCTCATCTAAAATGTAAAAAGTATTACCGGTATCTTTTTTAGATAGTTCGGTAGCCAGCTTTACGCGCTGCGCCTCGCCGCCCGATAGTGTTGTTGACGCCTGTCCTAACGTGATGTATCCCAAGCCAACATCATTCAACGTTTTCACCTTGCGATAAATAGATGGAATATGCTCAAAAAAGGGTGTAGCATCTTCAATACTCATATCCAGCACATCGCTGATGGATTTGCCGCGGTAACGAACTTCCAGCGTTTCGCGGTTATAGCGGCGACCGCCGCACTCTTCGCAGGGTACCTGCACATCGGGTAAAAAGTTCATTTCGATAACTTTCATTCCTGCGCCCTGGCAGGTTTCGCAACGACCACCCTTTACGTTGAACGAGAAACGGCCTGGTTTGTATCCCCTGATCCTTGATTCGGGCAGTGCGACGTACAGGTTTCGGATATCTGAAAATACGCCGGTATAAGTGGCAGGATTTGAGCGGGGTGTACGGCCGATAGGAGTTTGATCTATCTCAATCACCTTATCAATATTCTCCAGCCCCTCAATTTTTTCATATGGCAGCGGATGTTTTTTTGCCCTGAAAAAATGATGGTTTAATATAGGGTACAATGTTTCGGTAATTAAGCTGGACTTGCCGCTACCGGACACCCCTGTAACACCTATTAACTTACCTAAAGGAAAATCAACAGAAACCTTTTTTAAATTATGGCCAGTTGCTTTTTTAAGGCTTAGTATTTTACCGTTGCCTTCTCTCCGTTTTTCAGGAATAGCGATAGAACGTTCGCCATTAATATAGGATGTGGTAAGTGTATGCTCTTTCATTAACTGTGCAGGCGTACCCTGTGCAACAATCTGCCCGCCGTGTACGCCGGCTGCCGGGCCCATATCAATTACGTGGTCGGCTTCCAGTATCATATCTTTATCATGCTCAACTACCAAAACCGTATTGCCCAGGTCGCGCAGGTTTTTGAGGGCGTTTATTAAGCGCTCATTATCACGCTGGTGCAGGCCAATGCTCGGCTCATCCAAAATGTACATCACGTTCATCAACTGCGAGCCAATCTGCGTAGCCAGCCTTATCCGTTGGGCCTCGCCGCCCGATAGGGTTTTGGCAGTGCGGTCGAGGGTTAAATAACTCAGGCCTACATCCAACAGGAACACGATACGTGCGCGTATCTCTTTCAATATCTCTTTGGCAATTACATTCTGCCGTTCGCTCAGCCTGTCTTCCAGGCCGTTAAACCATTCCTGCAGGTGATTAATATCCATGCAGGCCAGCTCAAATATATTCTTGTTATCTACCTTAAAATGCAGCGATTCCTTTTTTAGCCTTGCGCCATCGCAAACCGGACAAGTTTTCAGCACACGATAGTTTTCCATATCGTCCATCCCTTCATCGTTACGGCGTTCCTGCTGCTCTTCCAGCATACGTACAATACCATCAAAAGTGATGGTATAACTTTGTACATTCCATTTATTGTACTCCACAGAAACACTGATGGTATCGGGCGCTCCATTAAGGATAATATCTAAATGATCGCGGCTTAACTTTTCTATCGGCGTAGTTAATGAAAACTCATATTTTTTAGCCAGCGCCTTCAGCACCTGGAAAATCCAGGTTTCGCGGTATTCGCCTATTGGCGCCAGTCCACCATTCATGATGGTTAGCTTAGGATTAGGGATTACCGAAGCTTCGTCAACCTCAAAAATATACCCCAAACCATTGCATTTTTCGCAGGCGCCATAGGGTGAATTGAACGAGAAGGTATTGGGTTGCGGCTCATCGTAAGAGATACCCGAAACCGGATCCATCAAATACTTACTATAATAGGCCACATTGCCGTCCTTATCACCTACGCGGATAATTCCTTTGGCAATTTTAAGTGCTGTTTGCACCGAGGTGTATAAACGCTTACTATCTTTTTCGGTTACCACCAACCTGTCAACCACAATATCAATATCATGGATCTTGTACCTGTCCACCTGCATCTTTGGCTCCACATCGGCCATCGCGCCATCAATCCATACTTTAAGATAGCCTTGCTTACGGATAGATTCAAACAATTCGCGGTAATGGCCCTTGCGGGCTTTTACAACCGGGGCCAGTATATTTACCGGCTGACCATCGAATTTTTCGGTAATAGTTTTCAGGATCTGATCTTCGCTCATCCGCTCCATTTTTTCGCCGGTGGTGTAGGAATAAGCATCCCCGGTACGGGCAAAAAGCAAACGCATAAAATCGTAAATCTCGGTAATGGTACCCACTGTCGACCGTGGGTTTTTACTGGTTGTTTTTTGCTCAATAGCAATAACCGGGCTAAGGCCCGATACCTTATCCACATCCGGCCGTTCCATACCGCCCATAAACTGGCGCGAGTAGGCCGAAAATGTTTCCATATAACGGCGCTGTCCTTCGGCATAAATGGTATCAAATGCTAATGACGATTTGCCGCTGCCGCTTAACCCGGTAATTACCACCAACTGGTTGCGCGGAAAAGAAACATCAATATTTTTTAAATTATGTACCCTGGCCCCGTAAACTTCAACTTCGCTTTGTTCGCCCAGGTCGATGGTTTTTTCAATCATATGTATTTTTAAAACAATACAGTTTGGCCGGTTAAAAAGGCCAGGTGACTATACTAATATTTTTCGCAAATATACGTAAAAAGCTGGTGCTTCATAAGATATGCATCGGCACGAAACGTTATTTGACGTAAAAATAACAGCGCTAAACTTGTGCCGTTGTTTCAAGTTGTTCTTAAGTTAATAGTGTGTTTACAACGCCGGAGTTTATTTGCAGAGTTAATAACTAACCTTTTATCGATGAGAAAATTACTCCCCTTTGTTTGTATCGCTGCTGCATTAGGCTTCCAGGCCTGTAAAAAAGACCATCCCCAGTCTACAACCGCTATAACCTACCCCGACATGGCCGAAGCCACAAACCCAGCATTGCTGATGACAACAGCCACCGGTGTAAAAGTTTATAACGGTGGTTTTGGTTCAGCTGTAGCTGCCGACCCAAAAGACCCATCGGTATTTTATTTACTTACCGACCGCGGGCCAAACGTTGCCGGTACGATTGCCAATTCTATCATTATTGGTAAACCCGATTTTGATCCTCAAATAGGCAAATTCAGATTAAAGGATAATAAGCTGGTATTGGAACAAATCATTGAATTAAAAAATGCAGCCGGGGCTAAACTTAACGGCCTGCCAAATCCGGCTGGAATGGGTGCCACCGGCGAAGTTCCCTATGATCTTTCCGGCACGCAGCTTAGCCCAAGCGCAGATGGTATTGACTCTGAGGGACTGGCTCTGGCATCTGACGGCTCTTTCTGGATAAGCGATGAATATGGGCCCCACATTGTGCATTTTGATGCAACCGGGCGAACAATTGAACGCATAAACCCATTCGGTACGGGTACGGGCGGGCGCAAAATACCGCTTGTGTTTGCCAAACGCAAAGCCAACCGCGGAATGGAGGGCCTTACAATTACACCAGATGGTAAAACACTGGTAGGCATTATGCAATCGCCAATGTATAACCCAACAAAGGCAGCCGTAAGCAATTCGTTGGTATTGCGCATTTTAACTTTTGATATTGCTACCGGTGCAACCAAACAGTACATCTATTTAATGGAAAATGCATCACTCACCGGCTGCAGCGAAATACTGGCTGTAAATGCCACCACCTTTTTAACCATTGAACGCGACGGTAATTATGGCGGCGCACCAACCAACCCTGCAACTTTTAAAAAGATATTTAAAGTTGACCTGGCAAACGCCACCGATGTTTCTGACGCCGCAAACGGCGAAACCGGCAAGCTGTACAGTGGAAAAACTGTCGAAGAACTAAAAGATTTTGCCGGTTTAACTACAGCAGGAATTACCCCGGTTAAAAAAACAGTTGTACTTGATCTTTTAAAAGATCTCCCCACCGTTTACCCGCATGATAAATGTGAAGGTATAGCTTTACTACCCGGCAACATCCTGGTGATATCAAATGACGATGATTTTGGTGTAACTGATAACGGAGCAAGCGGCTTTATGGCAAAAATACTTCCGGGTACCGGCACCGTTGACCATAACAGGCTCTACTTTAAAAAGATAACCCTGTAGTTAGTTAAATAACCACAAAAAAAGCCGATCCTCCACCCGGGAAGATCGGCTTTAAAGTGCTCCGTAAAATTTAATTATTGAATTGACGAATGTTTGAACTATTTGATTCGATAATTCATTAATTCAATAACTCAATAATTAATTAAATGCTAACAGTTGTGTTGGGGGCGGGATAACAATGTAATCCTTATACCCAAACTTTTTTGGCTGTTCGATAATCGCTTTCATGGCAATAAGCTTGTAAATGTATGAACCGGTTTCGCGGTTCAGGCTTAAGCGAAAATAATTATCCTCGTTTTGCTTATTAATGGCCCGTTCCATTTTAATAGAGCCATTGTTGTAAGCGGCAGCAGCCAGCGTCCAGCTGTTAAACTCGGCGTAAAGTTCTCTGATATACTTACAGGCCGCGATAGTTGATTTACGTACATTTTGACGCTCATCAATACCATGGCCCACCTTAAGGCCATAGGTACGCGCGGTACCGGCCATAAATTGCCACAACCCCGATGCCCCTTTTGATGATGTGCCGCTTTTAAGGCCCGATTCAACCAATGGGATGTACTTAAAATCATCAGGGATGCCGTAAAACTTTAAAATCGGCTCAATAATAGGGAACAGGGCTTCGGCCTTGCGGTGAAGCAAGGTTGACTGAACACTTTTAAACGAATGTTGGCTGAGCGATTTGTTGAGTTTTCTTGTAACTCTGGCATCGTTAACAGGTAAAGCTTCGTCGGCAAAATTATAGGCAGCCGCAGTGCTTTTAATAAAAATAAATTTCGAGGTCCGATGGCTTAATTTGGCCGGTTTTGCAACCGTTTCAGCAATTGTTGTGCTGTAAATATTAAGCTTTGAAATGAGGGCCAGCACCAGGATTACGGAGCACGTAAGTAAGTGTTTTTTAATCATTTCTTTTTTTATCATTAACTATACATTAGGTAAAATGTGCTGCAAAGGTATGTCATACAAATCACATAATCAAATACTTAGCATTTTGCCAACTTTTTTAGCATGGGTTTTCGGTTCAAAAACGGGGTTTAAAACTGTTTAAACCCCGTTTTTGAACCCGATATTTTTTTTGAGATTTTTGATTAAACTGTGCCAAAAAAGCGTAACTTTGACCCTCACGCTGCGAAAGCGCTAAACAAAAAAATATGGTATTTAAGAGACCAACAGGTAGTCGCGATGACAGGCCAGGAAAATCAACCGGCAGAAGCTCAAGAGGCGACGATAAGCCTAAAAGACCGGCAACCGCAAAAGGTAAAGCCACTCCGGACGGAGAAAAGAAAAAACTATCCAGACCGGATAAATCATTCCAAAGCAACAGGTTCAGTGATGATAAGCCCAAAAGCAATTTTAGGGACAGCGCATCATCTGGCGATAAAAAATCGTCGGGCAGGTCAAAGCCATACTCCGGCAGACCTTCTGGAGGTGATGACAAACCTAAAAGCAATTTCAGGGATAGTGCATCATCAGGTGATAAAAAAAGCTTTGCGCCCCGCAGCAAGCCATACTCTGGCAGGCCAACAGGAGGCGATAGCGAAGATAGGCCAAAAAGAAGTTTCGGCGCAGGCTCATCGGCCAGTGGCGAAAGGAAACCTTATTCGGGCCGCCCATCGGCAGGCGAAGGTGAAGAAAGGCCAAAAAGAAACTTTGGCGGCAGCAGTGCCGGCGAAAAGAAACCATACTCCTCTCCTCGCACCCGTACTTCCAACACCGATTTTGGCGATAAGCCTAAAAGAAGTTTTGGCGCAGGTGCAGAAAGATCAACAGATAAAAAATTTGGCGAAAGGCCCGAAGGCGGATTTAAAAAACGCGAAGGCAGTTTTTCAAAAGATAAACCGGCTTACAACGCCGACAGGCCACAGCGCAAGCCTACTTATGATAAAATAACCAAAGATACCAGCGCACCTGAAAGGACCATGCGTGGCCGTAAAAAACCAGCCGAAACCAAGGATGATGGACTGATCCGCCTTAACCGTTACATATCTAACGCCGGAATCTGCTCACGCCGCAAGGCCGATGAGCTGATTATTGCCGGTGTGGTATCGGTAAACGGTGTGGTTGTTGACGAATTGGGCGCTAAAATTGATCCGCGTAAGGACGAGATCAAATACAACGGTGAAACCCTGCGCCGCGAAAAAATGGTTTATGTATTATTAAATAAGCCAAAAGACTATATCACCACTACCGAAGACCCACAGGAACGCCGTACCGTAATGCACCTGGTTGAAAAAGCGACCAAAGAGCGCATTTACCCTATTGGCCGTTTAGACAGGAATACCACCGGGTTATTATTAATGACCAACGATGGCGACCTTGCCGATAAATTATCGCACCCACGCAGCAACATCAGCAAGTTATACCAGGTTGAATTAAGTAAAGCCTTATCACAAGGTGATTTGAACAAGATCACTTATGGTATTGAGCTGGAAGACGGTTTAATTAAACCCGATTCGGTATCCTACGTTGCCGGTGCATCAAAACGGGAAGTAGGTATCCAGATTCACAGCGGTAAAAACCGTGTGGTCCGCCGCATTTTTGAAAGCCTTGGTTACGAAGTTGTAAAGCTTGACAGGGTAGTTTATGCTAACCTCACCAAAAAAGATCTTCCACGCGGCCGTTACCGCCATTTGGAAGAAAGCGAGATCATCCAGCTTAAACACCTGATAAAATAACAAAAATGCCCCGCTAACACCGGGGCATTTTTGTTGCCTTGCTTTTTCATGTTAACATTTAATCCAATAGGTTTACTTATACCTGCAACGGCTATATCCACACACGCAGTTGTCATAAAAGTAGGCGCAATACTAAAAAACGCCTAAGCCAAAACGTTCTTCACCAGGCGTCCTCTTTAATTAAAGAGAAAGGCTGAACGTGATTTTAGTACAGCCATTTTTTAATCCCATACTTTTTCAGTGCCTTCGCTAAACATGGGGCGCTTTTTTTTGTTATTTTATTAACTTGCACCTTATAATCAATTTGTGCTATATGAAAAAAATCCTTTTGCTTATAACTATGCTAAGCCCATTACTTAATTATGCCCAGGATAAAAAGCCAATTCCTAAATCGTTTGATCTGGTTGTAGGTACTTATACTACAGGCAGCAGTAAGGGAATTGTGGTTTATCGTTTTTATACCCAAAGCGGCAAACTGGCTTATTTAAGCCAGATAGATGGCGTTACCAACCCATCATACCTAACCATCAGCAAAAACAATAAATTTATCTATGCTGTAAACGAAGTTACCCAAGGCGAGGTAAGCGCATTTTCATTTGATGCCAAAACCGGCAAAATTGATTTCATTAACAAACAATCATCTTTAGGCGCCAACCCATGTTATATTGCTGTAGATAAAGCACAAAAAAATGTTTTTGTAGCCAATTATTCAAGTGGCCAGGTTGCTGTGCTGCCTGTTAATAAGGATGGTTCATTGGGCAATGGTATTGAAACTGTACGCAATGAAGAAGGTAAAGGCCCCAACAAAGAACGCCAGGAAGGCCCGCATGCCCACATGAGTATATTATCGCCCGATGAAAAATACCTGTTTTATAACGATTTGGGCACCGACAGGATAAACATTTATCGCTACCGCCCAAGCAAATCGTCGCCATTAACTGATCCTACTTTTGTAAGCGTTTCTCCTGGCGAAGGCCCTCGTCACCTGGAATATTCTTTGGATAAAAAGCATGTTTACCTGGCAACAGAAATGGGTTCGAATGTATTTGTGTTTGATTACGACAACGGCAAGTTTAAACAGAAACAGGTAATAACATTACTACCCGATGGATTTACAGGCAAAACAGCTGCCGCAGCTATCCACCTATCGCCAGACGGTCGTTTTCTGTACGTATCAAACCGCTTAGAGACTAACGAAATTATTTGCTATGCGGTTAACCAGGAAACCGGCGGACTTACCTTTGTATCGCGCCAATCAACCTACGGTAAAAACCCACGCGATTTTGCCATCGACCCATCGGGCAACTACATGGTGGTAGCCAACCAGGGCAGTGATAGCATGTTTGTGTTTAAAATAGACCAAAATACAGGTAAGCTAACCCAAACAGGTATTAAGATAGAAATTGGCAATCCCGTTTGTTTGAAATTTACTTCGGCGGAGTAGGCTTTGAGAGAGAAGGTAAAAGGGTAAAGGCGAAAGGTAAAAGGAGGAAAGAACATTCGCAGAAAATAAAAAAGGTAAGCAGACTTATAGTCATGCTTACCCTTTTCTTTTGATGTAAAGGAAAACCTTTCGCCTTTTACCTTTACCCTTTCGCCTAATCCTTTGGCCTAATTTTTAGTGAATGAATAAATAATATACCCATTGCTACCGCCTACTTCAACAGCCGATTTAAGCACCATTGCTTTGCCATCGTTACTGGCAATATCCAATCGATAGCCTTCGGCTACGTTTTTGGGTTTATCTCCCTGGTAAATTTTCTTAAACTGAAACTGTGTGCCTGTTGTGCCGCCATTATAAACCGACCAGAAAATAGTTTGAGTTGTGCCGTTGCTTAAGGTATAAATACCGTTGCCACTATTGGTTAATTTCCAGGTGCTGCCAACAAATGCTTCGGGGGCTGCCTGGTCAAACACATTTTGAACGGCGCCCTGTACAAGGCCCTGGTAGCTTACGTTATTCAATGTCCAGGTGCCGGTGAATTTACCGCGGGATACGTTGGTTGTAGTAGCATTTTGCGGAGTTGAACAAGCCGCGAATAAAAAGATAAGGGATAGGATCGCTATCGGTGTTTTTAGTAAATTTTTCATGACAGAAGTTATTTAATGCATATAAGCATAAACCCTGCCAAAAGCTTAACTATACTTAACTATGTTTGATTTAAGTTGCTTATCAATTTCGAATAAACGCTGGTTAATGGATGCAACTAACAGGTCGGCCTCTTTAACGTTTTTAAGGCTTTTGGCAAAACGATGGTCGGTATCTTTTGAAAATAACGAGCTGCTGATTTTATTAATAAGATTCATCGGTAATATAGTTTACATGCCATTTTACGCAAATAAACCATCAGGGGTTACGAAAATTAACTGAAATAGTTTTTTTTAAGTTTTACTTAAAAAATCAACCAATTTTTCCATGGCTTTTGCCCGGTGGCTAATCTGGTTTTTCTCGTCCATGCTCATTTCTGCAAAGGTTACTGTATAGCCATCGGGTTCAAATATGGGGTCGTATCCAAAGCCATCTGCTCCGCTGGGCTCGGTGCGGATAGTTCCTTCAACAACGCCATCAAAAAAATATTCCTCACCATCCCAAATTAAAGATATTACTGTACAAAACCGGGCCTTACGGTTAGGTTTGTCCTTTAAATTATCCAGTACCTTATTAATATTGGCTGCATGGTTACCATGTTCACCCGCGTACCGGGCTGAATAAACACCGGGCTCACCGTTCAAGGCATCTATTTCCAGCCCACTGTCATCACCAAAACAATTCAGCTCGTACTTTTGGTAAATGTATCGGCTTTTTATGGAGGCATTTGCCTTAAAGGTAGTACCCGTTTCTTCAATATCGTCAAAACAGCCAATATCATTAAGGGTAAGCAGCTTAATTTTACCCTGTAGTTTGGCTTCTACTTCTTCAAGTTTGTGACGATTATTGGTGGCGAATACTAATTCTGTCATATTGAATTGATTTGAGAATTTGAAAATTTGAGGATTTGAAGAAGATGATGTTTTACGGGAACGTCCCCATTTCAAATCTTCAAATTCTCAAATCTTCAAATCAAAATGCTTTTACCTGCTCCCAAAAAGCTTTCTTGTGCTCTACGTTGTCCATCATTTCGCCAAATGCAAAACTATACAAACCGGCAACGTCGCCCAATGATTTGGGTGTGTTTAATAGCAATTGAGGTACTCCCTGTGGCAATGCCTTGCTACCTAACACCAACAATTTTGAAGGCTTGAAAAAACTCAACAACTCATTGTACGCTATATTTACTTGTTTGGCCAGGTTAACAATAGCTATATCATCTACACTTAAATCCTTCCGCTTAATAATATTAGTTAAGGCTGTTAAATGAGCATCATCAATAAATTCGGTTTCGGGGTAATGTACCAGCACCAAAAAGCTTTTTTGATTTCTACCCAGATAATTAAAACTAATGGGGTGCGTTTTACCTTCAGGCGCGGCTGCAGTCGGTTCGGCCTGCTTGATAACAGGTATCGGTTCTTTGGATATAGGGGCTACGTTTACAATATTTTCCATTTCGGGCTCTGCTATTACAAGGTTTTCGTACATGGCCTTATCTGCTTTTAGCAAATAAAGCTCATCCTGTAAAATAAAGCGCAGGGCAACCGGGTTTTCAACTTTCACTTTAACAAATTTTAACCAAAAGTAGTTAAACCGTTTGAAGCATTATAACCATATTAGCACAATTATAGCATACCGTATTTTATTGAATATAATTGTACAGCTATAATTAATAAATTTTACCGAAATTTGAAGTTTTAACGGAATTGTTATTCCCGTTTTATTTAGTACATAAAGCATTACATGAGAAAGTTAGGGTTATTAGTTTTAGGGTTTATCTCCATTATATCAGTTGCAAGGGCGCAGGTTACTTTAGATGCCACCGCAGCCAAACCAGATACCAACACAGCCACAACACCAGGAAAAACATTGGATAAAATTGCCGCCGTTGTTGGTAACAGCCCTATTTTATTATCAGATATTGAGTTATCATACGCCCGTTACCTTGTTGAAGGTATGCAGCCAAACCCCGCTGTAAAATGCCAGATACTGCAATCATTATTAACTCAAAAGCTATTGGCCCAACAGGCCGTTATTGATAGTATCGATGTAAAAGATGACGACATTGATGCCAGTGTTGACCGCCGCATGCGCGAAATGATGCAGCGTGCCGGTGGCCAGGATAAACTGGAAGCATTTTTAGGCCGGTCGATAATTCAATACAAAGATGAGATTCGCCCGGATATGAAGGAGCAGATGATTGCTCAAAAAATGCAGCAAAAAATAACCGAAAAGCTGAATGTTACCCCCCAGGACGTTAAAGACTATTTTAACAAAATGGCTAAAGATAGCCTACCCTCCTTTAATAAAGAGGTTGAAGTTGGTGAAATCGTTTTTCAGCCTAAACTAAGTAAAGAAGAAAAACAGCTTTATAAAGAAAAAGCAGAAGAATTGCTTGCCCGCGTTAAAAAAGGCGAGGACTTTGGAACATTAGCGCGCTTGTACTCACAAGACCCCCAATCGGCAGTTGAAGGTGGCGACCTTGGTTTTGCCGATCGTACCACATTTGTAAAGGAATTTACAGCCAATGCCTTTAAACTTAAAGCCGGTGAAATTTCGCCTGTGTTTGAAACCGATTTTGGCTTTCACTTTTTACAGGTTATTGAGCGCCGCGGCGAGCAGGTGCACGTAAGGCATATCCTGATATCGCCCGCAACTACCCAAGCCAGTTTGGATAGGGCCAAAGCCAAAGCCGATAGTATTTATACACTGATGATGGCGCATAAAAAAGACCTGGATTTTTCTGCTGCCGCGAATTTTTATTCGGACGATAAAGAAACCAAGTTTAACGGTGGCATGATGCTGAACGCCGAGAACGTGCAAACCCGTACAACGTTTATCCCTACTGATAAGCTTGACCCAAAAGTGGCCCTGGTTGTTGATACCATGAAAGTAGGCAGCATCTCAAAACCTGATATATTCACGGGTGCCGATGGTAAAAAGAGCTATAAAATACTATACCTTAAATCGGCCACCGATGCCCATAAAGCCAACCTGGCGCAGGATTTTCCTAAACTAAAGGACCTTGCCTACCAGGATAAAAACACCAGGGTTGTAAACCAATGGTTTGATAAGCGCCGCAAGCAAACTTTCATCAAAATTGATCCTGAATACCAGGCTTGCGATATATTAAAAAAATGGCTAACCCCACCGGCAACTACTACTGCACAAGCTAAATAATACAACCCTATGCCACACCGCTCAGATGTTGAAGCTGCAGATGCCTTAAAGCTGGCCTACCAGCAAATACGTGCCGAAATTGGCAAAGTTATTATTGGGCAGGACGAGGTTGTCAAGTTTGTGCTGATATCTATTTTCAGCAACGGACATTGTTTATTGGTGGGCGTACCCGGTTTGGCCAAAACACTATTAGTGCAAACGGTATCGCAGGTATTAGACCTTGATTTTAAACGCATCCAGTTTACGCCCGATCTGATGCCATCTGACATTATTGGTTCGGAAATACTGGGCGAAGACCGCAATTTTAAATTCATCCCCGGCCCGGTTTTCAGCAACATTATCCTGGCCGATGAAATAAACCGTACCCCGCCAAAAACGCAGGCTGCTTTATTAGAAGCCATGCAGGAAAAAGCAGTTACGGCTGCCGGTATTACCCATAAGCTGGCCCAGCCATTTTTTGTACTGGCTACCCAAAACCCTATCGAGCAGGAAGGTACTTATCCCCTGCCCGAGGCGCAACTGGATAGGTTTATGTTCAACGTGGCATTAAACTACCCCTCATTTAAAGAGGAATTGCAGGTTGTTAAAAACACCACCAGTACTTTAAAAGTTGATGTAAAAAAGATCCTGAATGCCGAGCAGATCATTTATTTTCAGCAACTGGTACGCAACATCCCGGTTACTGATAATGTGATGGAATACGCGGTAAAGCTGGTATCAAAAACCCGCCCCAATACCGAATTTGCTACGTCTAACATAAACCGGCTATTAACCTGGGGCGCCGGGCCGCGGGCATCACAGTTCCTGATCCTTGGCGCCAAATGCCATGCCGTTATTAACGGAAAATACTCGCCTGATATTGAAGATGTGCGAGCCGTTGCCAAGCCTATTTTAACACACCGTATTGTGCGCAGCTATCACGCCGAAGCAGAAGGTTTATCGGCCGCAAATATCATTGAAGGGCTGTTTTAATAACCCTGTCATGCAAACTTTATTACAATTACAAAAAGGCGAACTAAAAGGCGCTACCTCGCTCACGCTTTCTGAAGGACTTACCCATTTTCCTGAAGAGATATTTGAACTGGCAGATACCCTCGAAAAGCTCGACCTTTCCTACAATAACCTTAACGCATTGCCTCCCGATTTTGGCAGGCTAAAAAAGTTAAAGATACTTTTTTGCTCAGAAAATCCATTCACGGTGCTTCCCGAGGTATTGGCCGATTGCCCCGTGTTAGATATCGCGGGCTTTAAAGCAAATAAGATCAGTACCATTCCTGCAAAATCGCTTAACCCCAACCTGCGCTGGCTAATACTTACCAATAACAACATTGCGGAGTTGCCTGCCGAAATTGGTAACTGCAAAAGGATACAAAAACTAATGCTTGCCGGTAACCAATTGACTACGTTGCCGCGGGAGCTTAGCAATTGCAGCAACCTGGAGCTGTTGCGAATTTCTGCCAATAAGTTAAAGGAATTGCCTCGATGGCTTTTGCAAATGCCCCGGCTTTCATGGCTGGCATTTTCCGGAAACCCTTTTTGCACTATCCCAGCTGTACAGGCCCTTGACCTTATCCACTGGGATGAACTCGAACTGAACGGGCACCTTGGTGAAGGTGCATCTGGTATTATATCCAAAGCCTCGTGGCGGAATGCGACAGCAAGGCAAGAAGTAGCCATAAAAGTTTTCAAAGGTGCGGTTACCAGCGATGGTTCGCCGGAAGATGAAATGAACATTTGTATTGCCGCCGATGTACACCCGGGGCTGGTGCAACTGGTTGGGCAAATAAAAGGACACCCCGAAGATAAAAAAGGCCTGGTAATGGGATTGATCCCGCCATCGTTTTATAACCTTGGCCAGCCGCCCAGTTTACAAAGCTGCACCCGGGATGTATTCAAGGATACGCTAACGCTTAGCGTTTGGCAAATAGTAAAAATTGCAGGCACAATCGCTTCCGTTGCAGTTCAGTTACATAGCCGGGGCATTATGCACAGCGACATGTATGCCCATAACACCCTCATAGATAATGAGGCGAATACCTTATTTGGCGATTTTGGCGCAGCCTGTTTTTATGATAAAAACGACAGTGATTCGGCCCCCGCGCTCGAACGGCTCGAGGTAAGGGCTTTTGGTTGTTTGCTGGATGATTTGCTTAGTTTAAGTAATGAACAAAGCAACGATACTTTGTCAACACTCGGCGTTCTCAGGGATGCTTGTATGGTGCCGGATGTTTCATTAAGGCCGGATTTTAGATATCTAAATGAGGAATTGCTGAAATTGCAATAAGCTGAACATCTATAAATTCCATCCCTGCCTTTCCCATTTTTTAATACAAAACATTGCCTTCCTCAACAAAATATCACCTTTGGGTAAAAATATGTAAGGATTACATTAAATGTGCGACTAACTGCCTACCAAGCACATGCTTTTTACGTTAGTATGTAACGTGCGGATATAACAGCACAAAACAAATAAAAAATGAAGAAACTAACATTACACTTAGTACTCTTAATGATAACCGGAGTTACTGCGCTTGCAAAACCTGTCGTCAAAGCCAATAATTCAAACGCGCCTAAACTTGATACAGCCACTTTTGCCACCGGATGTTTCTGGTGTACCGAGGCCAAGTTTCAACAGATAGCGGGTGTTGTAAAAGTAGTATCGGGTTTTGCAGGCGGCCATGCGGCCAACCCAAGTTATGAGCTGGTTTGCACCGGCACTACCGGCCATGCAGAAACCTGCAATATTATTTACGATCCGGCTAAGGTTACTTATGACGAATTATTAGCCGCTTTTTTTGTGGCACATGACCCTACGCAGCTAAACCGCCAGGGCAATGATGTGGGTACGCAATACCGGTCGGCCATATTTTATCATAATGCTGCGCAAAAACAAAAGGCGGAGTATTACATCAATAAGCTGAATGCCGAGAAAGTTTATCCAGGCAAAATAGTTACCCAGGTAAATCCTTACACTGTTTTTTACAAGGCGGAAAATTATCACCAAAATTATTTTAACCAAAATGGCGGGCAACCCTATTGCAAATATGTGATACAACCCGAGCTGGAAAAATTCAGGAGTGTATTTAAAGGAAGATTGAAAAAATGAAATCTGTAATAATAGCATTTGTTATTTTAACAGGCGCGGCATGCGGTGCCAGCGCCCAGCACCTAAAATCAAACAAGGGGCACGAGAATAATCCTTATTACTCCAATACCGATGTCAAACATCTAAAGGTAAGCGATGCGGAATGGAAAAAGATCCTGCCGCCGGCTTTATATGCCACGGCACGGGAGCAGGCAACTGAACGGCCTTTTACAGGCCAATACTGGGATAAAAACGCTAAAGGCACCTATTACTGCGCTGTTTGTGGTAATGAGCTGTTCCGGTCGGATGCTAAGTTTGCCAGCAATTGCGGGTGGCCAAGCTTTTACCAGGCTGTACGTAAAAACAGTGTAGTTTATAAAGAAGATAACTCTGTGGGTATGCAACGTACCGAAGTAATTTGTGCACGCTGCGATTCGCACCTGGGTCATATTTTTGACGACGGGCCGCCGCCAACATTTAAGCGGTTTTGTATGAACTCCATCTCGCTGGATTTTGAGCCTGATGGCTTAGGGAAATAAGCCTTTTGCGCGGCCCGAAATGTTAAAACTAATAATTTAACATTTCAGGCCGCTTTCTTTTCATCCAATATTCATTTATTCGCCTTAACTTTATCAAATGTCGTCGCATCATATTGTTCGCGAGAAACAGGAGCCTGCTTTACTGGTACTGGGAATAAATAATTTTGAAGAAGAGCTGCTGGGGCAATTGCTGGAATGGAGCCCAACTGTAATAACAACGCCCGATACCGCCGAAAAGCTGGATAGCCTGGGTATTAAAATAGATTGGATAATTACTGACAATGCCGAAGGTTTCGCTCAATCAGACGTGAAGTTAATCTCGACTGAAAATGACAGTGTAGCGATAGCGGCTTTAAAGTTCCTTACGGTTAATAACTATCCCGCGGTAAACGTGATAGCAGACGAACCAGAGCTGAGTGATTTTTGGCCTTATGCCGATAAAATTAACCTGGTTGTTTTTACTGCGCGGCAAAAAATTTATCCGGTAACCTCTGGTTTTAGCAAGTGGAAGCCGGCGGGCGAGCAAATTGAGCTGTTATCGCAAACAAAAACATTAAGATGCAACGGCTTGCTGGATAAAGGCGAAGGCAAGTATCAAACTGTAACCGATGGGTTTTTTAACCTGCAGTTTGAGGAGCCATTTTTATTGATTGCCGAGACTTTAAATTAGCAGGCGCAAAGCAATAAAAAGACGTTTTTGAGGTTGTTGTGTACATAGTTTTTATGTTGGTGCGTTTTTTGTATTATTATTAAATATCAATTAAACCGTTTAAACATTTTTTAGTCTATACATTTATACAAGTACAAGGC
>Ga0075366_10000027_pt1 | contig 50567 bp, 46 predicted proteins | sample EndMethybrTD3031_FD_72351 | JGI IMG/M metagenome (GOLD analysis project Ga0075366, IMG submission 72351) | Populus endosphere microbial communities from Tennessee, USA - Endosphere MetaG P. TD hybrid TD303-1 | ecosystem: Host-associated > Plants > Roots > Endosphere | place: USA: Tennessee...
GTATAGTATATTAATGAAACGAGTAGCCTTTGCCGAAGCAGCGTTGTGTGCAGCACTTTTAGCGGGTAGTGCACCAACCGACACCGGTGAGTACATCGAAACGCCTCAAGCGGAACTTTTTCCGCAGTACGCTCAGGAGTACACACCCCAGCAGCGTGCGCTTTTAAGACAGCAACAAGACTTAATTGTATCTCAAGAGCCTATTTTGGCTGATACTGCTGTTTATCTTGCTGGCGAAGAAGGCTTTGAAAACTGCTCTAACTTTAATCACGACGGTACGCTTAAGCCCGCCGATCAACAATATGCTTTGCCCTCGAGCGGCGCAGACTATTGCCCGGCTATTGATACCGTACGACTATCTGCAGGTTCAGTGGGCGCCATTGCGCTTAGTTATGGTAAGCATGACACGGCTGAGCAAACCGGTATGGCTTTATTTTTGGGGGCTCACGAATTAGGTCACGCCAAGTCAATGAAAGAAGATACCGACCCGTATCCAAAAGTCACAAATGGCGCGTGGGTTGCTTACACCCGTGGATCAGAACTACAGGCAGATTGTTTGGCTGGTCGCTTTATGGAGCGCACTGCCCCGCAACTCATAGCGCCTACCGTTAAGGCTCTCATGCGCATGCCCTCCTTAAAGGACGATCCAAGCCATGGCGGTAATATTGCTCGTAGCCAGAGTTTTAAGGCCGGTGCCGACGGCGATGCCTGCAAACACAAAGGCAATATCCAAGATTACCCCGACATTTTACACGATCCTGGCCTCCGCTAGAAGCTACCAGGCGCTGCCCGAAAACTCAAACGATATATCTTTAGCCTCAAGCTTTTGCAAAAGCTTTTGACGCGTCGCCTTTGCGGCAAAAATGCGTATTTCACAAGTGTGCGAAGACAGATTAACCACCTGGTATTCAATGGGCATAGACTCAACAATAGATATGGTTTTAAGCCAGTCAGCGCGAGGCGCCTTTATGATAAATGCCGAAGCCTTAGGTGTAGAGCGATGTTTAATTTTGCTGACGGGGTGCGTTAATAGTGCTAGTAATACGCAGGCAGCAGCGACCAGATAAAAGCCAGAGCCAACGGCAATGCCTACGGCCGCGGTGAGCCAAATGGTTGCCGCAGTGGTGACTCCCGAAATACGGTCGTTGCCCTTAAGAATTACGCCGGCGCCAATGAATCCAATGCCAGCAATAATTTGAGCCATTAGGCGTGTGGGGTCTGGCCGTGTTAACGCACCGGCTACGCTGTGCATGTCGGCAATATCAATAGATAGCCCAGCCAGCAAAGCCGAACCTAAACATATCAGCATTTGGGTACGCACCCCAGCTGGCTTTTGGTAGCGTTGTCTTTCGTAGCCAATCAGTGCGCCAAGCGTAGCCGCTAGGCTTATTTTTATAAAGAGGTCGAAGTCGTATGGTGTCATTAGCTTAATAATATCAGAAAGCTATAGGTTGTTTACAGATGATGGGCTCAAGATAGCCCCTAGATTTAATAGTTGCAAAGTGCCGATAGTATGTTGTGTGGTATATACTTTTGCCATAGCTCGAAAGGAGTCTATATGGCAAAAGCCCAAATGTGGAAAGAACTTAAGCGTCAACAAGAGTTTAAAAAATACTCGCAAGTTGTTGAGCGACGCGACTATCAACTACCCAATGGCAAAGTTGCCGACTTTTATGTTCGCCTTGAATTACCGGGCGTTTGTGCCTTAGCAATTACACAAGACAATCAGGTGCTCACTATTCCTCAGTTCCGTCCTGGCCCCAACGCTATTTTGCGAGAGCTGCCCGGCGGCCGCGTAGATGCCGGCGAAGACCCGCGCACTGCAGGAATACGTGAACTCCTTGAAGAGACGGGTTATGCCGGTGAGGTTGACGATTGGATTGGCACCTGGGAGGCTGATGCCTATACGCAAATTGACCGCTCGGTTATTGTAGTGCGTAACTGCAAAAAAGTTGCCGAACCACAACTAGAAGATACCGAGTTTGGCGAGTTGGAGCTGGTAAATATCGACGAGTTTGTGGCGCAAGTTCGCAAAGGTCGCTTAACGGATACGGCTGGTGCACTGTTGGCACTCGACCACTTGGGCCTGCTCAGATAACACACCACGTGAGTGTGGTTCGGGTGCTCCGACCCTGTATAGTGAGTAATGATAATGCAATAGGTAAACAAGGGGCAAAAAATATGAGTAATGTTTATGACGTACGACCCACCGAAGTTGCCTATCCTCTGCTCACACGCGGCAGTGATTATATGCGCGTTGACTTACTGAGCCAAGATACAGCCGTCGGCTTAGCCGATGAAGTTCTGCGCTTAGTGGTAGCCTCATATAGTGAACAGTTCGAGAACAGAACAAAACAATTGCCACAGGGCACCTTTGCCGAAACATATGACACCGATGCGAAACGGGAAAAATTTCGTGACCAAGTAATTCCCGGAGTATACGAGCGCGGCGGCAGCTACTTGGCGGTTCGTCAGCCGGATAGCCACCAGCGACTGGCCGGGGTGCTTAAGGTACTGCCTGGTGCAGCTATTGAAGATCGGTTTGCCGACATGGCAGCTATAGCAGAGGTATTGACCGACCCACAATCTCAAGGGCAGCGCATTGGCTCAGCCATGATACATACTCATTTGATGCTGCAGGAGCCAGACGTCCGCGGTGTTGTTCTCGACGCATTTATAGGCAATCCGGTTAATGAATGGTACGAACGCATGGGTTTGGAGTACGAAACACATACCGAGCCTCTTACTTTTGTTAATGGGCAGGAGCTGGCTAGTCGTTACATGGTCACCGCACCCGGCAAAAAAGCACTCCATGTAGCGCATTACCTTATGACCCAGGTTCCTTCATTGCAGTATCCGGTGGCTAGGTTTAAGCATAAACAATCAGGCGCCAACGAAGCCCAGTAGTTAGCCATTAACAGCGGTCATGCCACCGTCAACTATAACAGTTTGGCCAGTAACATAAGGCCACTCGGCGACGTTGCAAATAACTTGAGCTACTTCATGTGGGTCTAAAAAGCGCTGGCTAAGCGGCATATCCCTAGCCAGATCCTGACGTCCTTTGCCCGTTATGTGCTGCGTGTCTGGCGTTTCGGTAAGACCAGGGGCTACAATATTAATGCGAATCCCCTGGCGCGCCAGGTCGGCAGTTAGGCCATAGGTTGCACTCGTAATGGCTGCCTTAAAGTCTGAGTAAGCACCGCCCTCATGTGCCTGCTTAGACTCAGAGCATATAGAAGTTACATTTACGATTGAACTGCCACTTTTCATGTAATTAAGAGCAGCTTCCATCACAAACAAAGGCGCTCGGTAGTTTATAGCAAATAGCTGATCGGTAGAGGTATGAGGTTTGTTTCCGCCCACGCAATTTACCAGTACGGCAAGCTCACCCAAGCTAGCCGCAAAATCTACGAGTCGCTGGGCCTGTTCTTGCTGGGTAAGATCTGCTTCAAAGAAGTCAGCCTTTCCGTTTGCATCGATGATATTTTGGCATACTAGCTGTCCGCGTTCGGCATCCCTACCAGTTACCACAACGTGATAGCCGCTTTCACCCAACATTTCTGCTGTCGCTCGGCCAATGCCCGAAGTTGATCCAGTTACTAATGCAATCTTTTCGCCATTTTCTGCTGTCATGATGCTTGCCTTTCGATCCAAAGTTTAAAATGCAATAACGCGCCACGTGGTTGAATATCGGTAAGTTGCCCGATTGCTCATACACTTCAGCATAGCACGTAATATATAGTCATACAGCCTAAGGCTCTGCTTAGCGCATGTTGCTCTTGTCGGCCAATGCCCGTAAGATAAAAGTAATCATACAAAGAGAGATATCATGGAACATCCAATCATTTTTAAGCTGCAGGCAGACCTACTTACCGCGCGTAAGGCCAACGCCCAGACGACTGTTCAGGCGCTGCAATCTCTTTTAACCCGAATCACTAATGCTGAGGCGGTAGCCCCTGCGCCATCAACACCAAATATGGGGGTGGGCGTGGGTGCTACCGAAGCGACACGTAAGGCATTAACTGATGCGGAAATACATAAGTTAATCGCTGCAGAGTTGGCCGAGATCCAAGAGGCTCTTGCGGGTATGGCCGACCACCCAGACCATCCATACACTCAGGAATTGCAGGCTAAAGCATCAATAGTTGGGCGTTATTTGTAAGACCTTTGCAGTGTATATATCCAAAAGTAAAAATAAGTAACTATTTAATTTACTTTTTTGATAATTTCAAGTGCACTTACGACACACTGCCGCATGCTGTCAGACATTGGTAATTCTGCTAAAGAAGCTAGATCCACCCATAGATAAGTGTCGTGCTCGGCTGGATCAAGGCGCACATTACCTGGTTTAACTTCGACGACAAAATTAATCTGGCGCGCCCGTGGCTTGCGATCGGTACTGTAGTCAAAGCCTGCAAATGGCGTAATGATTTTAGTGACTATCAACCCCGTTTCTTCGGCTACCTCACGGATAGCTGACTCAATAATGGTTTCGCCGTCATCGACGCCGCCTCCTGGCAATTCGTAATTGCCTCCTAAAAAGTCAGCTGCCGTCCGGCGAGCCACCAACACTTTGCCATTACGCACAACCGCAACGCCCGTCGAAATATGGGTAATATTATCTTGAGCAGCTTGTGCCCTAAAATCATCTTCAATAAATGTGGCTGACGACATAGTTATAGTTGGTTCTCGGCTATAAGCGGAGTGATATCAATGATAACTTCCTCGTAAGGATGGGCTTGTTTAAGCGCAGCAATAACTTCTTTTGCCACACCGCGGTCGCAAACTACTTCAATGCGCTCTTCCTCAACAACTTCTAGCTTATTGGCTTTGCCAATGTGAGGGCTCGCTATGCTATTAGGTACAAACCTTCCCTGCCCGATCATCGAAAAACTGCAAAAACTGTAATTACCGATAATGCCCGCGCCTGCGGCACCTAAGGCTGCACGCACTTTGTCGGCACTGGCGCGGGGTGCTGTAGTAGTTATTTTGACACGTGTAAAATCCATGCATCTATCATACCTTACGGTGGGATATATCGATACGCTAAACCTGATATGCTGGTACTATGAATTCAAAACAACTGCTTGTCTGCAATATTGCCATCGTGCCTTCCGATGCCCTGACACAAAAAGCCTTGATGACTAGCGATTACTTACAAAAGTATGACGAAGCTCTTTTTGTACTTGGCGCCAAAACCAATGTTCCGCACTGCTCCTTGTACATGCTGCAATTAAAACAAGCTGATATTAATAAAGCCTCAGGATTATTAGGCCAAGTGGCTAAGATCACGGCAGTCCAACAGCTATCAGCTACTATGTACATGCAAAACGCAGGCTATATTGATATAAGTTATGACTGTTCGGCTTCGTTGCGTCAGCTACAAAATAGAGTACTCCAAGCGATTAATCCTATCGCGAGGGCATGCGCCCTAAGGATGCTGTGCGGTTGCAATCGGCCAGCGGCATAGCGCGTAAAAATCTTGAAGCCTATGGCTACGCACGCGTCGGTGATCTGTTTCGCCCGCACATTACTCTTACTCGCCTTGCCTCCACAAGGCAGATTGATACTATGGATCTACCCGAAGCGTCTACTTTTGACGGTCAATTTATAAAATTGGCGCTTTTTGAGATGGGCGATAACGGTACTGCGGCTCGTAAAATCGCAGAATTTAACCTACAGCCATAGTCTTTTTTAGGTGCTGGCAGCGCTGCATTTTTTGCTATCATTAACCAATGACAGAAATCCCGCATTCCTTACGTTTTAACTATCCTGATGTCCCTAAGCACCCTGTTACCCGCACATATCAGACGATTGATGGCGAGCTGCATTTTACCGACAACTATGCCTGGCTGCAGCATTTTGACTCTGATCCTCAAGTACTCTCAGTAATCGCTGAGCAAAACGCCTACACTCAGCAATATTTTGACCAAGTAGGTACCTTGGAGAGCCTAGAACAACGCTTTGAAGCGCTGACCTACGCTGATACTTCTCGAAGTTTAACTCGCCAGGAAGGCGGTTACGAGCTGTTTAGGCAACTTGAACCTGGAGACAACTACGGCAAGGCTATGGCCCGCAAAGATGGCATCGAACAGGTGCTGATTGATCCCAATACTATGACTGGCGGCTACGATATTATGTGGTTCAAAATGGCTCCGTCGGGACAGCATTTGGTGTATGCTCTGCAACAAGGGGACAAGCGCGAACCAATTGTTTTTATCCGGGATATGGAGAGTGGAAGTGACCAGCAATTTTATACCGGTACTGCCTGTGATATTGACTTTGACGCAGATGGCAAAGGGTTTATTTATATTACTTGCGAAGGCCAAGACCATAAGGATGCTCCAAAAGAAGCGTCCCGTTATTCATATCAGCGCATTAGCCACCACCGCTTCGATCAGAGTATCGAGCAAGATACTATGCTGCTGGACGCTGCTACTGCCGGCCTAGGAAGTGACGTCTCGCTGGCGGCAGAGAACGCAGCTGATGGTCGCACCATGCTATTCGAAGTATGGCATGGCCGCGATAAGGTCGACCTGTATTTACTCGACAAACAAACAAAAGAATACCGACAGATGCTGGCAGAATTACCAGGCCAACACAATTCTACAGTGCTCAACGATCGAGTATACGTGACCACTCGCGGCAAAGAAGACAAAGATCGAGTCATTAGTTGCACCATACAACAGGCTGCCCAGACACCACTGGCAGGATGGGATCAAGTAATTGCCCGCCGCCCCGGCCAAGAAATTAAAAGCATGCAAGCAACTAAGAGTGACTTTATTGTCACTTTCTCAGATGGTGTAACTGCCCAGGTGGTGCTTTTTAACCGCCACACCGGACAAGAGCGAACTTTGCCTATGCCAGATAACACGAGTATTCAAGCTGACACTATTCAACCTGATAGTGATAACTTTCAGTACGAGGTTGGTAATGTTTTGCTACGCAGTAAGGTGTATGCATGGAATGGTGCCGACTCCCGCGAACTATATAATGCGCACCAAAATTTGGATATTGCAGGTTACGAAACGATTCAAGAAAGCTACGTCTCGTTTGAGGGTAAAGAAATACCCCTGCTGCTAGCCGCTGCCAAGGGCGTAATTCGTCAACAAGATGCCGCGCTTATGATGGAGTGTTACGGTGGCTTTTCTGCCAGTACTCTGCCACACAGGCGCTTTAACAATTATTTACGCACCTGGCTTGATCTGGGGCAAATTGTCGCTTTTCCATTTTTAAGCGGCGATGGTTCTACGCGGCAAAATTACGAAGATGGCATTAAACAGTACAAGTATCGTGTGCCCGATGAAATTAATGCCGCCGCCAGGCACATCCACCATACGGGTATAGCCAGCCGTGTGGGCTTAACTGGTGGCAGTAACGGAGGCTTGATGGTCATGGCCGCTGCACTTAAGCAGCCACAGTGGTATATGGCCGCGGACGTTCGAGTGCCACTAGCTAATATGTTTGAATTCCATACCTTATTTGATGGTGCTGCCTGGATTCGTGAGTACGGTGATCCACGCAAACCTGAGCAATTGGCTTGGCTGCAAAAATACTCCGCCTACCATTTGGTAGAGCCGAGCTTAGAGGCATTGCCGTCAATGTTTATAAGCACTGGTCTCAACGATAAAGGTGTTCATCCAGTGCACGCTATAGCCATGGCTGCTAGGCGCCAGGCACTCCAGCCCAATGCCCGCACGCTCCTGAACGTTGACGCTGAGTCTGGCCATGGATATGGTAAAAGCGCTCGGCAGTGGCACTATTACTATGCCCAGCGAATAGGTTTTATGTTGCACGAGCTGGGCGTGGATCCTTCAGTTATCGGGTAATCTACGGTGCGCTTTTGTTTAATGCTGGGCTTTATGCTTTAGTCGCAAACCAAGCACGAGCCAAAAGAGCGTTATCACGCTCACAACAATGAGCACCGGCCCGGGCCCAAATTCGCCCAAGAATACCACTGCCGCGGCCGTTACAATGCCACCGCCCATAAAAGGTTCAAAAACTAATTGCTTATAACCAAAGCTTTCACGGGCTCTGGAGTGGTTGCTTGGGTCGGCCAAACGACCTAAAAGTAAACCAGTAGCAGTCATACCCATAGACTGCCCCATGTTGGTTAAGCCCTTCTCGAACCAGTAAGTTGGGAACATGCGCGGTGCTAAAAAGATAAAGCCGCAAACAATCCAAATGACACCAACAATGGCTAAGGTTAAAAAGACTGGCAGGTTATTGCCAATGGCCCTAAGAGATACGGTGGCAATAGCTGTGGCAATTAAAACATCCAGGGCAATGCTGCTGATAATTTCGGCAGTGCGTCTTTGAATAAGTGTTTGCTTGCCTATTTTACGCAGTGTGATCTGCACCAACAGTCCTCCAATCATGGCCAGCGGGAATAGCGGCAAATGGTTGAATAACCGAATATCGGTGTGGCTGCCCAGAATAGTATTCTCGAGAGTAATACAGCCTTGCAAAAGCACCCAGCCAATGCCAATCGACAGTGCAAAAGCCGCCACGTTAATGGCGATGGCGCTTGGATTGGTGTGTATTTTGCGTCCAAAGGTAATTAAATTATAGCCGCTACGCACCATTTGGTTGCGTTGCCGCTGCTGCTCCTCAGGATCAACGTAATGGCCGCCGCCGCGCCGGCTATGCCAGTTAACAAACAAGATACCCAGTAAAATAGCCGAGATAATACTAAATGTTGCAAGTGCCAACGCGAGGTCTGTGCCCTCAGTCCAGCCAAGTTCTGCAAAAGTGGGCGCCAAACCGGCTGCCGTGCCGTGACCGCCCTCAAAACTCACCTCTACTAAGGCACCGGCCAGCGGGTTGGTGCCGAACACCGGTGTCAAAAACAGCATGGTTACTAAAATACCCAGTACGTATTGACCCCACGCTAAGGTGTTGCCAAAAGCAATCATCGGGCCAGATTGGCGCCAAATTTCTTTGCGCCCGGGAATAATACGGCCCAAAAAGAGCTCAGCAAATACCACGGTAATGAGGTACTGCGGCCACTCTTGCCAGTAAGCAGTTAGCTCAGCGGGAATAGTATTGAGTACCTGTGGCCCTAAAATAAGGCCGATTACTCCAGCAACCAAGGCGCTCGGAATAAAAAACTTTTGTAAAATACCTGAACCTCGTTTAATAAAACGAGCGATGCCCAGTACGATGACGAGGACAACAATACTTTGAAACAGTGGGTGCATATGTCCTAGTATACCGGATATTGCTTATGTATCTGTGAGTTTGCTGAAAGTTGTATACTTATAGATAACTCATGATAATTTTATTGCACTCCTCCAAAACCATGCGCACGCTACCGCAAACCCAAGCGCTGCAGGTGCCAGCACTACGTGCACAGGCACAGCTTTTAGCCACCTATGTACAGTCTCTTGATAGCCAAACATTGGCAAAAGTTATGCGTATCTCGCCCGCCCTAGCCGACAAAACACGACAAACATTTGCCAATTGGACGAGTGATCCGGCCAAACAGACAGCAGCCATAGACAGTTTTGTTGGTGATATTTACAGTGGTCTGCGTGCCTCCGAGCTTTCGCCTGCAGATCGAGCTTATGCCCAGCAGCATTTGTTCATTTTGTCGGGTCTATATGGCATTCTGTGCCCATTTGATGGTATTCAGCCCTACAGGCTAGAAATGATGTACAAATTTCCTACTCCGCCTTATGACAATCTGTATCATTTTTGGGATCGGTCGGTAGCCAAGCAGCTTCCAGCGCAGGGCCCCATTCTTAATTTGGCTGCCATTGAATATAGCAAGCTCATTACACCTTTTGTTGATGAATCTCGCCTTATTACTCCTCGCTTTTTAACGCACGACCCTAAAACTGGTGAACCTACATTTGTTGTGGTACATGCCAAAATCGCCCGCGGCGCTTTTGCTCGTTGGGTCATTCAAAACCGTGTTGAACATCTTGACGATTTAGTAAAGTTTGGCGAAATTGGCTATCAATATGTACCTAGTCTTAGTACACCGACTGAGCCAGTATTTGTGTGCCAAGAATTTGGCGGCAAAGGGCTTAGTATGCGTTTAGCTTAAGTGCACGCTCATGCATTTATAGTATACTGACAGCTTATGAAAGCTACGCCCGAACAAATCACCGATCATCAAATCATGCCTCCTGCTGAGGTCATGGAATATGCAATTGATGTACTCAATGTGCATCCTGATTTTAGAATCGTTGATCCTGCAATTGCCTCAACAGCGCTTACGAGCGGACTTGCAGAACGTCAATTTTCGATAGGCTATGCCCATACAGAAGCAAGTGTGGCGGCTCATTATTTGCAGCGGCAAAAGGCGGGCAATCTACCGCCACACCTCAATAGCTCAGCATCCTTTATTGGCAGACATGCTGAGCTAGTAGGTGCAACTGGTAGCGAGATAGCATTAGGTGAAGTAGTAGATACGGTACATAAAAATCGAACGGCAGTGCCACAAGATGTCCAGCAATCGTTCGAATATAGCATGGCTCGGTTTGGTGAACTTTTAATAGCCGATGAGTTTGGTAAAAATCCCTCATTTTACAGGCAGACCAAGGCGCGAGTTACTTTTTCGGTCGAAGGATCTCGGGGTAGTACTACCTTATCGAGCGGTGACGGCATGGAATACACGCTGCCGCGCAATCATGCTGGAATTGTGCAGTGTACTCCTATTATTAATGATACCCTCGCCCGTTTAGACGAAATGGCCAGCGGTGTATGGGAGAATGTTGCTTTGCTTAGCTCAACATACTTTAGCGAAGGAATGGCACGTAATCTTCAACAACGATCGTACAAAATTGGCCACAAACGGTTGTTTACAACGGGCGAAGGCATTGCTGCAGGTGTTCGGATGCTCCAAGATGAAAAGCAAGGCAATAAACGAATTAAAAAGGGCTTCGGTGCTATTATTCTATCCGATGTCGGACATCGGCCTGTCGAAGATATACATGCTGCAATTGATGCAGCACCTGCTCTGCTGGCTGCTGGCGGCATATTGGCTATCAGCGAACTTGATACTTTTCAGGACGGCCGTGGATCGGTTGCTGGCCTTATTAATCGCGCCCGAGAAGTTTTTTCGGCTGAGCCAACTAAGCTAGGGCCGCTCACTATGGACGCCAGTACTCTTGTAGCTGAAAAAGTGCGAGCGCTCGGCCAGCAAGCAATCTTTGTAAAACGCTAAATAGCTAGCTTAAACCCCTTATGCTCTGCCATACTACTTTATATGGCACATAATGAAGCACTTCCACCACTGCGGGCCGAAGACTATTTGGACCGACCGTATCAATTACGTCAGGATTTAGAAATGCTGGGTGCGCTTGAGTTTGAGGCGCACGCCTCAGGGTTGTATCCGGCTTCGGCCCTAAGCCCTCAAATGGGGCAACAAACAGGCATGCGATATGATTGGTTTCGCGATAATGCACACGTTGGCGCGGCTCTGTATGCCTCGGGCAATAAACAACAAGGTTTAAATGTTGCAAGGGCTATGGTGACCGTACTCCAGGATAATATGCCGGGGCTAAACGAAGTAGTGCGCGATAAAAGCAGTGCATTCCGCTTGCCAGTGCGTGTTGATGGCGACACCCTAGAACGCGATGCTGAGAATCGAGTTCAGCATGACTCTACTGGCTATATGCTGTGGCTGCCCAGCAACCTTATGGCCAGCCACGCGCTCCGACCGACAGCAGGTGGTTTGGAGGCTATGGCGCAAACAGTGCGTTACCTAAGGTCGCTAGAGTATTGGCATGATGCTGATGCCGGCGCTTGGGAAGAGGGTGAACGTATTCATGCATCGAGTATTGCTGTGGTTATGGCCGGCATTCGTGATGCGCAGTGCATGTTTGAGCGTCTTAATTACGAGACAGCCATCGATTTTACAGAACTTCTAGAGTACGGCCGCTATGGCTATCAGCAGATATTTGCCCAGGATGTAACAAGCATGCCGCCGGGCAATGTGTTGCCCGATGCTCCGCTACCTTTGCGTGAAACGCCTCTGTCTATGGATACTCAAACGTCACAATTTTTAGGAAATTTTGATATCAACAAGCGCCGTTACGACGCCGCACTCCTTTTTGGTGTGGCTATGAATGTGTTTGAGTCAGATGAGGCTCGCCAAATTGTCGCAGACGTAAAAGCACGCTTACTGCGGCCGCGAGGTATAGCACGATATGAGGGCGATACGTATTGGGCACCTGGATTCAAGGAGCTCATGAAGCCTCAAGAGCGTACTACATCTGCTCCGGGACGTCTTGAGATGCGCGAGCAGGTAGCTGCGGGCGTAGCTTATACTGGCACCGAAGCCCAATGGACACTTTTTGACCCTTTGTTGGCAGTTGATTCGGCAAAACAATACCTTTTGAGCGGATCGGGCAGCGCCTTTGAGGAGCATCTAATGTTTCTCAACCGACACCTTAGTCAGCTTGAGCCACAATCAGACGGAACCTACAAGTGGCCCGAAGCGCGCTATTATGAATTTGCACCTAACAGGGCTCGACAAAAGTATTCACTGAATCCCAACGACCACACTCCGCTGCTGTGGACACAAGCAAACAGTTTATACGCACTTAAATACTTTGCTATGATTGCCACGCAGCGCAAAATGGCCACCGAATAGATAGGCACTTCGGCTATATGAACTAATGTTTTGTGAGGTGCGGCCTAACCGTTAGCGAAGCCGGAGATATAATTAACGACACTCAAAAGTACTAAAAAGCTTGTCTCAGGAGGCTGGGCGTCAGTATACTGGGCCCATTAAGGAGTTATTTTGTGTCAAATCTTGTCGAAAAATACCAACCATTGCCAAGTGTTAGTGAAATCATAGAGCATCTGGTTGATACTATGGGAGTTAGTCCTGATCTCCGCGCCTTTGATTCTGCCGCGATAATCTCCGGGGCCCTGACGGCCTTTGCCGAAAAAGCTCATACGATCGTCACTCCAACCACTACTGCTTCTGTAAGACAAGACTACAATCGACTCACCAAAACACCTTATCTACCGGAGCACTTACAGTCTCCCGAAGCATTCGAAAAACGACATCGAGAACTGCTCGGTATTACCGCTGAAGAGCGTATACACAGCGAACTTCGGGCTACCGTGCACCAAAATGCTGACAGGTCACATTCAGAAGCGCAAAAGCAATTTGAGTTTGGCTTAGCCCGTATCGGAGCCTTTATGATTCATCAGGAGACCGAGCAAGGCCCTTTTATGGAAGCTGTGGTGAGGGAATCTGTTTTTCTACCCCCTGTACGCGACCAGGCGAGTACTTGGCTGCAGAGTTGCGACGGCCTGAGCGTTGTATTGCCCGCTAAGCATGCTGGTGTTATACATGTTGCGCCGACATTCAGTGAAGCGTATGCTCGTATGGCTGAGGCTCAATCTGGTGGTTGGCAGAATGTCGCCCTCATTAATTCCAATCACTACAATGCTGAGCTTGCCCGCCAGCTGGCTAAGAATGTTGCTAATGTGTCACTCAAGAGGATTTTTGCTTCGCATCAGGGCATATCAGTGGGTGTGGCTGAACTGCGTGATAACATGCAAAACAATAAGCGTACTCAAAATGGCTATGGTGCGATGCTTATGGCCGATGTGGGCCGGTATCCTTACGAAGAAGTCGTAGCCGCTATAGATGCTGCGCCAGACCTTTTAGCTGCTGGCGGGGCACTTATTATTAGTGACCTCGTAAACCTTCAGAGTAATACTGGCACGGTTCACGACCTCTTTAACCACGCTCGCCAGGTTTTGGATACAGATCCACATCAAATTACGTCAATCACCGACCAAACCGATAGCACGGTAGGTGGTCGTCAGGCAATCTTTGTTAAGCCAAGGTAAGCACACCTAGAGTTTAGAATAGGTGTCGTCATCACGGAGGGTAACATTCTTAACAAGCAAGTAGCTTGTTTCGCGGCCAGGTACAAGACCAAAGATAATACGTATACGATCATGTAGTGGGTGAGGTTGTATGCCGCTCATTGCATGAGTGTCTGGTTTAAAACGCCGCAGTGCAAAGCTTTGCTGAGGAAAGCCCTCGGCATCAATAGAAAAGCGCCGGTGCTTAATGAGACGGGTGGTTGTGGGGATTGAAGGTGCTTGTTGTAAGCAACCTGTGAATCTTCTGAGGGCATCACTTAAATAAGGTGCTTCTGGATGGCTTTCTAGAAATTTTTGTAACATGCCGTGGTCTAAGAACGCATCTATGCCCTCGAGTGGCTCTGGCTTATACACGCGTGTATTGCCCATTTGTTTCATAATGCCGAGCACTGGTAATTTTCGGGCGTCGGTAGTAATAAGCTGCTGTAGGTCATCGGTCGAACGTGGTCTAACCATCTTTTGGCTAGCTTTACTCTTTGGGCCTCGGGACATGGCAGTTGTTTTAGTCGATACAGCAATATCCGGAATGCGCCCGCGGCATTCATATCGCTGTATGCGGCGTGAGAGCCGACGCCAATCAGCCCGCGCTCGACTATTTGCATCTGCTTCATGTGCTTTAGCCCAAGTATCACCGCTATCTAATGATGAAATGTGGCGGGCAATAATCTGAGACAAATCTTGTGTACTCAACTCCGTTTCGCCATCTAGTGCAATAGCTTGGGCTACGAGTTTAGCACCCAGTACCATATTGCGAAAGCCTGGGTGCGATTGACCTTCTATATCAGCTTTTTCGGAAGTCAACACACGTTCGGTAAAGCTTGCAGCATCATAGGTCTGTGGTGCTACTCGGTACATGGCCTTTTCAAGATCCGATGATCCTTGAGTGACTTGTTGTAGCTGCATCATAACATTCATTATTTCTGGCAGGCCAATGAATTCGTCTACACCCTGATCACGTAAATCAAGGATGGTATTGAGTCTTTCTATAAATGGCATAACATTGGCATCATTGCCAAGCATATTGCTGATACGATCAATAGCTATCTGTTGAAAAGCAAAGGCTATGGTATATGCGTGGTGAAGTTCGCCTACCATTTCAAGGAGCTGGGCTTGTGGCTCTGACTCCTCAAGTTTATCTAAATGCTGATCCCGTACAGACTGACGTGGGGCATGCTCCAGCGCGTGGCTACTGAGTCTTTCGAGGTTGTCGTCGTTTTTAATACCCTTGGAAAGATTTTGAGCAACCTCATCCACATAATCGTTTGTAACTCTTGCCCGAACACTACGCAAGAGTTCTGCCGTATACGCGACCCCCAGCATGCCTCCAGTGCGCCGCTGCTCATTAGTGGTGTTCTCGTCTATAGGCTTTAGAACATATTTTCCGCGGATGGTGGTCTCAACATACACGTCACCCGAAACAATTTCGCGAACGCGATCAATCTTTTCGGCAACGCTATGCCACGATCCTTCGCATAACATATATAATTTAGTCTCTGACCCTAAAAACGCATCAATATCACCAGCTTCGAATGCTTCTGCTGGAAGCGGTGGAGCTTTATCTTCTGCTGTTTTTGGTTTTTGTATTTGCCCAGGTAGAGCCGTAGCACTATATAGCAGGCTGTCTAAAATGGCCCCTGGTTTATTTTGCTGTGCATTGAGGTTCGTAAAAGTATTGGGTATTTCGGGGTGAGTCATTGCGTGTTCCCTATTCTAGTAAGCTTTTATAATACTTGTACAGTTTGTTGCCTGCAAAGCATTTGTGTTGTGTATTATGCTTTTATATAGAAAGCCTTGTCTATTCAGCATAAATCGTGTGGAAGTATTTGGTATAACAACCTCAGTATAATATGCTACATTGCTATAATGACTGATTCAAAAACTAGTAAAGACGTCGTATTTTTTGATGGAGATGGCACGCTGTGGTACCCGAAGTCCACGCTGCGCACCTGCCCTCCTCATTGGATCTACACCGATGAACGGCTTGGCCCAAATCACATTGATGAACTTATAGCGACCCCTTACGCTGCCGAAACGCTACAGGCACTTGGCGAGGCTGGCATTACGCGCGTGTTGCTTTCTACCAGTCCACTCAGTGAGCAGGCTTCGATTGCACACCGCCGCCAGATATTGGCACGCATCGGTCTAGGTGATCAAATTGACGATATCGTTCCTGCTCCAGTGCGTGTTGAGGGAAAGCGCGAAAAGCTGGCCAGTTGGCTGGTAAAACATGATATATTGGCAAGTCGTGCACTGATGGTTGGCGACACTCATGCTTGGGATATTGTCGCGGCCCAAAGCATTGGTGTGCAAGGTGTGCTACTGCATAGCGAATATCAGGCCGATGAGATTGCTGCCAAAAGTCTCCAGGCTGCACAAGATGTTTCGGCCGTTTTGCCTATGGTAGGGCTACCGACATTGCTCAGATAACGTTTGCCTTTGCCACCGTGCCAGCTACCTCCCCCAACGCAGTATTGAGTTTGCTGCGTACACTTACGGCATGTGCGGCGGTTCTTTGGGCGGTATGGCTTCGAGTAAGAAAATAAAAGCATCTCGCTGGACACGATTAAGAGGCTGTTCATTATGTGTCCATTTAGTACCCGTGCCCGTAACAGTATCAATAGTCGTCAATGACTTTATATAGCTATTGCCACAAAAAATATAAGCCTCACTAACTGACTTGTGTAGTCCGTTTCCCGTAAGATAATCCTTAGAAATAGTAAAAGTTACGACCGGCCCGTTTTTACTTGACTCAGCTTTTATACTGATCGCCTCAACATTGGTTTGAAATGTGCCCGAGCTATGAAATGCCCGCGCAACTCGTTGAACGTCATCAGTATTAAATAGGTAGAGTGATTGATTGCGCACAAGCAATTGGTCGACAACTGCTATTCTTAGCTCTTCGACCTCGCTGCGCGAAATACCAGAATATATTATGCCGCTATCGGAACGCATACTTAGTGCCTCATTGAGGCTGTCGGTCACCTGCTTGTCTGCAACACCAATAGTGGGTACTTGTCGCAAGCGAGCTTCGGTTTGTAGCTTCAGCTGCTTATCTGCTTCCTGGTGTAACCTGGCAGTCTGTTGCTCTACCCGAGTTTCGGCTTGTCGTTGTGCCTCCTGGGCATCCTGCACAAGTTGTAGTGTGCTTTTGCCAATTTCGTATTCGCGGCGATATTGTAATAAATTCTCGGCTGTCGCTTCGGCCGGATATAATCCACGATCTATTAAGCGAGTGCGAATATCATCCAGCCGAGAGATGATTTTTTGAAAAGCGGCACACTGAGCTTCGGTTAGATCCATCTCTCGTGCGTAGCCGTGAGGACCTGTACCATCTATTACTGCCTGATAATCCTCTGGGTCAATATTGAGCATACAGTTCGGCGATGTCTCGTCGGCATCTGTTTGCAGGCGACTTTTAATTATTATCCAGGGTGAGAGATATTCTAGTTCGTCGCTGTCTGCAAGCTCCTCGGCGTCGTCTTCTTTATGATAACAAGCCTCTTCTGTTTGTATAACAAAATCAGCATCGATTTGTGCATCGACTACCCTTGCAGCCTCTGGCTCGAGCTCGCAGATGATGTCCCCCGGGATAGCAATAACTCGACTCGGTGGGGTGCGTACCAAGGGCAGATCATTGTGGTATTCTTTTGGTGACTCTGCGTCAGCAGTGTCAATATAAAGCGCAAGATTGGCGTCCATCCATTCCTTTGCTGAACAAAAGAGGGTCACCACGGCTTCGGTGCTGGCAGGCGGTGAATGCTCGGGTGATCGTGGCTTGGACTCCGTCATAGTGCCTTATTCTAGCGTGCCATTGATAGCTCAGCAACTAGTTAGTCGGCGTATCGATGGCATAATATAAATAACGATGCAGAAAAGTAGACAGGCACCCATAGCTAATCGGCAATTATGCCTGTAAGTTTGATGGTTACTGCGGCGCGCGGCTTAACTGTTTTTTGAGGCACAAAGTACCGACTATGGCGTGCAAGCTGGCAACGACCGCGGCAGATGCTTCTCGAATAGGTAGGCCATCAACTCTATGGAGGAGCTCGCCGCTTGGCGGCGGACTCTGTAGGTCTAGATACTGATAAAGTGCCGGACCACTCTCTAGTTGGGTGCTTAATGGGAGCCAGAGCTGGTGTGGCTTAGCGGCATCGCCCGGGTAGCCTGTTCGAGCATCAAGCCGATACATAAAATCGAATAAATCTTGCTCATCCGTATCAGTTGGTCTTTCTCCTCTGGTACGTGCAATATCGAGCGTCCAGCTTGGTACCGGCGTCGTATCGGTGAGTGCGGCCATTTGCATCTGCGACTTTATGACATCGTTAACTTCTTGATCGTAAATAGAAAACGCGTAACGGGCCTCGTTAACCGACGTATTGGCATGACGAGATAAGATGCAATCTCTCAAGACTACGTCTGTAGCATCTAAAAGAGCTCGTACTTGTGTCGGGGTAGAAAGAGTCTCACTCATTGGCGACTAGTATCACATGCTTTGCTAATAAGTGCAATACTAGGCCTGGGCTTTGCCCTGCGAGGCAAAAGTGTCGAGTTTACTTTCGACGACAGCTTGAATAACGGGCACAACGTGCTTGTCGACGAGCTTCGCAACCGAGTATTCGTTGGGGTTCTCTTGCAGGGCTTTTTCGAGGGCTTGGCGGTAGGCTACGCGCATGTCGGAGTTGATGTTGATCTTGGTAACTCCCACTGCCACCGCTTCTTCAAAGAAGTGCCCAGGGGTATCACTGCCGCCATGCAGACTAATATTGCAGTCAATCGCCTGACGTATACGGCTGAGTAGCTCGATATCCAGCTGCTTGGGTACTGGGTATTTACCATGTAGGTTGCCAATGGCCGCCGCAAAAGTATCAATACCGGTTGCTTCAACAAAAGCCTTTGAGCCTTCTGGCGTACTAAATGTTTTTTTAATTTCATCATAGTCGATAGCCTCGGTATGTAAATTAGAGCTACCACCAAAATAATGTGGCTCAGATTCAACCAAAGCGCCAGTCTTTTTGGCATACTCTACTACTTCACGTGTAGCAGCTATAATTTCTTCGTCAGTAGCAGCATGATTGGCTTGCGAAACATCGATATGGATAAATTCAAAGCCTGCATCAATGCCCTTTTTGGCTGCTTCAACACTTGGTGAGTGGTCGAGATTAATATATATCTCCAAACCAAGCTCAGCTTTATAGTTGTCTACCATGTCGCGAACATTCTCTAGGCCAAGTGTGTCTACTTCACCTTGGCTGACTTCCACTAAAATAGGAGCCTGCTTTGCCGCAGCAGCCCGGACGGCAGCCTTAAGTGTTGGCTGATCGTCGAGATTAAAGGCGCCGAAAGCAAAATGCTCGGCCCGTGCACGAGCCATACTAGCACGTGCTTTTGCACAATTATCTTGTATCTGTTGTAGTGTAAGTCCCATGCCGCCAAGTATAAGTGCTTATGGTCTGCAATGCAATTACCGTAAGGCACCATAACGATATGCCGGTATATCACAGGATAGCTCAATATGCTTGGTCGCGCTTCTCTATGCTCTTAATACCCAAAATAGTACCGATGGTTGATGGAATAATGCCATAAAAAACACGTACTTTGTTGCCCTGGGCACCAATAGTTACGCTGCTACTATTAGGACGCAAACGGCGCATGCGGAATGATTGGTGGTCACGAACGCGCTCATCAACGACACTAAAACGCTGAGAACGCACGATCTTACTGTTTATAGGGCTGTAGGGATTTTTGTGTATATCTTCGAACATGGCTGTAATCAAATCAGCCATGCCAGGCTCGTTTTGGTCGAGGAATTTCCCAACAACAGCATGTCCTAAGAGCGCTGGTATGTCGTCTACCATATCCAACGAGAACTCACGTGCGTTACCTTGGGATCGGCGCATAACAGCTAATTGCGGTGCTCGTACTTCTTCCTGAGGTGGAACAACAGCTAGCTCAACATCAGACACAGCTCCACTTGTATTATGATGACGTTTTTTAGATGAGTGTGATGCGCTTGCCAAAATAAGCTGTGTTCTGGTCTTTATTCTAGACAAAAATCGACCACGGCGTTCGTAAGGCTTTAGTGCTTCACAGAGTCCTTGCCAAGTTTGGGCGCCTTTTGTTCGTAAACTTGCCTGATAGGCTGCCTCCCATTCTGGGGGAAGTTTATCAAAGTCCTCAACGATAGCCGCAGTGATAGCCTGAAGGTCAACGCCCTGATCACCAAAGCGGCGCGCAATAATTGAGGCTGCCATTTTAACACCGCTCACACTGCCCAAAAACTCTTTAGGCAATTTGCCGCCTTGAGGATCTTCGCCGTTCAGCATCGCAGCCACAAAGTCATGTCGTGGATATCGCTGCTCGGCAGTGCGATTCAGCGCTTCCTGTAAAGGGTGGGTACCCTGACTCTGTGCCTCACCAATTTGCGTGGCAAGAATTTCAAGAAAACCTGGTAACTCATCGGCATTTTGCTTGCGTAGTTCTAAAAGATTCGTAACTTGATCTAAAAATGGAGCAACGTTGGCGTCGTCCGACAAGAAGTCCGCAATACGTAACTGGGCAATCCTTTGGATAGCCAAACCATGAACGTGTCTATGGACAACCTCTGTGACAGCGTTATCCATTTCGGCCGGTGCCTTGGTTTTTATTTTTGCGTGTTCTTTAGCGCGCAATATGGTATTTTGAGCTTCTTCTCCTATTGCCGATTCTAAACGGATAAGTACCTGTGCCGTTTCGGAGGTGTCGTAAGCCAGTAACTCTGGATCTTCAAAAAAGCCTACTTCCTCGGCGCGTACGAGGCAATTGCTACTCAACCTAAAAGTATTTTCGAGTAAAAGTGAGGTAATCTGCGGAACCTCAGACTTAGATTGCCTTCGGACTTTGCGTGATGACTGGGCGCTGACAGTCTCGAGCAGCAGCCCTCCTTCGGGGTTGAGCTGTACATCAAAGCCAGACGCGCACACTCCGCTGAGTATACCTTTCGCTTCACGCACAGCCTGCCAAGTGTACTCGGATCCGCTCCATAAAGAGGCGTTATTAAGCAAAAAACCTTCAGCGTCACCTTGACGATAGTTATTTACAGCCTTTTGGCGGGCGAGTGAGCCGCCTTCAAATGTCGGGCCACCTTCGGCTATCATCTGCTCGGCAGCTATTTCTTGCAAGGTAATCGATGGTAAGGCTTCTCTATGGCTCATGAATTTCCTGTATTTGACTATACGAGCATACCATACTGCTACATATTTTTTGCCATATTAAAAGTGGCTGACGATATTTTGTGTCAGCCACTTTAACTACCAGCAATAAGGCGATCTAGAAGTCGAACAAATCTCCTAGGAGGCCCTCTTTTTTGTGCTTTTTGTGATCACCGTGATGGCCATGCTGGCCCTGACGGTAGTGATCGTCGTCGTCATAATCACGGCGTTCCTGATGATGCTGTGGGGCATTAAAGTGAGGCTGAGCATCATGATGCTGCTGCCCCTGACCGCTAAATTGCGAGCCAGAACGCTCAATTATTTTATCAAGTTCACCCCTATCGAGCCAAACTCCACGACACTGTGGGCAGTAGTCGATTTCAATACCGTTTCGGTCGCTCATTACGAGAGCGATGTTACAGACTGGACATTGCATTATACATTCTCCTCAAAAATACTACCCTACCGTATCATATAGTACTCAAGAAATGCTGAATAATGCCTGAGCTAACGTTTGCGGGCTTGCTGTACAAGATGACGGGCTCCTCTTTGAGCAATAAATCCCTTAGCATGCTTTCCTGCGAAGCTGCCTGCAACACCAAAGGCGACCGTCATCATTGCTGACCCGTAAAAGGCATAGTTGATAGCGTCAGCTCGTGCTTCAACTGCTTGCTCGGTTTGTTGACCAGCCTCTTCATTCACACTCACGGCTTGCAAGACGCCAAAGGTACTCACCGTACCAAGGCTTAGGCCTAAAATCGCCCCCCAGAGTCTTGAGCGGCGCGAGAGCTGCCGGATATTGTCATCAAGCTGTAAAGCTAGAGCGTGATCCTTGGCTATTCTTTGGCTTTCCTTAAGCTGCTGCCTACGGCGTGCAACTTCGATATCAGAAACTTTCGGGGAATTAAAAACCGCTTCAAGCGCATCTGCTGTTGGTACTTCTCCGGCACTCAGCTGTTCTTCAAATTCATTCTGGAGAGCACCCAGCGCATCAGTGAGCGAAAACTTCTCTGTAGTCTTACGGCTACTGGCTACATAGGCATCATGCCGTTGATGTGCTTGGTTTATGGCTAGTCTCAGGTCTTTGGGCCGATAAGTGGCAACCATACCCATCGATTTGGGGACGCCTTTGGGGAGTTGTTGTGTATCAAACGTTTCGGAAAGTCTAAACAATAAGCTATCATTAGTCTCTATATTCATATGGTCATAATATTCGATGGTCTCGCACTTGCCAACAGATATATGCCAGGAGCTAACATACATAATAATCTCTTAATCATATATGGCTCAAGAAGAACAATTACCATCACAAGCAAAACTTAGCATGGCTGAAATACAGCCCCTGGCCTATGCCGAAGCGGCACAGTTTATGTTGCCCACAGATTGGCAAAATGGACGCCAACAAGTATACGGTTTTGCCATAGACGAGGCCTACTCACCTGATATTGATGATGCGATTAGCGTCCGACCTGACGGCGATGGGTATGTACTCACAACATCGATTGCCGATGTGGCAACCTTTGTTCCCCCCGAAAGCTATTCAAATCGTCTTGCCCGCAAACTTATGGCTACGCACTACCGCAACAATATGGTCGAGCGCCCAATGCTGCCCCCCGATCTTAGTGAAGACAAGCTCAGTCTTTTACATAACCAGCCACGGCCCGTGATGGCGGTAGATGTACCCATAAGCCCAATGGGCGAAGTTGGCCCAGTACAGATTAGGCCAGCACTCATTCAGGCACAGCGGCTAAGCTATCAGACGGCTGACGAGTACCTAGCTAAGCCCGAAGCCGAGGACGAGCTCGGGCAGCAGCTCAAACAGCTTGGACATGTTGCGCGTCTGCTCCACAACGCCCGGTATGGAAAGCACAATGATAATTTCATTTTAGACTATGATCCATCTAATGCTAAAGGCGATGCTTTTGCGCTGAGCGGATCATTCATCATTGCGCAAACTATGATTGCAACCAACGCAGGCTTGGCGAGCTATGCGAGGCAGCACGATATTCCAGTATTATTCCGCAATTATTCACTCCATACCGATATTGCTCGCCTGACGGGCGTTGACCTTAGACGAGCTGTTCGTACCCAAGGTATACGGGCGAGTTATTCTCGAGAGGTAGGTGGTCATGATGCACTCAAGGTTTCGGAGTATCTACATGGCACATCGCCGCTGCGGCGCCTGCCAGACCTAATGAACCAGGGTAATTTGCTTGCTCACCTAGCAAATCAAGAGGTGCCTTACGACCAAGATCGCCTCGATAAAGTAGCAATGGTTATGAACGGGAGAGCTGCCACGGCCAAAAAAAGAAGCTCACCTAATAAACAAGCTGCTAAAGAGGTGGTTGATGCTCAATTATTAGCGCGGCTGAGGGGCACAAATTTTGCAGAAAATGATATTGCCGACGGGCTCTTTAATGGCGCAACCGACCCTCAAATGGCTCATGACTTACGAGCAGCGGCTGCGCATGCAATTGCACAGCGGGTGACTATGGCACGACAGGTACTTAATATTGGCGTTGCGCGTGGCTTGCTGCTTGTAAGGCGAAGTGAGCCCGCAGACCGTGTTACAACTCGCCATACCCTACAAGATGTCTTGACTGGCGTGGCATACCCCTACGCTAAAAACCGCAAAACAACAAAATACCAAACCATAACTGCCGAAGAGCGGCGACGCTACTTGTTGTCTGATGCTCAAACTATTGCTGCTATTGCTGGTGTGCAAATTGAAGCTACTACTCCCGAGGACGATGAACGGACAGTGCTAGCTAAAAATGCTTATCTGCGGCTCAATATGGTTCAGGACTTTCATAGGATTGGCTTTCAAGTTAATGGCGCACAAAACGCCGATGGCACCTACACTATGACTGCTTATGTTAAAGACAATGGCCAACTCATAGAAAAAACCGCTACAGCCGATACTCTTTCAAAAGCACGTGGATTGGCCTGCGCTGAGATATTGCTAGAGATAGATTGGATGCATGAAGCCGGTGATAAGATAGCCAAAGATGAGTTATTCCTCAAGCAAACACTGGCGCGTATAGCAGAAGACCCCAAGTACAGCCCGGTCGCTAAGCTTAACGCCTATGCTAAGAATACTCGGAATAGTACATCCGTACAGTATAGTCAATCACCCGTTAGCGGCAGCCCATTGCAAAGATGTACGATTGCACTTACCGATCGTAATGGCACGGAGCATAGTGTGGAAGCGATTGCTCGAAATGGCAAACACGCTCAAATACTTGCTGCCCAAAAAGCACGGCAACTACTACGAGAAATCAAGGCCCAGCCCTTGGCTGCTCCAGCTGAAGTCGAGGCAATTGTTATTGCCGAGCAGCAAGCTAGCCTAGAGCCGCCAAAAAAACATTACGCACGGTGGCGCAAACTGGGCAACGGAATATTAGCCGTCGTATTTGGTCGTCGCCCGCGCAGCCATGATATGATTGAAACACAAGGGGATCAATCAGGGCAATCTGACTGATCAGAGACAGGGGGAGTGATGGTAGAGCGCGTAGAAGGAATTGTAACAGGACTAGATGGCACGCTAGTGCGCCATGACAGACAGTTCCCCTCGCCACCTATACTGTTTGCAGCACAGCAGCTGCGCATTCCACTTATTCCAGCTACCGAACAGTCGGTGCAACGCGTAAAAGTTCTCTCTGGGCTATTGAATTTAAGATCGATGGGCGTGGCAGATGCCGGAGCTACCATTTGGGATTGTGGCCAAAGTAGGGTCAAACATTCCCGCTGGTTAAGGCCCGCAGAGGTACTCGATATTACTACTTCTATTGGCGAATATGAGGCATCTTTTACCTATCACACAGTGCATGGACTAACGCGTGCTCAGCCGCGCGCCGAAGAGCTCTCAGGTGTTACAAGCTTGGCAGCGGATTTTCCAAATAGTGCTACGCCGCAGGTTGTCGAAGCCCTCGGTAAATTACCTGATATTCAGTTTAAACGAACTGTAGGCCGCGAGACATCAAGCGTCAGCATCCTCCGCGCGGGCGTTACGCTTCAAGAGGGTGTTGAATCGAGCTTTGCCTACCAAGGTTTTAATGAACAAAGTAGGCTCATGGCAATTGGCGGCGCATCAGAAGACATCGCTCTATTTGAAGCGGTCGGCACACATAGCCTCAAAATAGCCCTTGGTAATGCTCCCGACGAACTAAAGGCAACTGCTGATGTAGTGGTAAGTGGCGTAGAAACAGACGGCTTCATAGAAGCCCTACGAGTAGCTCATCTTATGCCAGATGCAGCATAATATTCGACAGCTTTAGTACTATAGCTACTTACCAGCCTCAGGCGGCTTGATAAGTAAGGCAACCGGTATCGAGGGAACGGTGCATGTATGGTCCACGCCAAGTGTACTGCGGCGAGCTAGCATCGGGAAGGCCGTAACATACTCTGCTGGGTCAAGCCCCACACCCTGCTGTGCTTGCAAATTTACAAAATCGGGTGTCATATCGGCTGGATACTTTGTTTGCACATAGAGCTCGTTCTTTTTAGACCACCTGGGGCGACCACCTTCTTTTGGTGCAGTAATACCCCCATGCTCCAATACAGAACGGCTGAGGTGTAGTCGTGGCGTACTAGAATCCATAAGATCAAAGCAAAGTGCGACTGGTGCTAGTTCGCCCTGAGCCTGCACTTCTGCGTATTCTCGATTTGTTAGGCTATCTTCGGCAACTTGACAGCCAGTTTCTTCCATAAATTTAGTGACTGTATGGACTGCCAAAAGCTCCTGACGCATAAATTTAATTTTTGGCGTGCCATTATAGCTAAATGGCCTCGTTTTTTTCTCATACTCGAGGCCTTTTACAAGCAGGTTGCCGAGGGTTAGCGCTGCTTGAGTTTTGGCTAAATTGCGGGATTCCGCTTCGAAATTATTCCAAAAATTAACCGAAGCGCAAATATCGGGATGGTAATCGCACACAGAGGTTATTGGATCCGCCATGGCGAGCATTTCAGGTTTAGGGCGGGCTACAGAAGCAAACTTTTTCATCCATGTATTGTTAGCATGCTGCGTGCCTAATGTAAAATTGAAGTATCTTCTAGCTGTTGTATAAACACAGCGCCTTGGGTGCGAACTACTTGAGCTTGATGCGCTATGTTTTCAAGATTCGCTAGCATGTCGACAATCGCATTGTTATCGGTAATGTAGCCGCTTGCCGTAAAGAAATGCCGGGCTTGGGTGACATGATGCTGAACATGCTGTGCTATATACTGACCTTGATCACGCCAAAGAATATCGCTCATCTGTTGCAATAAAATGTGGATAGAGTATACACCCGGACGAATATGCAGGGCCTGTAGCAAACGAGATACAACGTAAGTCAAACAGCCGGACTTTAAGTCACGTTGCCAGTCATGCATATCGTCATTGAGCTGTTTGGCAATAATATAATGTCTAAAAGCGGCTGTCACCAGTTGATGACGCTGCCCCTTTGCGCTCAGATACGCCAGATATAAAGGGCCGCAGGCATGCGCTATCGAACGATTAGCGAGCTGGCTGCACGTAGTATAGGATGGGATATTGCCAATATGTATCGTGTCACCTCGTACAATACACCGAGCTTCCTGCATCTCCCAAGCGTTGGCATGATCGACAATATAAAATGCCTGCCGGACCATTTCAAAATAGTCTTTTGTGGCACTTTGGTAATGCCACAGTGCCTGCCTTTGCGCGACGTTGGCAAAATTCAGGAGCTGCCGATCGCTATAGTCATCCAAAATAGCATCATAAGTCATATAGGCGAGCCAAGTATATATATTGGCTATACCGAGTTGCAGAATAAGCTGACTGGAGCCTGTTGGCTGGCGCATACTTTGCTGAAAGAAATATGGCAAAAGGCTTATCTCAAAATTCGTATCCGCAGCAAGCACACGCTCATATAGCTGCTGCCCCTGCTTCTTAAATGGTGCGGCATTTTGCGAAAGTTCCAGTCGCATGGCTTCATCTATGTGGCTGCGTAATGTATCTCGCGGTAGTCTAAGCGCATTTGCCTGCCACTTGCTTGTCACATATATGTACGTGACAATTTTTGCGTGGGCCGCAACAGAAGGCTTTGTGTCGGCCAAGGGGTACTGTGCTAAAAATGTTTTGGCCTCATCGATAGGAATATCTCGTAAGCCCAGCCGCGCCAGATAAAGCATATCCATGCCTGATGGCACGTAGGTACCGTTATTGATATGCTTTTTAATATAATCTTCTACTAGGGGTAATTTCCCGGCTGCCCATACTCCAAATACTGCTACAGCAATATTTGTCGAAACATCAGCATTGGGCTTGCCGTACGGACCGCCGGGCTGTTGTTCGCATGATATAAGCTTTTGCAGCAAAACTGCCAGCCGATCACCTTCGGGCAAATCAGGCGAATAGGCCTGGAGGGCATTAAGGGCAACGCATCCCTCTCGAAGTGTAGCCTGCTTTAGCCAGGGTATGGTTACGACGCCTATCAAATACTCGGCCAGTCGATGTTGCAAAGCTGGCGAGAGCTTACTGTCTGATAACATTAACAACAATGCGCACACAGCCTCTAAATCAGATGCTTTAAGCGCATTATCAACCAGACTTTCGGCCAGCTGTATATGGATTGATTGGTGCATTTAGGTCGTCGGTATACTTAGAGTAAAGGTCGTGGCGTCTAGTGATGGGCTGAGCTCAAGACTCCCATTAAGTGACACTTCAGTCATTCGCCGTGCCAAAAAGAGCCCTATGCCCATACCATCTTTTTTAGTCGAGTGAAATGGCTTAAAGAGCTGTTTACGTTCCGGCTCGGATATACCCTTGCCGTGATCAGTAACGGCTATAACGAAATTGCGATTATTTAAACTGAGACTTACAGTAACAATGCGCTCGGTGTGATGGCTATCGTAAGCCTCAATGGCATTTGATATTAAAATGGTGACGATTTGGTTAAATTGAGCACTAAATCCATGATACTGATATTGCTCAATGTGCTTGGGCTCTTGCCAATCGATGATTACCCGCGATTGATGAGCCTTGTGCTGTAGAATGCCAACCACTTGGCTTACAGCCTGAGCAGCATTAAAGGTACTCTTGTCTGACTGGCTTCTTATTTGACTTCGCACACTGTCGATCATGGTCTCGAGATACTGAATTGTTTGGCGAGTTCGCTCCATGGTCTGTGAACTGTGCTGAGATCGCAAGTCCTCTATATCAAGGTTAAGTACCGTAATATAATTGGCGAGTTCGTGCAGCAAGCCAGTACTAAGGCTCCCTACTTGCGTAAAGCGGTACATCTGTTCGAGCTCTTGTAGGCGCTTTTCTTCAAGCGCAGCCGTGCGCTGCCGCACAATATGTTCGAGGTTGGTTTTTTGGGCATGCAAAATAATTTCTGCCCGCTCAGCTTTATGCAATGAGCGTTCCATTTGGTTGCCGTACAGCCAACATATAAGGCCAATAATGCCAAAACTGGTGCCGTAGCCTATGGCATCACCATAACTAGAACGCATAATAAACCCTATTCCTTCTGGAGTATGGCCCATCTCAACGGCTGCTTGCACCATAATTACTAATGCCGACACAACGACCGCCGCCCATAAAGCAAATCGAGCCCGTAGCAAGATTCCAGACAAAATAACCACAAGGCTCATTAGAATAATGCCAAAAGTATTGTTAATGCCCCATTGCCAGACACTGCCTGTGCCCATCGCTAAATAAAACAGCGTCAACAAACTAGCAGCTACTGCATAAGCACGGTAGTAGTAGGCGCAAAGGGCAATGACCGATAAATACACCAATGAAGCTACAGCGCATAACAAACGTGCCAATACATACTCGTTATGTAGCATGAAATAACTTATCGAAAGTAACGCCAATAAAAGCCCACTGACCACAAACGTGCCAGCAAGTACTACTGAGAAAACGATTATCCTATTTTTGCGATCTTCGTGGTGACTACCATTGGCTAGGGTCGCACTCCACGACCGAAGTCGGTGTAGTTTTTTGTGTGTATTAGTTTGCCCAGAAGGTTTTTTTGCGCTAGAGAGATCAGTCGAACCAAGGTGCACCGGCGGTATATTCCTGAGTAATGCTCTCTTGGACTGCGGCCAAATGTCGAGCAGATGGATCTGTAAGAATGGTAAAGACAGTTTGTTGCATAGGGGTCTCCTTAGTGCTGTTAATTATCGTCAACCAAATAACCCACTCCGTAGGCAGTTTTTATAAGCTGCTTTTCGAAGGGCTTGTCAATCTTATCACGCAAATATTTAATGTGGACATCAACGGTATTGTTCCAGCTCTCCTTGCCAGCCTCCCAGACATGATTAAGAATCATAGCACGTGTTACGGCCCGCCCTTTATTCTGGACTAAATAGTCTAAGATATCGAATTCTTTTTTGCGAAGTGGAATGTCCATACCACCACGCGACACTTGACGCCTGTCTGTATTAATGATCAAGTCGCCCACCACCATCGAGTTTTGAGTAGTAATATTCTGGTTTCGCCGCATTAATGCCCGGAGGCGAGCTTGCAGTACCCCCATGTTATAAGGCTTCGTTACGTAGTCATCGGCACCAGCATCGAGCAATTGCACCATTTGACCAGGATCTTTTTCGCCTGTAGCCACTAAAATCGGCGCTGTTACTCCCTGCGTTCGCATTCGCTGACATACCTGAAATCCATGCATGTCCGGTAAGCCCAGATCAAGAATAATAGCACCGTATTGTGTCGTTGCTGCTAATTCAAGGCTTTGTGTGCCATTGTGAGCAATATCAACAATAAATGATGATTTAAGTAGGTTTCTCAGACTAGCTGCAAGTAATTGGTTATCTTCAACAATAAGTAGTTTCATAAGGTGCACCTGTATACAAATAAATAATACAACAGTGTATGTTAAAAATTAATTAAATGTCTCTTTTATGTTACCGCAGATAAGGACGGGCAGCCGATTCTATAGCATCCTGGCGTGCTTTGTCGAGTCCTCCGGGCTTGCTTAGGATAGCCTTAATCACCTCAATCTGTCTTTGCTCTGGAGCGTATCCAAAGTATTGCTCAGCAGCTGCTCTAAACTCAAGCGTACCACTTTGATTATCACGGATGCCTTCCATTGCATTAACGACAAGTCCCAAAGCTGCCTCGTCATATTGCCCCGATATAGGCCCCGATCCTTCCCTGATCCTATCAAGGTGCCCATATAAGTGTCCAATACTCTGCACCATTCTACTATTACGCACCTCTAATGTCTTTTTGAGTGCGAGATCTTGAAGTATAGATTGTGCTTTTGGGTCTTGGCGCGCCGCAGCTTGAGCCTGGAGCATATCCTCTATACGGGCTTGAGCTAAGCGCGGTAAATCTGCTGTTAAGCTCTCGACTGCTCTGGTTAGGATTATAGAACCAATGGAACATTTGGCATGGGTGCGCGTGAGGTCAAGCCTGCGTTCTTGAGCGTATGTAAAAAGCCCTTCAGAAACGACAGAGGGCGATACTACCTCATCGCCCTGTATGTGCTTTTTATTATACGAGGTACTTAAGCGACCGTTGGCGATAGTAAGATTGCCCAGCGCTTCAGTGCCATATACCTGGCCAGCAGCATCGGCATAACGCTGAACATGTGTCCAGTCGCCTAATGCATCACGACGTATGTCATCTGCCCAGCTCGGATACGTGGATCTAAGTTGCTCGAGTGACTGGCCAATACGTCCGAGGCGCTGAGGTAGTTCATCGATAATATCACCAATTTGGCCGTACCATAACTGCGTGTAATCTTCTGGCTCTCGAAGTGCCGGCAAGCGGTGGACGGTAAACTCTATGTTTTGTTGGGGTGTTTCTGCAAATGCTGTCATAAAGCCTAAATTATCGCACAGATAGTCACTAAACAGTATTGACTTTGCATATGAGATTGTTGTTATAATGACGTCTGTTCATGTACAAGCAGCAAATCTCTCAGTTTGAGTTAGCGTTCTTCCGCTTTACATCAGTGGCTGTACATCTTCTTATCTTGACCATGTTCGTGCTTTGTTTAGCTTTTTCTGCTGTAGTGCCCGCCAAAGCGGCAACCCGTTACGAAGCAGGTATTTCTACTAATTTGTCACTCTTGCGCATGAGTGACAAAACACTCAATAAGCGCCTTAGTGACATAAAGGCTTTAGGGGCAGAATGGGTACGTATCGATTTTAATTGGGCCTTAATACAGCCGAAAGCCGCTAATCGATACGATTGGAAACTATACGATCGGCTTGTTCGAATAACGGGTCAGCACGGTTTAAAGATCTTGGCTGTGCTTAGCTACACACCATCATGGGCCCGCAAGCCTGCTTGCAACAAAGCAATTGTTGATCGTAATCTCGCTATGCGCTGTACGCCGCGGAGCGCCTACGAGTTTTCTCGCTTTGCAGCCGTTGCCTCACATCGTTATAAAGGCCAAGCTGTTCGTGCTTGGGAAATCTGGAATGAACCTAATTTAACGGGTTATTGGAAGACCGTAGGCGACGGTGGGACGCCCTTTGTTGACGCTAAAATGTACGCGCGTATTGCCGATGGTGCCGCTCAGCAAATTCGATATCATTATCCCGACTCGGTTATAGTAGTCGGCGGCCTAGCGCCAATGTTTGAACCGCACACAACCACGGGCATGCGCCAAAGCGAATTTTTGCGTACCGTATTACCCCATCTTCATAGTCAATATTTTGATGCTGTAGGCGTACATCCGTATACTTGGCCGATTTTGCCCGATACTGTTGCAGACTATAATGCTTTTTACACAGTAGATGGCGGCAAAGAAGAGCTGAGTATACGAGCGGTCATGGATGAAAAAGGCTGGAGTGACAAAGAAATTTGGGCAACCGAATTTGGCGCTGGCACACAAGGTCTTAGAGTGAGCACTACCCGCGAAGATATCGAAAGATTTGGACGTCCCGACCATGTTACCGAAGATATGCAAGCACGAATAATCCGCAAAGGCATGGAGTTGTGGTATCACAAAGATAACGTTGGGCCTATGTTTGTTCATTCAGATAGCGATCGTTGGCTTACGCCCCACAAAGCAAACGAAGCAGGCTTTGGGCTCCGACGCCATGATGGAACGCCCAAGCCAGCCTACCAAGCCTTTCAAGCAGCAGCCGCACAATTACGCTAGCCTTCCTGATGCGCTATAATCGTACGGTTAGATGACAGAAATAGGTACGCTTGCTCCTGGTGTTATACAGGACGCCTATTATGAGGCGTTCAATTTTTCTTTGCCCAATAAGAGTCTTAGCCGCCCGCTTATTGGGAATGCAGTTGCCATAGATATGCCTGAAGCTGTAGAGATTGATGATGCACTGGGCTGTCGTATACAAGATGATGGTCGCACACTTCAGGTATGCATTGCCGATGTTGGGAGTCATCTATATGATAAACCAGCCATTCGAACGGTAGCCGAACAGCGTCGCAAAACAGTATATAAGAGTCATAGACCTGTGGAGCCCATGTTGCCAAGTGTTATTAGTAAGACCATTCTAAGTCTGCAAAACAACACTAAACGTCCCGTTGTTACTGTTCACATCCCCGTGGATTCACCTCATTGGGCAGATCAAGCAGAGGTCACCCTTAATACTGCTCACATTACGCGCGTAACCTACAATACCGCCGACGAAGCTATCGCTACGCAAAGGTCAGTGCTCCTTGGGCACTTGCAATCAATCACTGGCAAGTTATTGCAAATGCGAATGGCTGAAAGGAGCCTGGAATCACATACAACTCAAACCGAAGAAGAAAAAGTCGCAACGTCATCCGCTCAACTACTTGTGTCAGAAGCAATGATTGCCGCCAATGCTGCCCTCGCCCAGTATGCCATCCGACATAATATCCCGAGCATATTTCGCAGCTTAAGCCTGCCCCAAAGCTACACATCTAACTCAGAGCCTACAGTACGACAATATTTTGGAAACCCAACACCACGCGTGGGCCACAGCCACCAACCAAGCAAGCATCCCCTGCTGGGCCATTATGCATACTTACATGGCACCTCACCTCTTAGGCGCTTAGAAGACTTCGTTAATCAGTGCAATGTGACGGCATTTTTAGAAGGGCGAGAGTATCCATACCCTCAGGATAAGGTTGCACAAATAGCGACCTACTTAAACGAATGTGACTACGCTTTTAGTGAGCCGGTGCCGCAGGCACTAACCGAACTCATTGCAGCGGGTGATATAACAACTGCTCAGCTTGCAACTATCTTGTTCAGCCCCGACCAAACTGCTCGCGCTGTGTATGTTAAAAAGAAAGCACTTGGCTATTTACTTAAAAACCCGCATCGCGCCTGTCCGGTTATCGATACAGGCGTTAACACCGGTAAGCTCGCTGCCAATGTTAGAGGCGGAGCTGAGGGCAACCCCCTTTTAGTACTCCGAAGTCCTGATGGCACTCAAACAAGCTTTCGGGCCTACAACGCCCGCAACCCTGCGCAAGCTAGTCATATGGTAAAAGTTGTATCCCAAATGGCCGGCCTTCAAATACCTGCTGAGTTTCTTCACAATGACTACAGTACTGAGCGCCGCATATTGCGTAACCCGCAGCGCTATATGAGCTATCTGCAGCGTCGGCACGATTTGGGTTATCAGACTACCGCGGAGCAGCAAGATGATGGTGCATATGCTGCTACCGCTTACACCTATTTTGGCGGTGAGCTGCAGGCTTGGACAGCCGAGGGTCAAATCGAGTCAGAGGCGCGCTCAAGTGCCACTAGACAGCTGATTGTTGACATGGACTATATCCGTCGGCCACCACCATTTGTTCAGTCTTTCGAATCATTCATGAGACTTGAGGCAACATTCCATCCAGAAAATTGCCTTCGGCGTGTAGTAGGTTACCATGGCCTACCACAGCCCATGATTTCACCCGCCTCTCAGCGTCAAGCAGGTTACTTTTACTACACAGCAGCGATAGAGTCACCCGAATGTAATCGAAGCCTTACGGCGACAGACAATGATCCGTATAGTGCTCGGCAACGTGCTGCATACCGCATGCTCAAGGGTGTTCTATACGATCTTCGCAAAATGGGTCGTTTATAGCGTTTACATTGCCGCCAACCTACGATATTATTTGCGCACGTCTCGTTCTTGTAGGTGGGACGCTAGTAATAAAGATGCGGCTTTTTCGCTGCATCTTTATATGCAGCGGCCGCTCAAATAAGGGGGGGTGATATGGGTATAGTTGCTTGGCCCGACTCGGTGCAGCTATCGGATAGCGAAGAGTGCACAATTTGCGGTCATAGTAAAACACTTGCGGAGCTGAGTGCAGGCATGTGTGATTTTAAAGGTGTTCAGCGTTTTGCATGTAGCAGTCATGCACGAAATGAGCGTGAGCTTCTTATTGGCTGGACAGACTTCTTGGTTGAGCAGTATTGGCAGCACAAAGTTGATCCGCAGGGTAAAACCTTGGGGGAGTTTTAGTATGTCATTAGCTTACGTAGAGTATCGCAGCGCCTCAGGGCACAATGCCATTGCACATGACATCACTCTGCATGCTTGGTCGCGTCTGGAATTTGGTAAGTCACTTGTTATTACTACCGACCCCGACAATGCTTGCTATGCCATGCAAAAGCATTGGCAGCGACTTTGTCGACGTCTGGCTGATGTACGTATCGATACCGATACTCCAGCACGTATGATTGCTTTGTCAAAGCAGGTTGCGCGGCTGCAGCAAACTCAGATTACTTCGTTGCTGCCCAGTGATCGCCCGCAGGCTGACATCTTTTTGCTGACTGCTCAAAATCTTGATGATTTATTACCAGAATTTGCCACGCTTTACATTACCTGCGAGGTGCCTCACACAGTACTCAATACTGTTGTCGAAGCAATGCCTGCAAAATCGTTGGTTGTTATGTATTAGCTAGGGTATGTAGATGTGGCACTTGTGTTACTTTATAACGAGCAATCCAGGCAAGGTCTGCCTTGTGGTGGGTGAGCTTTGCATCGGCCTGACCGGTGCCAAATGCATCAACTAGCTGATCACCTGCCTCGTGCATTCCTGTCTGCAGCAGCAATGGCTGTATGGCATTCTTACCTAGCTTAAACTCTTCTGCATATACATAGGCGCTTACAGGCTGCATGCGATTGGTGCTAGACAATATTTTGCGCAACAGCAACACACCAACACGCTCTTGTGGAGTTTGAGTCGATTGAGCTATTGAGCGCAATGTATCTCTGTGTTCAGGGCTTACAACCAAATTGCCAATCCAAAAATGTCGTTGAGTAACCGACCGGTACTTTGCTTGTCTTACGCTTTGAGACTCACCAGACGTATTGTTCGCCGCATAGGCATAGCCCACGGGCTGCCCATGATAGTACGCTACCGCTACGTGCGGATCGTAATACTGCTGCGCTGATCCTGGTTCAAGTCGGGCATTAGGGTCTTGCTGCTGCTCGTAAAATTGATCAAAATCCTCAGCCAGTGTGAGGTGTTCGACCTGTTCTAGCGGACGTACAAGTGCATCGCTATAGGCAGCAGTAGAAATGTGGTGTAAGTCATGCCATATTTCCTTGCTTAAATGCTGCGGTGAACTGAGTACAATATCGTGATTAACCATACATATTAGTGTACCCTACTCAAAATCTAAGGCGTCATTGTAGCCTGATATATGCGGTAGTCTTCGACAACCGTCCCTGCTGTAATATTTGCTGGCAAATTGGCCTGACCGGTCACAATACCGCATAGGCGAGGCGCCAACGAGGCATCTGCCCCAGCACATGTCGTTGCAGTGATTGCAGGCATCGCAGAGCCAACCACTAACACACCAAAGGCATAGCGTACGCCTTTAACCTTATTAAAGGTAGCGCTTAAAGCCTTAGCATATGGCGTGTAGGGATTAGCAAAGAGTGTTGTATCATTGGTTGTTGAAGCAACCAGCGTAAGGTTTCCACCGCCGTCCACACTGTAAATGCCCATACGTGCTAATGTTGTGCCGCCAGCACTTGCAGCATCACTGAGCATCCGTACAGTGTTAATTGCCTCTGTTTTGCGCGCGGTAAAATACGTTAAATGCAAGGTGCCGCTGGCATTCAAGGGTTGGCCGCTGTTAACATTCAGCCTTGGTAAGATCTCTTCGCCAACAGTTATGGCATTGCCGTTGTAAATATCTGTAGAGGGCACATTTGGCGCCGTAATAAGACCTGTGCTGTTAAGCGTTCCGGCTACAGTAATTGGATTTGCAAAATGTTCAACATCTAATTGACTATAGCGGTAAGTGCCTTGAATCGTGCCAGTATATGCAGTGATAGAAGTCTCGAGCATGGCATCAATCTGATTAATGCCGGTATTACCTGCACCATACACAACGCCAGTTGTGATAGGATTGGTGGCGCCCGATGGAAACGGTGCGTTAGACCCAACGATCTCAGCTGTAAGCTCTTGGGTGTAAGCCATATTAAGAATGTTGCCGCCGGTGTTATTGGCTTGAACTTTTAAATAGATGTCTTTATTTACGTTAGTACTATTAGCACCAATCGACACAACGTTATCAAGTTGGTGAGTTGTTCCAACTACCTCAAAAGCCTGGATATCCATTGAAATGTTTGATGCCTGGTCGTTAAGTACTACACCACTCGTGCCTCCACCCGATTTGCCGCCGGTGTCAACAAAGAGCTTTGAATATGCAATCTGGTTGCCGCCTTTAATCTCTACCGCAGTATGTGAGCCAATTGCATATGCATAGTTAATAAGTGCATCGGTACCCGGGTTGTGGTAGATAGTTCGCACGCCACCCTTTGCAAACAGCCCGCCAATCTCAAAATGATAACCCACAAGCGCCAAGCCATTTTGACTGCGTTGAGCACCACCGCCCTCAGTGTCTTCACCAATGTGCCATAAGCGGATATTCCCCATCACAATGTGGGCCTGGTCACTTCCACCCGTACCAGCTTGAATGCCACTACCAAACAAGCACTCCAGGGCAATTGATTGACAAGCGGAATAAGGGTTAAGTAGAACAGCTGGCGAAAATCTATCGGCCAAAAGATTGAAAAACATTCCTGGAGCGTCTAAGTTGACGCCGCTGGGCACTGACAGCTGTGAGCCAAGTATATAGCCACTACTGCCGGCCTGGGCAGGAAGCAATACTCGCGCCAAGCCAGTACCCATAGGCTGATTAGGCCCCACCGTTATATCGATATCATTCGGCACAGCTGCCGCCATAGCACTAGTAATAGCCGCTTGGTCGTCAGTGCCATATACCAAAAAGCCTGTTGCACCGCTTACTGTAATGCCCGCCGTTGCACTGAGGGTAATTTGTGTGCCGGATTGCACCGAAGCGATAGTAGTGCGATTACCGGCCCCATTTTCGGTATATATTATGATGAGTTTGCCAGCATCAGCATTGGTAAAAGTATTGCTTGTCACAGTTACAATATTGCTGGCACTCGATGAATTTACACCTCTAACACGCCGCGCATCACCCTTAGCGCCATAATCTTTGGCATTAATAACTTGGGCACCCTCATCGACTTTTGTAGCTAGGTCGGTGGTAAGGTTGGTTATTTTGGATTGCGGAATTGCCGTAATGTCATGTGTGCCGTCGCTATTATGCTCGACAGCTAGGAACTCATTGAGAATGGTGCCCCAGTTGCCATTATCGCCTCCGGGCACAGGAAGTCGTGATGCCATACTAATCCCCTGCTAATTACTCTTTATCATACCACAAGCGTATTACGGTCTAAAATTAGGCTTATATGGGGTGGGGTCTTTGTCTTTCAGAGTAAAACCTTGTATGATTAGAGCTGAATAACCTCTAAAACTACACAAAGTCTATGTCTACATTATCCCCAAAATTGAGTATCGAAACAATCAACCGCCTGTTGCCACTTCCGCGTCGATCGGTTAGCGACATTGAGGCCGCTTTTCCGGCTCGTAATCTAGCCGCTGGCGCCGAGGTAACCCGTGTTGCCCCAAGTCCAACCGGTTTTATGCATATTGGCGGTATTTATGCGGGTCTTATTTCTGAGCGACTCGCCCATCAGAGTGGTGGTGTATTTTGCCTGCGCATCGAAGACACCGACCGCAAGCGCGAAGTTGAGGGTGCACGCGAACTTATTATGGATTCGCTCGGCTTGTTTAACATGCCCTACGACGAAGGCCCAACACGTAAAGGTGAACTTGGATTATACGGTCCCTACACACAGAGTCACCGCGAAGAGATATACCACGCCTACGTTAGAAAAATGCTCGAAGAAGGCACTGCCTATCCATGTTTTGTAACTCCCGAGGAACAAAAGGCTGTTGTTGAGCAGCAAATGGCTCAAAAGATTCGTCCTGGTTACTATGGCCAATGGGCGGTATGGCGAGACCGCAGCGAGGCTGATGTTATAGCAGCACTCGACTCAGGTAAACCGTGTGTTATTCGTTTCCGAAACACTGGTGATATAACCAAAAAGACTGTAGTCAATGATATTATGCGTGGAGCTAAAGAATATCCTCAAAATGACAGTGACATAGTGGTGTTAAAAGCCGACGGACTCCCCACGTATCACCTCGCTCACGTAGTTGATGACCATCTTATGGGCACAACTACTGTTGTTCGTGCCGACGAATGGCTTGCCTCTGCTACTTTGCACGTGCAGCTTTCCGAAGCACTCGGTATTACCCCATTCCGCTATGCACACTACGCACCAATTCAAAAAATAGACGGCAGTTCTCGCCGCAAGCTAAGCAAACGCAAAGATCCCGAGGCTGGCGTAAGTTTTTACTTCAAAGAAGGGTACCCTACTTTGGCAGTTATTGAGTATCTCCTTAACCAAGCGAATGCAAGTTTTGAGGATTGGCGACGCGACAACCCACAGCAGCCATATACTAACTTTGCTTTTGATATCTCCAAGATGCCAACCAATTCAGGTGCTCTGTTTAATATTCAGAAACTCGATGATGTCAGCCGTCAGTTTCTGGCGCGAATTACGCCAGAGCAGCTGTGCGAGGATGCTGTAACATGGGCAAACGACTACGATCCGCAGCTTGCCGAAGCGCTACAGGCAGATATCGACTACACTATTCGCGTCTTTTCAATTGAGCGCGAAGGCAACAACCGCAAAGACATCGCCAAACTATCCGATATCCGTGAAGCTTATGGGTTTTTCTTCGACGATTTGTATCAAGAAGCCATTAAAAGTATTGAGGAAACTGAAATTGCCAAAATCAGTCCTCAAGATCGTCAGGCTATTGCTCAGGCATTTCTGGCATCATATGACCCACAAGATCCGCAAGATGTTTGGTTTGAAAAGCTTAAAACACTTGGTGCTGAACTTGGTTTTACCCCCGATACACGCGAGTATCGCAAGAATCCCGATCAATTTAAGGGATCAGTTGCTGATGTAGCCATGGTTTTACGAATTGCCTTGGCTGGTCGCAATCGCAGCCCCAACCTTCATGAAGTACTGCGCGTTATGGGCAGCGAACGAATGCAGCACCGTATAAGTATACTTGCCAAAGACTAATGTTGAGCATACAAGCTACCGCTCTGGGGTACAGTGGGCGGCGGTAGTTACGAGGTAGTTTCCGTAGCCAGGATACCATTTGCGTATACGAGCTAGTAATAATGCTGCCTTGGCTCTAAGCCTCTGCGCACCTTTGTAACATAGGCTCGCGAATTGATTATCGAGTAAATACTTGCCTGCCTCGGCTTTGTCTTCAAGTATATTAGTAAAACCATAGTCGGTAGTGGTGTAAATATTGGCCGGATCAAGCAATGGTTTATTCTGTTTTTCGCGGTCGTAATTTTGCTGCCATAGTCCCTCCGAACTGTATACATCCTTAGGTGTTTCTTCAGCGTACACTGGCACGTTATTATTGAGCGCATTATAGGCGATATCACCATGAGTCATACAGCCAATCGTATAATCAATAGTATGCATAATTTCGTGGTCAAGAACTCTAGGACTATAAATATCAACATAAATTGTGTCGCGGTGACGCGAAAAATCTACCTGACCACCAATATCAATCGTCTTACCGTTATCGAGCTTAACGTTTCGGTCGCCCCTTACAAGCGCTATATGTTTTATGCCAAGATATTTAAAGATATCAGTGGGATACTCCTGGAGATCGTCACGCAAGCTATCAAGATTACCTCCGACTACAGATCCGCCTGTAGCAATTTCGTTGTTGAGCGGCGCTACATTGAGGCCCTGCAGATCCGATTCGCTCTGAGGGATGGTAATGGTAAGGTCGTAATTTTTAGCAAAAGCGGACAAGCCATCCAAGACGGCTAAGGGGTTATTGAGTATAAGTTCAGATTCTTTTAAGCTTAAATTACTGCCAAAGCCCATTGGTGAGTCTGCTAACTTCAATCCCTGCTCAGTAGCTATTTGATGCTGCCATATCCGAAAATCAGAGTTGCTTAGTATGGGTGAACCCTTGGGTAAAAGCTTAGCGCTGTTAGCATTATTATTGGCTGTTACTTGTGGCTCATCTGGTGAGGTCAATAGTGTGCGTGCTGTATGCAGCTCTTGTAGAGTTGGTTGTAAGCAGCCCTTTGTATGCAGCGGCAGCGGGCTTGCACTCGTAGTACTAGCACGAGGACCTTCATCTGGACTGTCGGCAAACTCGCAGCCGCTTAATAGTAAGACAGCACTCGTTGCAAGCGCTACTGTTTGGTTATACCGGCGAAGCACATTCATAGATGGCTCGGTCGGCATCAGAGCACTGTCAAATTTCTCCATAAGGAGTCATGGTACGTCAGCTAATAACAGTTTGTCAATACTAGTTGAGCCATTTAAGGCAAATGGTTGCCGCCAGTTACGCCAATAACTTCTGCTGTAATATAACTTGATTCTTGCGATGCTAAAAATACGTAAGCAGGAGCCAGCTCGGCTGGCTGACCAGGACGTCCAAAGGGTGTATTCTGGCCGAACTTTACCAGTTTCTCTTGGGGTTGGCCGTAGCTAGGCTGGAGCGGCGTCCAGACTGGGCCGGGCGCTACAGCGTTAACCCTAATGCCCTGCTTAATTACCATTTTGGCAAGACTTTTGGTAAAAGCAGTAATGGCGCCCTTTGTTGAAGCATAATCAAGCAAGCCAGCCGAGGGCTGATATGACTGTATCGAGGTTGTATTAATAATTGTGCCTCCAGCGGGCATATGCTTTAAGGCTTCTTTAGAAATCCAAAACATAGCAAAAACGTTAGTCGTAAAAGTGTCGACAAACTGCTCGCTGCTTAGGTCTTGTACATCTTCTACGAATAGTTGCCGGCCGGCATTGTTCACAAGTATATCAAGGGGTCCTAGTGCCTCTTCGGCAGTAGATACCAGCTTTTTGCAAAACTCCTCGGTACTAATATCGCCAGGAATAGCCACAGCCTTACGGCCAGCAGCTTGAATCTCTCGTATAGTTATCTCGGCGTCTTCTTGCTCAGCTGGCAAGTACGAAATTGCCACATCAGCACCTTCACGTGCATAAGCGATTGCCACCGCTCTACCAATACCGCTGTCACCGCCCGTAATCAAAGCCTTCCTACCCTCCAGACGTCCGCTGCCCCGATAGGAGTCTATGCCGTGATCTGCCTGAGGCTTAAGTTTAGCATCTAGCCCTGGTTCGGGCTGTTTTTGTGGTGGAATATCAAGCGGTCCATATTGTTTGGTGGGATCTTGCATAGCAAATTGATCTTTTTTGATCATAGTACCTCCTATAGTCTGTCATCAGCCTATCAAACCGCCCTTTGCTCGTATGTTAAATATTTCTCAAGAATGAAGCTACTTAATTACGTTTTTACTATGAATATATACGGCTAGTGTGTTGTAATATTTGTATGCTTGAAACCCTTAAATATTGCGATCAATCTAGGCATGAAGCCCTGGATGGTAGTGCGATAACTGACGCTCAAAAAAGACATGCTCATGAGCTCATGAAACCCTACCTAGTAGTAATGCCCTTTAGGCACTGGGGCTACTCTCGACGACAGCCATTCCTTCAAGGACAACTGGTTGTTCATGAAGGAATGCTACCATTATTTAAAGCAATCGAATGCCAGCTTATTGACTTACGCTATCCCATAAAGCATGCCAGACCCATGACAGAGTACGGTTGGAGTGATGCAAAAGCTATGGCCGATAACAACACTTCTGTCTATCGTCCAGATATTATTCTGAGTTCTGGCGCAGCATCTGAACATACGCGAGGCACTGCTATTGACCTCAACCCCCTCGACAATCCATTGCAAAATTACGATGGATCTATTGAGCCCACAGAATCAATCGGACGTGAACGTTGGTCACCTGCGGTCATAGATGCTCGACAAGATGTGATTGACATGTTCGATCAACACAACATGGAATGGGGTGGCTATTGGCCTATACGGGGCGCGCGTGATTTTTATACCGAACAAACACCGCTCGACAGACATCATTTTGAACTGCGCCCCAGCCGTATTGGCAGTATTGCGGTGCCCGAAGGTTTATGGAATAGCTAGTTCACAAACTACCAGATACGAGCGCGATCACGGTCGGGCCTAAACAGTTTATCGCCTTTAGTGATACCAAAAGCCTCATAAAACCCATCGACATGCTGTAGAATGCCGTTTACGCGGAACATGCTGTCGGGGTGAGGATCGGTAAGGGCGTATTCACGCTTTTTTTCGTCGCGGGTCGCATCGCGCTCACAAGTCGCACCGGCGATAAAGAAGCGCTGCTGAGGTGAAAGGCCGTCAATTACCTCACCTGGATGATCGGCCAGATGCATCTGCAAGGCCTCAAAGGCAATCTCTATACCACCCAGGTCAGCTATGCTCTCACCAATTACCAACTTGCCTTGCATGTGCAAGCCAGGGAGTACTTCATAGTTATCAGCTTGCTCAATAATTATATTGGCACGCTTAGCGAAAACCGCCCTGTCTTGATCCGTCTGCCAAGTACGAACATTACCTTCGGCATCAAATTGACAACCCTGATCGTCGAAACCATGAGTGAACTCATGCCCGATAACTGCACCAATAGCTCCGAGCTTTACCGCGATATCAGCATTTTGATCAAAAAAAGGCGACTGCAAAATAGCAGCCGGAAAACAAAGTACTAAACGATTCGGATCGTGATAAGCATTAACCGTTTGCGGGAACATAAACCATTCATCACGTGACGTAGGCTGATGCAGACGCGCAAGGTAATATCGGTTATTGTAGCGTTCTGCCGCCATTATATTGGCAATCAACGATGTGCGACCTACCTGCAAGCCAGAATAGTCACGCCAAACATCGGGATAGCCTGCTAATACTTTAATATTTTTAAGCTTAGTAAGAGCGTAGTCTTTGGTTTTTTCGTCCATCCATTCTAACCGCTTAATACGCGCGGCATAGGCTGTGCGTACCATCTCTACAAGCTCAATCACTTGCTGCTTGGCGTCGCCGGCAAAATAGCGCTCCACATATAATTTGCCCGCAGCTTCGCCCATAGCTTCATCAACTACGTGCATGGCGCGCTTCCATACGGGCATAATCTTTTTAGTGCCGCTCAATGTAATGCCAAAGAATTCAAACTTTAGTAGAGCATATTGCTCGCTGATGCGGCTGTAGTAGCGGACCAGGAAATGCCATTTTAGATAGATTTTCCAGATCGCAAGATTATCTTGGGTGTACTGGCTATTAATAAATTCAAAAAACTCTGGCTGATCGATACTAATTTTGTCATCTGGTTTCCAGCCAAGTGCATCGGCGTAAGCCTGCCAATCAATAGCTGGGTAGTCACTTTTAACTTTTGTAAAGGGTGTCTTGTGGTAATTATCTTCGATCTCACGGAGTGCAGCATCGGTTCGTGAGTGCTCGGCAATTGCTTTTTCAAAATTAAAAATAGTTTGGGCAAAGGTTTGAGCATCGCCTGCCAGCTCTGGAAAATACCCGTACACATCGACAAGGTGCTTCTGGTAAGCTTGGCGGATATCAGCCATTGCCGCTTCATCACTTAAATAATAGTCACGATTTGGTAATGTTAAGCCATCTTGGCTAAAGTGCAATAAGTGCTGCGTGCTGTCTTTATTGTCACTATCCACCCAAATATTCCATGGCGCCTCAACACCTATGGATTGAATACCCCCAAGGCAAGTCGCGAAATCCTTAATATCAGTCACAGCCTCTATCTGCGCCATAACATTACGCACATCTTGCAAATGCTGCGCTTCTAAGGCATCCATATGCGTAGCTGTATAGTATAAGTCTCGTATCTGCTGCTTTACTGTACCGCCCATAAGCGCATCGTCATCTTCGTGAAGTGCCTCGTATAGCTTACGCAAGTTTTTCCAAGCTTCGTCTTGTAATACGTCAAAGGTACCCCAGCGGCTTTTATCGTCTGGAATAGGATTTTGGCTCAGCCAAACATTGTTTACGTATCCAAAGAAATCATCCTGTGGGCGTGTTGTATTGTCGAGTTTTTGTGCTCCACCACGAGCATTTTTGCGTGTAGTCATGAAGGCTATTATACTTGATTAATAATAGGAATCGTATAATCTAGGTTAAATGTCGGAGTTTGTGGAACCATTAGTTATCGACCGTAAGGAAATATTTCGGCGGGCAGCTCGGCATCCTTTAAGTTTTGTACCGCTCGTGCTAGAAGTGCAGGCCGTCATCGGTGCTCCCAGCTCCGAGGAGGAGTTACTCGAAGATGATTATCGCCAGTTCTGGCAAGCTACTAGACATCTTGATACTACCGCAAGCAGGCTTAAAAACCTGGATGGTCAAAAATGGCCAGCAATATATAGTGCAGAGCAGCTCCAAGCAGATGCACTTACGGCAGTTCACGGTGTGGCCATTGCCTCACGCACTTGTGGTTTAAGTTCTTACACTCAGCAAGCACTTGCAACACAGTGCGATTTTCCAGAAAGACTCGGCCAGAGTCCGGCCGAGGCTGTTGCGACAGCACACAGGCTGGACATATTCGCTCAAGTCATGATCCAAGGTAGCGGACGTCAACTGTCTGCCTTAGGTTTGGTAGTTTGCCAAGGTAATGCGACCGCGAGCCGCTTATTACAACGTCGTTACCAGTCTTCAGACCCTTTAGCACATATGACCGCCCCGCGAATTGTTGAAACGTTGCAATCCGGAGGTATGCTTGGCTCAATTGCGCCCGACAAGCGCGAAGCTGCCAGAGATATTGCAAAGGGTTATCAGTTTTGGAGTAAGCTCTATAATCACTATGCACCACTGGCTGGCGAAATTCCTGAACCCGCCATCGTGCGCAACCCAGTTCTTATGAGCCCTGTAGAAATGACACCAGCTACGAACACAGATTTTGAACTTGAGCGGCTAACCCAGAAATCTACTGCGCTCAGGGCACGTCATGCCGAGCTGATGACACCCTTCCATATTCCAGCTAAGCGCGAAAAGCAGCTTTATCGACCTTTCATTCGAGGTATTCTACATGAAGTCAGGCTCGATACATCAACAGTCGTAACCCCTGACGGCGTAGATGGCACCGTCTTTAGTAAACGCTTAGCCGCAATAGTGTATGGCATTCAAAAAGTACACAAAAAGTATCATGATGATCCCGAAAAAATCCGTGAGCTACTTTTGGCCGAGCGTACCGTATACCAACGGCTAACCGAAGCCGATGCTCAGCTGGAAGAGCTCATTGTGGAGACCCCCGAACATGTGCTTTCACTCGACATGATGCTAGAGTGGATACGCGACAACCCCTCTATTGTCGGGCAAGCACTGAGCAGCCATTGGCCTTCGAATCCCGATGCTGCACACAAAGATATTCAAGCTATACTTTCCTGCAAAAAAGAACTTGACAACGAACTCAAGACCGATCCACGCAAGCGGCTATACGCGCTAGCCAAACAGCTCGGCAGCATTGCCTTACCAAAAGAAACGCGCGAAACTCAGTCTAGTGTCATACGTCATTACCGCATCGATCCAGAAACAGCCTCGTCGGGGCTCGACGACCTCATTCATAGAACTAAAGATCGCCTTATTCAAGAACGAGCTCGAGTAGTTGACTACTTCTTAAATCAAGCGAGCAGTCTTGCCGAGCAAACCGGGGATTCAAGTTATGGTTTATATTTTGCCGAGGTAGCCAGTGACACACGCGATCGATATTTTATTGTTAAGTGTCGTGACGACCAAAATCGTGACTGGTTTGTACTCGAAACCCTGGAGGGCGAACGAGCAACCTATGTCATACCAAGCGAAGTGGCCTGGCAAGTTCTTGGGCCATTCGAGGCACCCGAAAAAGAAATAGAAGCCATTATTCGTAATAACAAAACTGACGCTCGAGCGCTGGGCGATGCCGGTGGCTACAGAGCCCAGATTATCCATCAGAATCAATGGACCTCTCAGTCACACGTTCAAAAAATACTGCAACGCATGAATAACTGGCAGCCGTAGCTAAATAAAGCTATCATTAGCTATACAGAGCACCATTATGAACAAACAAACCCCACCCCCTTTCTTGGGCCTCAGTAGCCTACAAGTTGCAGAACGACGCGAAGCTGATCAAGTTAATAGCGTACATGAGCAAACCAGCCGTTCACTCGGCAGTATTTTGCGGTCTAACATCTTGACCCGCTTTAACGCTATCGTTGCCATTATGACGATTGTTGTGGTAAGTATTGGTTCGCTTGTAGATTCGCTGTTTGGTGGTGTGGCCATTCTTAATAGCGCGATTGGTATTTTTCAGGAACTGCGTGCCAAACGAACACTTGATGCACTCGCAATTTTGCACGCCCCAACAGCAACGGTGATACGCGACGGCAATTATCAGGACATACCTATTAAACAGATTGTGCTCGACGATATTCTTAAGATAAAAGTTGGTGATCAAATTCCTACTGACGGCACGGTTTTGCGCTCCGAAGGCTTAGAGATTGACGAGTCACTTCTTACCGGTGAATCTGATCCTATATACAAAAAACCCGCAGAACAAGTTCGGTCAGGGTCAATTGTTGTAGCGGGGCATGGCTATTTTCAGACAACTGCCGTGGGCGCCGAAACCTACGTACACGGCATTACCCAGCAAGTTAAGCGTTTTAGCGTCGCACGTTCCGAGTTAGTTGAGGGTACCAATAAGCTCCTTAAATATATTAGCTGGACCATACTGGTTGTAGCGCCAATTATTGTATGGGGACAGATTGTTCGTAGTAATACTGAGTGGCGTGAGGCAGTCGTTCGTTCTACGGCGGCTATTGATGGCATGATTCCTCAAGGCTTAATTCTGCTAACTTCATTAACTTTTATGCTCGCCACACTTGCCTTAGCCAAGCGAAAAGTTTTAGTACAGCAATTACCTGCCGTAGAGGGCTTAGCGCGAGTTGATGTTATTTGTCTCGATAAAACTGGCACGCTTACCGAAGGAAAGATTGCTTTTGAGCAGCTAATCACCCTAACGAATCAGCCAGAGAGTAAGCTCCATTCTATACTTGCAGCTTTTGCCACCGAAGCTACTTCCCCTACACTGCAAGCCATTCAGGAGGCCCACCAACAACACACAGCACCAGCACATACCATGACAGTGCCTTTTTCGTCTGCCCGCAAGTGGAGCGCGCTAAAAACCACCTCATCGGAGCACTGGATACTTGGCGCGCCAGAAATGACTTTGCCCGATGAGACCGATGCTGTTAGACGACAGGCTAATCAAATTGCTCAGGACGGAAAACGTGTTCTGCTACTTTTGGAGTCCAAGCATCAACCAACTACTACCGATCTACCTAGTGATCTTGTACCCGTTGCCATAATTATATTAAGTGAAAAAATTCGGAGTGATGCTGCCGAAGCGCTACGCTTTTTTAGCGAGCAAGGCGTGCAGCTCAAGATTATTTCGGGTGACAACCCTCGTACCGTTGCCGCTATTGCCAAGACTGTGGGTGTTTCTGAGCAGGAGGCTTTTGATGCCCGTTCACTCCCGACTGAAATGCATGAATTGGCTGAGCTACTAGAGACGCATAGCGTGTTTGGGCGCGTGAATCCCGACCAAAAGCGAGCTATGATTAAAGCACTGCAATCTAAAGGGCACGTTGTTGCCATGACTGGTGATGGCGTTAATGATGCGCTTGCCCTCAAAGATGCTGACATAGGCATTGCCATGGGCAATGGTGCACCAGCAACACGCTCTATTGCCGAGCTTGTTTTGCTTGATAATAAATTCTCGCACATGCCGCATGTTTTGGCCGAAGGCCGTCGCGTCATTGCTAATATCGAGCGCGTCGCAAGCTTCTTTATCATCAAAAATGTCTATTCGCTGGCGCTTGGTTTAGCCGTAACGGTTGCTGCTTTCCAGTATCCTTTTTTGCCGCGGCACATTACTATTCTATCGGCTCTCACAATTGGAGTGCCTGCTTTCTTATTATCGCTCGCACCTAATAACCGTCGTTATGTATCGGGCTTTCTGGGCCGTGTGCTTCGTTTTTCGGTACCTGTTGGTGCAGTTATAGCAGTAGCTATTTTTGCGAGTCACGCTGTTATTATGAACCGAGGAGGCTCTGAAGCAATAGCCAGTACTATGGCCTCAATCATTGTTATGGTTCTTGGTTTGTGGGTACTTGTTTGCTTGGCACGGCCGCTGCGTTTCTGGAAAATTGCTTTAGTGGTCGCATTAGGCGCCGCCTTTGCCGCCCTGCTCTATGTACCTTTTGCGCGCGGTCTTGCCCAATTCGATATTATGGCAACCTACGCGCCAATACCAATCCTAGTGAGTGGACTCGGCATTGTATTGATCGAGTTTATTTGGCGCCGCACACAGAGCCGTCAAGCTTCTGCTAGTTTGTAGTCCCCTGGCTGCACGAGCTACAGTAGCCTCTGATTTCGAGTTGATGTTGCTGTGCCTTAAAGCCATGGCTATGAGCGATGCCGGCGATCAGATGTTCGATGTTGTCTTCATTGGTTATAGCCACAATCTTGCCGCATGACAGGCAGCTTATGTGGTGATGGTGGTGTGAGAAGATGTCGCTTAATTCAACTTTGTATTTCCAGCCAATATAAATACGCTGCACGATGCCAAGCTGCTCATATAAAGCGATCGTACGGTATAAACTAGCCCGATCGAGCTTGCCTTTAGCTAGCACAATTAGGTCGTGCATAGATTGAGGTTCGCGGTGCCACAGTAGCTCGCAGACAACACGCCGCGACTTGGTAATGCTATATTTATTATCCTTAAGAATTTTATGCAATAAGGTATTGGCTTCACTATCCATGAGGCTCTCATTTTATCATGTTCTGCAAAATTGTCGCAATTGTCGCAAAACAAACTATTCTTTGCGACAATTTTGCAAAATAATTCGTCTGTATCTTATGATAAGCTCAAGTAAAGAGAAATAAAATGATATCAATAAAGAAAATCCTAGCTATTACCATCCTATTAACGAGCGTAGCCGGCGTTGCGTTCTTAGCCCATAATCGTGTCCAGCAGCCCGGCAACAAGATTAGCGTTGCAGCCAGCTACTACCCTTTGTATGACTTTGCCAAACAAATTGGAGGTAAATACGTTACCGTTACTAACATTGCTGGCAATAATGAACCTCATGAATTCGATCCATCACCGCAGGCAATTATTGCCGCTCAGAAAGCCAAGGTGTTCGTATATAATGGCGGCCACCTGGAGCCCTGGGTCGACAAATTTTTAAATGATTACACGCATACAGCGGTTAAAGCCAGTAAAAACGTTGCCACCAAAACGGTGTCTGAAGAAGTCGAGGGCGACGAGCATGAACACCAGCAAAATGTTGTAGATCCCCATTTTTGGCTCGATCCCGTGCTCGCCCAGCAAATCGTCCGCAACATTCAATATGGCCTGAGTGCCGCTGATCCTGCACACAGCATCGACTATGCTAATAATGCCAATGTACTCGTTACTAGACTTTCTGATTTAGACACCCAGTATCGACTTGGCCTTGCTCAGTGCCAACAGCACACCGTCATATCATCTCATCAAGCCATGAGCTACCTAGGTAGTCGTTATAATTTTAATATTAGCTCTATTGCAGGCCTAAGCCCCGAAGATGAGCCATCACCAGCTAAACTTTCTGAGCTCAGCGATCTTGTACGCAGCAAAAATATTCAGTATGTGTTCTTTGAAAGCTTGGCGAGCCAACGCTTGGCCGATACAATAGCAACAGAAACAGGCGCTAAAACTTTAGTATTCAACCCTATCGAAAGAGTAAGCACAGAAGACCAAAATCATGACCAAAACTACATTACTATCCAACAACAAAATCTCGCTAACCTCCGCACAGCCCTTGCATGCAAGCAATAAGCTCCTGCTTGATGTCGATAATATTTCTTTAAGCATTAATAATGAAGTTGTCTTAAAAGATATTTCATTCTGCATGCATAGCGGCGAATTCATTGGCCTTATTGGGCCTAACGGAGCAGGCAAAACAACCCTCCTTAAGATTGCTCTTGGACTCATCAAACCAAGTACTGGTGCTATCACAAAGCATGGCGCATCTATTGCCTACGTACCACAACGAGGCAATCAGTACAATGCGCTCGTGCCAATTAGCGTACAGGAAATCGTTAAGCTCGGGGCAAATGGGTCGGCAAAACGAGCCGAACAAGCGCTTCAACAAGTAAACATGGAGGCTCATGCCGGCAAACGATTTACTTCGCTATCCGGTGGGCAG
>Ga0075366_10000028_pt1 | contig 50296 bp, 53 predicted proteins | sample EndMethybrTD3031_FD_72351 | JGI IMG/M metagenome (GOLD analysis project Ga0075366, IMG submission 72351) | Populus endosphere microbial communities from Tennessee, USA - Endosphere MetaG P. TD hybrid TD303-1 | ecosystem: Host-associated > Plants > Roots > Endosphere | place: USA: Tennessee...
AATTGATGCCGTGGGTCGCCGCCGTGGCTCTGGTATGGGTGGTGGCCACGATGAACGTGAGCAGACCCTTAACCAAATTTTGGTAGAAATGGATGGCTTCGAACAAGGCCAAAACGTGATTGTCTTGGCTGCAACTAACCGTGCAGATGTGCTTGACCCGGCATTACTCCGCCCTGGCCGATTTGACCGTCGTGTTGACATTGGCTTGCCAGATCGCAAAGACCGCGAAGCAATTCTTAAGGTTCACTTTAAGAAGAAGCCTATGATGAAGCAGGTTGATGTTGATGCTTTGGCTGCTAAGTCTGCTGGCTCATCTGGTGCTGACCTAGCTAATATTGCCAACGAATCAGCCATTATCGCCGCTCGTCTTAATCATAAAGAGATTACTAACGACGATGTTACCGCTGCCTTTGAACGTGTGGCTATTGGCCCAGAGCGCAAGAGCAAGGTAATGAACGACAAAGAAAAAGAAGTAAGTGCCTACCATGAAGCGGGTCACGCTATTGTTGGTCACGTATTGCCCGATAGTGACTTGGTTCACAAGGTAACTATCATTCCTCGTGGCGGTACTGGCGGTGTTACGTGGTTCATTCCACCAGAGGATAAGAGCTACCACTCAATTGTTGAATACAAGGATGTTTTGGCTCGTATGCTCGGTGGCCGCATTGCCGAGGAAGTTATATATGGCCGCGACCGTGTTACCACCGGTGCTGGCAGCGACCTCCAAAAAGCAGCAGAGCTGGCACGTGACATGGTTGTTAACCAGGGTATGGGCGACAAGCTCCGTGACCAAGTCTTCCATGTTGATGACGGCATGATGCTCGATAAATTAGTCCACGAACGTGACTACTCCGAGGACACAGCTAAGCTTATTGACCAGGAAGTCGAAAAGCTGGTTACCGAAGCAGCTAACCGTGCTCGAATGGTTGTTAAGGCTAACAAGGCTGAGCTCGAAGCACTTAAAGAGTTGTTGCTCGAAAAAGAAACCGTCGAAGCAGACGATGTTAAAAAAGTTTTCAAGGGTGCTCATATGCCCAAGGAAGCAGCGCTGTACTAGGTCTTCTGAGATCCTCATAAGAGTGTAGTTCGAGTTCGCACTAGACTAGCTAATGCAAAGTCAATAAAACACCCTCTCCGTACATGGCGAGGGTGTTTTATTGACTTACTCTACGTAAAAAAGATGGCACCAATTTTTATCTTGTAAAATTCGCCTTTGCGGTGGCCGAGGCACGGTGTAAAGAGTATACTAAAGAGAACTTAAGGCCTCACATTTTTTAATCACGCATGCAAGAAAAAGCTAAGACGCTCAAAAAGAAACGAATTTCCCTCGGTAGTGCCGCTGTACTACTGATGGTCACCACCCTCATTGGACAGTTGCTTGGCTTTATGCGTACAAAATTGGTTAACGCCAACTTTGACCCATTTGGCCCACAGAGTACCGACGCCTACTTTGCGGCATTTACTATTCCTGATCTGTTCTTTTACACTTTGGCCGCGGGCGCACTGGGTGTGGCGTTTATGCCTTTTTTGGCTGACCGATTGCATAAGGGCGATCGCCGAGGAATGTGGGAGCTTTCCAGCAGCTTACTTAACCTGCTAAGTATACTTATGCTAGTTGTGGCTGTGATTATTTTTGTCTTTGCCAGGCCTCTAATTAGTCATGTAGTGGCACCGAACCTTTCAACCGAACAGCTCGATAACGCCGTGACCATTATGCGTCTGCTAGCACTCAATCCGTTCTTCTTTACTATTTCTGGCATTTTAGCGAGCACTCAGCAGACATTGGGCAGATTTTTCTTTTTTGCCATTGCACCACTGTTTTATAACTTGTCGATCATTATTAGTATTTATATTTTCCGTGATACTGGCGTAGGGCTTAAGGGTTTAGGTATTGGTGCATTAGTAGGTGGTATTCTTCAGGTGCTCGTGGTGGCCTGTGGCTTGTTTGGTACAAAGTTTTATTGGCGCCCTAAGATTGCTTGGCGAAGCGATGATTTTCGTACTATCCTTAAGCAATTACCCCCACGCTCTCTTGACCAAGGTATCGACCAAGTGCAAGGTATTGTAGAGACTAACTTAGCTAACCGCCTAGGTACCGGTTTTGTTAGCTTTTATAACAACGCCTACACCATGCACACGGCGCCTATCCTGTTGCTCGGCACAGCAATTTCTACAGCAGCTTTCCCGCAGCTTAATAAACGACTTTCGCAAGGTCGTTCAGATCTTTTTAGAAATGACTTCTTGCGTATTCTGCGTCTGCTTATTTGGCTGACAATACCTGTAGTAATTGTTTGTTTCTTCGCACGTGGTTATTTGGCACGTTTAATCTTTTCACGTAATGCGCCAGAAATTGCGCTGATCTTTGGGTTTCTGACGGTGGCAATTTTCTTTCGAACTTTGTACGCACTTATTTCACGCTGGTTTTATGCTCAAAAGGACAGTAAGACTCCACTGTTTGTATCTATTTTTACCATTGCCTTAAACATCGCTCTTGCTACCTATTTGTCGCAACCCGGTAACTATGGTGTGGCGGGACTTGCTATGGCCCAGTCGATTGTAGCAGCTGTGGAAGTTCTTATTTTGATCACTGTTATGGTCATTCGCGATCCGAAGCTGTTTAACCTGGAATTTGGCAGCGGCATAATTCGAATGATTTCTGTCACGGGCTTTACAGTGCTAACAGCATTTATTGCGCTCACTTTCTACCCACTGGAAGTTACCGATACTGGTTTCATTACACTCGGCACTAAGCTATTCTTTATTGCTGGGATAACTATCTCAGTATATGTAGCAATCTCCGGCTTGTTTGGCCTAGACGAAGCACGCCCAATATTTAAGTGGATTAAACGCATTGTGACCAAGCCGCTGCGTATTCAAGACTGGAACACGTAAGACACAGGACTGTAGATAGCTACCTGTGCCTTGTAATTCTTACGATACGATCCCTTCTCTGGGATTTCTAATAAAAAACCTCCACAGCTGTTCTGTGGAGGTTTTAGAGGCTTTCGTGCTCAGGCTACTGATCTCAATGAAGCTAATATGCTCTAACAGTAGCCAAGCAGGGAATACTCTTTGTGCTGCGAAAGTAATAAGTTAAGCGGTACTCTTCGCCGTCTGCACAACGCTCGAGTGATGTAGCGATGTTGGAATCATCGTCTAGATCTACTTCTAACTGGGGCTCCGGCATATGACTTTCAAAAATGCCAACGATAAAACTTGTTGTAGTGCCTGGTTGCACGACGACGTGATCAATCGTGGAGGCCTCATTATGTATGCCTTGTGCGGCATTATAGTGTAAAATTGCTGAATCGGTCGATGCGCTCATATTCTAACCCTCCGTGAATGATGATTACTTCTACTTTTTATAGGCAAATGATTGTTAGCACGTTTTAAGCATATGCATGATATGCGTATAAGGCCGTTGAAAAATATTAAATGAGTTGTTACTCTTGTAACAAAGGGAGAAACTGTAGTAGTTATTTGATTGCAGCTGCTATTTTTGATGATACATGTCTGTTTCGGAACATGCAAATAATTATTACAACTAGTTATGAAATATTTTAAGAATACTGAGCTTGCAACCATATACCACGTTTCTGAAAAGTCTGTTCGCAACTGGATAGAGGCTACCCAAAAAGGCAAGCTTGACCTTGAACTTCACAAAGAGAACGATCGCCACTACGTGGCTAATACCACCAAAAACCTGGATATAATCCAGGGCATGGTAGAAGAACGCAAAAAGTTTACCAACAGCCGTGCTCATAAGGTGGTAAAACCTGGTCCAGAATTCTATAAGTTATATAGTGAGGAGCAAATAGTCGATATTATCACTAATATTGAGACCTATCACGAAATTCCTTTGCAGTATAGCTATTTTAACGGTGGTGCAGTTTACTGGAAAGAATATGTCCAGAAGTTAGAACAAGAACCTGGCCCTAATATGCTCTCCAGTATGGTGAAATTACTAGATGTTAATCAAAGCTACATTGACGGCATAACCCACGACAACAAGGTAAACATTGTTGATCTTGGCATAGGAGATGCAACGCCAGTTAAAAAACTTTTAGCTCATCTCCAAGGTCAAAAGCGCCTAAACCGTTATATAGGCGTTGATTTCAGTAAAGACATGCTCGATATTGCTTCGGGCAATGTCCAACAATGGTTTGGAGAGTCGATTAAACTTGAGCCTTACCTACGTGACTTAAATTACGATCGTTTCGAGACTGTGCTTCGTAAAGATGTTTTTTGTGAGGGTAAGAGCCCTTTAAATATTGTTTTGCTCATAGGCGGTACATTAACCAATTACAAAGACCCAAACCTTGCATTACATATGATTAATGCAAGTATGGGCAAGGACGATTATCTTGTCTACGGCCTGAAGCTCGATACTGACGCCTCAAGAAGATATTTTGACTTTAATGTGGGGACAGATAGCAGCCGACCACTTGCCCCTAACCATGCTCTAGTTCTCGACTTGCTCAACATTGACGAATCGTTGTATGAAGTTGAGCAGTTCTTTGACGAAGCAAAGAAAGCACGCTTTATCCAGGTAAGAATGAAGGTTGATATAACAATTGATTTTACACTTAATAGCTTCCAGAAAAAAATAGCACTGAGAAAAGGCCAGTCAATACTTATTTGGCGATATTGGCACCAGAGTGCCATTGATGTTATAAATCAGTTTGATGTTAATGGGTTTGAGCTTTTACAGGCTAGCTTAACTGAAGATAAGCAATACTTGCTTACTATCTCAAAAGTTAGAATGTCTTAATTATTATCACATCTGCGAATTGTGACATTTGCGCCTTGGCTTGAAAAGTTTTGAAGATGATAGGTGAGTTTGTACTCGCCTAAATCATCTGTTCGTACAAGAGTGGCGTTTACTTGTGCTGTATTTGGTGAAACCTCAAGATGGTAGTTAGGTTGTGGAAAATCATCCTCAAAATAGCCAACAACAATGCTTGTCATTTCGCCAAGTTCGATACTGCTGCGTCCTACGATTTCAGAATCGGAACCATCACTCATAAACGGATCATTTGCGATATTTGTGGTGTGTGCGTCCATGCTTCGATCTCCCCAGATTGAAGTTAAAGAGTAAAAATGGTATCTTCATAGTAACTGCTGGTTATTGCAGCATCTTACCGGCAATTGCTGTTCAAATGATACAGAAAAAAATCGGAACATGTCAACATTAATATATAGCAAATGAAGTACTTCAAGAATTCAGAATTAGCACGTTATTATGGTATTTCCGAAAAAACGGTGAGGAACTGGATTATTGCTGCTAAAGAGGGCAAGAACCAGATTGAGCTTTATGTAGATGAAAAGAATCGTGCGTATATTGCCGAAACAATGCGTAACGATATTTTTATTAAGTCCTTTATTGAAGAAGGTAAAAAATACCGCAACAGTAGGACACATCGAATAATTACAGTACGTGATGAGTTCTATGCAACATATTCAAGCCGTCAGCAGGCAGAAATTTTTCATAATCTTGATAAGAATTTAGAACTTCCATATGAGTATTCTCATATGGGTAGAGGTGTGGAGTACAATGATAGCTACTATCAGCGCATATGGAATGAGGGGGGCAGCAATTCACAATTCTTTTCTGTAAGTAGCCTCGCCCGACACCAGCAAGCCATCTCGGAGTATTTAACAAGTGCAAACTTTAATATCGTAGAGATTGGTGGCAGAACTGGACGACTTGCGAGCGAAATTCTAGATATATTTTCAGGGATAAATGTGTATTGTGATGTGGATATTAGCTTTGATATGGCCCAGAAGACCCAAGCAAACCTAAGGGAAAGACTAGGCGATAGGCCTTTCCAGATTTATCAAAGGAATATTTTTACACAGACAATAGAAGATATCCTATTTGATCTTTCAGTGACTGGAAATAACAATTTAGTGCTCCTACTAGGAGGGACGTTACTCAACTCTCCATCACCCGTTCACACGCTGCAAAATATTTCCAAGAGCCTAGGGTCATCTGACTTATTTATAACAACAGCAAAGCTTGATTCTGAAGATGCTAGACGCTACTTTGATTTTAATCCTAAGCCAGAAAATAGAATACTAGCACGTATGCAGGAGTTTGCTGTGGATTTGCTCGGGTTAGAAAGCGATATGTATGATGTTGAGCAGATCTATGATGCAGAGGAAAAAGTACGTAAGAATCAGATAAAGCTAAAATTCGATATCTCTCTTAATTTTGAATTTAACGGCAACAAGGGTGTGATTGAATTCAGGAAAGGTGATGCTATTTGTATTTGGCGGTATTGGCATCAAACCCTCGAAGAATTCTCAGCTATGGTGAGCGAGGCTGGGTTTAAGGTTATGCAGGCTACACAGTCACCAGATGAGCAGTTTGGAATGATTATTGCTCGCCCGCGTACGGCGCGGTCAGCAATTTTAGACTGATTTTAAGCTAAGATTTTTTAGTATCCTTGGTGTCTTTATCGTCAGGCTTATTTTGAGTGTCTGGCAAAAAATCCTGCCCCTCTTTGTTGTTGGCTTTGTTATCATCTGGGCTGACGATAACTTTTTTCAAAAATAGGGATTTCCAGCTGCGGCGCTTTTCTGGTGCTTTTAAATCTGAGATGGTTTTTAGTTCACGTAGTATGTCACCGCAGAGTTTGCCAGTCACTTCTACGGGCTCCAGTCTTTCTGGGTTACGATCGACGGTCACGGCGCCTGGCACCATGTCGAGTACATGCTCGTTGGCAGTGTCTATGTCCGGCATGCTTACGGTGTCTACTTTTTCATTTTCTTCGATGCTGTAGCAGACAATGGTTCCACTGCGCCTAACAATACCAAATCGGTACGCGTCAACTTGCGGCATTTGCTTAAAACGAGATTGGTCTAATGTAGGTTCTGTAGCTTCTGCCCTAGGTGGTCTATCTGGATCTGCTTGTACCTCATCTGAAGCTTTTTTATTAACGTCTTTATTGGCAGTATGGTATTCAGCAAGATCAGCTTGTGGAGCAAATAAATAAAACGTAGCAGCCGGCGGCAATGGCTTCCGCGAAAAGGGTAGTTTTTTGGGTTTTACTTGCAGCCTGAGGCAACGAGTTGCTACTACCATACCTGGGTGCTCTTCTGAAAAGTAGCCGTCGTATGCTGGTGTAATGTGGGCTTCTGTAATGCTTCCACCCCTAAAGATATCGCGGTAACATGTGTCAAAGCTGTATGAACCACTCCCGAGTCGATAAGCAATTAGTGGAGTGGCCTCAAGCGGCTCACGAGAGTCAAAATATTCGTCAGCTAAGCTAAGCTGGGCGGCAATGGCACCTAATCGTTGTTCTTCCATGAGAACTGGGTCTTCAACAAAAAAATTGCCCATTTCAGTTTTGGGTCGCATGATACCTCCACAAGTAATAACCGGTTCATAATACAGGATTTTGAACACATCTGTTAGCCAAGAGTGTTGTTTATTTGTGACCTCTGTTATAATAAAAGGCAAATGAATCAATCTCACATTAGAAATTTTTGTATTATCGCCCATATTGACCATGGTAAAAGTACTTTGGCCGATCGTTTGCTGGAAATGACCGGCACGGTCGAAAAGCGACAAATGAAAGAGCAATTGCTTGACCGCATGGATTTAGAGCGCGAGCGCGGCATTACTATCAAGCTGCAGCCCGTGCGAATGGACTACAAGGGGCACCAGCTAAACTTAATTGATACTCCTGGACACGTGGACTTTAGCTATGAGGTTTCACGTAGTCTCGAGGCCTGCGAGGGGGCAATTTTAGTCGTTGACGCTACTCAAGGTATGCAAGCTCAAACGCTCGCTAATGTCTATCTGGCAATGGCGGCTGAGCTCAAGATCATCCCTGTACTTAACAAAATTGACTTACCAGCTGCCGATGTTGAGCGAGTAACCAAAGAAGTTGTGAGTTTGCTGGGCTGTGACCCAAGTGAAATTTTGCATATTTCAGCTAAAACAGGGCAGGGTGTTGATGCAGTTTTGGAGCGCATTGTCGAAGATGTCCCGGCGCCAACTGGTGACGCACAGGCACCTACCCGAGCTTTGATCTTTGACAGTTATTACGATGATTACCGCGGTGTTATTTTATATGTACGTGTGGTTGACGGTGAAATTAAAAAGAGCGCTGCAATTAAGATGATGGCTACAGCTGCTCCTGGCATTGCCCTAGAGGTGGGCGCCTTAAAACCAGATATGACACCTAATGCTGCATTGCTGCCAGGCGAAATCGGCTATATTGTTACCAACCTCAAAAGCACACGTGAAGCTCGTGTGGGTGATACGGTGACCCTACCATCTCTAATTGATACAGGCATATCTCCGTTGCCAGGCTACCAGGATGTAAAACCATTTGTGTATGCCGGCTTCTTTCCTGATAGTAACGAAAATTATCAATTACTCAAAGATGCGGTTGAAAAGTTAAGTTTGAGCGATTCTGCGTTGCAGTTTGAGCCCGAGAACTCTCCGGTATTAGGTTTTGGCGTGCGTATTGGATTCCTAGGTTTACTACACATGGACATTGTGCGCGAGCGCTTGGTGCGCGAGTACAACCTTGATCTTGTGGTAACTAATCCTTCTACTGATTACCAAGTAACGCTTTTGAACGGCGAAGAAATCGACATTAAGAGTGCGGCTGACTTACCAGATCCCGCCAAAATTCTAGAGATTCGTGAGCCTTGGATTAAGGGTGAAATTGTTGTGCCGCAAGATTATGTAGGCGCGGTTATCCAATTGATTGTCAGTAAACGCGGCCTGCAAAAGAATCTTAGCTACATTGACGAACGCACTTTGGTAAGCTTTGAAGCTCCTTTAGCCAACTTGTTAACCGATTTTTATGACCAACTTAAGAGCATCACCTCTGGATATGGCTCATTTAACTATGAGTTGGCTGATTACCGGGCTGAAGATCTTGTTCGTTTAGACTTTTATGTTGCGGGTGAGCGCGTTGATGCTTTGGCGATTATGGTTCACCGTACCGAGGCGCCATATGTGGGCCGTGAAATTGTACAAAAACTCAAAGAAGTTATTCCTAGACAACAGTTTCCTGTGGCCTTGCAGGCGGCAATTGGTGGTAAGTTTATTGCCCGCGAAGATATTAGTGCTTATCGCAAAGATGTTACCACCGGCTTATATGGCGGTGACGTCTCACGTAAAAAGAAAGTACTTGCCAAGCAAAAGCGCGGTAAGGCCCGAATGAAGCGTTTTGGTAAGATTGATATTCCTGCCGAAGCCTTCACTGTAATGCTCAAACGTGACTAAAACTAACATGAATAGTGTTGTAGATTGATAATAAAACAACAACTTACCCCTGTTAGTGCTGACTTGTCAAAATTAACGTAGTACGCCTATTATTTGCAACGTCACAGTTCGGCTGCCGCATCTAAGTCGGGCTGTGGCACTCCTAGTTTTTAGCTTGTAGGGCTCGCAGATCTTGAATGAGCTCGACAGCGTGTTTCTTAGGATTTACTCCTTCGTATTTCTTTACGATGTTTCCCTCCGGATCAATAATGTAGGTATTTCGGTGAGTTCCTAAGTATTCACGTCCCATAAACTTGCGTGGGCCCCAGGCTCCATAGGCTTCAATTGTCGCATGGTCTGGGTCGCTCAGTAGGGTAAACGTCAGTTTATGTTTGTCGGCAAATTTTCGATGGCTGGCTACAGAATCCTTGCTAATACCGATAACTTCAGCATTGCCCAGCTCAGCAATCACCTCCCGTTCATCCCTAAAGTTGCAAGCCTCTGTTGTACAGCCGGGCGTATCGTCTTTTGGGTAAAAGTACAGCACAATCCACTTTCCAGCGTAATCGGCTAGTGTCTTTGTCGTACCGTCTTGGTCTTGCAGGCTAAAGCTAGGTGCTTTCATAAATATCTCCTTTAGTACAGTTTATCCCAGAATGCTTGGGGTAACACTGTACAATTGGCTACAGTACGCTATAGTACAGCTATGGAACTAGAAGAACGACTTATCTCAAAGGTGGCCAACTATCGCCCATCAGCACCAAGATTAGCCGCTCTCCACGATGCACCACTGTTGTTTATGGTTGGTGTTTCTGGCGCAGGCAAGAATATTTTATCTCAGCAGCTTATCCAAAAGTATCCCAGCCGCTACTATCGATTTGTAACACATACTACTCGCAAGCCGAGACTTAATCACGGCGTTATGGAACAAGATGGCTTAGAGTATTATTTTGCTTCTACTGAGCAGGCTGAGGCTATGCTCGATAATCATGACTTTGTTGAGGCTAACTTATATAGTGGCAATATTTATGCCAGTAGTATTTCTGAAATAGAACGAGCTCATGCCGAAGATAAAATTCTTATTGGTGATATCGATGTGAATGGCGTTGCCCACTTTATGCATTTATTGCCGGGGTGTAAGCCGGTGTTTATTTTGCCGCCCGATTACCAGACATGGCAGCGCCGACTAATGACGCGCTATGAGGATGGTGTAAATAAGGCTGATTGGCATAAGCGTATGCTGACTGCTCGCCGCGAAATCGAACATGCTTTGGTGACTGACTACTATTATCTGGTCGTGAATGATGATCTTAAGGCTACAACAGAGCGCATTAATGCAATTGCAAGCGGCGAGGCCAATGACCACCGCCCGCCCGAAGCCGTTCACGCCGCTAACGAAATTCTTTGCGAGTTAAACAAAGTTTTGTAAAAATTCTGTAAGCTATTTGCGAGCAGTAACAAAACGTGTTCTGTTTAGCACTCTTGACGATTGAGTGCTAAACAGATTATCATACAGGGAATGACAGAGCGCCAAAAACTAATTCTATGCTCTATTGTTGAGCAATATGCGGAAGTAGCTAGCCCGGTAGGCTCAAGCCTGCTTGCTAAGGTATTTGGCGTTAGCTCAGCAACAATTCGCGCCGAAATGGCCGAGCTAGAGCGTCTTCAGTATATAACGCAACCTCACACTAGTGCGGGCCGAGTACCAACGGATAGAGGCTATCGATTTTACGTAAATACTTTAGCTAATGAGGCTGTGCCGGAGACTATCACCGAACGCCGAGCCGAGCGTGCCTTAACGGCTCGCGTGCAGGATGGCGGATTGCCAGAACGCACAATACGTAACGCTGTAGACACGTTAGTGGAACTCACGCATAATCTGGGGATTGCTACTATAGGTAATCAGTTATACATGAGTGGCCTTTCTAACTTATTTGGTCAGCCAGAGTTTATTCATGGCGGCCAGGTAAAACAAGTTGCCCAGCTTCTTGATAACCTAGAGCCTTGGCTGCAAGAAGCGGCTCCGAATCAGCCATTAAGCGTCTATATTGGCCAGGAAAATCCAATTGGGCGTAGCGCTGGCTGCTCACTTATTATTAGCCGCTTCCGTAGTCCGTATTCAGATAAAAGTTATATCGGTGTATTAGGACCAACGCGGCAGAGTTACCGAGATGTTATGCAGCTCGTTCGCCATACAGGACAAGTTTTAGAGGAGGTACTTTATGACTAATCAACCAAACAATTCTACTGCATCTGATAACAATAACGACCAATACGACCAGGCCTTCGAAGACCAAGACCAGCAAGTAACAGAATATGAAGCGGTTGGACAAGGCATCGATCCCGAACATGTGGGTCAGCTTATTAAGCAAGTAGCTGAACTTACCGAAGCTTTGCAGCGAGAGCGTGCGGATACTACTAATATTCGTCGCCGTCACGATGAGCAGATCGCCAGCTTAAAGAGCACGGTTAAAGTTGATGTGATTAGGCAGCTTTTGCCTGTAATCGATAACTTTGAACGAGCGCTTAAGCATGTTCCAGAAGAGCTTAAGGATAACGACTACGTTAAGGGTGTTCAGGGTGTTGTAAAACAGTTTGAGAAGACGTTGGCTGATATGGGTGTACAGCGTATCAAAACTGTTGGTGAACCATTCGACCCTAAGTGGCATGAGGCAGTCTCTATGGAGGAGGGTGAAGGCTCATCTGAGGTAGTGAGCGATGAGCTGCAGGCTGGCTATGCTTTGGGCGATGAGGCAATTCGCCACGCCATGGTGCGCGTAACCACTAAGTAGCTGACTAGATCAGATCATATCTAAAATAAGCTCGCTGCAATTGTATGTAAGCTGAGCTTATTTTTGGTTCTTTAAAAGCCGACGGGCTATTATTTAGGGTCCTGCGAGGGCGCATTTTCGACCACGCGAGGCTGGAGCATAATTGCACCTACAAACTGCTTTGCTGCTTCTTTTAGAACGGCGTCGCGTTTACCTGAGCGACGAGGGTCAAGCTCTTGCCCAAATTTTCGCCACGCCGACAAGCCCACCGCAAAGCCTGCTTCGTGCGCAGGTGGAAACGACAAAGTACGTGCAAAACTATTAGTAAGGGGCTCCAAAGGGTCACGAACAATAACTTCAAATACTGGTAGACCTGTAGCAGCAACAGTACCTTTGGTTACTTGGGTAAACGAAGTGTTATCCAAGGGTCTACTGAGCTCGCTGGCGGGTATGTATGGGGCGTTGTAGGGCTGCTTATAGTACGCTTCGTCGTTGGACATCTGACGCGAATCAGCTGCACGCCATACATATTGAATTTCGGCAGCGTCACCAGGTAAATCCATGTTTAACTCAGTTTTCATAAAACTGCCAAGTCGTTGAACTTTTTCTAGATCATATACTATGCCAGAACCTACTTGTCGTAGGCCTTCAAAAGCGTTTGGTGCAAAGTGTGTGGGAAGTTCTTGATATGCCATATCGTGAAAGTCTAAGCTGTGGCCGTCCAAACGTCAATTGCGAGTTTGTCGCCGGTGCAGTTAACTCGCAGTTTCTATATCTGATTTGCGGGTAACAATAAAGGGCTCTAGGCCTTGGTCTTCTACTGCGTTCATGGCTTTAATTTGCCTTTGGGCGAGTATGGGCTTGCTGGTTGTGGCGGTACTTAAGCTGCGTTCTTGCCGGGTATAGCCTCTGGGCTGGACACCAACGAGTACTGCGGCTAATACCACTCCTATAGATGCACTAAAGTCAGTAACTTTTAGCTCAATAACATGATTACCTAGGGCGTTGATTTCTGAGCGAGTAACAGCGCGCATGGTTCTCATTTCTGCTTCGGCAAGCTGATCAATGGGGTAAAAAGCTCCAAGCTTCTCACGGTGCCAGGGTACATCCCAAGGTGTGGGTTTTTGCGCAATATTACAGCCACGAATAACCAGAGCGAGCTCACTTGCAGTAACGACCTCTGCCTCTGGGCTGAGGCGCCCAAAGCTTTCGTCAAATTCTGCCGTCGTGCGAATAATCTCATCGATTGCTGCCGGGTTTGCAGTAAGCATGTAGCCATCCTGAAAAGCAACCTCTGCAGCACGAGGTCCAATAAAAGCTGGGGTATTCATGGGTGGTCGATCAATTTCTGACATACAACAAACATTCCTCAGACTTAATATTAATACAACTGCTGTGTGTTGTGCGTTAGAATGCTGAGCGGCAAATGAGGCGTAGCATCTTGAAGGAGGGCCTTCTTTTCGGAAGCATATACCTCACCCATAATGTCACTCTTAGTGCCGCCATGGAGCAAGCCAGTATTCTCGAGGCTATGAGGATCAAGTCCAAGGAGATCTGCTGCCAACATCACGCCGTTGACCTTACCATTTTCATCTGGGCGAATACCAACCTTGGGCACTGGGCGATTATAAAGATTACCGAGCCGTGTTGGTTTTAGGATATTGCCATCTACTTGATACAGCCTGGTGGTGTCCTCATTTTCTTGCAGGTGCGCCATCATAACGTCTACGCACTCACTCGAGGATGCACCAATTATAAGGTCAAGTCCTTGTGAACTAATGCCCTTTGGGTGAGGCCAAATGCGTGTGATGTTTTTACCATGGTAAGGTTTATGTGCGTGATATTGGAGTACACGAACGACGCTATCAATGGCGGTGGTATCGGCACTAAAAGGAAACACTTCTGTAGGTTGGTTACGTGCTATTTCCGGTGTGATGTAAAGATTAACAGATCTAGATTGAGACAATAGTTCGGACATGCATATATGATACTCATAAACTTCCTAATTTCCAGTTAAAAATAATATATTGGCACTCTTGACGATAGAGTGCCAATTTTTGTATGCTAGTATTGTATTAGCACTGACCTAACTTAATTGCTAAAGAAAGGCATGATTTATGGGCAAGATTATTGGAATCGACCTGGGTACAACTAACTCGGCCATGGCTGTGATGCAGTCTGGTAAGCCAGAAATTATTGCAAACTCAGAGGGTAACCGTACTACTCCATCTGTTGTAGCACTAAATAAAAACGGTGAACGACTGGTGGGTCAGGTGGCGCGCCGCCAGCAGGTGACAAACCCAAAGAACACTATTTACGAAGTAAAACGTCTTATCGGCCGCCGCTGGGAAGATAAAGAAGTCCAGCGTGACCTCAAGCTCATGGGCTACGAAATGGTCAAGAGCGGCAACGCCGTTAAAGTTAAGATGGGCGACAAAGAGTATAGCCCCGAAGAAGTAAGTGCTATGATTTTGGGCAAGCTCAAGGCTGATGCTGAAGCCTTCTTGGGTGAACCAGTATCCGAAGCGGTTATTACCGTTCCTGCCTACTTTGACGACTCACAACGCCAGGCTACTAAAGATGCAGGTAAAATTGCCGGCCTCGAAGTAAAGCGCATTATTAACGAACCGACTGCTGCTGCTTTAGCATATGGCTTGGATAAAGCCGAAAAGAAAGACGAAAAGATCGCTGTATATGACCTCGGTGGCGGTACTTTCGATGTTTCTATCCTCGAGCTTGGCGACGGTGTATTTGAAGTAAAGTCCACAAACGGTGACACACACCTTGGTGGTGCTGACTTTGACCGCACTATCGTTAACCACTTTGTTGATGAGTTTAAGAAAGAACACGGCCTCGACCTAAGTGATGACAAGGCTGCTATGCAGCGTTTGCGTGATGAAGCCGAAAAAGCTAAGATTGAACTTTCAACAGCTCAAGAGGTAGATATTAACTTGCCATTCTTGACCGCTGACGCTGATGGTCCCAAGCACTTTGAATATAAGCTTTCGCGATCTAAACTCGAGCAGCTTGTGGCTGAGCTTATCAGCAACACCGCTGGTCCTTGCCAAAAGGCACTCGGCGACGCCGGCTTAAGTGCAAGTGACATTGACGCTGTTGTTTTGGTGGGTGGTATGACCCGCATGCCAGCAGTGCAGGCCAAAGTTAAGGAAATCTTTAGCAAAGACCCTATGAAGGGTGTAAACCCTGACGAAGTTGTCGCTATAGGTGCAGCTATCCAAGGTGGTGTGTTGCAGGGTGATGTAAAGGATGTATTGCTTCTTGACGTAACTCCGCTGAGCCTTGGTATCGAAACCATGGGTGGTGTAATGACTAAGCTCATAGAGCGCAACACTACCATTCCAACCTCCAAATCAGAAGTATTCTCGACAGCTGCCGACAACCAACCACAAGTAGAAGTGCACGTTGTACAGGGTGAGCGCGGCATGGCCACCGACAACAAGAGTTTGGGCCGCTTCCAGCTTGATGGTATCCCACCAGCACCACGAGGTGTGCCTCAGATTGAAGTTACCTTTAACATTGACGCCAACGGTATTCTTAATGTAACTGCTAAAGATAAGGGTACTGGTAAGGAGCAGAGTATTACTATTTCCGGCTCGGGCAACCTAGACAAGACTGACGTCGAAAAAATGGCCAAAGAAGCTGAAGCTCACGCCGAAGAAGACAAAAAGAAGCGTGATGCCGTAGAAGCGCGTAACACTTTAGAGAGTGCTGTCTACCAAGCCGAAAAGATGAAGAGCGACTACAAAGAAAAGCTTGCCGAAGAAGACATAAAGACTCTCGATGAAGCTATCGAAGAAGCCAAGAAGATTTCTGGCGACGACAAAGCTGACAAAGATGCACTCGAAGCAGCTGCTAAGACCTTAAGTGACAAAATGATGCCAATTGGCGCCAAAATGTACGAGCAAGCTTCTGGCGATGCCACTGAAGCACCGACTGACACTGAGGGTGAATCAATCAAAGATGACAGCAAGGATGCTAAAGATAAGAAAGACAAAAAAGACGGCGCAGTAGAAGGCGAAGTCGTCGACGAAAAGTAGCTATAAAGATTGACTGATGGGGCAAGAAACTGTATAAAATTTCTGCCCCATCAGCGATACTCTGGACTTTAGGGCAGACAAGGTATAATAGGTGCTATGTTAGGATTCGGAAGCAACCGCAAACAACAAGACGATCATTTGCCCGTATTGGTGCAGGTAATTCAGGACAATTCTGCTTTTACGCTTGCGCAAAAGGTTTGGCAAGAAAATTTGCGAGCCGTACGAGTAGAGCCTACTACTCACAAGGAGTTTCTGCGTTTTGGCCTTGTTAAACAGGGGCAGGCCGTTTGGTTTGAGCGCGATCAGGGCCGCGAAGATAGTTTTGAACTTATTCTTACCTGGCATGCCGAGGGCGATCGCTTTGCTGACATTTATGTTATAACGCCGTCAAATGTACAGGGTAGCAGTGGTGATGTTGCCTACATTGGCAAAGTTTTTGAAGCATTATTAACTACTCCAGCAACTTTGCCAGTAGACAAGTCACAGTAATCGGCGGAACGGGAGAACACACATGAGTAAACGAGATTATTACGAGGTATTAGGCGTTTCTAAAGACGCCAGTGCTGATGAGATTAAAAAAGCCTTCCGCCGCTTGGCTATTCAGCACCACCCCGACAAAGAGGGGGGCGATGAGACTAAATTTAAAGAGGCCAACGAAGCATACGAAGTGCTTAAAGATTCATCAAAACGGCAACGTTATGACCAGTTTGGCCATGCCGGTATAGGCGGTAGTGCTGCATCGGATGGCAACCCATATGCTGGATTCGGTGGGGCTGGCCAAAATGCGCATTTTGACTTTGGTGATCTTGGTCTTGGGGATATTTTTGAAAGCTTCTTTGGTGGCGGCCAGCGTCCTAGTTCACAAAAAGCTCGTGGCCGAGATGTTGAAGTGAAGGTAGACGTTTCCTTTGAGGAGGCTGTATTTGGTACCGAAGCTCAGGTGCGCCTTAATCTTGAAGATATTTGCGAGCATTGTAAGGGTACAACTGCCGAGCCTGGCCACGACCTTAAAACTTGCGATATGTGTAAGGGTGCCGGCCAAGTCATTAGTGTGAGCCGTACTATTTTTGGCAATATCCAGCAGGCAAGTACTTGTCCAACCTGTAAGGGTACTGGTAAGGTCCCCGAAAAGCAATGCACCGTTTGTCATGGCAAAGGTACACAGCGCAAAGCGCAAGAGATATCGCTTAAAATTCCTGCTGGTATCGACGACGGGGCCACTATTCGTTTGCGCGAGCACGGTGAGGCTATCGCAAATGGACCAAAGGGCGACCTGTATGTTAACATCCGTGTTAAATCTCATAAAAAGTTCACCCGCGAGGGCGACTTAATCTTAAGTAACGAACATATATCGATGGTTGACGCGGCGTTGGGTACCGAAATCGATGTAGAAACCGTTGATGGCCCAGTGCGCATGAAAGTGCCTGCTGGAACGCAAAGCGGCACCGATTTTAAGCTAAGTAATCATGGTGTGCACCATCTGCGAGGTACAACGCGCGGTGCCCACATTGTAACGATTATTGTTGATATTCCAACTAAGCTCACCAAAAAGCAAAAGGAACTCCTCGAGGAATTTAAGCAGCACCACCGCGGCAACTTCTTTGGCCTGTAGAAGCAATGATTAGCATCCGAAAACTTCCACGGCTTCCTGCACGCCTCACAACGCGAATGGTTATCGAAGGTGCACAGAAACGCGGCTGGGAAGTGGAGCTTTACACGCCCGAATCGGCACACCTTAGATTGCGCCGTCCAGATGGTCATACGCTTGAGGTGTATTCGTCGATTCCACCGTCTACAGCGCTGGTGAGTGCTCGATTGAGTAACGATAAATACCTAACCTATATCGCGTTGCAAGAGGCTCATTTGCCGGTCCTCTCGACACTACATGCAGCAACTTTAGACGAAGCTAAAAGGGCTGCAGCCGAAATTTTGGCCCACACCAAGGCTTTTGTAGTAAAACCTTTAGACGCAAGCCACGGCAATGGCGTGACGGTTAATATGCAAGCAATTGACCAGCTCGATGCAGCATTCAATCATGCACTGCAGTTTTCGTCGACCGTTATTATCCAAGCCTATCAGCCTGTTGTGGCAGACATAAGAATGCTGTGTATCAATTACAAGTTTGTTGCTGCCCTAGAACGTATTCCGGCTCGTGTTTGCGGCGACGGAAAGCACACTATCAAACAGCTCATTGAAATACAGAATCAATCTCCATTGCGTGGTGAAGTTTATACTTCTGATCTAGGTATAATACCCTTGGATCGTGCTTGTATGTTTTTAGGCGACCGCACTCAAGATATACCAGACAATGGGGAATGGGTGGCTGTGTTGGGCACTGCCAATGTGGGTACTGGCGGTGAAACACGAGATATTACCGATGACTTGCCGGACTGGTTTAAGCAGCAGGCAGAAAAGGCTGCCAAGGTTATCAATTTACCTATGTGCGGTGTTGATTTTTTGGCCCAAAAGACTCCTCAACAGCATGATACTCCCGAGTCCCTCGGCGCTACAATTACCGAACTCAACAAGGGCCCATCACTTTTTATTCACGAAAGACCTAATCATGGTAAACCTCGGCCTGTAGTCGATATTTACCTAGATTACCTAGCAACTTTGTAGAATTCTTGCCCGAGTAGGTGTCTACTCTTGTACTTTAGTTGCTACAGCAACCTGTTCATTAAGGAAAGTCATATCACGCATAAACTGCTCACGGTCTTTGTTGTGCAGAATTACTACAGCACACATTTTATAGCCATCGGATGAACTACCTACAAAGTCACCAACTTCAGGCATAATGCGTAAATACGTTAATGAGGGCAACTCTCGCAGCTGGTCTTCGTGAGTGATGGCGGTAAAGATTCCCGGCTGCTTTGGGAATAATTCGAATACACCTACTGATTCAATTCGATCAGCCTCAATATGAGGAGTTTGGCCGAGACTTAATCGAATAGCATTGGCATCAATATCGATACCATTGGCCATGCGATGCATGCGGTCGCGGTAGCCGCCATTGCGGGCACCGATCTCTACGATTCGTGGCCCTTCACTCGTTAGAATAATTTCGACATGTGCCGGCGAATTGCGAATGTTCAAAGCCTTGCAGCCAACAACTGCAGTGTGACGTATGGCCTGCTGGATATCTGCGGAAAGCTGTGAGGGTAATAGTCGGCTATAGTGGAAGTTGTCGTCATAGCCAATGTCATGCCCCGTCTGGTAGTCGACCACGGCATCCAATACGTGGGGCTGCCCTTCGCTATCCACAAAGGCGTCCACAGAGTGCACAGTGCCAACCATAAATTCTTCTACCAATAGCTTGGGCGAAGTGTGTGGAGCATATGTGGCGTATACGCGATCTATATTGTCCATAGTTTTGCGATAGTTTTGGAGTAATTCAACTAAAGAGTTGGCCTTGCTAACAAGCAGACTCTTCGATAAATTAGCAGGCTTAAGAATCAGAGGAAAGTTATGATTTTTGGCAAAGTCTAATAGATCTTGCTCACTAGAAACAACTGCAAAATCGGGACTAATCTTTTCGGACGCAGCCGCAAACTTTTGCCGCATTATAAATTTATCGGTACAAGCTTCAGCGGCATCTAAAGGCAAGGCGGGTAATCCAAGATGTTGAGCAATTTGGGCGGCAGGTTCAATAAATCGCTCGTAGGTTACCAACACCCCATCGATAGGCAAGTGCGCATTGAGGTCGTCCACAGCCTTAAATGTACTTTGCATATCACTAAAGTCTGCCACAACGCGATGCTTGAGCACCTTATCGGGGAATTTAGTAAGACTTTTTTCTTTGAGGGTCGTGTAGGCATACCCATGATCAATAAGATAATTACGAAGCTCTGAGAAGCTGTTGCCAACGAGTAAAATATGTGGAGTAAGCATAAGGGTACCTTGACAAAATAGTTATTTTATAATAAAATTAGCACAATTGTATTGCTAATACAAGCAACAAGCACAAACACTTGATATTATAAAAGATATGGCAAGAACAGATTTTCATAAAGTTGTTATCGGGCGGGCAGAACTTTTGCATTTCATGGACTATGCCATGGCTGACATCCCCGCAAAAACAGATACCGGTGCATATCGCAACGCTGTTCATGCTACCAATATTCATCTGTCAGATGACGGCAAAACACTTCATTTTCGATTATTGGGTGATCATCCGGTTTGTGGTCCCTTGGCTCAAGATATGACAACTACGGATTTCAAAATTGTGACTGTCGAGAATTCCTTTGGTCATCGCGAGGACCGCTACGAGGTAAAGCTGAGGGTTAAACTAGGCCCTAAAATATTTACCAGCGCTTTTTCACTTGCCGATCGATCCAAAAAGATTTACCCTATACTTCTCGGTCGCAAGCTGCTGAACAACCGTTTTTTGGTTGATACAGCACATAGTCAACTCGATCGCGCAGCACTTAAAGAGAAATACAATATCTCGTTCCCTAACGACGAAGAGGAAGGACGCTAACCTCTATGCGAATTGCAATTTTGTCGCGCGGTGCGGCTAACTACACAACCCGTCGCCTTAAAGAAGAAGGTATTGCACGTGGTCATGAAGTCAAAGTGATCAGTTATTCAAAGTGCTACATGACTATCGAAAAGGGTAACCCAGTTGTGTATTACAAAGGGAAGCCACTTGAAGGATTCGACGCGATTATTCCTCGTATTGCCCAAAGCTACACTAAATATGGTTGTGCAGTGGTTCGCCAATTCGAAATGCGCGACGTGTATACAACTGCTAAATCGATTGCCATCGACCGTTCACGTAACAAGTTGCGTAGCTACCAGCTGTTAGCAAAAGCAAGCGTGGGCATTCCAAAAACGGTGTTTGCACATGAAACTGCTGACCTAGAAGACGTTATTGAGAAAGCCGGTGGCGCTCCACTGATTGTTAAAGTAGCTCGCGGTACACACGGCAATGGTGTGGTCTTGGCCGAAAACGGCAAAGCTGCAAAGGCAGTAATGCAAGCTTTTTATGTTGAAGGCGTAAGCTTTTTGGTGCAAGAGTACGTTAAGGAGTCAGCTGGTGTTGACATCCGTGCTCTTGTTGTGGGTAGCCAAGTGGTTGCTAGCATTAAGCGCCAGAGCCTAGACGACGATTTTCGTTCAAACACTCACCAGGGCGGTATTGGTAAGCCCGTAAAGCTAACACCCGAAGAAGAACGTACAGCCATCAAGGCTGCTCGTGCTATGGGTTTGCCAATTTGCGGTGTGGATATGATGCGATCTGATCGAGGCCCATTAGTGCTTGAGGTTAACTCCTCGGCGAGCATTAAGACCCCAGAGCTTTTAACCAAGCGAAACGTAGCCGGAAAGATAATAGAATACATTGAGAAGAATGCTAAGCAGCGTCAGCGCAAAGATAAAGTCGGAGCTTAGCCTTCGCGTTGTTTCGATTATTTTATTGTCGGCTTGTCTGTTATTGTCTGGTGTAGCTTTTTGGTTGGCAGTGCAGAGCAATAATTCCCGCAACTTGAGTCTCCGTGATGAAACATTTCAACTAGAAGTAGCGGATACGCCAGCATCGCAAATGCAAGGCCTGGGTGGCCGCGATATTTTACCCGCTAAACGAGGTATGCTCTTTGCTTTTAAAGACGATGCCGTGCGCTGCTTTTGGATGAAGGATACCAAAGTAATGCTCGACATGATCTGGTTAGATGCCTCACGTAAAGTGCTGTATGTACAACCGAATGTTGACCCAGCTAGCTATCCGCAGAAGTTTTGTGCTCATGGCCGACCCGCGCGTTACGTCATTGAGCTTAATGCCAATGTGGCGCAAACTTATGGCGTAGATGTGGGCGACCGCCTGCGATTTTAATATGCTCATGCTATTATGAGCATATGTCAAACGACATTATCTTGCTCATTGGCGTTGCTGCGCCAGTTGTTTTGCTGACGTTATTCCGTATTAATGCTGTGATGGTATTTTTGTCTTTGTGTTTGGGCGAGGTAATGGTGCGCTATGTTGCTGGCAACGCTAATTCGTTGCTGACGTGGCTGGCCCCTAATATGACAACACTCCATACTAGTTTTGTGCAGGTTGGTGTATTACTTTTCCCTGTAGTATTGGTTAGTATATTTAGCTTGTTTAGCATTCATGGGCATATACGTACTCTTATGAACATCCTGCCAGCCGTAGGCGTGGGTTTGCTGGGGGTTTTGTTGGTTGTGCCTCTGTTGCCACCAGGGGCCAAATTTGCCATTCAGGACGATGTTTTGTGGCAGCAACTTACGAGGCTTCAGTCTTTAATTATTGGTGTAAGTTCGCTTTTAACATTGTTTTTCTTTTGGTCGCAGCGCCGACATGGTCACCATCATGCCGAAAAATAGTGACTGTATAAAAGCTGCAGGGATTGACTTTTTGCCCAAAATACGGATAATATAATCTGTTAACTGCATTAAATTATGCAGCCAACGTGGAATAGGGGCCCATAGCTCAGCCGGTTAGAGCACCTGCCTTTTAAGCAGGGTGTCCTGGGTTCGAGTCCCAGTGGGCCCTCCAAGTTTCGTAATTTCAGCGTCTTATAGGCGCTGTTTTTTATTGTCTTATCTTATGCCTAATTAATACCGTCGTAACCTGCAGGTGAGAAATCCCAGAACATCATTTAATAGATAGTCCGCAGTACCTACGAGTCTGCATCCAGATGTCTTTGTCGCTTGCATGTGGTTGTCGCTGGCGTAAACGCTGAATTGTTTTGTGGCATTGAGCCAGGCGTCTTGCAAGCGTCCTGCGTGCGCTGTCTTCGACCTGTTCACGAATAAAGCTTGGAGGCATGCAAGGATCGCCGTACTTTTCTTGCATTCTTGTTAATATTTTGTGTGCATCTTTAAGGGTATCGAGGCATTTTATGGGTGTTTCGATGCATGTTTCAACGATAAATCTTGGGGTAAAGCTCGTACCAAATAACAGATCGGCTGTTTCTAGATTTTCACGAAGTTCTTTAATGATTTTTGCTGCAGATTTGCCACTACCTAAAGTATTAAATGCTAGCTGCAGGCTTTGAGCATGGGTGAGCTCTTGCGCTTGTTCTGCAATGTCGTCGCGCCGTCTGCATACTGCCTGCAATTGCTCCAATGAGTTAGTGCCGTATCGATTCAGGATTCCAGTGGCCCGACCAACAGTAACGGCTTCTTGCTGAGCTGTAGAGAAGAACTCCTCAAGATATTCCACAGGATGTGCCAATACGGCCTTAAGGGCTGCTTTATGAGTGACGCCAAGGGCAATAATGGCTTGGACTTCACGGATATACTGCTGAGCCACAGCGCTAACTTGTTCGGCACTAAGGCTTTCGTAATCATGGGCGTCGGCATTGAGCGCATATTTTTCGGCAAATAGAGTCATATCTAGGTCGACAACATTACTATCTTGTCTTTGGGCGGCATGGCGTATACTCCCCAGCACAGTCAAAATGTAGCGCTGTACGGGTTGAGTAGCTTGTGCTGTCTGCTTGTTTTTGCCAATCCTACCTCCTGGTACCCTGAGCTGCTGGAGCGCGAGTTCAGGTTTTGAGGAGAGTGGTTGGTAGGCATCAAATTCATGGCCGAGCAATGTATCAAAGTTTTTTTGGCGAAGGTCATCGGTAGTTGCATGTGCCAGTATAGCGTGATTAGAAAGCTGTAAAATCCTATGATCTGTGCGTGCTATCCGGCAGTAGTCAACAATATCCTGTAGTAATTGACGTGGATTAGTAGTTTGCCGATCGATAAGATCTTTGCATCTTTTTGGAGTGAGCATCGGGTGGACGCTGAACTCCTCAATGAGCTCAGAGATTTCTTCGGGGCTATGGCGTAGTGCGAGCTTCACGGCGGTGCTCCCGCTCCAGCCAGCTGCTATAAAACACAAACTGCTTCGCGCCGCATCTTTAATAAGCTCCCCGGTTTCTATGGGGTCACTAGCTGTTTGTGACAAAGTATCTCGATCATAGTGGCGTGCCATGAGTATCGCGCTACGTACGAGTTTTTGCTGGTCGACAACGGGTAGGGTTTGAAATTCCTGCGACTCTGCTAATATCTCCTGGAGGCGTGGATCATCTGGACGAATAGGCGGAGCATATTTTTGTTGCTCGTGAGCTCGTAATCTGGCAAGCGGACTGACGGAGCTATTAGTTTGAGGTATTTCCAAGGTTGAATATTCCTGACTAAGCTTTTAATCGCTGCTGCACAAGGTTCCATACATCGCCATCTCCGTAGTCGGCGTATTGGTTGCGTATGGAGGCAATTTCTTTCTTGTATGCTTCAAGTCGGTCTCTAATTGTTTTATGAGAAGTTTTTTCTACCAATGCCTGAATAAAGCCCTCAGGCATGCATGGCTCATAGAACGCTTCGTATAGCTCTTCGGCAAGTTTGTGAGCGTTTCCAATAGCTGCCAAGGCACTGAGGGGCTGGGTAATACAGACTCTTCTGATATAGCCTTCGCTGAGCCTTTTGCCGAATAATAGATGAGCAGTTTGAATATTGCTGTAATGGTCGTCAATTATCTCTTGGGCTGGCTTGCCGCTACCCATGAGTTTTTGAGCAATAATAAGCCGAGCCTTTTTGCTCATTTCTGGGTCAATCTGCTCCATTTCGTCACTGAGCTTTACGAGCTTATTGAGGTAGAAGGTGGGGTCACTCGTAAAATTCTTAAGCAATGCTCGTACAGCACCAGGAGCAATGTCTGCCGAGCGGGATTTGTTCATAAAATCGACATAGTAATCTGGGCCATGGGAGAGAGCAGCCTTTAAGGCAAGTGGTAGTGGTATGTCTAATTTTTGAATTGCTTCGGCTTGCTGTATATACTGCTTTGCTATTTCTTGTAACTGCTCAGTATTGAGCGCCGCATAATCAAACACTTCAGCGTAGCCTGCTACTGTCTTGCTAAAACCCTGTAGATCATCGCTGGCTATCCCCAGCCGAGTACATTGAGCAACGAGGCTTGGATCACTATTGAGCGATCTATCGATGGATTGGGTAATGGTTGCAACGGTATCTTTATGTATGCGACCTGCGGCCATGGCAGCGGAACGGTTATCTCGCAATTGGTCGAGGGCTTCGGCTGCATCTAAACTCAAGGGTTGATACGCGGCTTCCTCCGCCTCAATTAGCGGGGCAAAGTTACCGGCAAGCATATCTTGAAAACCGACGGTCTTAAATATGATGTCGTTACTGAGCTGCCAAATACCATGCTCGGTGCGGGCAGACTGAAAGTAGGCGACTACAGCGGCTAAACGACGCCTTGGATTATTTGAGCTGTGTATGATGAACTCGCGGCACCGCTCAGTTGATAGCATAGGATGCACCGAGAACTCATCAATAAGGTCTTGTAGGCTTGAGGACTCATGACGAACACTAAGATATACAGCCGTTTTGCCGGTCCACCCGCTGGCTATGAGACGTAAGACATCCTGCGAAGCTTCATCAAGAGCTTCAGCGGTGGTTTGAGGATCGTTAAAAATCTTTTCTTCACGATCTCGATCGATACGCTGCGTTAGGCTTGTGACAAACTTAGTGAGCTGCTGTTGTTGAGCTGGCGCGAGTTGGTAAAAAGAGGAGCCAGGATGAAGATGATCGGAGGGATCAACAGTGTCTAGTCGAGTTACGCCTATCTTGGCGCCGTCATGATCACTAAGATAGCCACGAATATGCTGCAGTGGCGAAATTTGTAAGCCCTTTTCCATGCATGGTAGTGTACTGGATTACTAGGCACAGAGGTATATGTTTTGTTTACAATGCCCATAATTTGCCAAAGTACTTTCTACATTGTTTTATATTTGCAGTCACGAATGCTACATGGTAAAACATAGCAATGTTGTACCGGCCAGAGACCACTCAAGAGGTGGTCGTTTTTACTCGTCCTGATGTAATAAGAGGATTATCTTCCTATGGTCCTGCTTGCCCTTATGATCGCATAGTTGGAATGTGGCAGCAGATAGGGGAAGGCGTACGACATTTTATGTTGTACGATGAAGATCCAATTTCGGAACGCCGCATACAGCTAACAGCAACTATGAGCCGTCGACTGATGCGATCGATGCTTAGGCTATATCACGACGAAGTAGTTAATTGCCATAAATTTAGTCGCATTATGAGCGGTGTAGCCTTGGAAAATGGTGAACAAGATTTTGAGCCACTTACCAACGCTCCAATTGGACCGGGTGTTACGGGTATGAAATTGGGTGAAGTAGGCGTAATAAGCACTAACTCTGTGGGCGTTTTGCATAGCATGGTTGGTTTGGGCGCCGAAAACCCGGATAGCTTGCAGGTAATGTCGATTGAGGGCGAATTAGGACTTTGTAGTAATAAGGATATGCTCGATTTTTATGAGCAATTGTTTGCCGAAGAGTCGCAGCTTCACGCCGTGCCAACTTTGCGCTCAAGAGGACAAATAGCGACGTTTTTAGGCAGGTAATTTGGTATACTCGTACCTGTGTTAGAAGGCGAAAGACTCCTCAATTATGAAGTGTTACACCGGCTAGGCCATGGCGCCAAAGATAGCGGTGATCATTCAGAGGCGTTCAAATACTTCAATTTGGCTGATGAGATAGCCATAGCGGCAGATGACCCACTCAAGCAACTCCATGCCCGAACACCTGCCGCGCGTGCTTTATGGAGTATGGGACAATTTGATGCAGCTTCACAGAAAATGGACGAGGTAAAAGTAATCGCTGATGATCTGGAGTTAGTTGATGAACAGGCTATTGCGATATCTAACATCGGCCGAATTGCCGCTGTAAAGATTGCCAAGACAATGCCGCTCGAAGAGCATCGTGAAGCACTTCGAGAGCGGGCGCTGCCCCATTTTGAAGAAGCACGCAAATTGCTCAAGGGCCATTCGCATCATTACTATGCGTATGCTAATGGCCATCACGGATCAATGATAGCTGCCTTGGCTGGTAAACGCTGGCAGTCTGCCAAGCTATTAATGAGTGGGTTATTCGCGGCCTTTAGACGATCACCAGATTACGATGTCGAAAAGCGGACCTATGAAGTTAATAAAAAAGGTTTAGGGCAGATGGCAGTAGCAGCCGCACTTTTACCGCTCGGTGACCGAACGCCTATCTTGGCGCGTCGTGCGCGGGAGTTTATACGGTAGGCTCTGGGCTGTAGAGGGCCCGTAGTGACTGCAAGGGATCTGCTGACCAATTTCGCATCAAAGCACGCATATTACCCTTACTAACGCCCTGTGTTTTGCAGGCTGTATCGAGCTCCTGATAGTATGTGGCTGTTCGCAAAAGCGCACTTTTTAGTGCCAGGGGCTGTGGTATGTCGAGCTGCATAATTTGTACAACTTCCTGAAGGTAGTACTTTACTAATGCACTCACGCGGGCAGCATCAGATACGGCTTGATAATCGTGGGTATCTGCATGCAGCGCAAGAACATTACATACACGCTGGCAATCATCTGTCGTAAGGCGATTGCGACTCAGGGTGCGTTGCAGGCTTGAGTCGCTGTCAATAATTCGAGCTACATAGGCGGCAATTGGCTTGTAGGTAGCATGGGATGCCATTGGCCCCCGCTTTGTGCTGTAGGCGCGTAATTGCTCAAGAGCCACATGCGGTTCACTACTTAGCGGGTGGTATGCTTCTGTTTCTTTGGCTGTGACCGCATCGTAATTACCGCTTTCGATTTCTTGGATGGAGGCAGTTGAAATGATAACCCAGTTGGAGAGTTGTAAGATGCCTCGTTTTCGGGCACCGCCCAAAAAAGCGACAACAGATTCGAGAGTTTGTCTTGGATGTGTTGCATTGCTCGCGACGTAACTGGCATATTGCTTGCGGGTTAGGAGTGGGTGCTGTGAGGTGTATTCATCTACCAAGGAAATTATGGAATCTGGTTCGTGCCGTAGCGCTAATCGTATGGCGACATCCACACCCCAGCCGCAGCCACTCGTTGTATAAGGTTCGACATCACAAGCGGCATCGTGCATTAAGCTCGATGCCTGCTCGGGACCATTAGTATTGGTTTGCGTAATCTTGCCAAGGCGTTGTATAAGTCGAACTGACGTGCGCGCTAGCTGATCTTGATATTTTGGCGCTAAATCGTGATAGGGGGAGTTCTCGGGTATGCCTTGTACGGCAGTATCAATAAAGGCCGCGTCAAGCGGAATGTTCCCAGGTTTTAAAGATTTACCTTGGGCATTAAGTTGCCGAATCTGTTCAAGGGGGCTGCCAAGCGGGACTTTGCTGACAGACCCAACAGTAATTTCCATGATGGTAGTGTAGCGGAAGATGGGTATATTTTGGAGCTTATTGCTGTGCTTAGTGGCAATTATGTACATTGCCATAGTTACACCAAAACAGCGCGGGCAAGGCGCTGTTTTGGCTTTTGAGAGCTTATAAGGAGTTTTTAGCTAGACTAGTTTGTGGTTTGACCACTTGAGTCACTGCTTGGCTCGCCTGGCTTTCCAGGTCCACCATGCATGTGGCCACCGTGCATCATGACGTAACGCAGGTAGTCAGTAGGGATGTTATTTTGCTTAGCCCAAGTTTCGAGATTGGCGCGCTTCTGCTCCATTGCAGCCTTACGCTCACTGCCGCTCTTATTCTCCATAGAGTCTTTATCGGCTTCTATGGCGGACTTAACCTCCTTTTGTTTAGCCAAAATTAACTCTTTTTGCGCTTGGGTAATCTTGCCGTCTTTAACTGCTTGGGTTAGGTCTTCTTCGACTTTCTTTTGTTGTTCGGCTTCATGAGCGGTGCGATCGGCGTCAAATACTGCCTTAACCTCGTCTTTGTTTAAGTTAAACTTAGTGGCAATTTTGTTGATAAGAGCTGAATCGCCAGTATCAGTACTGGCGGCAGATGCTACGCCCACACCTGCAATGCTAGCAAGGCTAATTGACGTAACTGCCCCAACAGCGAGCAGTGATTTTTTAATTGGCATGTAATGCTCCTTACTGTTGCCTTAAGTGGCAACACGCTTAGAATAGTGGTAAAACTTGAAAGTTTACTGAGAATGTTTGGTAGCTATTGTATTTAAGGCAACTGCTGATACAATGCCGCCGTGTTCGCGATTTTTAGTATTCGACTACCCCGCGCGGCGCTTGTTATTGTCGCTACTTTAGCTTTTATCTTCGGAGTATTTACTGCGCAGATATGGCGTGTCTATGATGCTTGGTGGCTGGTGTGCGCTGTACCCTTGCTGCTTGTAGGGCGAAAAAAGCAGGGCATCATCTTTCTGCTGGGAGCAGCTGGGATATTTGCGACGCTAGGTTTGCTGCGTGGCACGCAGTATATGGATAAAAAACAGCTCTACACTCAGTTAGAGCGTCAAAAGGTTAGCCTTGTTGCCCGAGCAAACAGTGATGCGGTATATGGCACAAAGCATCAGCTGACTTTTGAGGTACGAGATGCGCAGCTGTCTGATGGACGCAGGCTAGTTGGAGTGCTGCAAATCAGTGGTTTTGGTGAGTCAATGGTGTATAAAGGCGACTGGCTACTGATTGAGGGCAAATTGTTCACAAGCCGCGGTAATGCGAGCGGACGGATAAGCTTTGCTTCGCTCAGAGTTATTGCTAGAGGCAATTCGCTGATCGACGATGTCCGCCGTGGCTTTGCTGCCGGTATCCAATCGACGCTACCCGAGCCTGTGGCGTCTTTTGGCATGGGGTTATTGGTAGGGCAGCGCAATACGTTGCCAAAAGAGACTTCTGAGCAGCTTCAAAAAGTGGGGTTGACGCATATTATTGCTGTGTCGGGGTACAATTTAACCATCATCATGCAGGCTATGGGGCGACTTATGAAAAAACGCTCCAAATTTCAGTACATGTTTTGTAGTGTTGCTTTAATGGTGACCTTTTTACTTCTTACAGGGCAAAGTCCATCAATTGTGCGCGCAAGTGTTGTCTGCGGCTTAGGCTTATGGGCATGGTGGTATGGTCGAACAATTAATCCTTTGGTTTTACTAATGACTGCAGCTGCTATAACGGTGGCTGGTAACCCTCTGTATATTTGGGGGAATGTGAGCTGGATGCTGTCATTTTTAGCCTTTTTTGGTGTGCTTGTGGTATCGCCAGCAGTAATGCGGCGCTGGTTTGGGCAACGCCAACCTGGTTTGGTTGGCGCAATGGTTATCGAAAGTCTGTGTGCCGAAATTATGACCCTGCCGTACGTGCTGTATATTTTTGGTACCCTGTCCACAATTTCGACGGCGGCTAATGTGCTGGTGGCGGCATTTGTGCCGCTGGCTATGCTTAGTAGTTTAATTGCTGGTTTGGCGGGTATGATGGTTCCTGAGCTAGCTGGTTGGCTAGCGTGGCCTGCTACGTGGGTTATGACCTATATGCTCGACGTGGTGTACTTGCTCAGTCAAGTTCCACATGCCTTTATTGAACATGTTGGCTTTCCGGCATGGATGTTAGCGTTTAGCTATATGTTCGTTGCTGTTTTGCTCCTTATTTCCTGGCATAAGGGGCGTCAAAATGGTATAATAACAGATAATACAGAACGCAACGTGAAGGAGTGATACACAATGTCAGGACATTCCAAATGGTCAACAATTAAGCGCGAAAAGGGTGCTAAAGACGCTGCCCGCGGCGCGTTATTTACAAAACTTGGTAATGCAATCGCGCTCGCTGCCCGCGGCGGATCTGATCCTGATATGAACTTTAGTTTGCGCTTGGCGATTGATAAAGCTAAGGCTGCCAACATGCCAACAGCCAATATCCAGCGATCAATTGACCGTGGCTCGGGTAAATTAGGTGGTGATCAGATCCAGGAAGTTATGTACGAAGGCTACGGTCCGGGTGGTGTGGCTATCCTAGTAGAGTGCGCTACGGATAACTTAAACCGCACATATCCAGAGGTAAAACTGGCCTTTTCGAAACACGGTGGTAATATCGCTGAAAAAGGTGCTGTGGCATTTCAGTTTGATCGTAAGGGCGTTATCCGCGTCAAGGGTACAGGCGATGAACTTATGATGCAGGCGCTTGAAGCTGGTGCCGAAGACATGCAAGATGAAGGGGAAGAGTCGGTAGTGTACACCGACGCCAAAGAGCTGGCTAAAGTACGTCAGGCGCTGCAGGCAGCAGGTATAGAGATTATCGAGGCAGAACTAGCTTTTATCCCTAATAATACGGTTGCGGTAACCGACGAGGCTACGGCCGGCAAGATCATGCGGCTTATGGATGCGCTCGAAGCTTCTGATGATGTTACAAATACCTACGTCAACTTTGATATTGACGATAGCTTACTCTAGCTAATCGACGAACAACCGCTTAACCCGGAAGGCTAATCTGGGTACCTAGACTGCATTGGGCTATGATTGCTTGGGCGACCCTCTTGGAAACAAGGGGGTCTTTTTGGTGCAACGAAAGCTCAGCGGTGCCAAAATTAACGCCAATTTGCAGGTAATTATGACTGCCAAGCATAAATTCCTTTTCAGTAGCTAATACTTTAGCGTGCAAAAAAGGCAGGTCGGCAGGCAATTCATAGGCAAATAAGCTGTGCGGACGATGCATTTTGGCAATCTGCTTTATTGATTGTTGCGCTACATAATTAACACCCTTAAATTGATGGTAGTTGTTAAAAATCGAGTAAACCTTTACTCCACGCTTAAGGGCGGCTGCTAAGTGCTTGGCACTACGGTCGGGCAAAAACTGCGTTGTAAGGACAACCCATTCTTGGGCGTTGTCGATAACTTGGAGGGCGGTGTCCATGATTCGTGATTGGCGCTTAGCGCCGCTGTCTAAAATAAGTGTACTGCTTGGCGAGATATTATATTGTTGATCTGCTTTTCCGAGGACTTTTTTGGTAAAAGGCTGCTGAACAATTTGCTGCATTTTATTATAAAGCCAGTCGGCGGCGTTGCGGTCGTGCCAGCCAATCATAAGATCGAGCTGGTTAACTTCGTGGAGATTGCAGCCACCAATATATAGATAGTCGTCAACAACAGTGGTTTTTATATGTGAGCGACCAGCAAAGGGATTGCTAAAAGCGTGACTCGGCATGTTGGTAACTACGCAGATCACACCAGCCTTGCGAAGATAAGCAAGCATATCTAAGTGAGCTTGCTCATTAGGGCGAGGTTTAGCAGGTAATGCTTTGCGTCGCCATAAAGAGCCAAGCTGACCTTTGCGGTCATCGATCAGATAGTCGTAAGCGTCTACCAGCAGCGAGACGATTGCCCCTCGCTGGGCTGCCTTGGCTAGGGCTTCAATAATGACCACAACCTCTGGCTCATCGGGTCTAATGCCCATGGAGGCAACAAGTACGCGACTGCCACGCTGTGTTTGATTAATGCGCTGGGTAATGTCGGTAAAATATTCACGGCGAGAGTATATCTGCTGGTCGGTGGTGGTGTTCGCCATATCCTTATTCTATACTACCAACATGAGAATCATTGGAATTGACCCTGGTACGGGAATTTTGGGTTTTGGGGTAATCGAACTTGTTAAGAACAAGCCAATGCTGGTGGACGCTGGTGTTATCCGTACGCCTGTTAAAGAAGACGATGCCGTGCGTCTCGAAACAATTTTCGATGAACTAACGGATATTATTGCAGCTACAAAACCGACAATGATGTCGGTAGAAAAGCTCTTTTTTGCCAAAAATGTTACCACTGCCATGACCGTAGCTCAGGCGCGTGGTGTGGTATTGCTTTGTGGCAAGCAAGCACGCTTAGAATTATTTGAATATACTCCAATGCAAATTAAGCAGGCAGTCACCGGATACGGCAAAGCTGACAAAAAACAAATGCAAGAGATGGTGCGTATTCACTTAGGATTAACCGAGGTGCCCAAGCCTGATGACTGCGCCGACGCCTTGGCAGCAGCCTTAACTCACGCCAGTGTAGCCCGACTTACTTAGGAATGATGTAAATTACTCCGGAGGCATACTCATGGCTTGAGTGTGTGTCATACTACAAACATGATTGCGACACTTACTGGCACGGTTGCCGAAAAAATTTCAGATGTAGTAGTACTTAACGTACAGGGTGTGGGCTACGGCTTACTCGTAACAAACGAGGACTTTAGCGGGTTACGTATTGGCGAGCAGGCCAAAGTATACATATATGAGCATGTTCGCGAACAGGCTTATGATTTATTCGGTTTTGTACGTCTAGAAACTAAGCAACTTTTTGAGCAGCTATTGGGTGTAAATGGTGTGGGCCCTAAAATGGCGCTCAGTGTTTTGAGCACAGGCAACGCAGCCGAAGTTCGCAGCGCTATTGCTGGTGGTGACCTTAAGTTTATCCAAGCAGCACAAGGTGTCGGCAAACGTGTGGCCGAACGAATTGTCGTTGACCTTAAAGATAAAGTGGGCCTGGCAAGTGTTGACCTTGCATCAAGCGGCATACTGCAGTCGGATACTTTCTTAAAACAAGACGAAGCGGTAGAGGCTTTAATGGCTTTGGGATATTCGGCGCAAGATGCTAATACAGCTTTACAACGCGTGGATACATCATTGCCATCCGAAGAGCGTATAAAATTGGCACTGAGTGGCAATTTTTAGTGTTATCTACTAGAATGGCATAATTAGCTACTATAGTACGGAGAGTGTATATGCCTGAGCAAGGCCCCAACGTAGACGATCAGCCAAAAAATCCTAGTTCGCAATTGTGGATACCTTTATTTGAAGATTATGTAGAGATGGCACCCACACTTGGCACGCCCCAAGAGTTTATGCGTGATGCTGGGTACAAGCTCTTTGAATATGTGCGCGACGGATTGGCCCCAGACCTCGGCGCTATTCAGGACCATTTTAATAGTACTCAGTATTATGTTCAGCTTACCTCACTCGGCCGCTTGGCAGCTGCCAAGTTTATGTTTGGCGTACATCCTGACAAAGTTACGTCACACCATCCTTTTACAGAGGAGTCTAAAAAGTTCGGTCTGGCGATAAGTATTGGCCACGATTCATCAAATCTGGGTGAATACTTAGCCATGCAGCGCAGCAATCATGCGCGTAATATACGCAATTTACGAGAAGATACGGGCCTGTTTAATGTAGATGACCCTGATAAGCTTGATCTCAATGTGAGTGCTAGCCGTAAGCTGTAAGTAGCGTATACTGTAAACAGATATGGCTATTGAACGAATTGTAAACACCGCTTTGCCGGATGACGACGACAAGCAGCAGCAAGAGGAGGAGTTTGAAAACTCGCTCCGTCCGAAAGATTTTGCTAATTATGTGGGTCAAAAGCGCCTAAAGCAAAACCTACAGCTTGCAATTACCGCAGCCAAAAAGCGTGGTGAGCCCCTGGACCATATTCTATTATATGGTCCACCTGGCCTGGGTAAGACTACCATGGCGAGTGTAATTGCGCACGAAATGGGTGCTCAAATTAAGATTACCAGTGGTCCGGCTATCGACCGTGCTGGTGACTTGGCCAGTTTGCTTACTAATCTCCAAGATGGTGATATGCTATTTATCGATGAAATCCATCGCTTAAATCGTAGTGTTGAGGAAGTGCTCTATTCGGCCATGGAAGACTACAAACTTGACATCATGATCGGTAAGGGGCCGAGTGCACGTAGTCTACGTTTGGATTTACCTAAATTTACGCTGGTTGGTGCGACGACACGCACTGGTGCTCTGGCTGCACCACTACGCGATCGTTTTGGCATGTTACATCGCTTAGAGTTTTACACGCCTGATGAAATTCAGCAGGTTATTGAGCGTGCTGCCGATATCCTGCATATTAAAATTCAGCCTAGGGCTGCGGCCGACCTTGCGACGCGCGCTCGCTTAACACCTCGCATTGCTAACCGTCTTCTAAAACGCGTGCGAGATTACGCCGATGTAAATGGCGATGGCATTATTGATTCAGTTATTAGCCGACAGGCGCTTGAGCTGCTAGAGGTAGACGAACTAGGACTTGATCCGGCCGACCGTATGCTTTTAATTGCAATTATCGATAATTATAAGGGCGGCCCGGTAGGCGTTGAAACTCTGGCCGCTCTAACTGCCGAAGAGCGGAGTACTATCGAAGATTTTTACGAGCCATATCTGATGCAAATTGGCCTATTGGAGCGTACGCCCCGTGGCCGAAAAGTAACACACAAGACCTACCAACACCTTGGGCGCCAGCCTTTGGCTGACGATTAGCTTCAGGGTTTGGTATAATGACCTCATATGACTTCAGATCCTCGTAACCATAAAAAGAAAAGTGCCATCAACCACCCGATGGTAGTTCTTCAGCCTGGCGAGCGCATTATTGCTGAAATAAAGCGTCACCCATTCGGTATTTTAAGTGTATATGGTGCTGCACTTGTAGCCTTAGTTATTGCCGGCTCTTTGGCTGTAGCGGCGCCATCTTACTTTGACTCATATGCCTTTGACGGTAATGCTGCCACATATGTAGCTGCCGCGGTTATTTTATTTATGGTTTTGATGGGCCTCATCTTAGTGGTTGCAACTATTGTGTACTGGCAGAATCGCTGGGTAGTAACCGATGACAGTATTACGCAGATTAGCCAAGATAGTCTTTTTGGTCGTCGAGTTAGCCAGTTATCCATGGAGAACCTTGAAGATGTTACTGTCGATCAGCACGGTATTTTTCCAACGTTGTTTAACTACGGCACGCTTAAGGCCGAAACTGCCGGCGAACATTCTAAGTTTACCTTTCCATATTGCCCTCAGCCTAATAAATATGCCCGCTTAATTTTGGAGGTACACGAGACTTTCTTGCATCAACGTCGTCATCAGCCGCAGGCAGTGCACCCCGTAACGCCGCTTAACGGCCCTCACACTAACCAGCCCTATGCCCAGCAGTACACTGCACAGCAGAACCCACAGCAGGGTGCGCAAAACCAGACACAGCAGCAATGGTCACCACAACCTCAGCAACAAATCTACCAAGATTCTCGGCAGGTTGCGCAGCCCCAGCAGCCAATGCAGCAGTACGCGCAGCCGCAGTATGAATCTCAGGGTCTACAAGACCAAGCCCAACAACCTCAGAATAGAAATACAACACTACCTCCACCGCTTCAATAGGAAGTGATGCTCATATAAAAAATACTCCTGCGTTAGGAGTATTTTTTATATGAGCGAGGGCTGTTTAGTTAAGGCTTCCCTTAACGTATTTGCCGCCACCTTCAAGTATTGCCGTAAGTGTATATTGGGCGCACATCACTTTATCGTTGTCACACACGGTGCCATCTGGTCCGATCGGCTGGTATGAATAACAATCAGTGGAGGGCTCGTCGGCAATAACCGCTTTACCGCTTGTTGTACAGGCGGTGTTTTTACTGTCCCATCGTGGGTCTTCAAGTGACTTAGACTGAAAATCTTTGAGGTTAGCTTGACGCCAGGCATCGTCGTTAAGGTTGTCATAGGTGGGGTAGCGGCTATATTGAGCATAGTAGGTCTCGAGCTGACTCTGGAGGTTGTCGATGGCTACTTGTCGATTGCCATTTCGGTTTTTAGCTTGGACGCCGCTGTAGGTGGTAATAACGAGAGTAGAGAGAATCCCAATAATAACAACGACTACCAAAAGTTCGATAATGGTGAAGCCTGAGGTGTGTTTGCGTATATTCATAATCTATATCCTGATTATAGCTGGTAGCAGCTACCGGTCAAGCTGCTGTTTGTGGCAGGGGCTACTTTAATGCACCAGTACTGGCTACGAGAAGTACATCTTGTATACTCACGCGGCCACGTAAACCCTTAATAATGCCATCGAGTGCTAAGGGTATGAAGCCATCTTCTTTAATGGCCCGTGACTGTAGTGCAGCGGCAGTTGTTTCGGGGTCGAGTAGCGATTTTTGCACACCCTCGCTTATAGGTAATGCCTCGGTAAGTGCTACACGGCCCTTGTATCCGGTATGATTGCAAACTTCACAGCCTTCACGATGTGGTACCCAAACATGTGTGATGGACTTAGTAGTAGTGCTTGGGCGATTATCGCTGCCAATATCTTGAGTGATGGCTTCAGTTTCAAGTTCATGAATACGCTTAAAAGCGGCAGGAGTCGTAATACCAAAAGCTTGTTGCATGCGCTCGAGTTGTTCGGGGGTTATTGCTCGCCGTTCACGACAGTGCTCACAGAGCTTGCGCACAAGACGCTGCGCCGTGACTATACGAGTACTCGTTGCTGTAAGATAAGTTGGAATTTGCAAGGCGCGTAAGTGCAAAAGAGCACTGGCGGCTGAATCGCTGTGCATGCCTGCTACGAGTAAATGGCCAGTCATTGCGCTCTCGATAGATAGTTCGGCAGTGGCTTTATCAACTAAGTTGCCAACGAGTAGGGCATTGGGGTCTTGATGAAGTGCAGCTTGAAGGCCTTTGTACATCGTGAGTCCATTACGCACACTAATAGCGGTTTGACTGGCATGCGGAATACGATATTCAATGCTCTCTTCGATTGTGGCAATGTTAAGACCAGGATTATTGAGGGCGGCCAGCATACTGGCCTGAGTTGTAGGCCGGCCATGGTGCTTAGGTGCACTTACGATAATCATGCCATGCCCCCGGGCTAAGGCATTTTGGATGGCTGTTAGGTTTTTGCCCCAGAAACCAATTTGCTTTAACACAATTGGTGCACGTGCTTCGGTAGTAAGATGCAAAACAACTTTCTCGCCACCATATACCGGCATGGTAGTTAAGCGAATATCAAAGGTTTGATCTTGAATGGTAATCTGAAAATTACCCTGCTGAGGGGTGTGAGTTTCGCCGGTATCAAGCGAGGCAAGGCTTTTAAACTGAGCAATAATTGCTTCGAGCGCCCTGCGAGGAATTTTGTGGGCACTGCGTAGATTGCCATCTATACGGTAACGAACGAGTACGTATTCGTCGTGCGGTTCTACGTGAATGTCGCTGGCTTGCCATTTGACGCCATGCTCTAATAGGAGCTGGACTGTTTGCGTAACCTGCTCGGGGGTGAATTTTTCGGCGCTCCCTAAAAGGCGGCCAATAAACGAATCTTTCCCATCCATTTCCATACATTATATATAAAACCATAACCAATGTAAGTGCTTTTTTAAGTCAGAATGCCATACAAAGATGTGGAAAATATTTCTTCTTGCAGATTTACTGAGCCTAGGCTACGATGTGCACCCGGTAAAAATAGGGATAAAAAGGATAATTTGACATCACATTGATATTGGTATTCTGATATACTGCGTAAGAGATAATTCTGTTTTTGCCGGTGGGGCGAAACTAAACTTGGAGGGTAACCATGGCAGATAACAAATCTGAAGATAAGAAAAAGACCGATACTAAAATAGCCGCTGAAAAAGAAGGCAAAAACAAGGCCCTTGGCCTTGCGATGGAATCAATCGAAAAGCAGTTTGGTAAGGGCGCAATTATGACCCTCGGTACTGCACAAGTACAAAAAGTTGAGACGTATCGCACCGGTAGTCTCTCGCTTGATATTGCTTTGGGTGGTGGTATCCCACGCGGCCGTATTATTGAGATTTATGGCCCAGAAAGCTCTGGTAAAACTACCCTTACGTTGCACGCTATTGCTGAAGTGCAGAAGACAGGTGGTACGGCAGCATTCATTGACGCCGAGCATGCTCTTGACCCAACTTATGCTAAGCGAATTGGTGTCGATGTCGAAAACCTACTCCTTAGCCAGCCAGACAACGGTGAGCAGGCACTTGAAATTGTTGAAACATTGGTGCGTTCTAACGCTGTTGATCTGATTGTTGTCGACTCTGTAGCCGCCTTAGTGCCACGAGCTGAAATTGAAGGCGATATGGGTGACTCATTGCCAGGTCTGCAGGCTCGTCTAATGAGCCAAGCGCTGCGCAAGCTAACTGGTGTTATTAATAAGTCTAAAGCAACAGTTATCTTTATTAACCAGATTCGTATGAAGATTGGTGTGATGTTCGGCAATCCCGAAACCACTACTGGTGGTAATGCCCTTAAGTTTTATGCTTCAGTGCGTATGGACATTCGCCGCTCGTCGCAGATTAAACAGGCTGACGCAGTTATTGGTAACCGTACTCGTGTGAAGGTGGTTAAAAATAAGATTGCGCCGCCATTCCGTGAAGCCGAATTTGACATTATGTATAACGAAGGTATTTCACGTGCTGGCGATATTCTCGACTTAGCAGTTGTACACAATATTGTGGAGAAGTCTGGTGCATGGTTTGCATATGGTGGCCAAAAGATCGGTCAGGGCCGTGAAGCTGCTAAAACCCACCTTAAGGAACACCCTGAGGTAATGGAAGAGATCGGCGAAAAAGTTCGCGCTGCCGCGAATCAAGAATAGCCGCTGCACTTAGGGTAAGCTGTGAAAATTACGAGCATAAAGCAGCAAGTTAAGAGACCGGATAGATATTCTATCTATGTGGATGGAAGCTTTTCGTTTGGATTGAGCGAGGCTGCTTTATTGTCGAGTGGATTAGCGTCGGGCCAAGAGCTCGATGCTGCGCAGTTAGCTGCCCTTAAGGACACCGCTGCTCAAGATAAAGTATATGGCAATGCTTTGCGCTATGCGGCAATGCGCCCACGTAGCGAGTGGGAGCTTGTAACATATATGCAGCGCAAAAAAGTTGATGAACCGCAGGCTGAACAGGTTATGCAGAAGCTACGTGACCTGCATCTATTAGACGACAGAGCATTTGCCGAAAGTTGGGTTAATAGCCGTCGCTTACTTAAGGCAACCAGCAAACGCAAGTTACAGCAAGAGTTGCAGCAAAAGCGCGTTGCTTTGCGGATAATAGATGAAGTTTTGCAGGCAGATCAAGCTGATGAGCGTGATGTTCTACTAGAATTAATTACTAAAAAGCATGCTCGCTATCCAGATCGAGCAAAATTTATGCAATATTTAGCCCGCCAAGGGTTTGGTTACGAAGATATAAAGTCTGCCTTAGATAGATTCGAAACAGACTCTAGTAGGGCTTAGGCCATTGCCCGAGCATTTGCCGGAACTTTGGCTTCAAGGTCATTAATAACAATCTCTTTGTCGTTAATCTCAACAATTTGCGTGCGATCAACGCCTAAATTGCCACCAGAAAAACTCTTTAGGATTGACTGAGAGACATAAATTTTTTGAATAAACATGCTCGGTATATCGGTAGCATAGTCTTCGACTTTGCCGAGCTTTGTTTTTGAGGTTGTACGCACATTTTTACCAACAAGCTCAAAATTGAGCGCTAAAACACTCTGTAGGCGTACGAGATCTTTGGCTTCAGTAAGTGCATCGTGATCGTTAATAACAAGACCTTGGGGGAGGGCATCACGGATGTCTTGGGGAAGCAAGATAAGTTCTCGTCGATCAACATTATCTTGGCAATAGAAGCCCTCAATCTTAAGATTGTGAGGGTTAATAATTGGTTTTATGAGGGTAGCCACTTCGGTACCGGTTCTCAGGCTCAGAATCGGTTGATTCATGAGCATATTACTAAGCTGTAGCATAGTTTTAGTATACCCCTAACTTGTGCATGGTGCACAATTTAATGGTAGAGCATCTTTAAAATACATAAAACAAAAAAAGTCTTGTAAAACGAGGTAACTGTTCATACAATCCGCGCCGTGAAGATATTACATTACAGCCACAGGATGCTCCTTATTACTACCATAATGCTCTGCAGTCTTTCGCCAAGTGTGTATGCGCAGTCCGCTGACGTAGGTGATGAACGATCGCCGGCGCCAGGCCAAGCTGAGTATGCACCGATAGTCATTTCTGAAATATCGCCCGGAACAGATCAGAGTGCCTCACAGGAATTTATTGAACTTTATAATCAGTCAACAACATCGATTGACCTCTCTAAAGATGAATGGCAAGTACAAATCGCTAGCTCCACAGCTACTGATTGGTCACGTTCAAAAAGCACTAAGCTAGCGGGTACCTTTTATCCTGGCACGTACATGCTCCTTTCTGGTGGTTATGTCGCAAGTGGCCAAGCAACACCCTATCTTGATACATACGCTTCTGGCCATTTTCCGAGTGGTATGACAGGGGCATCGGGACATGTGCGACTTATTAATAAAGCATCCTTAGCGACGGATCAGCCAGCCATAAGTGCTGTAGAATGGTCGGTGCAAAATGATGATCATACTGCGGTGTCACCGGCAATTTCTCAGTTTTCTTCACTGAATCTTGACGCCTCTATTATTGCTGGTTCGAGCATAAAACGAAAACTTGACGCGACGCATCATTTTGTACAAACGTTAAGTCAGACTAATCAAAGTGATCAAGGTGATAGAGAGAGTCAGGGTGCTCTGCTTGTTTCTACATGCCCTAGCCCAACAGCGAATAACTTACAAGAACATCAGATAGCTGCAACCACGGGGCCAATTGCAACAAGTATGGACATCGATAATCAAGCGTGCAGCGAACAAGATGAAGACAAGGCGTCTGAGGTTTTGTTGCCCGACGGATCTGCGGGGGCTGACGTCCAGAATGAGGGATTACTTGCGCCGTTTATTACCGAATTGCTGCCTAACCCTGTAAGCCCAGATACAGATAGTGAAGATGAGTATATTGAGCTCTATAATCCCAATCATGGTGCGTACGATCTCTCTAGTTATGTTGTGGAGGTTATTGGCACCACGACAAAGAGATACACTATTCCAGAGGGAACAAGTATGCCTGGCCAGACCTATATTGCCTTTCGGTCTTTAGACACGCATATCAGCTTGCCGAATACGACTGCCACCGTACGATTGTGTAGTCCCGACGGACGCATTCTAGCCCAGGCTGATGTATATGCGGATGCAAAAGAGGGCCATGCATGGGCATTGATTGATGGTGTATGGCAGTGGACCCTCGAACCCACGCTAGCAGCCGCGAATATAAGCCGTGCGCTTGTAGCGACGACGGCCGTCAAGACTAGCACAACGGGCGTTAAGGCCAAGACGACCGTCACTAAAACTACGACTTCCAAGACTAAGAAAGCTACCGCTTCATCTACTAAGGCCAAAGCGGTCAAGGCGCCCAAGGCCGACGTTGCCAAGGCGCAGCCGATTGCTGCAACAACAACCATGTCGCCTGTTCATCCGGTGGTGCTTGCAGTGGTCGGTGCTTTCGCGCTACTATACGGGGCATATGAGTACCGTGGTGACGTGGCAAATAAAATCCACAAGTTCCGAGCAAACCGAGCAAATCGCCGAGCAAATCGGTAGTGCGTTGCGTGGAGGTGAGGTTATTGAGCTTATGAGTGACCTTGGCGGCGGTAAGACCACATTTACCCGTGGCTTGGCGCGTGGCTTTGGAAGCACTGATAGAGTAGCGAGCCCAACCTTTACCATCAGCAAGGTTTACCAAGATGCTAAAGGCCGTGAAATACATCATTTTGACTTTTATCGTTTACCTGAGGCTGGTCTTATCTCAGCTGAACTTGCTGACGTGTTGGGTGACCCTTCGGTGGTGATTGTAGTAGAGTGGGCGGGTATTGTGCAGGATGTACTGCCGCAAGAGAGGCTGTCAATTACTATTGAGAAAACCCCAGATGATCAGCGTGTTATTATTCTGCGTGCACCGCAATCTTTAGCATACTTAGTAGAGGAGGCTCAAAAGTAATGCTCATTCTAACAATTCGTACTGATAACCCTGAGGCCGAAATTGGTTTATACAATGGTGAACAACAGCTGGCTTACGAAAAATGGATGGCGCATCGACAACTTTCTGATACTTTACACCACAAAATTGAAGATGCGTTAAAGACTCAAGGTAAAACCTGGCAAGATGTCGCGGGTATCGTTGCTTTTGAGGGGCCTGGTAGCTTTACGGGGTTACGCATAGGATTAACCGTGGCAAACGCACTGAGCTATAGTATTGAAATACCAGTGGTAGCAGCCAAGGGCGATGATTGGATTACGCATGGTATTCACCGCCTACAGGCTGGTGAACAAGATGAAGTCGCACTGCCTTTTTATGGTAAAGATGCAAATATTACTACGCCTCGTAAGTAGCTAATTATTGGCACCCACTTTTTTAATTGACCGCAGTTAATCTGCCGGCGTATAGTTAAGATGGATTAGTCTTATTTTCGACAACAAATCCAAAAACCATTGATATAAATTACTAATACGTCAGATTGACTCTTGAGCTCCGTAATATAAATGTTGCAGATTAGGCTAGTGAAGTGATAGCGATTGTCACTGCAGACATTCGGGGGATACCGGTGCTCAAGTTACGAAAGGAAGGGCTGAATACATGGACCCAATTTCCATAGTACTTGCTGTGGCTGGGCTTGCTATTGGCTTTGGCGCGAATACTGCCATAACAAAGCAGAAGCTTGGCTCCGCGCAGCAAAGGGCCGATAAAGAACTCGCTAAGTCAAAGCAAGAAGCACATAAATTGCTTGATGAAGCGCGCCAAGAAGCAGCAAAGATTGCCGAGCAGACGCGCAAAGAAGAAAAAACAAGGCGCAATGAGCTCAAGGATCTCGAGCAGCGCTTGGTAACGCGCGAAGAAGCACTTGACCGCAAGTTAGACGAGCTTGACAAGCGCGGTGAAAAGCTACGGAAAGGCGAGAGTGACGTTGAGCAGCTCAAGGATGAAATTCGTGATATTCGCAAGCGTCAACAGGATAAGTTAGAGAAAATTGCTAAATTGTCTCGTGATGAAGCAGCTGCCAAGCTGATGAAAATGACAGAGCGAGATATCCGCAATGATCTAACCGGCTTAATTTCGAAACTCCAGAACGAAGCACAAGATGAAGCTGAAGAAAAAGCAGCCACCATTATAGTGACAGCCATGGAGCGCATGGCTTCTGAGGTAACCGCAGAACGGACTGTAACTTCAGTTAAGCTTGAAGACGAAGAAATGAAGGGCCGTATTATCGGTAAAGAAGGCCGAAATATCCAGGCCCTGCAGCGCGCTACTGGTGTAGATATCATGGTTGATGATACTCCAGGCTATGTTGTGTTGAGCTCATTTGACCCTGTACGCCGTGAAGTCGCTCGTCAGACACTTGAAATGTTGATGAAGGATGGCCGAATCCATCCTGGTCGAATTGAAGAAGTAGTAGAAAAAGCTCAGCGTAATGTTGAGAAAGAAGTAGTACGAGCTGGTGAAGATGCTGCCCGCGAAGTAGGAGTGATTGGTATTCCAAAAGAGATACTTCACTTACTGGGCGAGCTTAAATTCCGCACGTCTTACGGGCAAAATGTTCTTAAGCATAGTACCGAAATGGCCCACATTGCCGGTATTATTGCCGAAGAACTCGGTGCTAATATTAAGACAACTAAGTATGCGGCTTTGGTACACGATCTTGGCAAAGCACTTACCCACAAAATGGAAGGCAAGCATCACCATATTTCTGGTGAGATGCTGCGCAAATATGGTGCACCCGAAGGTGTGGCATTGGCAGCTGAGCAACACCATGATGACGTTGAGGCTACTTCTGTTGAGGCGGTTATTGTACGGGTTGTTGATGCTATTTCGGCTGCCCGCCCAGGTGCACGCAATGTGTCGGCTGAAAACTTCGTGGAGCGTATGCGTGAACTCGAAAACGTTGCAACCAGCTTTGAGGGTATCGACAAGGCTTACGCCATTTCGGCCGGCCGTGAAGTACGCGTATTTGTAAAACCACAGAATGTGGATGATTTAGGTGCTATTCGTTTGGCCCGCGACATCTCTACAAAAATTGAATCGACTATGCAGTATCCAGGTACGATCAAGGTGAACGTTATTCGTGAAACACGCGCTGTTGAATTTGCTAAATAGGCATTAAAAGAGGATTGCACATGACAAAGCACGCACTGAGTAATTATGACGCCTATCTGTTTGATTGGGACGGCACCTTATCGCACACTCTAGATATTTGGCTTGATGCGTGCCACGTTGTGCTTACCGAATACGGTGTACACATTAGTCGTCAAGAAATTGGTCCGAGGCTTGGAATGTGGGGTACTATGCTCGATGGCGTGCCTATTGACCTAAAGCCCGAAGCGCAAGATAAGATTGTGGCTATCGCTCACCCTCAGATGGTACATGCACCTCTGTATCCAGGTGTAGAAGACATGCTCGCTAGTCTGAAGGCGCAAAACAAAAAACTAGCGCTCATCACGGCTTCTGCCCGCGAAGTAATTGACTTGGTCTTAACGCATAACAACTTATTAGATATGTTCGACCTGGTTATTACTTCGAACGATGTCAAAGTAAACAAGCCCGACCCAGAGGGCGTTACGTTTGTGCTAGACAAATTTGGCGTTGATCCTAAGCGTGCAGTAATGCTTGGTGATTCCGACAAAGACCTTGGCGCGGCTCAGAATGCTGGAATTGATAGTATCCTTTTTTATCCCGAGAGTCATAAGATTATCCACGAAAAGACCTTTCTGGAATCGTTTAAGCCAGTACGCACCATAACCGACTGGAGCGAACTGTAGTGCGTATTCTGTATCTTGGGGATATTATGGCTGAGCCTGGTATAGAGCTTATTGAGCATCGCTTGCCAATGCTGCGCAAAGAATTGCGCGTGGATATGGTTATTGCCCAGGCCGAAAATGTGAGCGACGGCAAGGGTATTAGGCCCAAAGACCTGGCTCGCTTGCGAAGTGCCGGTGTGGATTTTTGTACCGGCGGTAACCATAGCTTAAATAGACCCGAGATAATTGGGCAAATGTCAGACCCACAAGTACCTATTGTTAGGCCGGCAAATTATCCGCCGGATACACCAGGCTTAGGCTACAAGTACTTTACAACCCCGCAGGGGAAGGTATTGGTAGTGAGTCTATTGGGCCAAATTGTCGGTAAAGATGCAGATAAGCCTATGGATAATCCGCTTTTGACTATTGATGCTATTTTGGACGCCCAAAAAGATGTAAAACGAGTAGCCACTGTCGTTAATCTACATGGCGACTTTAGTAGTGAAAAGATCGTGTTGGGCCACTACCTTGACGGCAGGGTGACTGCTGTCGTGGGTGACCACTGGCATGTAGCTACAGCTGACGCTCGAATTTTGCCTGGCGGCACCGCTCACATGACTGATGTGGGAATGTGTGGCGTGCTGGACTCTAGCTTGGGCGTTAAGTATTCTAGCATTATTCCACGCTGGCGTGAGGGCCATAGTACCCGCAACGAACTTGAGACGGCGGGACCATTTCAGCTGAACGGATTATTAGTGACGGTTGGTGATGATGGGCTGGCAACAGCGGTTGAGCCTATTCGCCGCATTTACGATCAATCTGCAGTTTAAATTACCAACTACCTCTGGTATTTATTGGAGTTTCTGTTATAATCTTTGTTATCGTTGTTGCATACGTGCAACATACGATGCCGGGGATTGGCGCAGTTGGCTAGCGCGCGCGGTTTGGGACCGCGAGGTCGAAGGTTCGAGTCCTTTATCCCCGACCAAATAGATATTTTTGTATAAATCCACTATCAAATTGATGGTGGATTTACTTTTATGCGTCAGTTTCTGAAGTATAGCCTTATGTTGGGCACTTGCGTTTGCTATACTAATCTACTTATGGCGTATTTATACTCTCCCGAAGATATTGCGGGCTTTTTGTTAGAGGAGAAAGTAGCAATCCACGGCGTTTCTCCTGAAGTTTACGAACAGAACCAGAATTTAATTCAGGAACTTGGTCGGGCAGCTCGTGCATCTTCTGAGGCTCTGATTAGCGTACAGATTATTGGCAGCCGGAGTAACGGTTCCAGTGGGCTAAATTCGGATCTAGACCTGGTTGCAGTAACGTTTGAAGCTGATAATGCACACACGGATAGAGAGAGGCTTTTTAATGCTGCCCACGGCTTAAAAGTCTCAACTGACATTGGCTTGGCCGCATCGGCAACCGGTGCTCATTCTGAAGTGCCTGCTGACGCAGCAGATTTTGTAAGTTGGGTAGATAACACTACTCACTTCGCAAGCAGCTTATTTGAAGAAGGTCTATTTGCAAGTCCCGACCAACGTTTGGGCCAATTGGCTGTAACCAGTATTCTGCGTGCTAATAGTATTGAAAGCGAGATTGCCGAACAGTGGCAGAGCATACGGCTATGGCACGCCGACACATACTTAGGCGATATAGACCAAATGCGTGAAAAGCTTACAGAGCGGCTAGGTGTAGATCAGTCGGTAATACGGACATCCATATCAAACGATTTAATGCGTCAACGGCGCTCTAAATTTGCTTTGCCCACAGATATGAAAGCCTATCACACCAGACTGCAACGCTGGGCTAATAGAAATAAATCTAAGCTTCAAAAACGTCAAGCTTGGCAGCTATATCAAGATGTTCTAGGCGAACTTTAATCCGCAAGTCACTTAATTTAAAAAATAAGCCTGTACTCTTTGGGACTCTTTTGCTTGCTATATGATCTGACGCTGATATCATAAACGCTATGACTTCAGAAATTCCAAATGGCTTACAGTATTCCACGGCAGTATTCCAGCACATGCTCCATGGCCGTCCTTTGGGCAGTATTGCTTACAATAATATTTTGCTCGGTACAACAGAACCTGGATTTATTAACGAATATGACGGCGGTATCGAGTCTAGAATTAGTGCGGGGCTATTCTATTGGCCAGGTGAAAATCCATACAATCAAGCATCTTTTGAAACAATTGAATTTAGGGCAAGTCCACCAAGTGCAGCAGAGGCAGCAGCTAGCGCGCAGCGTACGCGTAGGGCTGTTGCAGGAGCGTATATTGCCGAGGCTGCGCTCCAGCGTGTCCCGCCCGAAATGCAAGCGGAATGGACCAGGCGAGAAGCAGAATCTAGTATTTCTCCACTTTTAATTACGAGTGAAATTTGCCGCGAACTGGCGTTGCCATTGGGTGTCTGCGCGGTCAGTAAGGTGGATAATAGAGGCCTTGATAAGCGCACGCTACACATGTGGTATCCTGCGAGTGTTCACCCTAAGCCTGCATTGGCTAAATTGCAGCAGGCAGTGCTTGACGCCAATGCTCAAGAAACGTTGTAGGAAGCTGTTGCTCCGAAGTAGATAACAAAAATGCCCTTGGTACCAAGGGCATTTTTTAGTGGCAAAGAAGTGTTCTAGCTGGTGTTATTTCTTCTTGTTCTTGCCTTTAGTGGCAGTGGCAGCTTGAGGTTGAATAAACTTAATGTAACCGAGTACCATGGTTAAGATAAGGCCTACCGAAACCACTGCAAAACTGTAGCGGCTGTCGTTGCCTCCAAAGCTGCGAAAGATGCTGTAGATTAAGGTAAAGACGCCGCCCAACAGGAGACCATCGGATAACATATCAATTTTCTTTTGCAGTACCAGGCTCAAAATGAGCATGATAATAGCAGCAGACAGGACAATTATTGATACGTTACGGTCATAGCGATTGAGGGCCTTGTTATATTCTTCGTTGGCATGTTCCCAATCGTGCTGCGTCTGTTTATTTACTTCGGAGTATTTTTGCTCGTCATCGTAATTGGTCGCTTGAATTGTATCGGGGTAGGTGGGTGCCTTAGGCTCATGATAAAAGCTTGAAACCCCAAGGCCTACAAATAACGCCAAAAGAAGGCCCAAAAAGAACGTGTAAATTGCTTTAAGCATAGATACCCTTTTATTTACGTGTATTTGTATAATACACCACAGCTTAAGCTTAAATGCAGACTTGCTATGTTGTGGTTGTCATAAGTCCGTCAACGATTAGGATGTTCGTTGTGAAAATTATGAACGGCTCCATTTTGCGCCAGGAGGGGGTACAATGAACACATGGCATTACTGGCATTCGTGTTCACTCTTGTTTGTGTCTTCGCTATCTTGCTTGTTGCTGAACATTTTGCACGAAGAACCTCTATGCACTCCGAGCTTACACGCAAGTTTGTGCATATGGCCGTAGGTACTTTTGTGGCCTTTTGGCCTTTCTTTTTATCGTGGCGCCAGATTGAGCTTTTGTCGGCCGGGTTCTTGATAGTTATTTTATTATCAATTAAGTTTACTATTTTCCGCTCGATCCATACGGTACCGCGCAAAGCGATTGGCGAAATACTATTTGCAACGGTTATTGGTTTTTTGGCCTTGATTAGTAGTAGTGAATGGATCTTTATGGCGGCTATGCTGCATTTGAGTCTGGGTGATGGTATAGCGGCTGTTGTGGGTTTGTTGTGGGGGGACGGTAATCAGTACAAGGTATTTGGTAAGATTAAGAGTATGGCTGGAACGAGTGCTTTTTTTGTTACTTCACTCTTGATCATGATCTGTTACGTCGTGTTTACAGACGCCAGTGCCAGTATTATTAGCTTGGCCTTTATCCCTGTAATAGCCACTGCTACCGAAAATTTGGCAGTAAATGGTACTGATAATTTAATTATGCCGGTATTAGTCGCCCTGATATTAGGCGGTGCTGCTTAAGCTTAGATGCTATAATAAAGCCATGCTTCCGATAGCTCTCTTTTCCTGGTGGTATACCACCGCTTGGAAAGATATTGCACACTCTATTGATACTCGTTTTCGTGGTGCACTCAACTTTTTCTCAGTTGGGTTGTTGGCACGTACGCTTTTTGATCCATATCGCCAAATTGCCGCAGTTAAGGGTAGGGGAATGAGCGTTGACGCGCTCTTTCACGCTTGGATTGATCGCAGCTTTTCGCGTATGGTAGGTGCGGTTCTGCGTAGTATATTTATTTTTACTGGCTTATTATCAGCATTTTTCATCGTAGTATTGGGTATTTTACAAATGATTATTTGGCCACTCATACCAGCGTTGCCGCTTGTTGCCTTGCTTGGGATAGGATTGGGATGGAGCCTGTAGGTTTGCGTTTTAATTATAATAGTCCACGTGCGCAAAAGGCGCGCTTCGCTGCACGACTTGACACGCCAATATTCCGCTTCTTGGTGCCTGCAATAGCAGTAACGCTATCACTTGTTGGTCTTTGCTTGTTGGGTGTAGGCATGATTTGGGGGTGGTTGTTAATCGCCTTGGCTACGCCAGCAATTATGCTTGGCGCATGGATGCAAGGCGAGCTGCATGATTTGCCCGCTATCAAGAACGGTACGACTATTGATGATCTCCTGGATGCGCGGTTGCTCGGAAGACTGCCTGAGAGCTTTACGCCATCAGAGCTGGCTCATATTGCGCTTCATTTGCCTGATGGACAGTTTTTGGTGTATCGTTTTGCATTAGGTTCGGAATTTTTTGACGCTATCGCCTCTAATGATGCCTCGCAGTTACCGTTAATTTGGCAAGAAGCCGAAAAAATGCGCCAATGGCTACAAGTAGATTACATAAGTCCAATGATGGTGATGGTGGCTGTAGCCCGCACAACACCGCAGGTTGATGCCTATCTGGCTCATGTACAAGTCGGTTCTGATGACTTAACAAAAGGAGTAGCTTGGTTTCACCATCTACGCGATGTTATTAAAGAACATAGCCGCAAACGGAATGATGGTGGTATTGGCCGCGACTGGTCGTTTGGCTATACGCCAACACTGAGTCAGTTTGGGCTTAATATTA
>Ga0075366_10000029_pt1 | contig 50234 bp, 32 predicted proteins | sample EndMethybrTD3031_FD_72351 | JGI IMG/M metagenome (GOLD analysis project Ga0075366, IMG submission 72351) | Populus endosphere microbial communities from Tennessee, USA - Endosphere MetaG P. TD hybrid TD303-1 | ecosystem: Host-associated > Plants > Roots > Endosphere | place: USA: Tennessee...
CTTGCCCTCGGCAATGGGATCGATGCGGAGGGGCGCGGCTCCGCGGTCGCCGATCTCGAGGGCGCTGAGAAACACGTCGTCACGCGCGGCCGCCCTGGGCATGACCTCGATGCGCCAGCTTCCCGGCACGACGGAACGGCGGTTGGAGGGCGAGAGCCGGCGGAGGTCGTCCCCCCAGAAGGTCAGCCACATCTTCTTTAAGTACGGGTCCTCGGGCAGGGGGCCCCCTTCGGGCGGGTCCAGGGGCCAGTTCTGGCCGGACCCCCAGGCCCCCCCCTGCTGGTCGCCCGGCGTCCAGAATTCCCATCCCGGGCCGCCGCGGGTGATGACGTCGCGACCGACGGGGAGCACGGAGTGGACGCGCAGCCGGCCCTGGCCGTCTTCGAAGGTCACGACCTGCGCTTCGCCGTACGATGTCCCACCCTGACCGATGGCGCGCGCCGCCGTCCCGCCCTCGACCTTCGGCTCGGCCACGCCGTGCAGCAGCCAGGCCTTCCGGAAGGACGGATCGGTGCTGCGCACGCGATCGAGCACGAAGAGAACGCGCGCCCGCGGCAGCCAGGCGAGGTCGCGGACGAAGCGCTCGACCTTGCTGGGATGGTAGGCGCCTGTCCCGTCGCCGCGCACGTACGTGTAGCGGCCAGGGACGGGATCGAAGGCGGCGATGTGCCCGCGATCCCAGAGGTCCCGCGTGCGGTTCCAGTCCTCCCGGCTGCGCACGGAGTTCCAGAAGCGCGACGAGTCCATGCGCTGCCCCCCGTCGTTCACGGCCGTCCACTTGTTCTCGCCCCAGAAGAACGTCTCGCCGGGCTGGTACACGAGCATCGTGTTGTGGGCGACCGTGCGCCGGTAGTAGCCGAGGTAGTGCGGGCTCTCCGTGTCCGTGTAGTCCGCGCCGGTGTCCAGGGCGAGGTTGCCCTTGTAGTAGATCTGGAACTGGTTCGTATCCAGGTGATCGTGCTTGGCGAAGTACGGGCCGCAGGAGAACTCGATCCAGGTGGCGTCCGGACCCCATCCGTCGCGCAGGATCACGTGGTCGATCCCGGTGAACCACTTCTCGCGCGGCAGCTCGGCGGCGGTCGCCGCGGCCGGATCGCGCGGGGCCACGGTGTCGTCGCGCCACAGGAACTCGAGCACCGTGATACGCCAGGGCGACGGCAGCCAGCCGCTCTTCTGCAGGAACCAGGCCGCGAAGGGGTCCTTGAAGCGATGGACGGCGTATCCGAGCACCACGCTGTCCACGGCGTCGAGGTGGGGGAACTCGTTGTCGTCGTCGCGCGCGGTCGAGCCGTCGGGGAGGACCTTGTAGAGGTACGTCGGACCCATCGACCGGAAGACGCCGAAGCGGCGGGCGGGATCGTCACCGGTGGTGGTGCGGCGCAGCTCCGCCATCAAGGCCAGCGGGGCCCAGGTGATCCGCATGTAGTCCATCGACTCGTGGTACCCGCCTTCCGGGTTCACGAGGGCGGTCGTCTCCAGGATGTTGTCGAAGGCCCGCGCCGCCTTCTCCCGCAGCGGGGCCGCGCGCGATTCCACGGACGGATGACCCTCGACGGCGGCCAGCGCGAACGCGGCCAGCGCGAGCTCGCGCACCGTGTGGTTGTGGTACGAGGCCTGGCCCGGATCGGCGAGCGACTGGAGGGCCATCATCCGCTGCGCGCCCTCGAGCAGCTCCCCCGCCACGCGGTCCTTGAGGGCGGCGTCGAAGCCGGCGAAGCCGTAGAGCCAGTCGAAGGCCAGCGCCCGGCCCATGTAGGCCATGTAGAGGTTCGATCCGCCCTTCGTGGGCAGGGGCTGGGTCCGGAGCGCCTCGACGGCCCTGCGCGCGAACGTCTCGTCGCCCGAGACGAGATACGTGAGCGCCCAGCCCGGGAGGTCGTCGGACGGACGCGCGCCCGCGGCGTAGCGCGCCTTCAGGGCCGGGAGCCCGGAGAACGGATCGCGCTCGGCGAGCAGCAGCCGCGGACGGACCACCGGTTGCGCCTGCGTGGACGGAGCCACGGCCAGGAGGAGGGCGGCGGTCACGACGGCGGCCGCGCGTCGCGTCGTCATCGCACGCCGCCGATGGGGAGCCCGGCCACGATGGCGCGGGCCAGCTCGAGGCGCGCCGCTTCGTATTCGTCGCCCGTCTCCGCGAAGCCGACGGTCTCCCCCGCGTCCGAGAAGACGCGCGGGACCACGGCGCGCAATGCCGCGTCCACCGCCGCCTTCTGTCCGCGCTGGCGGGCCAGCGTCAGGTACAGGTGGTCCTGCAGGCCGCGTCTCAAGTTCGCGAGCTGCACGCTGGCCACGGGCCCGGCGACGCCGCGGTCCTCCTCCGGATGGATCTTCTCCTCGCCCGGATAGAGCAGGACGCCGTCGCCGTTGATGTATCCGTGGTCGGTCTTGTTGGGCTGCCCGCGGTTGTCGAACGTGATCGGGTTCGCCCAGACGTTCTGGTTGCGCTCGCCCTGCTTCTGACTGTTGTGCCGCCAGTGGACACCATGCCAGAAGAAGTAGACGTCGATGTCGTGCTTGAACGCGGCCCAGGCCATGGCGCGCGCTTCGGTGGCGGGCGCGTCGATGACGATGGCGGGACCGTTGGGCCGCCCGCCGTTGTACGTCCAATACGAGCGCCCCTTGGCCCGCTCCTGCTTCGCGCGGTCGATGTCGAACCACTGCGGGCCGGCGCACCAGATGTCGATGGACTCGTCCAGCTCCGGGACCCAGTGCTTGGTGACGAAGACGGGCAGGGTCCTGCCCGGTCCGGGGTTGGAATGGACGTTGGCCGCCAGCGTGCGGATGTGCTCGAACTCGGAGCGCGACGGCTCGTCGGGCATGTAGAGGAACGTCTTGGCCTTTGGAACGGCACTACCGAGGAACGTGATCCACGAATCGGCGAGGCTCCAGGCGCTGGCTCTCTCGTCCCAACCCTTCCCCGGGCCGTAGAACGAACGCGGAACGATACGATTCCCCACGCCTTCGCCCGGGCCCTCATATCCTGCCTCGCGAGAGAAGTCGCGTCCGTCGAAGCGGGCGATGGTTCCCCGCAGCGCGGCTTCGTCGTACGCGTGCACGAGCTCGATCCGGTTCCGGTGCGCGAAGCGGTGATACTGCGGGTCCAGGTTGCGGCCGTGGTACAGCTCGGGCTGCGAGGGCTCGTAGTAGACCATCGCGTCCAGGCTGTTCGCGTCGGGTAGCGTGAAGTCGAAGACCTGCAGCTCGACGGGAACGCGCGTCGGCTGCCCGTCCGCGGTCACAGTGACGGCGCCTTCGTAGAACCCGGCGGGCAGGTCGCGCGGAGTGTAGACCTCGATCCAGATCGACTGATTGCGCTCGGCCGCGACGCGGAGCGGCAAGCCGCCCCGCCCCGGGCGCGCGTTCTCGGGGACGAGTTGCACCGGCTTCCAGCCCGTCGTGTCACGCGGCGCGGCCGGACTTCCCGGCTTCCACGCCCAATCCGCGTGGGTCGTCTCCGTCACGTTCAGGTAGTGGACGGCGAAGAGCTCGATCGGCCGCCCCACGGCTTGCGACGGATCGGTCCCCGGCGCCGTGTAGGCGATCCGCCCCTTGCCGCCGCGCTGACGCAGCTCGGGCAGGGCCGCGGTCAAGGCCTCGATTCCGCGCGCATCGGACTGCACCATCACCTGGAACGCGATGACCTCGTTCCGCGCGCCGAAGAGCCGCACGGTCTTGCCGTCCCAGGCGGAGTTGCGCGCACGCAGCGGGCTCGCGAGGTCGTCCTGCTCGATCTTCTCGCCGTCGTTCACCGCCCACACGCGGGCGACGCCGGCCTCCACGAAAGCGGGCACGAGCGCCATCGCCAGGAGGAATGCTGCGAAGCGTTTCATGCCGCGTCCGCTCGCCGTTCGACGGCACGCACCCGGCCCACGCGCGTGAGCGCGGCCGCCACCAGCAAGGTGAGGACGGAATAGAAGACCACGGTGTTCCTCTCGCCGGGACCGGCCCAGTGAATGAGGACGAGGCTCAGGACGCCCACGCCCGCGGTGGCCCGGCTCAGGAAACGGAAGACGGTCGCCGTCGGATCCACGCTGCCTTGCAGCTCGCGGTCCACGTCGACCGGAGTGTCCAGGCGCGCGAACAGGCCCTCGCGGCGCGCGACATGATCGGCATCATCGCGGCCGAAGAAGGCCGAGGCCAGGAAGATCAGGCACGACGTTGGCAGGATGATCAGCACGTTGCGCACGAGGCTCCAGTTCCCCACGAACGCGCCGTAGCAGCCGAGGACCAGGCCCACCGCGAAGCTGAGGAGGCCGGACCACGACGGCGTCTTCTTCACCACGAGGCCGAGCAGCGCCGGCGGCCCGTAGGCGAGCGAGATGATCGTGTTGAAGGTGAGCATCACGGCGAAGATGCTCTGGCCCTTGGCCGCCATGCCCATGGCCAGCGTGGTCATGGTCGCTCCCACTCCGAAGGTGGCGGCCCAGCCCACGACCAGGAGCTGCCGCTCGCTGGCCTGCGGCGCGATCAGCCGCTGGTAGATGTCCTTGGAGACCACGGCCGCGTGCACGTTGAAGAGCCCGGAGAGGCTCGACATGGTCGCGCTGAACATGGCCGCGAGCATGATGCCGACGAGGCCGTTGGGGAGCAGGGTCAGCGAGGCCACCGCGTACGAGGCCTCGTGGGGGTTCGCGAGCCCCGGCCACACCGCGCGCAGATCCGGGTACATCACGCGCATGGCCAGGGGCGGGATGAACCAGATGAACGCGCCCAGGACGAAGAGCGCGAAGCAGAGGAAGGCGACCTTCTTCGCCGCCCGCTCGTCGGCCACGCTGAAGTAGCGCTGGGCCATGGCCGAGGTGTTGTAGCCAAAGCTCACCATGAAGGTCCAGCAGGCGACGTAGAGCCAGCCCATCCCCGGGGTCAGGTGTAGGGACGTCAGCTCCGGAGGCAGCCCGCGCAGGAGGCCGCCGAGGCCGCCGACGCGCGCGAGCGAGACCGCCACCATGACCACCGTGAACGGCATCAGGATCACGGCCTGCAGAAAGTCGGTGATGACGACGGCCCACAGGCCGCCGATGACGCAGTAGGCGAGGATCACGATGCCGGAGCCGAAGATCGTCCACACCAGCGGCAGATCGCAGGTCGAGGCCACGAACAGCCCGAGGCCGTACAGCATGCTGGCCCCGGTGAAGAGCTGGAACAGCACCGTGCTCCACGAGAAGGCCTGGCGCGTGCGCTCGTCGAAACGCTCCACCAGGTACTCCATGACCGTCGAGATGCGCGCGCGCCGCCAGCGCACCGCGAATACCCAGTAGCCGAGGAGGAAGGTGGCGGCGTTCCCCAGGTACAGGAGGATCGCGATCAGGCCGTGTTGATAGGCAAGCCCGGCCGCGCCCGTGAAGGTCCAGGCGCTGAAGCCGCTCATGAACGAGCTGAGCCCGGCCACCAGCCAGGGGATGCGGTTCGCGCCGCGGAAGTAGTCGGATGCGTTCTTGTTGAAGCGGGCCGCGTACACCCCGATGCCGACCATCAACGCCATGTACGCGGCGATGACCACGTAGTCGATGGTGGTGACGGTCTTCATCAGAAGGGCTTCGCGTCCTGTAGCGCGCGCCGGCTCAGGAGGTGCGAGAGGCGCTGGTCGGGCAGGAGCAGGGCGCGCCGGAAGCGGGCCCGCGCTTCGCCCTCGAGGCCGAGCGCGCGCAGCATCAGCCCCTGCGACGTCACCACCGCGCCCGGGAAGCCCGTCCCCGATTCGAGGAACTTGTCCGCCTGGGCCACGCCCGCTTCCAGGCGCGCGCGCCCGGAGGCCTCGTCCGCGCTCCCCAACCGCCGCGCCGCCGCGTACGCGTAGGGCAGGGCCCGGAAGAAGGTGTCCTTTCCTTCCGTCGCCTTCTGCCAATGGCGGCGCGCGGCCGCGTCGTCTCCGGCCAGCGACGCGATCTCGCCCGCCGCGTATTGCGTCCGCGGCGCGTCCACGAAGACCTCCATCCCGTCCTTCGTGAACGCGAATCCCGGTACTTCGCGGCCGAGCCCCTCCACGATCGCGAGTGCCTCCGCGGCGCGGCCGGCGCGGGCCAGGGCGAGCGCCTCCTGCAGGCGGATCTCCACGAACACCTGCCGCACGTTCGTGCCACCCTCTTCCCGCGCGAAGAAGCGGCCGGACAGGAGCGCCTTCGCCTCGTCGGCACGGCCGTCTTCGGCCAGGGCGAGCGCGAGCCGCTGGAGCAGCTCGCCCGGCATCGATGCCCGGTCCGGATAGCGGGAGAGGGCGGCGATCCGCTCGGACGTCGGACGGCCGAGGAGACTCAGGGCCTGGTCCGCGCCCTGGTAGAGATCCACGTTGGTGGGATCCGCGCTCATCCCCTCCATGAACGCGGACAGCGCGCCCTCCACGTCGCCCTGGACCTGCAGGAGCGTGCGGCCCAGGTTGCGATGGAGGACGGGCAAGGCCTTGTCCAGGCGCCGGGCCTCCTGCCATTCCTGCACCGCGTCCGGCGCGCGTCCGCTGGCCAGGAGAAGAGTGCCCAGCAGGAAATGCGCGGTCGCGTCCTGAGGGTTCGCGGCCAGGGCGCGCTGGAAGACGGCCAGCGATCGGGCACGGCTCGGGAAGACGTAACGCGTGGACAGCTTCGAGGCCGCCGCGTAATCGGCGAGGGCCGATCCGCCCTGCTTCTCGCGCGCGTACCCGCGGTAGTAGACGACCTCGGGATGGTCCTGGGGAAGCACCGCGCCCGGCTCCGTCTGCAGCCACAGAGCCCCGGTGGTGGCCGCGGGCTGCAGGCCGCCCACGGCGGGATAGCGCCGGTCGAGCAGGTCCAGGGCATCGGCGTAGAGGCCGGCCGCGATGTATTCGGAAGCGAGGTCCAGCACGCGGTCCGGGTCCGCGCCCAGATGAGTCCAGAGGGCGGCGTCCGGCGTGCCCAGACGCACGGCCTCGTAGCGCAGCCGCGAGGACGTCGGATCGATCTCGCGCCATGCGCGCAATCGCTGCCCCGCCTCCGCCGTGCGCCCGAGGCGGCGCAGGAGTGCGACCTCGAGCGCGCCCGCGCGGACGGCGTCGGGCGACGTCGCGAGGCTCTCTCGGACGCGGGCCAGCGCTCGCGCGGAGTCACCGGCCCGCGCGTCCGCCTGGGCCAGCTTCAGCAGGGCGGGAGCGCGGAAGGCGCGGAAGTGGTGCGCGGCCTCGAACTCCGCGCGCGCCTTTACGTCCTGCCCCAGCCCCTCGTGCGCCAGCCCCAGGTAGTACTGGACCTCGGGGTCGGTGGTGTCTCGGGCCAGCGCCGTCTCCAGCAGCGCCGCCCCCTCGGCGAAGCGCGAGAGATCGACGGCCAGGCGCCCCGCGGCCTTGAGGAGGGGCAGGCTCTCCGGGAACCGCGTGCGTCCGGCCGCGTACGTGTCCCAGGCGAAGAGGCGTTTGCCGTTGAGCTCCTGGTCCGCGCCCGCTTCGAGCAGGTCGCCTTCGCTGCGCCGGTCCGCCGGCGGCATCGCGCGCACGGGCTGGGGTCCGAGCCGGATCTCCGACGCGGGCGACATGTCGAACTGATCCTCGGTATGGGTGAGCAGCACGCGGCCGGCGCCGTTCTTCACCTCGACGGTGTAGCGCGGGGTCGCGGGCAGCGCGGCGAACATGCGCTGCTTTGCCTCCGCGGGGGTGAGGGTGAGCGGCTCCGTGCGCACGACGGTCGCCCCGTCTTTCACGACGAGCGTCCCTCCCCGCACGGGTTCCGTCACGTTGAGCCCGACCTCGAGGTCGACGTTCCCCGCGGCGGTCGCCGTGCGCGTCAAGTGCAGAGTCGCCTCCGGGTTCGCGCGCGTGATCCCGCCGATCTCACGCACGGGCATCCAGAACTCGGTGAAGCGGATCTCCTCCTGGGGAGCCAGGAACGCGTACGTCTCCTGGTTCCGGAAGAGGCCGGATTGCACCTCGACGTACGCGCTCTCGTCGTCGGAAAGGGCCTTGCGCCAGTCGAGGCCGTCGGGATCGCTCCCCCACGACCAGAACTTCTTGGTCGGCGAGTCGAGCATCGACGAGTAGTGCACGACCCCGGCGCGCGTGCGCGGGTGGTAGACCCCCATGAACGGCTCGCGGCTGCCGTGGCTGAACTCGGACACCGGCCCGAACTTGTGGTTGCCGACCACGGTCAGGTCCACGCCCGCCTGGTTGACCGGCCAGGTGTCGATGGCGCGGAAGCCGTGCGAGGCCGTGAAACGCTGGGGGTATTCGATGCGGCTGTCGTCCCAGACGCGCACGCCCGCGTTGTTCCACCAGTAGAAGCGGTGCCGCGTGTCGCTGGGGTTGTAGAGCGCGACGTCCTGCTCGAGCCGCGCCTGGCCCGGGCGCAGGGTCAAGGCCACGCGCCACTGCATGCCGTACACGCGGTCCTGGTTGCCCACCCAGATCGACGCGCTCCCGTCGGGGTGGCGCTGCAGCGCGTAGTCGACGGGCGAGACGGTGACCCAATTATGGGAGACGGGGAAGTTGAACTCGATGCCGAGCGCGGTCCACGCTCCGCGATAGGAGACACGCGCCTTCTTGATGGAGCCGTTCGCGTAGAACAGGTCTTCACCGTTCGCCTTGTCCACACAGCTGTAGAGATGCCCGCCGAGGTCGGGCAGCACGACCACCTTGAGGTACTCGTTCTCGAGGTTCAGGGTCCGCCAGCTCGTGACCGCGCGCCGGTCCGTGAGGTTGTGGCGGAGCGTGTACGGATAGTTGAAGCGCTGCGTCTCGAAGACGTCGAACGGCGGGTTGACGTCGGGCAGGCCCTCCTCATAGGTCGGAAGGTCGAGGTGGCCCTCCCAGGCGCGAACCGCCGCCGCCGGTGGCGCGGGCGCGGCCGGTGCGGCTTCCGCCGTCCACGTCCCCGCGGCCAGGCCAAAGAGGGCAGCGGCGCCCGCGTACAGAGGGAGTCTCAGCGCGCTCATGAGGGATTACTCGCGATTCTAGGAACGAATGACAGCCAAACGCAAGGGAAGGCTGAAGAAAGAAAGATCATTCGCAAGACATAGCAAGTCCTAGCGGCGATCGAGGCCGGCGGCGGACGCCGTATCGAGGTAGAGCCGCGCGTCCACATGACGGCGCAAGACGGAGGCCGGGCACGCGCACGTCGCCGGCCCTTCGACGGCCGCCGCGATGGCCGCGCGCTTGGCGGGGCCAGGGACGATCGCCACCGCGCGCGGCACCCGCATCAGGAACGGGATGGTCAAGGAGAGGGCGCGGCGCGGGACTTCCTCCAGCGTCGCGAACGATCCGTCGTGGACCTGCTGATGGCGGCAGGGCTCGTCGAGCTCGACCACGCGCACGTCCGCGGGCTCGAAGAAGTCGCACATCGGCGGATCGATGAAGGCCAGGTGCCCGTTCTCGCCGATTCCCAGGATGGCGAGCGAGGGCCTGGCTTCGCGCAGGAGCGCCGCGTAGCGTCGGCACTCGGCGTCCGCATCGCGAGCTTCCCCGGCCAGGCCGTGGAAGGCGCGCACGGGCACGTGGGCGAAGAGGCGGTCCACGAGGAACCGGCGGAACGACGCCGGGTGCGTCGCCTCCACGCCGATGTATTCGTCGAGGTGGAACGCGGTGACGCGGTCCCATGGGATCGTGCCGTCGTCGCGCAGGGCGGCCAGGAACTCGTTCTGCGAAGGCGCGGACGCGAAGATGGCCGCCGTCCGTCCGTGCCGCTCGACCTCGCCGCGCAGATGGGCGGACACATTGGCGGCGGCGGCGCGGCCCATGGTCGGTCGGTCGGGATGGACCTCGACTTCGAGGCGGCCGCGCGACAGCGTGGGCGCCGGCGCGACCTCCGCGACCGTCGCGTGCCGCATCTCGTGCGCGGCCCAGCGCACGAAGTGCGGCAGCGCCACCTCCGGCTCCTCGAGCGCGGGATGCCAGCGTTTCTCCCATTCGAACGAGACCCAGCGATCGTAGCCGCGGGCGCGCAGTGCGGAGAGCACGCGGCCGGGATCGAGCTCCCCCTGGCCGGGCAAGCGCGGCACCCAGCCACGGCGCCCCTCGTCCGACTTCTGGCGCGCGACGTCCTTGAGGTGAACATGGCGCACGCGATCGCCGAGCGCGGCCAGGCCCTCCGCCGGCGGCTCCCCCGCCTCGAACGCGTTGGCGAAATCCCAGAGCACGCCGACACCCGCCGCGCGATCCGCGGGCAGGACGCTCAGGGTGTCGCGCGCGCGCGCGAAATCGCCGTGCGACTCGATCCACACCTCCACGCCCTGCGGCTGCCCCGTCTCGCCCAGGCGCGCCAGCGCGTCCGCGATCCAGCCCCTCGTCGTCTCGCGGCCCTGCCCCTCCTGGACGCGGTCGCCGAAGACGCGGATGCCGGGAGCGCCCAGACGCGCCGCCAGCTCGATCGAGCGAACGGCTTCGTCCAGCGCGGCCGCCCGCGCCGAGGCGTCGGCGTGATGGAAGAACGAGCGCGTGTCCACGCAGGAGACCTCGAGCCCGACGTCGCGCAGGCGCGCCAGCGATTCCCGGAGGCCCGCACCCGTGAGCTCGGGGCGGGCCCAGAGGGCGTCGTCGCCTTCGAGAAATCGCAGCTCCACGCCGTCGTAACCCAGGCGGCCGGCGGCGTCGATCACGGCGGGCAGGCTCCAATCCGGGCAGCCCAGGGTCGAGAAGCTGAGCCTCACGTCATCCTCCTCAGCATGGAAGCGGTCACGCGGTTGCGGACGGGGCGGCCGCGGAAGAAGCGCTCGAGGTCGTCGGTCACGATGGCCGCGATGGCACGGCGGACTTCGCGCTGGGCGGCGCCCACGTGCGGGGTGACGAGCGCGCCGAGTGCCCGCCGCAGGGGATGGCGCGGGGGCAGCGGCTCGTCGGGATCGGTCACGTCGAGGGCGCAGCGCAGACGTCCCGACCGCACCTCGCGGGTCAGGCCGGCCAGGTCGACGAGGCCCCCGCGGGCCACGTTGACGACGGTCGCGCCGTCGCGGAGGCGGGCGAGAGCGCGCGCATCGAGGAGGCCGCGCGTGCGGTCGGTCAAGGCGGCGGCCAGCACGAGATCGCGCGATTGCGCGAGAAGCTGGGGCCAGCTCACCGGCCGGGCCCCCGCCCCGCGGATCTCGCGCGCGGGGACGAACGGATCGTGCACGAGGAGGCGCGCCCCGAACGGCGCGAGCATCGCCGCGATGTCGCGGCCGATCTTGCCGAAGCCCAGGAGGCCGATCGCGCGCCCGTGAAGCGTCTCGTCGCCCGCTCCGTCACGGTGCAGGCGCGCGTAGACCGCGTTCGAGCGCCGCCGCAACGCCGCGCGATAGCCGTCGACGCCTCGCGCCGAGTAGAGGAGCAGCGTCACCGCCAGTTCCGCCACCGGGCGCGCCATGGGGGCGGGCGCGTTGGTGATGGTGACGCGGGAGAAGAGCGGAGCCGGGAAGCGGCCCTTCACCTCGCCCCCGCAGTGGCCGATCACGCGCAGGCGCGGGGCCAGGCGGAGGAGGCTGTCCCCGAAGCGCGGGCTGTCCCAGGTCGTGATGAGCGCGTCCGCGTCGAGAAGCGCGGCCCGCATGCCCGCGGTCAGGGAGCGTCCCGCAATGCGGCGCCAGCGGAAGGACCGGCTCAGCCGCCGCTGGGCAGTGGCATCGAAGAAGGACGCGAAGAGCGGCGCGGGCGCGAGCACGACGAGGCGGGGCGGGGCGGACGCGGGCATCGCGCGCTCAGATGGCCTTGACGAGCCCGTGCCCGGACTCGTGCGTGTTCCGTACCAGCGACACCACGAGCGCCGCCGCCACCAGCGGCACCAGGCTGGCCACGATCAGGATGGGCGTGAAGGAGAACCGGTCGGCCACGATCCCGATGAGGTACGTCGAGAGGAGCGTGCCCGCTCCCGCCGCCGCCCCTGCCATCCCGGCCACGGACGCGACCGCGCGGCTCTCGAAGAGGTCCGCGGGCAACGCGAGGGCCATCGTGGACATCACCGCATACGAGAAGGTGGCGATGGCGAAGCAGGCCACGAGCACGAGGAACGTCGACGAGAGCGCGGCCGGGATGAGCGCGAGCACACCGAAGCCGCCGGCCACGATGAGGAAGCGGCGGGCCCGGCCCACGCTCCAGCCGCGCCGGATGAGCGCGCTGGAGACGCCGCCCCCGAAGAAGTTGCCGAGGTCCGCGGCCAGGAACGGGACCCAGAAGCCGAGCGCGGTCTCCTCCAGCCGGAAGCCGCGGCCCACGAGGTAGATCGCGAACCAGTCCGTGATCATGAACCACACGGGATCGGTGAGGCCGCGGGCGGCGATGGCTCCCCAGGTCTGCGGCCGCGCCAGGAGCGCACCCACGCCGACGGGCGGGACGGCCGCTTCTCCCGCGGCGGCGGGCACGTCACCCTCCCGCGCGCGGTCGTCCAGGATCTCGCGGCGTTCCGCTTCGCTCAGGCGCGGGTGCAGCTCGGGGGGGTAATAGCTGCGACGCCAGGCGATCAGCCAGAGGAACCCGAGGGTGCCCGTGATCAGGAACGCGGGACGCCAGCCCCCGGTCCACACGTAGAGGAAGGGGACCAGCACGGACGCGATCGCCGCTCCGAAAGACGACCCGCTGTCGAAGAGCGCGACCGCCCATCCGCGCTCGCGGCGTGGGAACCACTCGGCGACGGCCTTGGTCGCGCCCGGCCAGTTCGCGGCCTCGCCCACCCCGAGCAGGAAGCGGAGCCCACAGAAGCTGCGCAGCCCGGTGGCCAGCGACGTGAGCATGGCCGCCACCGAATACCAGAAGACGCCGAGGGTGAGTCCGTTGCGGGTGCCGAAGCGGTCGAGGAGCCGTCCGGACACGGGCTGCATCACCGTGTAGGCGAGGCGGAAGGCGATGATGATCAGCGCGAACTTCTCGTTCGTCCATCCGAACTCCGTCTTCAGATGGGGGCCGAGGACGCTGAGCGTCTGGCGATCGATGTAGTTGATGACGGTGGACAGGAAGAGAAGCGTCCCGATCCACCACCGGTACCGTCCGATCACCCTCGTGGCCTCCGCGCGCCTAGGCGATGGGGATGCTGGCGACGCGCAGGCGCAGCGCGTCGACGTCTTCGCGTCGGACCCAGCCCGTCTCCGCGCTCAGGGTGTTGGCGGCGCCGCAGGCCACGCCCAGGCGGAGGACGTCCTCCAGGCCTTCCTTGCGGGCCAGCGCCACCGCCACTCCCCCGAGCAGGCAATCGCCGGAGCCCACGGGATGCCTGGCGCCGGGCACGGAGACCGACGCGTGCACCGCGCGTCCCTCCGACACGGCCACCGCGCCCGCGGCGCCCAGGGACACGATCGGCATCGCGACTCCGCGCGCGGCCAGGGCCCGCGCCACGCGCACCGCGGCCTCGGGCCCCTCGACCGGCTCCCCCGACAGCGCGGCCGCCTCCTCGCGGTTCGGCTTCACCAGGAACGGGCGGGCCTCGACCGCGCGGCGCAGCAGTCCGCCGCTCGCGTCCACGAGGCAACGGATGCCGGTGTCGCGCAGCGACGCCACCAGCTCGCCGTAGGCGCCTTCGTGGAAGCCCGGCGGCGTGCTGCCGGAGAGGACGGCCACGGCCGACTCGCGCGCAAGGGCCAGGAAGCGGGCGCACAGCTCTTCGCGCGTGTCCGTGTCCACGTGCGGGCCCGGCTCCAGGATCTCGGTGATCCGCGCCCCCTGCTGATCGCGCAGGGCGAGGCACGTGCGCAGCGCGCCCTTCGCGTCCACGCCCGTGAAGGCGACGCCGCGAGCGCGGAGCGCCGATTCGAACTCGCATTGGTGCGCGGCGTCGATGAGGCCGACGAGGTGGACGGGCTCTCCCAGCGCCGCCACCGTGAGCGCGACGTGCAGGCCCTTGCCCCCGGGCCAGGACTGCACGCGGGTCACGCGGTGCACGGCGCCCGGCTGCAGGACGTCGAGCTCGAGCGTCTTGTCGACGGAGGTGTTGAATCCGCCGACCGTGATCACGAGACGGACGCGATCAGCCGCTCGACCTCGGCGGCATCGGCCTGGCGGGACGTGCCGCCCAGGCCGCGGGTGGAAAGACCGCCGCAGGCCGCGCCCCAGCGCAGCGCCTCGAGCAGGGGCCGGCCCCCCAGCCAGGCATGCAGGAAGCCCGCGTCGAAGGAGTCACCGGCGCCCGTCGTGTCCACGGGTTCGGCGCGGAAGGCCGGAACGGCGAGGGGCTGGCCACCCTCCAGGGTCATGCATCCCTCGGCGCCGAGCTTGGCCACGACGCGCGTGCGTCCGTTCTCCAGTTGCCGCAGCGCGACCGGGATGTCGGCCTCGCGCGCGATGGAGATGAGCTCGACCTCGTTCGGAAGGAAGAAGTCCGTCTCGGTGAGGGTGGACACGATGTCCGCCTCCCAGCGCTCGCTGGGATCGAAGCCGGGATCGAGCGAGGTCGTGAGCCCCGCCACGTGCGCGCGCGCGAAAAGCCCGCGCAGACCCGGCCGCAGCCCTTCCTGCAGGTAATACGACGAGACGTGCAGGTGGTCGAACCCCGCGAAGGCGGTGGAGGGGACGTCCTCCGCGCGCAGGGCCCGGATCGACCCCAGGTAGGACACGAGGGCGCGATCGTGCGGAGAGCTGATCGACACCGTCACGCCGGTCTTGAGCTTCGGGTCGGAGGTGACGCGCGAGACGTCGATGCCCGCCGCCCGCATGGCGTCCACGCAGAACGCGCCCCAGGGATCCGTCCCCACCTTGCCCAGGAAGGCGACGGGCGTCCCCAGGCGCGCGAGGCCCATCGCGCAGATGGCGGACGCGCTGCCCAGGGTCATGACCACGTCGTCGACGAGGACTTCCTTGCCCGGGATCGGGAAGGCGTGGGCCCCCTGCAGGACCAGGTCCACGTTGATCTCGCCCACGACCAGGACCCGCTTCATCCTGCGGAGGCCGTCAGGCCCGGCGGTGAATGGCGAAGTCCTCCACGACGCGGCTGATCACGCCGTCGTCGGAAGGCATGTCCGGCCGGAGGCCGATGGTGAGGCAGCGGAAGAAGGCGAGGAGCTGGCCCACGAGGACGTCGAGGACCGGCGCCGCCTCGTCGCTGACCGCGTCCAGGCCGGGGAGATCGACCACGAGGTCCTTGGCCCCGCCGAGGTCCGCGGGCACGTCGTGTCCCACGATCACCTTGGCCGCGCCCAGCTTCTTGCGGTCCAGCTCTCGGACGAGGTCCACTTCGAAAGCGCGCACCACGGGGTCCGCGGAGAGGAAGCAGACGACGAGCGCGCCCTTGTCCACCGCGGCCATCGGCCCGTGGCGCAGGCCCAGGTACGTCTCCGGGAACGTCGTCACCTCGCCCGCCGTCATCTCCAGCATCTTGAGCGCGCTCTCGCGCGCGGAACCGTAGCGGCATCCGCTGCCCAGGTAGACGGCGGAACGATACTCCGCGCGCGCCACCCGCGCGAGCGCATCCGCGTAGCGCAGGAGGAGCTCCCCGCCCAGCCGGGCCAGGGTGGCGCCGCGCGCGCGATAGCCGTCGGGATCGCGCGTCATCCCCAGCACCTGCCCCGCCAGGACCATGTTCGTGAAGCTGCTGGTCATCACCAGGCTGCGGTCGCAGGTCTTGTCGTTGAGCACGACGGTGGTGACGCGCGGGTCGTCGGCGTAGTTCGTGGCGAGGCGCCCCGCGCGGTTGCAGGTGATCACGAGGTGCCGGATGTCGGAGTCGCGCAGGGAATCGAGGACGCCGCAGCTCTCGGGGCTGTTGCCGGAGCGGGCGAGCGACACGAGCAGGCACGGGCCCTTCGGGGGCAGCCACCCGCTCGGATGGGTCAGGACCTCGCCCGCGGCGACCGCGTGCACGGGAATGCGCAGGCGCGACTGCAGCGCCGAGGTCAGGCACTCGCCGGCGTAGAGGGAGCTGCCCGAGCCCGTGAATACGATCGTGCCGGGCGGATCGGCGGTCACCCTTTCGAGCGCCGCCGCGATCGCGGGGAGCCGCCCGGGCACCCCTTCCGCCGTCTCCAGCCAGGTGAGCGGCTGCTGACCGATCTCGCGAAGCGTGTGACGATAGCCCCCGCGGTCCTGCTCTTCGGCCCGGACGCCCAGGAGGCGGCCGACCTCGACGGAGCGCCCGCCGAGGAAAGCGAGCCAATCGTCCACGGGTCCCCGTAGCCGGCCGTCGATTTCGGGGAGCTGGGTCATGGGATGGGGCGCCGCAGGCGCCAAGCGGACGTCGCGAACCGGTTTGACATCGAAGGCACGGTCCCTATAAAAAGAAAGCGTCTGAAGGTTATCGAAATGAAACGAAAGAGTCAATCCGTGTCGCGGGCGGTGGCGGCCCCCGCTTCCGCCACCCAGCGGCCCTCGCTGGCCAGCCTGTCCGTCGGGCACGGCAAGCGCGTTCGGATGTGGCGGATGCTCTACGGCCACGGGCCGCGCAACGGGACGCTGGCCGTTCTGCCCCTCGACCAGGGCCTTGAGCACGGGCCCGCCGACTTCTTTCCGAACCCCGCCGCGGTGGATGCGGACTTCCAGTTCCGCCTCGCCGTGGAAGGGGACTACTCCGCGATCGCGCTCGGGATCGGCCTCGCCGACAAGTACATGAAGGAGTACGCGGGGCGCATCCCGCTCATCCTGAAGCTCAACGGCAAGACGAACATCGCCGACGACGGCGACGCCGTGTCGTCCTTGAGCGCGAGCGTCGAAGACGCGGTGCGCCTGGGCGCGGACGCGGTGGGCTTCACGCTCTACGTAGGGTCGCCGCGCGAGGACGCGGGCATCCGCGATTTCCAGAAGGTCCGCCAGGACTGCGAGCGGCTGGGCATGCCGGTCGTGATGTGGGCGTACCCGCGCGGGCGCGCCATCAATGCGCGCGGCGGAAAAGGCACGCTCTACGCGCAGGACTATGCGGCGCGGGTGGCGGAGGAGATGGGCGCGGACCTCGTGAAGCTGCACGAGCCGGAAGAGGACAACGAGCGCTGCCCCGAGCCGTATCGTTCACTGAAGGAGGCCGCGCCCGAGCGGCTCCGCCGGGTGGTGCGCTCGGCCGGGCGCGTGATGGTGCTTTTCTCGGGCGGGGTGAAGCAGGACAACGACGCCGCCGTTCTGCGCAAGGTCGCCTCGTACATGGAGGCGGGCGCGACGGGCGTGATGTTCGGGCGCAACATGTGGCTGCGCCCGTTCGACCAGGCCGTCGCCCTCACGCGCCAGGTGCATCGCATCCTGAGCCGACACCCTCGTTAGGGCACGTAGAGCAAGGCGCCGCCGCCCGTTGGCGGCGGCGATCTTGCGAGGGGGGTTTCAGCAACCGTGTTGAGGGTCAAGGTGCGCTGGGGTCCAGGGGCGGTTGTCTCGGAGCATCGCGTTGAGGATCACGAGCAGCTTGCGGGAGCAGGCCACCAGGGCGAGTTTTTTGGCCTTCCCGGCACGGAGAAGGCGTTGATAGAACTCGGCGATGACCGGGTTATAGCGGACGGCGGAGAGGGTGGCCATGTACAGGACCGACCGTATCGAGGCACGACCACCCCAGATATGACGTCGGCCGCGAAGCGTCCCACTGTCCACGTTGAAGGGTGCGACCCCGACGAGAGCAGCCGCTTGTTTGCCACGAAGCGTTCCGAGCTGGGGGAATTGGGCCAGCAGGGTGAAGCTGGTGACGCGCCCGACACCGGGAGCGCTTTGAATGAGCTGGTCCTTGGCGCGCCAGATGGGGCTGTGGCGCATGGCATCGCCCAGGTCTGTATCGACGCTTTTGAGCTCGTGCTGAAGCCATGTGATGTGTCGCTTGATCTGCTTTTTGATGTCGGGGTCGGTCGCCTGGCCGAAGCGATTGCTCTCGGCGGTAATCATGTCGACGAGCTGCCGGCGACGTGCGACATGCGCTTCAAGGCTTCGGAGCGTGGCGTCCGGAATTGGGCGCGGCTCGGGCCGAACGCGCTCACCAAACAAGGCGAGGATCTCCGCGTCAATGGGGTCTGTTTTCGCCAATCGACCCATGGCTCGAGCGAAATCGCGAACCTGCCGGGGATTGACGATGGCGATGGGGAAACCGGCGCTGGCCAACGCGGCCGCGACTCTGAACTCGAGGCCGCCCGTCGCTTCGAGGATTACCGTCGCTTGCGGGAAGGTCTTGAGCTGCTCGAGGAGCGTTTTGATTCCGAGGTCGTCGTTAGCGACCCGGAACCGCGCTCCCGACGGATGGACGTACGCATCGAGGGAAGCTTTGGCGACGTCAATTCCGATGACGGGCTGATCCACGGCGTTCCTCCGTTGCTGTCGTGGCCCAGCCTTGCAGATGCGGCCTCATGGCCGCGCAACCGTTCGGGCTCTGGACAGCTCAACGCTACACGGCGCCCATGCTGAAACACGGTCTCGGGACCGTGGGGGGGACGGGCTACCGTGTAGTCCGGCGGAGGATACAAGGGGGGGAGATCACGCCTTCCCTGCTGATGGTCGTCCCGATCGGCGAAACGGACGGAGACGGGCAGCCCGACCGCAGAGCAAGGCAGCGCCGCGCAGCGGCGGTGCGTTGCGAGGGGGGTTTCAGGGGGGGCCGCGCAGCGCCCATCGTGGATGGTGCGCAAGTGCCCCCCCTGACTAAATAAGCCAGCCCTCAAGAACAGCCAAACGCACCGACACGGAGACGGGTTTCAGGCTCGCGCTCTGACCCCCAACCCCGGCCCTTCCGGCAGCACGATCCTTCCCGCCACGACCTTTGCGCCCACGTAGGGGTCGGACTCCAGGAGCAGGTTCCCGTCGAGGTCGGCCGTGTCCACCAGCGGCGAGAGATGCGCGGCCGCGGTGATCGCCACCGACGACTCGATCATGCAGCCGAGCATGATCTTCATCCCGTGGGCCCGCGCCACCGCGATCATGCGCAGGGCTTCCGCGATGCCGCCGCACTTCATGAGCTTGATGTTGATGCCGTCGAAGGCGCCGGCCAGGGCCGGGATGTCCGCGGCGCGGTGCACGCTCTCGTCCGCGTAGAGCGGCAGCGGGCTCTGGCGCCGCAGCTCGCGCGTCTCCGCGATCATGGCCGCGGGCAAGGGCTGCTCCACGAACTCGACGCCGAGGCGGGCGAGCCATTCCAGCCGCTCCAGCGCGCCCGCGGGCGTCCAGCCTTCGTTGGCGTCCACGCGCAGGGGCCGGTCGGTCGTGTCGCGCACCGCCTCCAGCACCGCGCGGTCGTCGTCCGAGCCCATCTTCACCTTGAGCACCGGGTACTCGGCCGCCTCGCGCACCTTCGCGACGACGACGTCGGGGGTGTCCATCCCGATCGTGAAGGACGTCTGCGGCGTGTCCGAGGGATCGAGGCCCAGGATCTCGTAGAGCGGCGCCTGCAGGCGCTGGCCGGCGAGGTCGTGCAGGGCCATGTCCACGGCCGCTTCCGCGGAGGACTGTCCGGCCACGGCCGCCCGCCGCGCCGCCACGCCGAACGCGCGCGCATCGCCCAGGCGCGCGGCCATCTCGTCCACCGCGCGGGCGGCGGAGGCGCGGTCCTCCCCGTACCGCAGGATGGGAGCGGCCTCGCCGATGCCGATGCGGCCCTCGGCCTCGGCCTCCACGATCAGGTTGTGACGGACATCGGACGCACCGCGGGCGATGCGAAACACGTGGCGCAGCCGCACGTCCAGCGGATGATGGCGCAGGGTGGGATGCATTTCGCGGCGATTATACGGGGGCGGATTGACCTCCCCCATCGACTGTCCGATGATGGCGGGCTCACGGGGGGACCTTTGATCGACCGATACGCACGTGTACGGATTTCGGCGGCGGCGTGCGCGGTGGCGCTGGTTCTGGCCCTGCGCGCAGAGGCGGACACGCCCGCGCGCCAGGCCGTCGTCCTGGGGACGGTGGAGAACATGTACTCCGGGCCCAATCCGGACAAAGACGTCGTCAGCCAGGCCCTCCTGGGCCAGCTCGTGTCCGTGCTCGAGACGCGGGACGGGTTCGCGCGCATCGAGACCCCGGACCGCTACACGGGCTGGGTCGCGGCCGGAGGCCTGTTCGAATACCCCGATCCCAACGCGCCGCGCTACGCCACGGGAGGAACGGTGGCCGAAGTGACCAGCCTCATGGCCAACCTCTACCGCGACGCGGACGTGACGACGGCCCGCCCCAAGGCGCAGGCGCCGCTGGGCGCGCGCCTGGAGGTGGTGAAGCCGGCGGAGGACCCGCGCCAGCGCTGGGTGACCGTGCGCCTGCCCAGCGGCGAGACCGCGTTCGTACAGTCGGGCGACGTACGCCTGCAGGACGCGAGCGCCCCGCGCCCCCGCGGCTCGGAAGCCGATCTCGTCGCCACCGCGCGGCGCTTCAGCGGCGTCCCGTACCTGTGGGGCGGGATGAGCGTGCAGGGCGTGGATTGCTCGGGCCTGACCAGCCGCGTCTACGCCGTCAACGGGATCGACCTGCGGCGCGACGCCGACATGCAGTTCGACGACCCGCGGGCGCAGGCGGTCGAGCGCGCCGCCCTGAAGCCGGGCGACCTCGTGTTCTTCGGCGAGAAGAAGATCACGCACGTCGGGATGTACGTGGGCGACGGCCGCTTCATCAATGCCACCACCCACAGCCGGCCCGACGTCCACGAGGAATCGCTGGACGACCCCTATTGGGTCGCCCTGTACCGCGGGGCGCGCCGGCCCCAGTGAGGGCCGCCCCGCTCCCCGGACCCGGCCCGCGGCCGTGATCCAGGACCCGGTCCTCGTCTTCGCCTACCTGGCGGCCGTGGTCGCGCTCGTCTTCCAGGTCGCGCGCTGGCCCGCGCTCCGCCCGCTCTTCGACCGCCTCCCCGCTCTCGTCTGGACGTATTTCCTGCCCATGCTCTCGACCACCGCCGGCATCCTGCCCGCGGAGAGCCCGGTCTACCGCGCCATCGCGCGCTATCTCCTTCCCGCGAGCCTGTCGCTTCTGCTCCTGTCGTCGGAGCTCAAGGCCATCGCGCGCCTGGGGCGCACCGCGCTCCTGGTCATGACGGCGGGCATGGCCGGCGTCATGCTCGGCGGCATCGCCGGGTTCCTGGCCCTTCGTCCCTGGCTGCCTCCGGATGCGTGGAAAGCGGTGGGCGCTCTCGTCGCCACCTGGATCGGCGGCAGCGCGAACCTCGTCGCCGTCGCCAACGCGCTCGACCTCTCGCCCGAGCTGCAGGGCGTCCTCATCATCGTGGACACCGTCGTGGCCTACACCTGGATGGGCTTCCTCATCTCGTTCGCGGCGCGGCAGGAGGCCTTCGATCGCTGGAACAAGGCCGACCGCGCCGCCGTCGAGGGCGTGGGGGCGCGGCTCGCTTCCGTGGTGGGCAAGGAGACCCGTCCCCCGACCGTCGCCGACATGACGCTGATGGTCGGACTGGCGGTCGTGCTCACCGCGGCCTGCCTCAGGATCGGGACCCTCCTGCCGCCGGTGGGACAGGTGCTCAACGCGTTCTCGTGGGCGATCATCCTCCTCACCACCGCCGCCCTGCTCCTTTCCCTCACTCCCCTCGCCCGGCTCGAGCAGGTGGGCGCGTCCACCGTCGGCTACGCCGGGTTCTACCTCCTGCTCGCCTCCGTGGGCGCGCAGGGCGACTTGAGGAAGGTCCTCAGCCATCCCCAGTTCGTCCTCCTCGGTGTCATCGTCATCGCCGTGCACGCCGTTTTCCTGTTCGCGGCCTTGCGCCTCCTGCGCGCGCCCCTGTTCTTCCTGGGCGCGGCCAGCCAGGCCTGCGTCGGCGGCTACTCGTCCGCCCCGCTCGTGGCCGCCATCTATCATCCGGCCATGGCGCCCGTCGGACTGCTCCTGGCCGTTCTCGGCAACGTCGTGGGCACGTACCTCGGCCTGGCCGTGGCCCAGCTCCTTTCCGGTGTCGGCCCGTGATCGCCGCCCTGGCCGTGGCTACGGCGCTCCTGTCCGCGCCCGACACGCTGGTGGTGGGCACGCTCGCCGACCCCGTGTCCCTCGACCCGCACCGCGCGACCGACCTCGCGGCGGCCGCCATCGTGTCGAACGTCTGCGAGACGCTGGTGCGCTGGCGCCCGGACGGCTCGCGCCCGGAGCCCGCCCTGGCCACGACCTGGGCCACGACGGACGGGCGCCGCTGGACCTTCACGCTCCGCAGCGGCGTGCGCTTCCACGACGGGGCGCCGCTGGACGCGGACGCCGTGGTCGCGAACCTGGAAGCGATCAAGCGGACGCGCGGGCTGGCCGCGCACGCGGAGCGCATCGGTCCGTTCGTGGTCGGGATCACCCTCGACCAGCCCAACGCCGCCCTCCTGGCCACCCTCTCCCAGCCGTTCTTCTCGCTGGTCAGCCCGCGCGCGCTGTCCGCGGAGCGGCCCACCGCGATCGGCACCGGGCCCTTCGTCCTCGCCTCCGCGCGGCCCGGCCTCGTCGAGCTGCGCGCGAACCCGGACTATTGGGGTGGCGCACCCCGCCTCGCGCGCGTCACCTTCCAGCGCGCGCCCGACGCCGCCACCCTCGCCCGCCGCCTGATCGAGGGGGAGGTCGACCTCTCCACGGCCCTGAGCGAGACGGAGCTGCGGCGGCTGCGCGACCGCCCCGATACCGCGCTGGACATGCGCACGGGACTCAACATCGCCTTTCTCTCCGTGAACAACGAGCGCAGGCCGTGGACGGACCGGCGCGTCCGCCAGGCCCTGGCGCGCGCGATCGATCGTCCCGCCCTCGTCCAGGAGACCCTGGGCGGCCAGGGCGAGCCCGCGCGCAATCCCCTTCCGCCGTCCCTCTGGGGCTACGCGACGCGCACGCGCGAGCTGATGCTGGACCGCATCGTGTCCCGTCGGCTCCTGCGCGAAGCGGGCTACGGAGAGGGCGTCGAGACGACCCTGCTCGCCGTGGACGCGCCCCGGCCGTACAACCCCGCGCCCATGCGGGTGGCGGAGCGCGTGGTCGCGGACCTGGCCGAGGTCGGGATCCGCGCGCGGATGCGCCAGGTCCCGACCTGGGCCGAGTTCCTGGACAAGGCGACGCGCGGAGACTACGACCTGGCCGTGATGGGATGGCAGGCGGACACGACCGATCCCAACGACTTCCTCTCCGCGCTCCTCGCTTCCGACGCCGTGGGGACGACGAACCGCTCGCGCTATCGCAGCCCGGCCATGGACGGCCTCCTGCGCCAGGGCCGCCGCACCGACAACCTGCGCGAGCGCACCGCGATCTACCGGGAAGCGCAGACGCTGTTCCAACGCGACATGCCGTGGGTGCCGCTCTACCATGTCTCGGTCTCGACCGCGTACCGCCGCTCCCTCCGCGGGCTGGCCGTCGGTCCGACCGGGCTTTCGAGGTTCGACAAGGTATGGAAAACGCAGTGATGGCTCACCGGAGGGTGTTGGCCGTGGTCGCGCTCGTTTTGGCCGGTCCGGCCGCGGCGGCGCGGGCGAGCGAGAAGGAGGACGTCCTCTGGTCGCACCTGCGCGCGCGCGTGCAGGACGTCGAGAAGCGCCTCGACGGCGTGCTCGGCCTTTCCGTCAAGGACCTCAAGACGGGCACGACATTCGAGGTGCGCCCGGACGAGACGTTCCCCCAGGCCTCGTCCATCAAGCTGGCCGTCCTCTACGAGCTGTACCGGCAGTCGGAAGAGGGCAAGATCGACCTCGCACAGGTGACGCGTCCGCCCCTTCCGCGCGTCAAGGGCGGCGGCGTTCTCCAGGAGCTCGGGGACAAGGTCAGCGTCACCTGGCGCGACCTGGCGGTCATGATGGTGGGCTGGTCCGACAACGAGGCCACCAACGTCCTCATCAATCGCGTCGGGATGGCCGCCGTCAACCATCGGCTGGAGGACGACCTCGACCTCGACCACACGCGCCTGCGCCGCAAGATGATGGACCTGGAGGCCGCGCGCCGGGGGGACGAGAACGTGGGCACGCCGTCGGAGATGCGGCGATTGGTCGAGGCCATCTACGCGGGCAAGGGCCTGTCCCCGGCCGCCGCGCGCGACATCCGCGCGGTGCTGGCCACGCCCAAGGACTCGCCCTTCCGCGTCCCCTTGCCGGAAGGGCTGGCCGTCCTGGACAAGCCGGGCGCGTTGGAGGCGGTCCGCTGCGTGACCGCGGTCGTGGACATCCCCGCCCGGCCCTACGCCGTCAGCATCCAGACGACGTTCTTGAAGAATGACGAAGACGGAGCGGCCGCCATCCGCGAGATCTCGGCCGCCCTCTACGAGATGTTCGACCGGCTGGCGCGCTCGAGCGAGCTGGGGCGGGTCATCAGCGAGCGATAGCTCAGACCTCGGTGCCGATGAGGTCCTCGAAGGTCTCGCGGCGGCGGATGAGCCGCACGCGCCCGTCTTCGATCATGACCTCGGCCGGGCGGGGGCGCATGTTGTAGGTGGAGGCCATGGCGAAGCCGTAGGCGCCCGCGTCTCGGATGGCCAGCAGCTCGCCCCCCTCGACGCTCTCCAGCTCCCGATCGCGCGCGAACGCGTCCGCGGTCTCACAGACGGGCCCCACGACGTCCACGTTGCGGGACTCGCGGCCCTGCGTGCGCACGGGCTCGATGCGATGGTGGGCCTTGTAGAGGGCGGGCCGCAGGAGGTCGTTCATGCCCGCGTCCACGATCACGAAACGCTTGCCGTGGTTCTCCTTGACGTAGAGGACCCGCGTCAGCAGCACGCCCGCACGCGCCACCAGCGAGCGGCCGGGCTCGAGCAGCACGATGAGGCCGAGGTCGCGCAGCGAGGGCACGACCGCCGCCGCGAACGCGGCCACGTCCGGCCCCGTGCCTTCCTCGTAGTTGATGCCGAGCCCGCCCCCGATGTCGATCGTGCGCAGGGCATACCCTTCGCCGAGGAGGCGGCGAGTCAGGCCCACGAGCGCTTCCACCGCCTGCGTCGGCGGCTCCAGCGATCGGATCTGGGACCCGATGTGGCATTGCACGCCCGCGACCTCGATGCCGGGCAGGGCCCGCGCGCGGGCCAGGATGCCGGGGGCGGAGGCGATGTCCACGCCGAACTTGTTGTCGCGCAGGCCGGTCGAGATATACGGATGCGAGCGCGCGTCGATGTCGGGATTCACGCGAAGGGTGAGCGCCGCCCGCCGTCCGCGTGCGGCGGCCAGGGCGGAGAGACGCGCGATCTCCTCTTCGCTCTCCGCGTTGAACTCGCCGATGCCGGCGTCGAGGCCGCCCGCGATCTCGTCGTCCGTCTTGCCCACGCCGGAGAAGACGATCCGCTCGGCCGGGAACCCCGCGCGCAGGGCCGCGCGCAGCTCGAGCCCGGACACGATGTCCGCCCCCGCCCCCAGCGAAGACAGGAGGCGCAGGATCGCGCCCGCGCCGTTGGCCTTCACCGCGTAGCAGACGCGATGAGGCACGGGCGCGAAGGCCGTCTCGTAGGACCGGTAGGCCTCGACGATGGCGTCGCGGCTGTAGACGTAGAGCGGCGTGCCGTGCTCCGCGGCGGCGGCCTCCAGGGACACGCCGTCGCCGACGAGGAAGGCCCCGTCACGCGTGAATCCGGTCATGCGCGCGCGGGCTCGGGCACGGGGGGCCCCGGAGGAGGGCTCGCGTGGCGGCGCAAGGTCGCCGCCGCGATGCCGCTCAGGCCGATGACGCCCACGAGGTTCGGAAAGATCTGCAGGCCGTTCATCAAGTCGCCCCAGGCCCAGATGAGGTCGACCTTGCCGATGGCGCCGAACAGGATGAGGATGCAGTAGACCCAGCGGTAGGGCATGGTCACGCGCGGGCCGAAGACGTATTCGAGGAACTGCTCGCCGTAGTAGGCCCAACCGATCAGGGTCGTGTATCCGAAGAGAAAGGCACAGAGCGCGACGATCCAGCCCCCCTTGGGGATGGTCGTCTCGAAGGCCTGGGCCACCACCGCGGTGCTCGTGAGCCCCGAGCGCCAGACGCCGGTCACGAGGATGGTGAGCGCGCTGATGCTCGAGGTGACGAAGGAGACGATGAAGACTTCCATCACCCCGTTCAGGCCCTGCTGCAGCGGCTCGCGGCTGCGCGCGGTGGCGTAGGCCACGGCCGCCGTGCCGTAGCCCGCTTCGTTGGCATAGACGCCGCGGGCGACGCCGTAGCGCATCGCGACCATCATGCCGACGCCGGCGGTGCCTCCGACGAGCCCGCCCGCCGAAAAGGCCTCGCGCAGGATGAGAGCCAGGACGGACGGCAGCTCGCCGGCGTGCGTGACGATCACGACGAGCCCGCCGACGAGATAGAGGCCCACCTTGAGGGGCGCCAGCTTCTCCGCGGCACGGCCGATCGACTTGATGCCCCCGATGATCACGAGCCAGGCCAGGACCGCGATGATCAGGCCCGACACCCACGTGCGGATGCCGAACTGGCTCTGCCAGACCACCGCGATCGAGTTGGGCTGGGTGAAGGGCGTCGTGGTCAGGGCCGCGATGCCCGCGATCAGGGCGTAGAGCCAGCCCAGCCGGGGCATCTTCATCCCGTCCCGCAGGTAGTGCATGGGACCGGCGGAGAGTCCCGTGCCCCCCACCACGCGGAACTCGAGACCCAGGACGGCTTCCGTGAACTTGATCGCGGTGGCGAAGAAGCCGTAGGCCCAGATCCAGAAGACGGCGCCCGGTCCGCCGGTGACGACGGCCGTGGCCACCCCCGCGATGTTGCCGGTCCCGATGGTGGCACCGAGAGCGGTCATGAAGGACTGGAACGGGCTCAGCGCGCCGCTGGTGGCGCTGTCGCCGGCGGGGAGCATCGCGCGGACGGCCTCGGGGAACCGCACGATCTGCACGAAGCGGAGTCGGAAGGTGAGGAAGAGGCCCGTGCCGAAGAGCAGGGCCATGGTCCAAGGCCCGAATACCGCGTCACTCGCCCAGAAGATCGCCTTGCGCAGGAATTCGGGAAACATGAATTTGGGATCTTACATCGCCGCATGGAGTGGGCATTGGGCACAGGGCGAAACCGATCGCAGAGCCAGGCAGCGCCGCGTAGCGGCGGTGCCTGGCGAGGGGGGTTCAGGGGGGGAGCTCACGCCTTTCGCGTTGATGCGTGAGTTCTCCCCCTGACTTAATACTTCAGCCCACAACCCACAACCGACCGACGGCAACCCAAAAACAAGAAACGGCGGGCGCCCTTTCGGACGCCCGCCGGGTACGTCTCGACCGGCGCGAGCCTAGAACTCGAAGCGCGCGCCGATCTGGAAGAGCCGCTGCTCGCTCTGGCGGAAGTCGCCCGCGAAGCGAGTCGGCTGACCGAACTGGGCCGACGTCTGGTTGGCGACGTACGTGTTCGCGTTGGTGGCGTTGGTCAGGTTGAAGCCCTCGCCGATGATCTCGAAGGCCGTACGGCCGCCGAACTTGAACCTCTTGGAGATCCGGATGTCGAGCTGCGTGAAGGTCGCGCCGCGGCCGGAATTGAGCGTGGCCACGCCCGCGGGCAGATCGCGGTTCGTCCCGTCCCGGTTGTCGTCCGTGCCGGTGAGGACGTTGAACGCCTGCGCCGACTTGTAGCGGAAGATCGGCGCGATGGTGAGGCCGTAGGCCGGGGACCACACGGCGCTCATCGTCACGCGGTGACGGAAGTCCGTGCGGGTGGGGTTCTCCGGATCGCCGAAGGCGTTGAACTGGTCGATCGGATCGTACTCTCCGAACTCGTCGGTGGCGCGCAGGCTGGCGTTGGTCTTGGAGTCGGACAGCGAGTACCACCCGCTGAACTGCAGCTTGCCATCGTAGTTCTTCTTGAGGCCGAAGGTGATGCCCTTGTAGTGGCTGATGCCCTCCATCACGTCCACGCGCCAGGCCGCGGTGCCGACGCCGCTGCCGAGGATGTTGGCAAAGCGGCGCGCGCCGCCGTTGATGCGGCGGTTCAGCGCGGGACGGACGCCGAGATCCTGGCCCTTGGCGTAGACGCCATCCACTTCGATCGCGAAGCCGTGGCCCAGCACCTTCGAGAATCCGAGGTTGGCCTGGTCCGTGTACGGCTGCTTCGGGCGCGGGGTGGCGACGTGCGACGGGATGGGAGTGCTCAGGTTGGTGAGCTGGTTCGGGGGCAGCGGCTGGCCGACCTGGAAGAGCGAGCCGTCGGCGTTGCGGATGCCGGCGGTGTTGTTGACCGCATACACGCCGCCGAACGAGGACTGCGCCCCGATGACCGCGAACAGGATGTTGGCGTTGGTGTAGGCGAAGTCGTAATACCGGCCCACGCCGCCGCGGAGGAGGAACCCGCCGTCACCCTTCACGTCGTAGGTGAACCCGGCGCGGGGGGCGATGTTGTTCGAGTCGTCCTTCGGCGACTTGCCGAAGTCCTCGAAGCCAGGGCAGGGGCAGGGCAGCCCGGCCGAGGTGAAGACGCCGCGGTTTGCCGCCGCCGTGACCTCGCGGTAGATGAGGTTGCCTTCCTGGTCGAACGCGAAGCCGGTGACGTAGTCGTAGCGGACTCCGAGATCGAGGGTCAGCTTGTCGGACACCCGCCACCCGTCCTGGAGGTAGAAGGCGTACTGCTTGTTCGGGATGTGGCCGACGTTGCCGCCGCCCGCGCCGCCGATGGAGCCGTTGAAGCTGATGTTCGAGATGGCGGAGGTGCGGCTGTCCGCGAGGTGCACGTAGAGCGGCGACTGGCCGGTCGAGAACGTGATGTCGAGCGTGGGCTCGTTGATGAAGCTGGCGCCCACCTTGAACTCGTGCCGTCCCTTGCTGAACGTGAAGTCGTCACGGAACTGGTACTTGTGCTGCTCCGTCGTCTGCGGCGTGTTGATCGACTGGCCGACGGTCACGCCGTTCGGGTACTGCTCGGTGGGCAGCGTCGAGTTCTCGCCGATGTGGTTCAGGAAGTACGAGTACTGGAACGTGAACTCGTTGAGCTTGCCGTTGCCGAGCACGGAGTTGAGGTTCGCGTTGACGGAGTGGAACGTGTTCTTGCTGACGCCCCAGTTCTCCGGCGGCGCGGACGGGCTGGCCCCGTAGGGCTGGCTGTTGTTGTTGTAGCCATAGCGCAGGGACAGGTAGTGGTCGGTGCTGAGCTGGTGCGTCAGCTTGGCCACGGCCAGGTTCTCGCGATAGGGCAGCGGGAACTGGCCGTCCTTGTCCGGGTACAGTCCGCGGGTATTGACCGGCTGCGTGGTGTCCTGCTGCGTGCGCTCGAAGGCGGCGAAGAAATGCGTCTTGTCCTTGATGATCGGCCCGCCCAGGCTCGCGCCGTACTGGTTGCGGCGGTAGTCGCCCTTCGGCAGGTTGTTGACCTCTTCCGTGTGGCTCAGGCCGTTCAGGCTCTTGTCGCGGAACAGCTCGAAGGCGGAGCCGCGGAATTCGTTCGTGCCGCTCTTGGTGACGACCTTGATGGTGCCGCCGTTGGCGCGCCCGGTGTCCGCGCGGAAACGCTGGGTCTCGAAGTTGAACTCACCGATCGAATCGAGCGGGAAGAGCTGGGTCAGGCCGCCGACGGTGTCGTCGTTGTTGTCGCCCCCGTCGATCAGGTAGTTGATGTTCCGGCCGCCGCCGCCCGCCACCTGCGGCGCGAACTGCGTCGACTTGGTGGGGTCGGTGTGGAAGCCGAGGCTGACGCCGGGCACGAGGGCGGCCAGGTTCGCGAACTGCCGGCCGTTGAGGGGCAGGTTCTCGATCTGGGTGCTGGTGATCAGCTCGCCCACGCCGGACTGCTTGACGTCGACCAGCGGCGCTTCCGCCACGACCGTGACTTCCTCGGTCTTGGAGGCCACCGTCATCTTGAACTCGATGCTGGTGGTGACGGCGACGTTCACCGCGACGTTCTTGGCCGTCTGGACCGAGAAGCCGGTGAGGTTGGACTTCACCTCGTAGCGTCCGACGGGCAGGCCGTTGATGGCGTAGACGCCCGTCGAGTCGGTCTGAGCGGAGCGCGAGAAGCCCGTGTCCTGGTTCGTGGCCGTGACCGACACGCCCGGGAGCGCAAGCCCCTGTTCGTCCGTCACCTTCCCCGTCAGCGTGCCGTTGGAGCTCTGGGCGAAGCCCGGAGCGGTCGCGAACGCGACGACGAGGAGGGCGACACCCAACCTCGCAATTCGTCTGATCAAGCGTCCTCCTTATAACTTCTGATGGGGCGGCTCGCCCCGCTTCTTCCCCGGTCCCAAAGCCGACGTAAACGGACCCGCCGACATCTCCGGAGAACTGCTGGGACGCCTGATGTTGCAATCGGGGCGCCAGAGCTGGATCGCTCCAACCCCATGAAACTAATGGGCTGCTCACGCCTCTAGGCGTTCACTCACTACAAGCCATTGGATGAGGGATCCAAACACTTGGGTGACGGGTGCCGGAGCCTGACAAAAACCAGCGATCAGGATCCGCCGAGGTCACGAAGGAACGCGGAGGCCTTCGCGGCCGTCTCCCGGTCGGGGCCGCCCCGCAGCAAGGCCTCCAGCGCCGCACGCGCGGCCGCCGGGTGTCCGCGGCGTACTTCCGCCACCGCGAGGTTCAGCCGCGCTTCGTGGTAGCGCGGGTCTATCGCGAGCGCCTCTTCGAAGAGGGCGACCGCGCGGTCGAGGTCGCCACTCTCGATGGACAGCACCCCGAGGCCGTTGCGCGGCCCGGGATCGCGCGGGGCAAGACTACTTGCGGTCCGGTAGGCCTCGGCCGCTTCCCGTGGCTGCCCCGTCGCGCGCAGCGCGTTCGCGCGGTTCGTCCAGGCGCCGGCGTTGTTGGGGTCGATCGCGGTGGCGCGCGTGAACTCCGCGAGCGCTTCCGGGTGCTGGCCGCGCCGGGCCAGCAGCGATCCCAGGTGGTTGTGCGGCTCGGGCAGCGAAGGATCGAGCGCGATCGCACGGCGCTCGGAGCGCATCGCCTCCTCGAGCTGGCCGGCGGCGTCGAGGGCGATGGCGCGCTCGTGCCAGGCCACGGGATCCGAAGGCGCGATCGTCTCCAGGGTCCGCAGCGCCTCCGCCGCCTCCGCGGGCCGGCCCGCGGAGCGAAGCGCGGCGGCCAGGGCCTGGCGGAAGGCGGGATTGGCGGGCTCGCGCTGGACGAGCGAATGGAGGGCCTTCGCGGCGGCCGCGTGCTCGCCGCGCGCGTCCGCCCAGATCGCGTCCTCGAAGAGCCGCCAGGATTCCAGCGCATCCTTCGGGTCGAGGCGAGGCCCGCTCGTCGTCACCGCCCCCGCGGCCACGTAGCCGAGAGCGCGCAGCTTCTCCGCGATCTCGGGATCGTCGGCGGTCGCGACCGCCGCGCGCTCGGTGGCCCGGAGCGCGTCCAGGCCGCGCTTGAGCCGCTCGGCATCCGCGGCCCGCGTCCCCACGAGGTTGTGCGTCTCCCCGGGATCGGCGCCAAGGTCGTAGAGCTCGGGGCGGGGCGCGTCGATGTACTTGAGCGCGCCCAGGCGCAGCGCGCGCAGGCCCGCCCATCCCATCGTCTCGGGATATTGGGTTTCCGCATAGGCCTCCGCGCCGCGCGGCGGGCCGAGGAGGTCGCCGCCGTCGAGGCCGGCGGGTACGGGCACCGCGACGCGCGCGAGGAGGGTGGGCATGACGTCCACCGCCCTGGCGGGCGCCGTCCGGCGCGAAGCCGGCACTCCGGCGCCGGCCAGGATCAGGGGCACGCGCAGCGTCGACTGGTAGACGAAGAACCCGTGCGTCAGCTCGCCGTGGTCGCCGAGCGCTTCGCCGTGATCGCCGGTCGCCGCCACGACCAGGCGCCCGGGCGCGCGCGCCTCCGCGGCCGCGACCACGCGGCCCAGGCAGGCGTCGGCGGCGGCGATCTCGCCGTCGTAGGGCCGGCCGCCCTGCTGCTCGCGATACGGCGAGGGCGGATCGTAGGGCGCGTGCGGCTCGTAGAAGTGGACCCAGGCGAAGAACGAGCCCGGCTGCCGCGCGATCCACTGCTCCGCGGCGGCGGCCACGACGTCGCACGAGCGCTCGGATTCGAGCACGCTCGCGCCCGCCCCGCGGCGCTCGATCCGATCGTCGTAGAGATCGAATCCGCGCGCGAGGCCGAAGCGCCGATCGAGCACGTAGGCGGCGACGAAAGCGGCCGTCGTGTACCCGCGGCCCTTCAGGACCGTGGCCAGGGTCGGCGCGTCCACCGGGAAGATCGAGCGGCCGTTGAGATGAACGCCATGATGCGGCGGCTCCCGGCCGCTGAGGATGGAGCCGTGCGACGGAAGGGTGAGGGGCACGGAGGCCAACGCCTCCTCGAAGACGGTCCCGCGCACGGCCAGCGCGTCGAGGTGGGGCGTGGCGCCCGTCTTCGCGCCGTAGGCGCCGACGTGGTCCGCGCGCAGGGTGTCGATGGTGACGAGGAGGATGCTCGCGCCCGCCGGGTCGGGCGCACGGCCGCGCCAAACGACGGCGGCGAGGCCGGCCGCGGCGAGCAGGGCGCCGGCCAGCGAGAGTGCGGTGCGCCCGCGCGGGCGCGAATCCGCCGGTGATGCGCCCGGGGTCTCGTTGCGCTTCCGGCGGCTCACGGCAGCGCCTGCAACCGCGCCTGCGCGCGGTCGCGGGTGATCGGGTCCTCGAGGGCGGCCGTGTATTCGCGGCGGGCCGTCTCGGCGTCGCCCTTGACGCGCGCGATCTCCGCGAGGTTGTAGTGGACCTGCCCGCTGGCGGGATCGACGGCCAGCGCTTCGACGAGCACCGCGCGCGCCTGGTCCAGCCGCCCGCGCTCCGCATGCGCCGAGGCCAGCCCGACGAACGCGTCCGCCGTGCGCGGCTGGCCGGCAATCACCTTGCGGTAATAGGGCACCGCTTCTTCGGCACGCCCCGCCCGCAGGAGCGCGTCCGCGAGCCGGAGGTTCACGAGCGGGTTGGCCGGATCGCGCATGGCGATCGGCCGGTAGGCGGCGGCGGCGGCGGCGTGGTCGCGGAAGGGACCGGCGGCGCGCGCGATGAGCAGCGCCACGTCGATCATGTCCTTGGGATCGGCCCCCGAGCCCTGGGCCGAGGGGCCCTGCACGTAGCCGAGCGACCGGAGCCTCTCCGCCGCCTCGGGATCGGGAGCGCGGCGGCTCTCGGCCTCGCCCCACGAGCCCAGAGCGCGGTCGAGCCCTTCGCGCATCCGCGCCACCACGTCCGGATGGGCCGCGGCGACGTCGCGCGATTCGGAGGGATCGGAGCCGAGGTCGTAGAGCTCGGGGCGGGGCGCGCGGACGTACTTGTAGCGTCCCTCGCGCCACGCGCGGAGGTCGCTCCAGCCGAAGTCCAGGCGCGGGGCCAGCGTCTCCGCGTACAGCGGCTCCGCGGGCGCGCCATCGACGAACCGGCGCAGCGATCGGCCAGGCAGCGCGGGCCCGCCCGGTCCGACGGCGTCCAGGATCGTCGCCGCGATGTCGGCCAGCCCCACGTTCGGGGACACGCGCGTCCCCGGCGTCCAGCCCGGACCGCGCACGAGGAGCGGCACATGCAGGGTCGAGTCGTAGACGAAGAGGCTGTGGCTCTCCTCGCCGTGCTCGCCGAAGGCCTCTCCGTGGTCGGCGGTGAGGATGACGAGCGAAGGCTCCGGCCGCGCGTCCCAGGCCGCCATCACCGCGCCGAGGGCGGAATCCGCGGCCGCGATCTCGCCGCGATACGGGTCGGGCCCGCGGAAGGCGGGCGGCGGATCGTAGGGCGCATGCGGATCGAACAGATGAACCCACACGAAGACGCGCCCGGGATGGACGCCCAGCCAGGCCCGCGCCGACTCCGCCACCGCGTCGCCGCGGCGCTCCGCGAACTCGTAGCTGACGCCCGATGACTTCCCCATCGCGTCGTCGTAGGTGTCGAACCCGCGCGCGAGGCCGAAGCGCCGGGCCAGCGGGAATCCGCCGATGAAGGCGCCGGTGGCCAGGCCGCGCGCACGCAGCGCTTCCGCGAGAGTCGGAGTGCCGGGCCCGAGCGCGAACGCGCCGTTGCCGCGCACGCCGTGCGCGGGCGGGGCGAGGCCGGTCAGGATCGACGTGTGCGCGGGCAGGGTGACGGGGGCCGGCGTGTAGGCGTGCTCGAAGCGCACGCCGCGCGACGCCAGCGCGTCCATGGCCGGCGTGCGCGCCGAGGCGTCTCCGTAGCTGCCGACGCGGTCCGCGCGTAGCGTGTCGACGGTGACGAGCAGGACCGATGTCGGGCGGGGGGGAGTCGAGGGAGTCGGGCGGCCCGCGCACCCGATCGCGGCCAGGAGTCCCAGGAGGAGGGCAGACCGCACGGGACCGCTATCGTAGCACCCCCGGTTAACGGGGGGTCCGGGGGGGACGAGGAGCGGGCTTCGTGACGGCGCCCCGCAGTCCCCCCCGGCACTCTGGCGGCCCCGCGCAGCGGAGCGGCCGGAGTGGTTAATATGACGGCTCGGGTGGGGCGCCAACAGGGTCGGCGGAAAGGGCAAGCGAAGGACGACCCGGCGCCCGCCGCGCGCTCGCGCCGCGGCGTCGTCGCGCTGGTGGCCGGAATCGCCGGGGCCGCCGCCATCGCCGCCGCCGTCCTTTGGCCGCGCCTTCCGGGCTCCGTCCGCCGCGAGCGGGGCCTCGACGTCCTGTTGATCACGATCGACACCCTGCGCGCGGACGCGCTCGGGTGTTATGGAAACACGGCCGTCGAGACGCCGTGGATCGACCGCCTGGCCGCGGGCGGCGTGCGCTTCGAGCAGGTCCACGCGCAGAACGTCGTCACGCTGCCCTCGCACGCCAACATCCTCTCCGGCCGCTATCCGCTCGACCACGGCGTCCGCGACAACTCGGGGTTCCGCTTTCCCGCCGGCGTCGAGACGCTGGCCACGCTCCTCAAGCGCGCCGGCTACGCGACGGGCGCCTTCGTGAGCGCGTTCCCGCTCGACTCGCGGTTCGGGCTCGACCGCGGGTTCGACGTCTACGACGACCGCCTGGGCGATCCGGAAGCGCGCACCGCGTTCCTGATGCCGGAGAGGCCGGGGGCGCGGACGGTGGAGGAAGCCCGGAAGTGGCGCGCCGCGCAGGGCACGACCCCGACGTTCACATGGATCCACCTCTACGAGCCGCACTTCCCCTATGTCCCGCCCGAGCCGTTCGCCTCGCGCTACGCCGCCTCGCCGTATCACGGCGAAGTGGCCTACACGGACAGCCTGCTGGCGCCGGTCCTGGAGCCGCTCCTCCGCGCGGGAAAGGACGGCCGTACGCTGGTCGTGTTCACCAGCGACCACGGCGAAGGCCTCGGCGAGCACGGCGAGAAGACCCACGGCATCTTCGCGTACGAGACGACGCTGCGCGTGCCCTTGATCCTCTACGCCCCGCGGCTCTTCGCGCCGCGCGTCCCCGCGGCGCGCGTGCGGCACGTGGACATCCTGCCGACGGTCCTCGACGCCCTCGGCCTCGAGGTTCCAGGGGACGCGACGGGCCGCAGCCTCCTCCCGCTGGCGTCCGGGCGGGGCGCGGCGGCAGAGCCGAGCTACTTCGAAGCGCTCTCCTCTTCGGTCAATCGCGGGTGGGCGCCGCTGACCGGCCTCGCCCAGGACCGGTTCAAGCTCATCGACCTGCCCATCCCGGAGCTGTACGACCTCGATGCCGACCCGCACGAGACGCGGAACCTCGCGGCCACGGAAACGCGGACGCTGGAGGCGATCCGCGCCCAGCTCACGCGAATGCGAGGCGGAGATCGCGGCACCGCGCGGGGCCCGGAGGACGCGGAGACGCGCGAGCGCCTGCGCAGCCTCGGCTATGCGAGCGCCACCGCGCCGGCCAAGGCGCGCTACACCGAAGACGACGATCCGAAGCGGCTGATCGGGCTGGACACGGCCATCCAGGACGTGGTCACCCTGTACCAGGGCGGCGACATCCCGGCCGCCCTGGCCCGCGTGCAGGAGGTGCTCCGGCAGCGGCCCGACATGCCCCTCGCCCTGCAGCACCTCGCGTACCTGCAGCGGCAGTCGGGGGACCTGGGCGCCGCCGTCGCGACGCTCAAGCGCGCGCTCGCGCTCAGCCCCGAGGACACGGACACGGCGGCCCTTCTCGGCGCCTACTTGAACGAGGTCGGCCGCCCGCGCGAGGCGGCCGCGGTGCTGGCGGTGTACGCGGAACGGAAGAGTCCCGAGCTCGACGTCCTCATGGCGCGGGGGGCCGCCCTGGCCGAGATCGGCCAGACGGCGGAGGCGATCGCGACGTTCGAGCGCGCACTCGCCATCGATCCCTCCAACGCGGCGGCCAAGGCCAACCTCGGCACCGTCTCGCTCGGCGTCCGCGACTACCCACGCGCACGGACTGTCCTGGAGGAGGCGCTCGCGCTCGATCCCGACGTGTCGCGGGCACACAACGCGCTCGGCGTGATCGCCGCCGAGACCGGCCATCCGGACGAGGCGATCACACACTGGAAGCGCGCGGTGGAGCTCAACCCGCGCGAGTGGGACACGCTCTTCAACCTGGGAAAGCTCCTGCGGCGTGAAGGGCGCGAGGCGGAGGCGCTCCCCTACGTGGAGCTCTTCGTGCGCACGGCGCCGCCCGCGCTGTACGCCCGCGACATCGCCCAGCTCCGCGCCACGCTCCCGCGCTGATCCGCCGCTTTCGTCGCTAATCGATCCGGCCGGTTGGATTGATCGTTCCATCGGCCCGGATCGCATGTCCTCGAGATTGAACGTCCTGCTGCAAGCAAAGGACTTACAGGCGCAACAGCGCGCGGTCCGCGACTTGCTAACAGCCAGTCCCCTATTGCAAGGCCGATGTGTAAAGACGGACTCCCTGCAGGGACTCAAAACATAAGCCCGCTTCGAGCGGGCAGGAGGGGCAGTTCATGAAACGACCCATTGGGCTCGTGCTCGCCCTGCTTTTGGGCGCGGTCCCCGGTCTGTGGGCCCAGGCCTCGACCGGCAACATCTACGGCACCGTCGCGGACGCGTCGGGGGCCGTGCTTCCCGGCGCCTCGATCACCGTTTCGGGTGCCACCACGGGCGGCCGTACGACCCAATCCGGGATTCAGGGCGACTTCCGCATCCTGAACCTGGACCCCGGGACCTACAAGGTCGCGGTCACGATGAAGGGCTTCGGGACGGTGACGCGCGAAGTCGTGGTGACCACGGGGCAGAACGTCAACCTCGCCTTCGCCATGAAGGTGGCGGGTCAGTCCGAAGAAGTCACGGTCACGGCCGAGACGCCGGTGGTCGACACCAAGCGCGTCGGCACCGCGACCACCCTCACCCAGGAAGAGCTCGCGCAGGTCCCGCAGTCGCGCGATCCCTGGGCCGTCCTCAAGACCGTTCCCGGCGTTCTCGTGGACCGCGTCAACGTCGCGGGCAACGAGAGCGGCCAGCAGTCCGGCTTCGTGAGCAAGGGCTCGCTGCCCAGCGACACGCAGTGGAACCTGGACGGCGTGGTCATCACGGACGTGAACTCGAACGGCGCTTCGTCCTCGTATTACGACTTCGACGCCTTCGAGCAGATCAACGTCACCACGGGCGGCGGCGACCTCAAGGTGGCGACGGGCGGCATCGGGATCAACTTCGTGACCAAGCGCGGCACCAACAACTTCCACGGCTCGCTGCGCGGCTTCCTGGCCAACCACGAGCTGCAGTCCAACAACCTGCCCGACGAGCTGATCGGCATCCAGGAGGAGGCGAACCACACGGACCAGATCTTCGACTGGGGCGCGGACATCGGCGGCCCCCTGGTCAAGGACAAGCTCTGGTTCTGGGGCTCCTTCGGCCGCAACGACATCCGCATCGCGCGCTTCACGGGCACGAAGGACAAGACGATCCTCAAGAACTGGAACGGCAAGCTGAACTGGCAGGCCAGCGGCAACGACATGCTGTCGCTCTTCTGGTTCAACGGGGCCAAGATCAAGCTCGGCCGCTCGCCGGGCGCGGCCACCAACGAAGCGGACTCCTTCCTCTGGAACCAGGGCAACTTCTATCCGGAAGAGGGCTGCGGCGTCCCCTGCGGATTGCACGGCCTCTTCAAAACGGAGTGGAACCACACGTTCGGGCCGAACTTCAACCTGAACGCGAAATACGCCTACTTCGGCTGGGGCTACGGCTTCGCCCCCCGCGGCGGCGCGGACCAGCAGGGCGGCATCGACAACGTCGGTGACGCGGCCTACGGGTCCTACCTCGGGTTCACCGCCCGCAAGCCGTGGCACACGGTCAACGTGGACGGCAACTACTTCAAGCACGCGGCGGGCGGCCAGCACGAGTTCAAGTTCGGCTTCTCCTATCGCAAGGACCCCGCCCGTACCACGACGACGTTCAGCGGCAACCAGGTGCTCGCGGTCAACCAGCCCAGCGGCGGCGTCGCCCAGATCACCCGCCAGCGCAACGTGCGCTTCACGGAGACGATCTGGAGCGGCTACCTCGGCGACACGTTCAGCAAGGGCCGCATGACCCTCAGCGCGGGCGTACGCTACGACCATCAGCACTCCTTCAACGAGGCCAGCACGGCCACGGCCAACCCGGACTTCCCGAACCTCCTGCCCGAGCTGGCCTACGACGGCAGCGGCCCCACGATCACGTGGAAGGACTTCTCGCCGCGGGCGAGCGTCAACATCGCCCTCGACGATTCGAAGAAGACGGTGGCTCGCGCCTCCTACGCGCGCTACGCCGGGCAGCTCTTCCCGAACGACGTGACCGTGGCCAACCCCGTGGGCGGCTACTCCACGTTCCTGGCCTACCGCTGGAACGACCGGAACCGCGATCACTTCGCGACCAAGGACGAGATCCTGCTGAGCGACGGCGTCCTCTACTACAACAACGTGGACCCCGCCCATCCGACGGCGCTCGTCTCTCCCAACCGCATCGACCCCGACTACCACGCCAGCAAGGACAACGAGTTCATCCTGGGCATCGATCGCGAGCTGGGCGGCAACTTCGCGGCCGGCGCGGCCTACACCTGGCGCAAGGTCACGGACATCTCGAGCTGGTTCCCGCGCATCGGCATGACCTCGGCGGACTACACCGCGAACCCGGCGGTGACCCAGAACGGCGTCACCGCGAACAGCTTCTCCCCGAACCCGGCCAAGGTCGCCGCCTCCAACAGCGGCCGCATCCTGACCAACCGGCCGGACTACAGCACGGGCTACAACGGTGTGGAGCTCACGCTCGTGAAGCGGATGTCCAACAAGTGGTTCGCGCGGGCCGCGTTCTCGTACATGGACTGGCACGAGAACATCGGGCCGGGAGCGATCCAGAACCCGACGCGCTCCGACACCACGGGCGGCCAGGCCGGGCAGCCGGCTTCCAACCCGTCCCTGGCGGGCCTCTCCGGACCGAGCGTCGACGGCGGACAGATCGCGCCGCGTTCGGGCGGCTCGGGCAAGGGTGACCTGTTCTTCAACGCCCGCTGGCAGACGGTCGTGAACGGCCTCTATCAGCTCCCCGGCAACTTCGAGGTCGGCACCAGCCTCTTCGCTCGTCAGGGCTACGTCTACCCGGTCATCCTCCGGCTCGATGCCGGCAGCGATGGGACCATCCGCACGCTGGCCACGCCGCATCTCGACGACCAGCGCTACGACACGCTGTTCGACGCGGACTTCCGTCTCGCGAACCGGATCAAGCTCCCGGGAACCGCGACGATGGAGATCACGGCCGATCTCTTCAACGCGTTCAACTCGGGGACGGTCCTGGGCCGCAACCGTTCCGCGGATTCGTCCGCGTTCGGCCGGCCGACGGACGTGTTGTCCCCCCGCATCCTGCGCATCGGGGTTCGGCTCAACTTCTAGGCGTTCGCCGTTCGTGACGTGACGAAGGCCCCGGGGGCGACCCCGGGGCCTTTCGTTTGCAGCCGCATAGAATCAATCCTCGATGGCCCGCGCCAAGCCTCGTCCGTCCCCCGCGTCGCGCCGTCTTTCCGGAAGGGCCGTCGCGATCGTTGCCATCTCCGCCGTCGCGGCCCTGGCTGCCTTCGGCTGGTGGCGCCACCAGGCGCGCGCCTTGCGGCCGCCGAGTCTCCTCCTCGTCACGATCGACACCCTGCGCGCCGACCACGTCGGCGTGTACGGGGCTGCGGTGGCCCGGACGTCGAGCCTCGACGCCCTGGCCGCCCGCGGCGTGCGCTTCGAGCACGCGCAGAGCCCGGTGCCCATGACCGGCCCCTCGCACGCGACGATCCTCACCGGCCTCTATCCCCCCGTGCACGGCGTGCGCGACAACGTGGTCTTCTCGCTCGACGCGCGGCACCAGACGCTGGCCACGATCCTCAAGGGGCACGGCTATCGGACGGCCGCCTTCGTGGGCGCGTATCCCGTGGCCGCCGCCTTCGGGTTCCGCCAGGGCTTCGACACCTTCAGCGAGGACTTCAAGGACAGCCCGATTCCGGGTGCAGGCGCCCAGCGTCCCGCGAGCGACGTCGTGGACGCCACCCTCGCCTGGCTCGCCGCACCTTCTGATGCGCCGACCTTCGTGTGGGTGCACCTCTACGATCCCCATGCCCCATACGATCCGCCCGAGCCCTACCGCACGCAGTTCGCCGGCCGCCCCTACGACGGCGAGATCGCGTACACGGATGCGCAGCTGGGCCGGGTGTTCGACTGGTTGCGCTCCTCGGGCCGCGAGGCGGATACGGTGGTGGCCGTGCTGTCCGATCACGGGGAATCGCTGGGAGAGCACGGCGAGATGACCCATGCCGTCCTCCTCTACGAAGCGACGCTCCACGTCCCGCTCCTCCTGGCCGGACCCAACGTCCCCTCGGGCCTCACCGTGTCCACGCGCGTGACCACCGTGGACCTGGCGCCGACGCTTCTCCGTCTCCTCGGCTTGACGCCGCCGCCCGCGATGACGGGCCGCGATCTCCGGACGGCGCTGCGGGGAGAGAGGCTACCCGCGGAACCGCTTTACGCGGAGAGCCTCTTCGGCCGTCTCAACTGCCGGTGGTCGTCGCTGCGGGCGTGGACGGCCGACGACTGGAAGCTCGTCGACGGCAGCCGGGCCGAGCTGTTCCACCTCAGCGAGGATCCCGGCGAGACGCGCGACCGCGCGGCCGAGGAGGCGCCGCGCGTCGAGCGCATGCGTGCCGCCCTGCACGCGGCCGTCGCGAAGATGGCGCCCGCGGGCGACCAGGCGCGCACGGCGACCATCACGCCCGATCAGGAGGCGACGCTCAAGAGCCTCGGCTACGTGGGCGGATCCGGCGGGGGCGGCGCGCTGGACGAGCCGGGCCTGCCCGACCCGCGCGATCGCGTGCAGTTCTACGAGCGCATGCAGATCATCCTGCGCGCGCAGAACATCCCGCTCGACCGCGCGTCCGCGGAAGCGGCGGCGATCGCGGAGGCGGACCCGGGCAATCCCTTCGCGCAGACGACGGTGGCGTCGCTGGCCTATCGCGCGGGTCACCTCGCGGCCGCGGCGCGCGCCTACCGCCGCTCGCTCGAGCTCGACCCCGATCGGCCGGCCGTGCGCCAGAACTACGGCAAGCTGCTGCGCGAGATGGACCGGCTGCAGGACTCCGAGAAGGAGCTGCGCCTGGCCCTCGAGCAGACCGACGCCGACGACCGGCGCACACGGTCGAGCCTGGCCGAGACCCTGACCCTCGTGGGCAAGACCGACGAGGCCGGCCGTCTGATCGGCGATCTCCTCCGCAGCGAGCCGGGTGATCCGGAGGCGCTGGCCGCGCAGGGGCGGCTCCTGACCGCGCAGGGCAAGCTCGCGGAGGCGGCGAAGAGCTTGAGCACGGCCGCGGACAGCGGCGACACCGACGCCCGCATCGACCTCGCCCGCGTCTACGTGCGGATGGGCGATCTCGGGCGGGCGCGCGAGGCCGCGGGCGCGGTGATCACGGCCAATCCTGGTCATCCCTGGGCGCTGGCCGTGCTCGGGCGCATCTCCATCCTGGACGGCCGCCGCGAGGAGGGGCTGGCCCTCCTGCGCCGCGCGGAAGCCGCGCGCCCTCGGCGTCCGGAGGCCTGGCTCAGCCTGGCCGAGGGATTCGATGCGGCCGGGGACCGCGCGGCGGCCGGGCGTTGCCGGCAAGCCGCCCAGGCCCTGCGCGGCGATTAGCGGAAGCGCGCGTCGCCCGGGAACTTCGCGCGCGCCCGGACCGTCCACGCGCGCGCGGCCGCCTCGTCCCCCAGCAGCGTGAACGTGCGCACGACGGTCGAGTAGGTCTCGCCATCCGGGCGGGGGCTCGCGGCCACGAGCCCTTCGACCATGGCCCGCGCCTCCGCGTCCCGTCCTTGCGACCGGTACAGCATGGCGAGGCCGACGCGCCCCTCGCGTGACCACGGCACGTCCTGGATCTCGGCGAGGAACTCCTTCTCCGCCTCTGCTTCACGGCCCAGACGGGCCAGGCAATCGGCCATGCGCGCGTGGAGAGTGAAGATGACCGAGCCCTTCTGCAGCCGGTTCGCCTCCTCGGCCTTGCGCAGGGCGGACAAGGCCTCGTCGTACCGTCCGCCTTTCTGGGCCACGACCCCGAGGACGAACTGGCTCATCGGCCGCTGCGGGTCGGCCTCCAGGCTGCGGCGCGCCGCCGCCGCCGCCTCGTCCAGGCGGCCGAGGTCGAGGAGGACCTGGGCCTGCATCTCGTAGCCCTTGCCGGGCTCGCGACGGGCCGCGATCTCCGCGTGCGAAAGCGCCGCGTCGCGCCGGCCCTCGAGGGTGAGCACGCGGGCCAGGGCGAGGTGCGGCTCGGGGCCCGTCGGATCGAGTGCGATCGTGCGGTCCAGGGCCTCGATCGCTTCCTTCTTGCGGTCCAGCTCGACCAGGGTGACGCCCAGCATCTCCCACGCATCGCGCATGTCGGGGTTCGCGCGCACGACCTTGCGCAGCTGCGCGGCCGCCTCCTCCCGGCGTCCGGCCACGCGCAGGGAAAGGCCGGTCTTGAAATCCTCGTAGGCCTGGATGTGGTCCTTGGGATCGGGGAGCGTACCCGACATGCCTCGCGGTCCCGCCGAGCCCACGTAGCCCAGGGCCTGCAGCTTCTCGCGCACGTCGCGCGGCACCTCTTCCGGCGCGGACGCCGCGCCCCCCGCGCCCCGCTGCTCGAGCCACGCATTCATGGCGGTAGCGACGCTCGCGCGCTCGCCGGCGAGATTGCGCTGCTCGGCCCGGTCGCTCGTGAGGTCGAACAGCTCGGGGCGTGGGGCGCGGACGTAGCGATAGCGCCCGTCCGTCGCCGCGAAGAGCTCGCTCCACCCGAGGTGATAGCGCGGATAGAAGGTCTCGGAGTAGACGGGATGGCCGGTGGCGGGCGCGGTGGCGGCAGCGGCACCGGCCAGGGCGCCGCGCAGGGAGACGCCGTCGAGGCCTTCGCTCTTCAGGCCGGCGAGATCCAGGAGCGTCGGCGCGAGGTCGGCCTGGGCCACCGTCCCCGTCACGCGCGTACCGGCGCGGGCAGCGCGGGGCAGCCGGAGGATCAACGGCACGTGGACCGCCTCGCGGTACAGGAAGATGCCGTGCTCCGCCTCGCCGTGGTCGCCGAGGCCCTCTCCGTGGTCGGAGGTGACGACGATGATGGCGCGGTCGTAGAGACCGCTCGCCTCCAGCGAAGCCAGCAGCCGTCCCACCAGCTCGTCCGCGTACGAGACCTCGCCGTCGTAGGGGGAGGCGTGACCCTGGTGGCGCAGAGGCGGCGTGTACGGGGAATGCGGCTCGTACAGGTGGAGGAACGCGAAGAAGCGCGCCCCCTTCTGGCCGGAGATCCAGCGCGTGAGGGAGTCCACGGCGGCGGCGCCGTCGCGCTGGAGGTTGCCCATGGATTCCGTGCTGCCTTCGACCTCGATGGCGTCGTCGAAGGAATCGAAGCCCTGCGCAATCCCGGTCGGGGCCCGAAGCACGTAGGCGGAGACGGCGGCGCCGGTGCGCCATCCCCCGGACTTGAAGCGCGTGGCCAGGGTGGGGTGATCCGCGCCCAGCCGAAACCCGATGTTGTCGCGCACGCCGTGGTGGGCAGGCAGGAGGCCTGTGAGCATCGAGGCGTGTGCGGGCAGCGTGAGGGGACAGTGGCTGTAGAGATCGTCGAACACGATCCCTTCGCGCCCGAGGCGGTCGAGGTTGGGGGTGGAGCCCGCGGCGAATCCGTAGAGGGGCAGGTGGTCCGCGCGGAGGGTGTCGATGGATATGAGGACGACCGGCGCGTCCGGGAAGACGGTCGCGGTCCCCGAAGGCGAGGACCGGCAAGCCCACACGATCGCGGCCGCCAGGGACAACGTGAGCGCCGCGCGCCGCATTCCTCGGGCGATCTTAACCCCTCGTGGCCGCGTGCTAACATCGGCCGCTCCGGCATGAAGGACATCGTCACCGCCGAGGACGTCCAGTCCGTGCCGCCGGGAGGCGAGGTCACGGCCGCGCCCGGCGCGATCGTCACGCCCTGGGCACGGGAAATGGCGGCCTCGCGCGGCGTGCGCATCGTGCACGGCCCCGCGCGCACCGACGGCCAGGTGGTGGCCCTCGGCGCCGACCACGGCGGCTTCGCGCTCAAGGAAGAGGTCAAGACCCACCTGACCCGCCTGGGCTATCGCTTCCACGACGTGGGGACGTTCTCCACCGAGCCCGTGGACTATCCCGACATCGCGCTGGCGGTGGCCCGGGCCGTGCGCGCGGGCGACGCCCGGCTGGGCATCCTGGTGGACGGGGCGGGCATCGGCTCGGCCATGGCCGCCAACAAGGTGCCCGGCGTGCGCGCGGCGCCCTGCGCGGACGAGGCGGCGGCGCGCAACGCGCGCGAGCACAACGACGCGAACGTCCTGACCCTGGGATCGAAGTTCGTGGACGCGACGCGCATGCAGGGGATCGTGGAGACGTTCCTCACCACCGCCTGTACGGAGGAGCGGCATGCCCGCCGCGTGGGCAAGATCAAGGCGATCGAAGAGTCCTATCTGAAGGAGCCGAAGCGCTCGTGAGCGACGGCTTCCTCGTCGACCGCATCGTGCGAGCCGTGCTCGCCCAGATGGGCGGGCCGGCGGACGAGCCACCCTGCGCCTGCCACTCCGCGCCCGGCGGCTGCTGTCCCGATCGCCTGGGGCGCCTGGTCGGCCAGGGGGCCGCGCGCTTCGGCCTGCAGGCGGGCACGAACCTCTACTCGCGCGAGATCGCGCGCACCATCGACCACACCCTGCTCAAGGCGGACGCCACGCGCGCCCAGATCGAGCAGCTCTGCGCGGAAGCGCGCGAACACGGCTTCGCGACCGTATGCGTGAACCCCACCTGGGTGCCGCTGTGCGCCACCCTGCTGCGCGGCTCGGAGACGCGTGTCTGCACCGTCGTGGGCTTCCCGCTGGGCGCCACCTTCCCCGAGGTCAAGGCCTTCGAGGCCGCGCGCACGGTCGCGGAAGGCGCCTGCGAAGTGGACATGGTCCTGAACATCGGCGCCCTGAAGTCCGGGGACTACCGCCTCTGCGAGCGCGACGTGGCCGCGGTGGCCGAGGCCAGCCACCGCGGCGGGGCCATCCTCAAGGTGATCATCGAGGCCGCCCTCCTGACCGACGACGAGAAGGTGAAGGCCTGCGTCGTGTCCAAGGCGGGAGGCGCCGACTTCGTGAAGACCTCCACCGGCTTCGGCCCCGGCGGCGCCACCGCCGCCGATGTCGCCTTGATGCGGCGCGTGGTCGGCCCGGACATGGGCGTGAAGGCCGCGGGGGGCGTGAAGGACCTCAAGTCCGCCCAGGCCATGCTCGACGCCGGCGCCGACCGCATCGGCGCGAGCGTGGGCGTGAAGATCGTGCAGGAGAGCCGCGGCGCCACCGTAGCCGCGGGATCCCCCGCCGGCTACTAGCCGGATGCAGGCCGCCGACCTCGGGCCCGTTCCCGCCGAGGCGCGCACCCAGTCGCCCCTCGACCTCTTCCTGATCTTCGTCGGGGCCAACATCGTGGCCACCACGCTGGTGACCGGCGCCAGCCTGGTGCCCGCGTTCTCCGTGACGGAGTCCTTCGTCCTCATCGCGCTCGGGACCGTCGTCGGATCGGCCCTGGTCGCGGCCCTGGCGCCCGTCGGGCCGCGCCTGGGCGTGCCCTCCGTGGTGGCCATGCGCGCCGCCGTCGGCTTCCCGGGCGCGACGGCGCTGGCCGCGCTCCTCTACCTCACCAACTTCGCGTGGATCGCGCTCAACAACGTGATCGCCGCCTCCGCCTGCGCCCGGGTGTGGGGAGGTCCGGCGACCGAGAAGGCGTGGACCATCGGCCTCGGCCTGCTCGCCACGGCGGTCGTGGCGGCGGGACCGCGCGCGGTCGGATACGCGGACCGCGTCGCCGTACCCCTGATGACGGTGACGGGCGTCGTCTTCGCCTGGCGCGCGGCGGGTCTTCCCGCGGACGTCTGGCGCGTGGCCGGCACCCACACGATGCCGTGGTGGCGCGGCCTCGACGTGGTGGTCGCCTATCAGGTCTCCTGGATCCTGATGTTCGCGGACTACTCGCGCTACACCGCGTCCGTCCGCCGGGGCGTGGTCGCCGTCTTCCTGGGCCTCACCCTTTCGAGTCTCTGGTTCATGCCCCTGGGGGCCCTGGCCGGCCGCGCGGCGGGCGGCCCCGACCCCGGGGCCATGGTGGACGCGCTCCACCTCGGAATCGCGGGCGCGTTGCTGATCGCCCTGGGGACGATCACCACCAACTTCGTCAACATCTACCTGTCCGCGCTCGCCTGGAAGAGCCTGATCCCGCGGGCCTCGGACGCGGCTTCGGTCTGGTCGATCGGCATCGTGGGCACGGCGCTGAGCCTGTCGTCCCGCTCATGGCTCGACCGCTACGCCGACCTCATGATCGTGCTCGGTGGGCTGCTCGTTCCCGTGGGCGGCATCCTCCTCGCGCGTTTCGTGCTGGAGCGAAGGCCGGTGGACGTCGCGGCTCTCTACGACCGTAGCGGTCCCTACGGGAGAGGACGCTTTGCCGCCGCCGCCCTCGCCTGGACGCTGGGCACGATCACGTATTTCGCCGCGGAGAGGATCGGAGGCACGCTGCCCGCCCTGGTCGTCGCGGGCGCGGCCTACCGCATGCTGGCCACCCGCGCCACGTAGCTCTCGGCCGTGGGCCGTGGATCCAGGCCGACGGCGCGCGCGTACTCCTGGACGAACCCGCGCAGGTACACGGGCGCGGGCAGCACCTCGCGGCGCTCCGCCTCGATGTATTCGAGGTAGCGGATCCCGACCTTGCTCGCCGTCGCGATGTCGCGGAGGGAAATGCCCCGGGACTCGCGGAAGCGCTTGAGGTCGGGGCCGGTCACGGGATCGGGCAGCACGACCATCGGCGCCCGCTCCGGGCCGGGGGCCGGGGCCGCGGCGGGGGTGAAAGTGGGAACGCTCGACGCGGAGACGACGCCGAGCGACACGTCGTATTCGTGGCGGCGTGACGCATCACGCAGCACCGTGTAGGCGGCCTCGACGCGCTCGCGCGCTTGCTGCCGCTCCTCCACGTCGAGCAGGGAGTAGGTCGCGAGTGAGTCCTCGTCGTAGAGGCCCGCGGCGTGCCGGTAGGCGCGCTCCACCTGCTCCGGCGTGGCCCGGGGACCGATGCCCAGCACCCCGTAGTGCGTCTCGGTGGGCGCGGCCATCACCAGGCCAGGGACATGGTCTCGCCCTCCACCAGCCCCCGCGCGATCTGCCGCACTTCCTGGGAGGGGGCGCTGTCCGGGTCCTTCTCCACGAACAGCCGGCGCTGCCGCACCGCCCGCCAGACCACGTCGTCGTAGTGGACGTAGCCCGCGTAGCTCGCGCGCAGGCCCAGGTGGCGCGCGCAGGCGGTGACGAGCTGATGGCCGACGGCGATGTCCGCGGGCGAGCGGACCTGGTTCACGACGAAGCGGGGGTGGAACTCGCCGAGCTCGCGGCGCAGCCGGGCCACCGCCGTCGCGTCCTCCCGCTCCACCGCGGCCAGGAGGTCGAGGGGCGTGCGGATGCCCTGGGCATTCTTCGCGTCGAGGGCGGAGTCGATGATCTCGCGCACGGCCGGATTGGGAGCGGCGTTGCGCAGGCGCCGGTAGAGCGCGCTCTTGATGAAGCGGTAGCCGTTCTCGATCGAGGTCGGCTCCGGCACCACCGCCAGCAGCGAGACGTCGGAGATGAGGAAGAAGTCGATGATGTTGTGGGAAGTGCCCGCGCCCAGGTCGATGAGCACGATGTCCACGTCGAGGGAGCGGAGCTTGTTGAGGACGCGCACCTTCTGCTGGTAGTTGATGTTGGCCGCCCCCAGCACGTCGGAGGCGCCGCTGATGAGACGCAGGCGCGGGAAGGGCGTGTCCACCACCACGTCTTCGATGCGCTCCACGCGCCGCAGGATGAAGTCGCCGAGGCCGCGTGAAGGACCGGGCAGGCCCAGGCACGTGTGCAGGTTCGCGCCGCCGAGGTCGGCGTCCACGAGGACCACGCGCTTGCCCAGCCGCGCGAGCTGCCATCCCAGGGACGCGGCGAGGAGCGACTTGCCGATGCCGCCCTTGCCGCCGCCGATCGACCAGATCTGACGCCGCACCGGGCGCGGGAGAGCGAGCGCGAGCGCCCCGCTCAACGGAAGGTCACGCTGGCGAGCACCGCGTCGAGCAGGGCCCGCATCGCGGCCGACTTCTTCCACACCGTCAGGGGCGCGTACGTGATCGCGCACAGCGACGATCCGTTGCCCACGATGGTCACGTTCCGCTGCCGCCATTGGCGCTCGCCCAGGATGGGCTTGTCGTAGGTCACGACGAAGGCGGAATCGAGGGCGCGGCGGTCCCCGAAAGCGCCACCCACGAAGTCGTATTCGTATTGGACGACGGGCTCCATTTCCATCGAACCGGCCAGGCGCTCGAGCATGCATGCGCCGTGGAGGCTGTCGTAGCCGCTGTCGCCGTCGCGGTAGAGGAAGCGAATGGCCACGCCGTCGCCGCTGGCGTTGACCGTATCCGGGTTCTCCGGCACGGGTTCGACCTTCCAGGACTCGGGAGTGCGGAACGCGAAAGCTCCCGAAGAATGAGCGTGCAGCGCCGGCAACGGCGGCGGCGGCACCTTCTTCTTGGCGGCGCGTGCGGCGGGGGCAAGCGCGACGATCAGGAGCAACAGCGTCGCGGCGACACGCCCGCGGCGGATGCGGGTGGGCTCCCTGGCGGTTATGGCCGGGTCGCTCATTCGGAATGTGTGCAAAAGAGTAGCCGAACTCGCCTTGGCGGGCAAATGCGTCGGCGAGGCTCAGGCGTTACCTGAGCACGGCCTCGCCCGCGATCTCCGCCTCTTCGCGGCGGCGCACGAGGACCGCCTCCAGCACGCCCGCGGCGACGGCGCGCGCCTTGTCCGAGATGCGCGCGGGATCGACGCCGGGGCCGCGCGGATCGATGTCGCCGATCTTGATACCGGCCAGGACGTCGACTCCGTCCGCGATGAGCCCGCGCACGAGCCCGGCGATCGTCGCCGTCACGGGGGTGGTACCAACGACGCCCAGCAATTGACCCGGGATCACGATGTCCCCGATCCGCGCCTGCGTGCGAAACGTCCCGGCCGAAGGCGCGCGCACCACGCGCTTCTCGGTGTATCCGAGCACGGCGGCCGGGTGCGCGCTGTCGGGCTCGGCCGCCCCCGCCCAGAGCACCCGCCCGAGGTCCGCGCCGCGCTGGGTCTCGATGACGGCGTGGACGTCCTCCCCCGCGACGAACCCGGGCCCGAGCCCGATCACGAGCGGCGCGTCCGCGCGCGACGTCCCGTCATTGCGCTTGAGCATGCGCGCGTCGACGAGCACGCGCGGACGGAGCCGCGCGATCGTGGAACCCTCCGGATCCACGGCCACGGGTACGAAATCGGCCTCGGGACGCCGCTCGGCCGCGGTGACGCGCCGGGCGCGCACGCCGTCCACCACGATCTCGCCCGCGACGACCGCCTCCGAGAAGGCGACGAGCCGGCGCACGGCCAGCGGTTGGGCCCGCTCCAGGACCACGACGGGCAGGCCGGAAAGGAAGAGGAGGCGCGCGGCCGCCGTCGCCAGCTCTCCCCCGCCCCGCACGACCACGGGCGCGGACGCCATGATGGCTTCCTAGCGGACGGCCTTGAAGCGGCCGGGCAGCTCCATCTTCAGCGACTTCACCGCCTCCGGGGCCACCCCGCGACGGACGGCGATCATCTCGCCGAGGATGCTCACCGCGATCTCCTCCGGCGTGACGGCTCCGAGCTGGAGGCCCAGCGGCGAGTGGATGGTGGCCAGGTCCTCGCTGGAGAACCCGCGCTCCTCGAGGGCGGCCGCGATGTGCACGAACTTCGGCCGGCTGGCCAGGAGTCCCAGGAAGCGCAAGCCCTTGCCCAGGCAGGCGGCCAGGGCCTCCTCGTCGCCCTTGTGGCCTCGCGTCACCACGATCGCGTAGGTGTTGGGTCCGAGGGTCATGCGGTCGGCCGCGGCCACGAAGTCGTCCACGATCACGGCGTCGGCCTCGGGGAAGCGGTCGCGGTTTGCGAACTTCGTGCGGTCGTCCGCCACCTCGACCCGGAATCCCGCGGCCTTGGCCATGCGGGCCAGAGGCTGGGCCACGTGGCCGGCGCCGAAGAGGCACAGCGTCGGCGTCCCTTCGATGGGCTCGATGAAGACCTCCATGCGCCCGCCGCAGATGAGCCCGTCCTCACCGGCCTGGTCCGCGGTGAGCTCGTACGACGCGACCTGGGTCCGGCGCTCGTCGATAGCCTGGCGGGCCCGCCAGGCTATCGACGAGCGCCGGACCCAGGTCGCGTCGTACGAGCTCACCGCGGACC
>Ga0075366_10000030_pt1 | contig 49629 bp, 53 predicted proteins | sample EndMethybrTD3031_FD_72351 | JGI IMG/M metagenome (GOLD analysis project Ga0075366, IMG submission 72351) | Populus endosphere microbial communities from Tennessee, USA - Endosphere MetaG P. TD hybrid TD303-1 | ecosystem: Host-associated > Plants > Roots > Endosphere | place: USA: Tennessee...
GCCACCAAGAAGACAACCACTGTAGCTGCGGCTAAAAAGCCAACTGCAACTGAACGCGCCAAGGCAGCTGAGGCTCGTGCAAAACGTGCTGAAGCCAAAATGGAGCGCCTTAAGCAGGAATCATTGGTCACCAAACAGGTGAGCGGGTTTATTGATTTTTTGCGTGAGCAGAGCGTCGTAGGTTTGGCTATCGGTCTTGTACTTGGTACGCAGGCCAAGGCATTAGTAGACCAACTTGTACTAAGCTTTTTGAACCCATTAACTGGCTTATTGCTTCCAGGTGAGGGAACACTAAAGCAAAAGGTGTTCGAGATTTCGTTTAATGGCAAGGTAGCATCTTTTGGCTGGGGCGCATTTGTCAGCAGCTTTCTGACTTTTGTGCTAGTGGCAGCAATTGTATATTACGTGTTCAAGGGACTTCGCCTGGATAAACTAGATAAGAAGAAAGAGGACTAATATGGATAAGGCTGACGAGGAGTGGCGTCAGAAATTAACCCCGGAACAGTTTCACGTGCTGCGTGAAAAGGGGACAGAGGCGCCATTTACTGGAAAATTACTCTACAACGATAAGCAAGGCTCATATACTTGTGCAGCCTGCGGAAATGTATTGTTCGATTCGAGGACTAAGTTTGAGGCCGACTGTGGCTGGCCAAGTTTTTATGACGCGATTCCTGGTTCGGTGCACTTTGCTGATGACAACACACACAACATGTCCCGTACGGAAGTGACATGTGCAAAGTGCGGCGGTCATTTGGGCCATGTATTCCCGGATGCGCCTGATCAGCCAACTGGCCAGCGTTTCTGTATTAACTCTGCGGCTCTGGAATTCTTACCTCAAGATAAGTCGTAGCCGGTTTTGATAACGCTTGGCATGTGTCTATAATGCACAGCATATGATTGACAAGCACGCTATCCCCACGAAGATTTTATGGGTAGACCTAGAAATGACTGGTCTTTCACCCGAAGAAGATGTGATCTTGGAGATTGCAGCCGAAATAACTGACTTTGAGTTTAAAACACTCGCATCCTACGAAGCGCGTGTCCACCACAATCGCAAAGTGGTGATCGACCGTATGCAAAAGAACATTTGGTGGAAGGATTTTCCTGCCAACCGCGATGACTTCGTAAATAAGCTCGACGAAGGAAAGCCTCTGCACCAGGTAGAACAGGAGCTGATTGCCCTAGTAAAAGAACAGTTTGGCGACGAGCCAGCTATCCTGGGCGGCAACTCAATCCATAATGACCGAAACTTTATTAAGCAATGGTGGCCAGAGTTGGATTTGAAGCTTCACTACCGCATGCTAGATGTAAGTGCTCTAAAGATCTTTATGCAGGGTAAGTATGGCGTGGAATTCGAAAAGAAAGAGATCCACCGTGCCTTTGATGACATCCAGGCATCAATCGCCGAGCTACAGTACTACATCGAGTGGCTGCGCAAGCAGGGCTCAGAAGACTAGTAAAACACCTTACAGGTACTTTACAAATCGCGCTTTAAATAGTATAGTATATTTATAATTCCGAAGATTCGGAGAAAGCTACTATGCAGGCGATTATTTTTGACTTGGACGGCACTCTGCTTGATGTGCGCGAAGGCTTTTACTGGCAATACCAGGAGCTAACCAAATTACTTGATGGCGCACCAATGAGCCGCGAGATGATTAACGCAGCCGCTAATCACGGTACTACAGAACAAATCGTACGCAGTGTTGTTCGTAACGACCGTATTCCTTTTGACGATATTATGCGTCAGCACAAACTGATCAGGGAAGAAGCGCACAACCGCTACCTCAGGCTATACGACGGTGTAGACGAGTTGCTGCCGATCCTGCGGAACATGGGCTTTAAGCTTGCCGCTTACACGACTGAGGATCAGATCACTGAAGCTGAATTACATAAGCTGGGTATACACCAGTATTTTGATGTTGTAGTTACGAATGACCACGTAACGCATCCTAAGCCTCATCCTGAAGGCATTGACCTCATCCTTGATAAATTAGGCGTAGACGCCCGAGAAACGGCTATAGTGGGTGATACGGTTGTCGACATTTTAGTTGGCCGGAATGCCGAATTACACAAAACGGTTGGCGTATCGCATGGCTTCGGTCACGTACATGCTCTGCATGCCGCCGGAGCAGACCATGTAGTGCACAATATTCCTTCAATTCTGGATGTGCTAGAGTAGAGCTGATGATTACGCATAAAGAAGTAGAAGAATATTTGCTAAGCATGCCAGGTGCCCGCCTGGACTACCCGTTTGGGGAAGGTGTAGCGGTATATAAAACTAGTGATGACAAAATGTTCGCCCTAGTAGCCGAAAAGACCATGCCAGTTAAGCTAAGCCTTAAATGCGATCCATTGCTTGCGACCACACTCCGTGAGCGTTACGAAACGGTGATGCCAGGCTATCACCTAAACAAGAAGCACTGGAACACAATTCTTCTCTCGGGGCAGTTAAGCTGGGAAGAGGTTCAAGACCTCATCCGTCACTCGTATATCTTAGTATCAGGTCTCTAACATACAGAGACCTTTATTTTATTGGGTGCCGTTTTGGATACGGTCTTGTGTGTAAGGGATCTGGCTAATAAGTAGCTGGGTCTGCTCGTAGAAGTCACTTGTTAGTTCTTTTTCGGTCTTACTGGCAGATTTGTTGTGTATTGTCTTTACTTCGTTAGCGTAGTCCTGGAGTTGGTCTTGGATGAGCTGCGAGTATACCAAGTCGAATGTACTTGTTGTCTTGGCGCTCGCTAGTTGCTGGTCGGTTTGGGCATTTTGCTTGAGCTTAAGATCTTTGACATCCACAGTTGTGCCATTAGAGGCAAGTACTTTGAGTGTACGCTTTTGCTGCGTGAGCATAGTGTATTGAATGGTTACTGCTAGGTTTTTGGTAGTTTGCTGGTTGGCCGTAGTCGCTGCTGACTGTGAAACGCGCGCAAGCTCGTTTTCGGTCTGGGTAAGGGTAATTAAGTCTGCTGTACTGGTAGTTTTGCCACCAACGGCGTTTAGGATAAGGGCAAGAATGATCATAAACAGTATCGCGCCACCAATAATAATCACCAACGTAAAGATGAAGTTGTTGCCGCCGAAGCCAATCTTCTTTTTGGGTGGTTTTTGTGGATTGAGAATAAATTCGTAAGGGCTACCCTGATTAGGGCTCTGATACTGCTGATACGGATCCATGCGTGTATTTAACCACAACACCGCTAATGTTTCTACTGGTTTGGAGTAACTCCTGTAAAACAGAGGTGATATAGCGTATACTTTTAGGTAATGGATGCGGTTGAGGAAATTAAGCAGCGATTGAGTATCGAAGACGTCGTTGGGGAATACGTCGAGCTTAAACGCGCTGGCCGCAACTGGAAGGGTCTCAGCCCTTTTAGTAGCGAAAAGTCACCTAGCTTTATGGTTAGTCCTGAAAAGCAAATTTGGCATGACTTCAGCTCAGGCAAGGGTGGTAACATGTTCAGCTTTGTCATGGAAATGGAAGGCCTGGACTTTAAGGGCGCGCTAGAGCTGCTAGCCCGTAAGGCTGGTATCGATTTGGACCAGTATCGCACTAACCAATCTGGCACGCGCGGCAAAGAAAAAGAACGCCTGTACGACATCATGCTTGAAGCTACGCGTTACTACTACGGTCAGTTGCGTCAGCCGCAAAACAAGGCTGCACATGATTACGTCTACGAAAAGAGAAAGTTCACCGAGCAGACAGTGCTTGAATGGCGTATCGGCTATAGCCCAGCATCCGGTGATGCGCTTGTTAAGCATTTGCTCTCCAAGGGATTTAAGCCTGACGAAATGAAGAACGCTGGCCTGGTTACGCAGCGCTACCGCAGTATGCGAGATATGTTCCGCGGCCGCATTATGATTCCTCTTGCCGACCCCCAGGGGCGAATAATTGGTTTCACGGCTCGCATCTTGCAGGACGATCCTAATGCGCCAAAGTACATCAACACACCGCAAACGCCGCTATACGATAAATCACGCCATGTTTTTGGCTTGCACTTAGCCAAGGAGGCAATTCGAAAGAGTAAATTTGTGGTAATTGCCGAAGGTAATCTGGACGTTATTAGTAGCCACCAGGCAAATGTTCGCCAGGTGGTTGCCACGGCGGGTACTGCGCTAACTGAGCCTCACCTCAAGGCACTGAGCCGTTTTACAGGTGACATCCGTCTAAGTTTCGATGCCGATAACGCTGGTGTGAACGCGACCGAACGCGCAATCCCAATCGCCAGCAAGGTTAACGTATCCCTGAGTATTATTACTATTCCCAGCGGCAAGGATCCTGATGAGCTGATCAAACAGGATGTATCGATTTGGCGCGATATTATCACTAAGCCTCAATACGCATTAGATTGGCTTATGGAGCGCTACCAGAAGCAACTCGATATCACGACTGCGCAGGGTAAGCGCCAGTTCAGTGATGTTTTGGTTACGGTCATCCGCGGCCTCAACGACAGAGTTGAGCAGGAGCACTACATTGATGAGGTGTCCAAGCGGATCGATGTGAGTCGTGAAGCCTTGACGGCTAAGCTCCACCAAAAGGAAATAGCAGCTAAGCCCAGGCTCAAGCAGCCCAAGGTAGCGTTCGAGATGCCAAAGCGCGACCTTTTGGATTACATGAAGACACAGAACCATCTATTGGCGGTCGCTCTTATGCAGCCTAAGCTACGTAGCGCACTCCAGCCTATCACTAGTGACATGCTTGCCGATGACAATGCTAGGCAACTACTGGAATTCTTACAGCAGCATCCTGACTTTTCAGGCGAGCCAGCCAAAGCTGAGGAATTGCGAGTTATAGGGGATTATGTTAAAATTTTAGTATTACATTACGAAGAGCTGTATCAAGATATTGAGCCGCACGAGCTAGAGTACGAAATCACTCAAGTGCGAAGCAAACTGATAAGCCAATATGTCAAAATGCAAAAACAACGGATTGTACATGAGTTACAATCAGCAGACGACGAAACACAACTGAAGCTTTTACAGTCCGTAAAAGAACTCGACAACCTATTAAGAACCTATAAGGGAGGCGCATAGCATATGGCAGCTAAGAAAGAAAAGAAAGCCCCAGCAAAGGATTCTGCAGCTCAGCCAGTTGATTTGCAGGTAGCAAAAAAAGATTTGCTAGCTAAGGCTAAGAAAGACGGCAAGATTGAGCAGCGTGATATTAACGCGGCAATTGCTGACACTCCAGAAAATGCAGAAGTACTAGATACATTGCTGACTGAACTCGCTGACGCGGGTATCGAAGTTACCGCTAGCGCTGAGTCTGCTGAAGAGGACATGCCACCAGCTGCTTTGGCGGATGATGAATGGACCCTCGAGGATGGCGAAGAGGTTATCACTGAGGATCAGCACTACCTAGACGATATTGCTGACGACTCAGTTCGTTTGTACCTTCGTGAAATTGGTAAAATTCCACTGCTTTCAGCAGAGGAGGAACTTGATTTGGCCCGTCGCGTTGTAGATGGCGACAAGATTGCCAAGGACAAGATGGCTGAAGCTAACATGCGTTTGGTGGTTTCTATTGCTAAGCGTTACGTTGGCCGTGGTTTGGACCTTTTGGACCTTATCCAGGAAGGCAACACTGGCCTTTTGCGCGCTGTTGAGAAGTTCGACCCAGACAAGGGCTTCAAGTTCTCGACTTACGCAACTTGGTGGATTCGACAGGCTATTACCCGTGCGATTGCCGACCAGGCACGTACTATTCGTATCCCTGTGCATATGGTTGAAACCATTAACAAACTGCTTCGTACTCAGCGTCGTTTGACCCAGGAACTTAACCGCGAGCCGACTAACGAAGAAATTGCTGCTGCAATGGAAATCGAAGTCGACAAGGTTGAGCACATCATGAAGATCAAGCAAGATATCTCTAGTCTTGACGCTTCGATCCGTGACGACGAAGAAGAATCAGTACTTGCTGACTTCATCGAAGATGAAGACACAATCTCTCCAGAAGAGTCTGCCACTAACCAGCTCCTTAAAGAGCAGGTAAAGGGTATGCTTGGTGCACTCACTGACCGTGAGCAAAAGATCCTTAAGCTACGCTTTGGTCTTGAAGATGGTAAGCAGCACACGCTCGAAGAAGTAGGCCAGGAATTCTCTGTGACCCGTGAACGTATTCGTCAGATTGAAGCTAAGGCTCTCGCTAAGCTTCGCAAACACAAAGACGCTAAGAAGCTTCACGACTACATTAAGTAGAGGAAGATCGTTTCAAATAAAAATACCCGCCGAAAGTGGCGGGTATTTTTATGCAGCTATATCGAGTGCCGATACGTGCTCGCCAAGAAAGGCCACATGTTCGCGCACATCTTGGGCCACGGGATCTATCGCGTAGGAATTCGCGCCGAATGCTTCTGTGAAATTTTGCGTAGCGCGTGAGTATCCATCGAGCAGTAGGTTTTTCATAGCGTATGCACTTATGCCGCGGTCGAGCGCCCCCATAAGCTGACCTGTTTTGAGTTTTGGAAAGGTTGAATCAGTTTCAACTGCATCCTCGGGTGTAGCCAGTAATGCTTCTGTAGCCCTTGTCTGGAGGGTTTGCATGGCCGAAGGAGGCAGTGCCAGCCAGTAGGGCGTATGAAAGACCATATCGTGGACTGTACTTACTGCGAGCCGGTTCCCTGGGGCTCTACTTGCGCCACTACTAGTTGCTGCTAAGATCTTTCCCTCGGCCAAGCTCTTTAAGAAGTCGCGCGCCTTATAGCTTCCACCTTCGTGTGCTACAAACTCAGGTAGGCGATGTTCGTCTGGTAGGGTCTGATTAAGCTGTTGTACGCGTTCATTTAATGTTGCGACGGTAGGGAAGTATACCTGCGAGCTTTCTATATCTCTATAGCCACTTCCGCCTACGTAGGCGCGAATTCCTACGCGACCTAGGGTGCTCCCGAGAGCAGACGCATGGTAAACATCTGCAAGAATTTTGGCATGATCATGAGCATATGATCCTGCGATATTCCTGTCCTGCCATGAATCAATTTGGGCGAATCCTTCTGGACGCTCTTCATTTGGCAGCCAAATGCCTTCCTTGCACTTACGGAAGTAGTCTACGTCCCAATAGTCCGCACTTTTTTCAAGCTCAGAACTATACATAGCTTTAATCTCAGTCCTAGGTGCGTGGTGAATCATACTATCTAGTTAGAGAAACCGATGCGGGAAAGGATAGCCTCGAGTTGGCTAAGGAGTTCTTCCGGTGCGCTGTCATTAACGAGTGTGTAATCTGCAAAGGCGATTGGACCACCTTTTTCTAGGTTCTCGATTTCAGCAATGTCACGTTCTTTAACTTGTTCGGCAGTGTACTGACGGTGGCCATCTTTACGGGCAACAACGCGCGCATAACGAATAGCACGAGGTGCAGCAACCGCGATGGTAATGAGGTCGTCGCCAAACATTTCATGGAGATATTTGTATTCTGACCAGCTATATAGACCGTCTAACACGATTCGTTCCGAGCCAGTCTCGATAGCTTGCTTAACTTTGCGTGCCACATGGTGAGCTAGAACTGCTGGACCACCTTGCTTACGCATATCCTCACGGACAAATTTTTCGTCTTTAACGTTATCGAGGCCACGACGCTGTACTTCTTCGTACACCATGTTGCCAAAGTGGATGAGAGGAGCGCCATATTTCTCAGAAATATAGTCAGTGCAGGTGCCTTTCCCGGCGCCTGGCATGCCCACCAAGGCAATAATTTTGGCTTTATTCACGACTTTATTATACCTAAAACACCTTAAAACACGTATACTTTTATTGTTGTGAGTGATTCAAGCGCGAGTATGGCTGCATTCAAGCAGCAGCTATTGGCATATAAGCAGGCTATCGATGCAGACATCGAGGCCTATACGCCGCATGTCAGGCGAATCACTAAGGAGCAGTTCGGTGCCTACCCTGGCGTTGTAACTGATGCCTATCTAGATCTATTGGGTAGGGGTGGAAAGCGCATTCGCGGCGCATTAGTAATGTTGGGATACGAGATGTGCGGTGGTAAAGACCAGCAGATGATCGTACGAGCGGCTACGGCCCTCGAAATGACACATGCCTACATCTTGATCCTAGATGACATACAAGATCGGTCTAAGCGTCGCCGCGGAAAGCCTACGGTGCATGAAATGTTGGCAACGTATCATAGACAGCATAATCTCAAGGGCGATTCTCACCATGTGGGCGTCGCCTTGGCTATTAACGCGGCTTGTACTGGCTTGCATGCTGCTCAAGTGTTATTAGCCGGTCTAAGCGTCGCAGATGAGTTAAAGGTGAAGGCCTTAGGTATTGTGAACCACACGATGATTACAACAGCGCATGGTCAGACTATCGATATCATGAATGAAATTACTGATGACGTATCCGATAAAGACGTAAACCAAGTTATGGAATGGAAAACGGCTCACTACACTATTCTTAACCCGCTGTGTACAGGTATGGTACTTGCTGGTGCCGGCTGCGAAGATACGGATGCAATCCGTGGATATTCGCTGCATACTGGCATGGCATTTCAGTTAACTGATGACATTATGGGTGTTTTTGGTAGCGACGAGCAAACCGGCAAGAGCAACATGGACGATATTCGCGAGGGGAAGAGAACAGCTTTAACGCAGTACGCGTTGGAACATGCGACTGGTGAGGATAAGGCAATCCTTACGTCTGCTTTGGGTAATGACAATCTCACTAATGATGAGTTTGAGGCTTGCAGACGTGTACTTCGGGACAGTGGTTCTCTGTCTCATGCTCAGGATTTGGCTAAGCACCATGTTGAGCAAGCTCTAGCTTCGCTGGAAAAAAATGCTTCACGCTGGGAATCTAAGCCAACAGAACTACTTAGGGGTATTGCGCTAGGCTTGCTCCAAAGGGTAGCATAACAACAGATGACTACTGCTGGCTCACGAAAAATCGAGCGCCGAGCTTTTCGGCAAAGTAGCGCCACTTATTATGCGAGCGCCAAGTTTTTACCTAAGCCCGCTCGTGACGATATTTTTAAACTGTATAGTTTCACTAACTTAGCTCACACCTATGTTGATGCCAATCCAGCAGAGCGAATATCATTTTTTGCCCTCCGCAAGGCCTGGGATGAGGCCAAAGACAATCCTGGCTTTGACGTAACAGTAAGCGAAGCCGAGGACTGGGAAGACCTAGCAATAAAGAATATTGTATCCCTAGTCCGTAAGTATGATCTGGATCCAGAATGGATCGAAGCTTTCTTAAACTCCATGGAATCTGATCTGGAGGGTAGAGTGTACGATACTTGGGATGACACACTCGACTACATATATGGTTCAGCGGAAGTAATTGCGTTGATCATCTGCAAAATTATGAACACCGACCCCGCATCATACGAAAGTGCACGCATGGAAGGCCGAGCAATGCAGCTAATGAACTTTATTCGTCGTTTGCCTCAGGATCACGCTCGTGGTCGTTGTTATTTCCCCAAAAATGAGTTGGAAAACTTCGGATTAACGGATCTAAGCATGGAAACGGCATTAGCAAATAGGGCGGCCTTTGAAAAATGTATTCAAAGACAGCTGGTGCGATACGAAAGCTGGCAAACCAAGGCCAGCAAGGGTGAAACTTATCTGCCCAAGGCATACCGGGTAGCGATCGTTACTGCAGTGGACATGTGCAACTGGATGGCGGCCAGTATTTCCCGCGACCCTATGGCTATCTTTGGTCGCCAGGTTAAGCCTGCCAAGAAACGTGTGCTGGTCATTGGCCTCTGTAATCTACTAGCTCTTTAAGCTTTAGCTGCTTTAGTATGTACCTTGCGATGCAAATCAAGCACCGCCTTTCGGTGGTGCTTTTTGTTGTGGCGTTGGAACTCGCGTACAGCTACAAAGATGGCGGTAGCGGCAAGAGCGGTCATCCAGTCAGCGAAACTAAGGGGTGCTGAATGGAAGTATGGCGCAATCCATGGGTTATAGATGATGTTGACGATGCTAAAGAGCGACAGTCCCATTGCATACCACAGTGCCTTGTTGTGCAGCTGGTACTTAGTGAATAGGCCGTTGCGGCTTCGACGCTGCAACACGTTCACAAGCAAGCAGAGAATGAGCGTCAGGTAAGTAAGGCTAGTAGCCTGTAGGTGAATTGGAGTATTGGCAGTAAGATTGACTGGATCGATACCATTGCGCTCGAAGAACCATAAATAGTTGAGGAAGGCGAGGCCTCCAATGAGGGTGCCGCACCAAAGAAAGTCGAGGGTGCTGCGGAGGTTTAGGATATGATTCTTGGGATTTCGAGGATGCTCGGTCATGACCTCACTATCTGCTTTGTCTCCTCCTAGTGCAGCAACAGGGAACAGCTCGGCAATAACATCGATGGCCAGAATCTGAATCACGGTCAGTGCTAGCGGTACATGGAAGGCTGTCGCAGCACCAAGGCTGAAGAGGTTCACCATCAGCTCGGCAGCGTTACCGGTGAAGCAGCAGATAGCCGCTTTCTTGATATTCTGGAAAATAACGCGACCTTCTTGCACAGTGCCCACTAGAGTAGTGAAGCTGTCGTCAAGTAGTATGATTTCCGCTGATTGCTTGGCGACGTCGGTGCCGGTTTGACCCATGGCTACGCCAATGTCGGCACGCTTTAGGGCAGGGGCGTCGTTGATGCCGTCGCCAGTCACTGCAACCACATGGCCGCTCTGCTGGATCAATTTTACGATCCGTAATTTATCCTCGGGCGCTACGCGCGAGAAAATAACGCCGCCACGAAGACCAAGTTGTCGCACCCTGGTATCACTTAAGCGTTGCAACTCCTCGCCAGAGACGACCATTATATCTTTAGGGTTCGCGGTAAGTTTCGCTCTAATGGCGATGGCCTTAGCGGTGATCGCGTGGTCACCTGTAATAATCGAGACTCGAATGTGCGCGCGCCGTGCTGCCTCCATGGCATTAGGTACTTGCGATCGCAAGGGGTCGATCATTGAAGCCATGCCTAGCCAAACTAGCTTGCTCTCGGCTTCGTCCATGCCAGGCAGGTGTTTTTTGTCTTTTCCGGGCAGTATTCGGTAGGCAAAGCCTAGGTTGCGCATGGCCTGAGTGGCGAGTTGTTCATTGTGTTTTAGGATAAAGCTGCGGTCTGCTTCTGTTAATTTGCGGATTTTGCCATGTTCCCAGATGCGATCACATCGCTCCAACACACTTTCCGGTGCGCCTTTTACGAAGATATGTAGCTCTTTTTTGGACCCGTAGGTGCGGACGGAGCTCATGCGTTTTCGAGCAGAGTCGAAGGCGTATTCCTTGATTTCAGGGAACTCCTTGTCGAGTCGCTCAATATGTAGACCACTCTTGTAACCTAAGGTAATGAGCGCGCCTTCGGTGGGGTCGCCAACGCAGTACCAAGTGGCATGCTCGTCATCTGGCGCGCTAATTCGAGCATTACTGGCCATGACGGCAGTATTAAAGAATAATTCGAGCTTTTGCACCTCTGATTTGTCTATTGGGTCATTCTTGGCGTCCAAAAATGCGCCTGTCGGTTCGTACCCTTTGCCACTTACAACATATGTAGTGCGTCCGACCAATAACTGTTCGACAGTCATCTGGTTTTTGGTCAGGGTGCCGGTTTTGTCAGTGCAAATGACGCTAGTTGCCCCTAAGCTTTCGACCGATGAAAGTTTCTTTACCAAAGCCCGTGCTTTGGCGAGCTTACCCGCTGCACCGGCTAGGGAGGTGCTAATGGCGGCAGGCAAACCGTTGGGAACAATAGAGCAGGCGATACCGATAGCGAATAGAAAGGCATCCTTAAAGGGTAGGCCAGTCTTGATAGCGATTGGTAAGAGGATCAAGCAAAGAATCATCGTACCCTGGGTAACCTTGGTGGCGATGTTGTTCATTTCCTTTTGGAGTGGGCTGGTTTCGCTATCGATGTCTTGGCTTAAATTGGCGATGCGCCCTAATTCGGTGTGCATACCAGTGCCAATAACTACACCGTAGGCACGGCCGGTGGCTACGGTAGTGCCCATGAAGGCTAGGTTATGTCGATTAGCTAGCGGCACTTCGGCATCTATGGCATGTACAAATTTACGACTAGGATTGCTTTCGCCAGTTAGGGCAAAGTCGTTAGTCGTAAGCTCGTCTTCTTCGACGATGCGTAGGTCGGCTGGAACGGCCGAGCCTTCCTCGATGTAGACGATATCTCCCAGGACTAGCTCTGCAGTGGAGACTTCTATTCGTTTGCCGTCACGCACAATGGTTGCCTCAGAGACTACTAGTCGCTCAAGCGATTCCATGACTTTTCCGGCTTTGTACTCTTGTAGGTAGCCGATAGTCGTATTAAGCACTACTAGAGCAAAAAGTACGATTGCTGTACGGTCGTCGCCCAAAAAGAATGATATGCCACTGCTGGCGAGTAGCAGTAGGATCATGAGGTCACGGAACTGCCGCAAATAGGTTACAAGCGCTGAATCGCGGTGTTTGATGCTCAGGGCATTGCTGCCATACTTCTCTAATCTAGCCTGCGCTTCGCCAGGAGAAAGGCCATCGCGACCACTGTTAATTTCCTTAAGAACATCCTCAGCGGATATCCGGTAATAGTGCAATTTACGAGCATCATCCATTACATAAGCATTATACGGATTCTTACAGAGGTTAGTAATTGACTTTTGGAATGTTTTGTTGTAATATATTGAACATTATGGGACGACATTCTACTAAATCACGAGAGAGCTTGCCTGAAGTAGGCCAAGATACATTACTGAAGGATTTTGAACAGGAGACACGCGGACGCCGTAAGCAATCTAAGCTACGCCGTCGTGTTCGTGCTGGTGCGGCAATTGCTGGTGCTCTTTTGGCATATAACGTTGCTTCTAGCCTTGCTAGCGACTCACCTAATAGCAATACTGTTGCCGTCGAAGCTCCAGCCGACAGTAATGATAGCGGTTCTAATGCTGGTGGATCTAATGAGAAGGCACCTAGTGCGTCAGCATCTCCTGACACTCTCAGCTGTGATATCTCAAATGTAGCAGCATACGCTTCAGGTACTGAGAGTGTGCGCGTAGAACTTGAACTGAAGAATACAGGCAAGACCCCAGCAACTTATGTGGTTAGTGAATACAACAAGGGTAAAGATGGCGCAGATGGTACATTTGGTGATCCATTTAATGCAGAGGGTACTGACCCATCAAAGACTGCATTTGAAATGCCGTCTCAACTCATTGGCCAAGAGGTTGTAGTGTATGCGGCCGTAGAATCGCAAGGCGCAACCGATACTGAGCTTTGTGGAACTATCGCGGTACAAGGTGAGGTTGCAAATCCTACAGTCGACTTTGTTACTGACAATACTGTTCCAAACCCAATGCCTCGCTAGGCTAGTGTTTGTCTTTCCAGATCTGGAAACCACCTACTGATAGACCGACACAGATGCATATGACTGCAAACCAAAGTAGTCCAGTATGAAAATCTATACTAGCAACCACGCCGTGTGAATCTTGATGTCGGGTAATGGTATTGAGCAAGAAAGGGCCGCACGTGACTTTATACGCTGCGGCTTTTTCGTTTTGGATAAACATTGAAGCATGAATAAGTAGGCCAATCCATATGCCACCACCAAAAAATAAGGCGATAGACGCTTTTTGTATTAGTCGGTCAATGTTTTTTGGTGTGTTCATAGTTGCTCCATCTATATGGGTTACGTTTATATTCGGTCATGGTCGTAAGTAACAGGATCCCTACCAATAAAAGTAGGTATGAGGCAGTCAATTGTATTTGATTGAATTCAGAGATAAATGATAGCTTCGAGATACCGATGGCGGTAGCCATGCAGAGCAGGGTGGCTATGCACTGGGCGCTAATATTGCGCTGCTGTGGCATAACCAGAGTGCCTACTGGGAAACCTATAGCTAGACCAAGCGCAACCGCCGATATGATGGTCCATCCAAGCCTACCTATCCCGTACCAGACCAGCGGCAAGGTTCCGGCTAGTGATAAGAAACATGTGGCAATGAACTCGGAACATATGAATTTTTGAGTGCCCTGAAGTACGACTATCTCGGCGGGATTGATCCTGTGACACAGTGCACGGACATCAGTGGCACTAAGGCTAATCAGCAGTGTTATTAAGAAGGAGAGGGTTTGGACGTCTGTTATGGACTGATATCGACAGAAAAGCGTTATAGCTATACTGAGCGCGACGGTGGTACCTAGGCTAACTCGCGTCTGCTGTGCCCGAACAATTTTTTTGACAAAGTACGGCACCCGATCGGTTAACATCCAGACTTTCTGCGAACGTAAACGGTTTGGTGATACGGGTTTGAGCATACGGAGTAGCCCCATTAGAGAGACAGACAGTGCAAAGCCTATAAAAAGCCACGGAATATACTTAGCTGACTGATATGACTGGACGGCTTTATATTCCATGCATACTACTAGGCCAATCCATGGTATGGCGATCCGCCGATATGTGTGCGGCAGCCCAAAAAGTAACCCCATGCCAGATGTAGTGCCCAGTAATATGCCGACTAGACTTAACCAAGGACCGATATGTGAGGCTGCGAATATGTTCCATAGAGGTAGAGCAACAAGTGGCGCACATATAAAAGAAAGAGTGAGGCTTGGCATTAAGGTGATGCACCATAGTTGCCAGGAAGGTAGAGGAAGCGTCTGTAATATGCGGCCTAGTGAGCTTTGGCTCGTAGCTACGCTAAGCGCCGACACGCCTCCAAGTATCGTCATAAGTTGTACGGCAAAAATAGAGCTACATAAAAGTTGTGCAGGTTGCAGACGGAGCGACAGGTCTGTAGTACTTTGAGCAAAATACCACCCAAGCAGACAAGCTGCTGTCATCATAGCGACGCATCGCAATGCAGCTTTCCAAAATTTTCCTCCGCCAAATATTACAGCAAAGACAGTTCTAGCAAACATTAGGGAGCGCTCCCTAATGTTTGTGATAAGAAGAGCTTTTCTACGGATCCGTAGGCTTTGACTATGGATCCTGTTTTTTGCTCGATCCGTAGCTGGCCGTCGATAAGCAGTACTAGTCGAGAGGCGATCCGTTCGGCCCACCATAGATCGTGAGTGGTCGCAATTATAATACTGCCTCTAGCTGCTTCTATACGAAGAAGCTCCTCGGCGGCCATAATTGCCAGGGGATCAAGCCCGTTGCGAAGCTCGTCTACAACAATTAGTCCAGGTCTATGCATGAGTCCGGCAATTATTTGGACTTTCTTCTTATTGCCATGACTAAGTGCTCCGAGCTGTTGATCCCAGTCATTAAAATGAAGTACTTTAGCCAAATGCTGGATAGCGGCTTCCATGTCGGTTCGTACGCCCGCCCTGGCATAGATGTCGCGTAAAAGCGCAAGGTACTCGGTAGCGCAGAGCTCTGCAATAAGCCAGGTTTCGTCGTCTGGTATATAGCCAATACTTGCTCTTGTTGCTCGGAGGTTATTGTCGACTACTTTGCCATTAACGGTAACTGAACCTGCATCGGGTGTGGCTGTGCCTACGATACATTCGATTAAACTTGTTTTGCCACTTCCATTTGGTCCGGTTATGCAAAGCACTTCTCCCGACTTTGCCTGCAAGCGTGAGATGTGGAGCTTGAACGTTTTGCTTCGCAGCAAAGTAAGCCCATCAATTACGACACTCTGTTTCATGTTGCCTCGCTACCTTGCCATAATTTACGCAATGATGCTCCATCTCCGTAGAGTGGTAGAAGCCCGGCAAGGTGTACCAAGGCAATTACGACTGATGCCAGCCAGATCACAAGAATATGCCTAGTAGATCCGTAAATCGCGCCCGGGACGCAGAAGCCTGCACCTGCACCGGGGCCAGCTATTGCGCAATAGAACTCGATTTTTCGGGAAGCCTTGCGATGCATCACACTGAGTCTTAGGTTTAGCTGCATGACATCAGTCTTGATGTTCGCGAGCCGTAGTACGTATGTGTGTGCTAGCTCATGCACGTAAATGCTTGAGACAAACAACGGAAGAGCGTAGCCAATGGCGTATAGGCCAGTTATGGTAGATATGACTCCACTTGCCATTGCAATCACGGCAATGAATAGTCCAAGCGATGTAACCGGCCAGGTCGCCCTTAGTGTGGCATAGGCTAGTGATTTGTATGACAATCGCTGTCGCCAACTGAGGGTGGGATTAAATGTACCTATAGAGGCATGAAGCACGGTATAACGCATTGCAGTCAGCCAGCCCTGTAATGTCCGCCGACGTCTAAGCGCACCAGTGCGATTTAGGAAACCGAGTGTTTCGATTAGTTGTGGCTCAGTAATGCCCAGTTCGTCGGCCAAGCCACATAAACTTCCAAATGTGATGCCATATTGTAGGGCACTTAGTATCACATCACCAGGTGGCCGTAACTTGTGTGTTGCTCCAACTGGCACATCTCTAAGAAGTTTGCCGTGTAGCAAGAAGCTGGGTGAGAGCGACAAAGTGTCGCTCCCTAACAGCAGTGGACAGTATTGGGTAAAACTTGTTGCTACCGACACACGATTTCCACTCGTTTTTGCGTCCAGTTTACACCCATACTTTTTGTGCCCCGCCAACCGCATAGCACAACTGCTGCTGCGGTCATGCCACCCAGCCCAATAACAAAAGCTAAGGCCACGATGATTGGTCCCACTTCTTTACTGCTATAGTCTGCAACTTGGTCAACGGTAATAAGGCTTTGCATTCGGTATCCTTTCGGTTAGTTGGTTGCGGCAGCAGCATATGAAGGGTTGCCTCGACTGTCAACAACTTTTGCAATCTTTGCTAGCGCTGTTTTTATAGAGGAGAACAGCGTATATACTAGGTGTATGTCAAAGCGCCTAGTAATTATCGACGGCAAGTCTGTCTTCTATCGTGGCTATTACGCCATGCCAAATTTGAGTACTAAAGACGGAACACCAACCGGCGGTGTGTACGGCTTTGCCGTACTAGCGCTAGAAGTTGTAAAGCGGCTTAAGCCTGACTACGTTTGCGTAGCTTGGGATAAGAGCCAAACTAACATTCGTTCGCGCCTAGCACTGTACCCACAGTACAAAGCTGGCCGCAAACCACCCCCACCTGATTTTTATGAACAAATACCAGTCCTGCACAACTTACTGGACTCCTTGGGCTGGCCGCTATATGAGGCAGACGACTACGAAGCCGACGATTTGATGGGGGCATTTGCTAAGCAAGCGGGTGAGAAAGGTATTGAAAGTTACCTAGTAACCTCAGACCTAGACGTGCTACAACTGGTAAATAGCCATACCCACATCTATACCCTCAAGAAGGGGCTTACCAACATTGACTTGTTTAACGAAGCTAGTTTTAAAGAGAAATATGGTGTAGACGCTCATCAGTGGATAGACGTAAAAGCACTCAAGGGAGATTCATCAGATAATATCCCTGGAGTTGCTGGTGTGGGGGAGAAGACAGCCTTAGAGCTAATCTCAAAGTACAAAACCCTCGATGGTGTATATGAAAACATCGACCTCCTGAAGCCTAACCTTAAGGCCAAGCTCGAAAAAGACAAGGACATGGCCTACCTCAGCCAGAAGCTAGTTACCCTGATGGTTGATGCGCCGATCAAGATTGATTTGTCCAAGGCTCAATTACACGATGGCGTAACGCCAGAATTCGTAGCAATGCTTCGCAAGCTAGAATTTCGCGCGCTCTTGCGCCAAGTAGAGACGCAAGTCACTCAGCAACAACCCGAGATTTCTGAATCTGTAAGCACGCTTACTCCTGCTACTCGGGTAGATTTTGCGCCCGAAATTGTCGCTAGCAGTAATCCACGGCTGGTCATGGCGAGCCCTGATGCTGCTTATCTTTGGATCAGCAATAAGTCGGGAGAATACTCGACTTTGGCCATCGAAGACGTTACGGCAGATATTGTTGCTGGCTTGGCCACGAGCCCGGTTATTGGACATGATCTCAAGGCAATGTTCCATGCACTACTAGCTCACGACATCGATTGGTCGGGCACCGTTGGCCACGATACACGCATTGCGGCCTTCATTCTTAATAGCCTAGAACGGTCACATGAACTATCAGATTTGCTTGGACAGGCGGTGGATATCGACGATCCTGCTATGGTTGTTGCTGCTACTTGGCAGTTGTACGAAGATCAGACCGAGAAGTTCAAGCGTTTTCCATCCCTAGCCAAACTAGCCCACGATATTGAATTCCCCACAGTTCACTTGCTAGCCAAGATTGAACACCGCGGTATTTTGCTCGACAGTGAGTACTTGGCCGTTATGAGCAAAGAGTTTGAGCAAAAAATCGGCGCACTGGAGCGCAACATTTACGCCAAAGCTGGCAAAGAATTCAATATTAGTTCACCAGCCCAGCTATCGAACATTTTGTTTGAGACTTTGATGCTGCCCACCCAAGGAATTAAGAAGGGTAAGACAGGCTACTCTACTGGTGCAAACGAGCTGGCCAAGCTGCGTGTTTTACACCCGATCATTGATCTAATCACTCAATATCGTGAGTACACGAAGCTTAAGAGTACATATATTGATTCACTGCCAAAACTTGTAGACATACACGGCAAACTGCATACAACATTTAGTCTTGACGTTGCAGCAACTGGCCGTTTGAGTTCTTCGAATCCTAATTTGCAGAACATCCCAACTCGTACTGACTTAGGGCAGGCAATTCGCACGGCGTTCGTACCAGCAGAAGGCAACACATTCGTGAGCGCCGACTATAGCCAGTTTGAACTGCGACTAGCTGCTGTGATGGCGCATGACCAAGGCTTGATTGATGACTTCAACGAAGATATTGACGTTCACACCAAGACTGCTGCCGAAATCTACGAAATTCCCGTAGACCAAGTGGACAAGAACCAGCGTCGTCACGCTAAGATGGTGAACTTTGCCGTGCTGTACGGGATGAGTGCACATGGTTTGAGTTTGGCTACGGGTATGAACCGCGACCAAGCTAAAATATTTATCGACAAGTACTTTGAGCTGCGTAAACCTATCCGTGAATACATCGACAATACTTTGGCTAAAGCCCTAAATGACGGCTATGTAGAAACGATGTTCGGCCGCCGCCGCCCAACACCTGACGTAAAGAGTAGTAACTTTGTAGTCCGTGAAGCAGCCAAGCGTGCCGCTGCCAACATGCCTATCCAGGGTACTGAAGCTGATCTTATGAAGATGGCAATGCTAGAAGTCGAAAAGAAATTGGAAGGTGGCATCGGTCTCCAGATCCTGCAGGTACACGATAGTATTTTGGTAGAGACGCCAGAAGCTAACGCCCAAAAGGTGGCTGATATCCTCAAAGACACCATGGAAAACATCTACAAATTAGACGTAAAACTAAAGGTAGACGTCAAAATTGGCAAAACTTGGGGCGATTTGTAGCTAATCTCTTGCATAACAGGGGAGGGCAGACTATAATTCTGTCCTCAGATGGAAACGAAAACAGAACAGTCGGCAAGGGCTGTGCTGATGGTCCGACCTACCAGCTTTGGCTTCGACGACCAAACAGCCCAAACCAATACATTCCAGCATCACATAGGCCTCGCTCACAGCGAGGTTTTAACTCGTGCAAATGCTGAATTTGATAACGCCGTTAACACACTCCGTGAATTAGATCTGGCAGTTACTGTATTCGAGGATAGTGATAGCCGCCCAAAGCCAAACGCTGTTTTTCCAAATAACTGGCTCAGTACCTGGCCTGATGGCCATATTTTTTTGTACCCGATGGCTACTGAGAGCCGTCGCATTGAGCGGAGCTTTGAGGCGCTTGAACTATTGAGTCGTCAATTTAGGATTTCGGAAGTGACTGATCTTTCTGGTCCCGAGAAAGAAAATTTGTTCTTAGAGAGTACAGGCGTAATTATTTTCGATCATGTGAACAAAATCGCCTATGCCTGTATCTCGCCGCGTTGTGACGAGCGTTTGTTTAAGGACCATGCCAAAGAATTGGGCTATGAGCCGGTCACGTTTAGTGCCTTTGGCAGGGATGGCACTGCTATCTACCATACGAATGTTATGATGGGCATCCAGTCCGAAACAGCCGTCATCTGTGCTGAGGCAATTACCGATGAGGCAGAACGTGCTCTGGTTCTACGAAAACTTGAAGAGACTGGTCACAAAGTTACGGTCATTACTCAAGAGCAGATGGAGCAATTCTGCGGCAATGTCCTTGAACTACATAACGAGGCAGGGGAACGATACTTAGCGATGAGCAAAAGTGCTTTTGACGGCTTTACGCCCGAACAGCGTACAGCTTTGTCAGAAGATAAGGCCCTCGTTCCTTTGGCTATTCCTACTATTGAAACTATTGGCGGTGGTAGTGTGCGCTGCATGCTGGCTGAGATCTACTTACCTGGCCGAATTGACCCTTCACGCATCCACATCGAACGCAGTGCTAGCGCCTAGCAGTATTTGCGTGAGCACGTTACTATGGGGATATGACCTATAGTTTTGATGGCTACAATTATGTGATCAAGCTGACTCCTGGCGAGCGCCTGAGCGCAGCGATTGAACAATTTGCGCAGGAAACCAAGATGGAAGGCGCATGGGTATCGGGCCTAGGTGCTGCAAAAGAAGTCGAACTAGGCTTCTATGACCTAGAGACTAAAGAGTATCACTGGAAGACATTTGAAGGCTTGCGAGAATTGGCTAGCCTCACGGGCAATCTGGCGTTCGATCAGGAAGGTAGGATAATGCTGCATGCTCATGGCGTGCTCAGTGACCCGAATTACAATACGATCGGTGGTCACATCAAAGATTTAGTGGCAGGTGCTACAGTTGAACTTTTTATCCATAGAACCTTCCGGCCATTGCATCGCAAGCTCGATCCTGAGGTCGGCTTACAGACCCTCGACTTGTAAGCAATCTCACACAAGTCGCAACAAGCGAAGTGTTACCATGATGTCATGGGATTAGACGACAAATACGACGTACTCGATGAAGGCGGCCATAAGACTGGCGAGCTACTGGAGTTAAGGAATATTCACGCGCAGGAACTATGGCATGAAGTTACTAACGTGTGGGTTATGAATACGCGGGGTGAGCTCTTGATGCAGTTGCGTGCGCCAAATATGGAACTGTCACCGAATGTCTGGGATGTGACTATTGGTACTCACTTGAGGCCTGGAGAAGAGCCCGTTATGGCGGGCATCCGTGCTCTCAAGAACGAACTTGGCATTGAGATTGCCTCTGAAGAATTCAAACAGTTGTTCAACATACTATGTGCTAACCCGATGCCGAATGGGCGAACACACAAAGTACTTGGGCACGTATATATGGTCCAAAAGGATATCGATTTAACGCAGCTTAGCTACGACCCTGAGAAGATTACAAAGTTTGCTTGGGTGCCACTTAATACATTGATGGCTGAAGTTGGTAGCACTGACCTGCAGAATAAATATTTCCCTCGCGCCAATAATTATTACCCGCAGTTATTCACTGCGTTTTCTAGCTGGATGTAGCCATGGGGCGGGTTGAGGATCGAATCGAGCGGGTCAAAGAATTACTCGCTGATATCCATCATATACCGATATCTACGGTTAATCCTGATGGATCGCCGCATTGTTCCCCGGTATTTATGGTTTTTGATGACCAACTTAATGCTTATTGGATCTCTCGAACGGATTCGCAGCATTCACAGAACATCCAAGCAAACAGCAATGTGTTTTTAGTTGTCTTCGACTCCAGGCAGGGAAAGGGTGGTCTATATATTCGAGCCCAAGCTCACACTTTGGAATCGGTGGAGCAAGCCGAGCCTGCTCATGCAATATTGAAACAACTGAGTAACCGTATTGGTGAAATAGATGATTACTTAGGGAATACACTACAGCGAATCTACTGCGCCAGCCCTAGTACACTGTGGGTCAACCAATCTGAACAGAACGCGGCAGGCGTTATCGTGGGTGACTTTAGGTCTGAGGTTCCTATAAGCCTGCTCACAGGAAAGGGGGTAGAATAGAGGTATGACCGGCGACATAAAGCAGCTTTACCAACAGTACATCGAAGTATTCCCACAGGAGCAAGACAGCCTCCGTCTTTTTGAAGGACAGCTGCGCGAGCAAGGCGAAGGTAGTGTTACATCGCGCTCCACCTTTGACCCGGGGCACATAACTGCTGGTGCAATCATTGTTGCCTTGCCCAGTAGGCATGTACTTATGATCGATCATCAAGTGCTCCAGAAGCGCTTACAGCCGGGCGGACATCTTGAACCAGAAGATGCCTCCATTCTTGACGCTGCATATCGTGAAGCACTTGAAGAGACTGGTCTAGGCAAAGATGTCTTGAAGTATGTACCGCTTAGTGATCAGAATCCGGAGCTTCCGTTCAATATAGCCGTGCAGGCTATTCCCGAAAATTCCGCCAAGGGAGAGCCGGCGCACAGCCATTTTGATTTTTGGTATCTTTTTGTGGTGCCCGACGGGACCGAAGCTCGTTCCGATGATATTGGTGTAGCCAATCACCGGTGGGTGCCAATGCTTGAGTTTGCAGCAGAGCCTGAATTTACTCGCCAGGCCGAAAAGGTCGACAAGCTGCTGCTCGGCTAGAATGAAGGAGCTGTTATGACTTGGCTGAGGTCTGGTGTAAGCTGTAACTCAGCTCGTAGTTTCTTTAATTCTTTTGCCTGACGAAGCACGGCGTTTACCTCATCCTCTCGGAATATTCCAAATGGCTCGCAATTGAGCGCCATGACCACACTGTATCTTTGCTCTGCAAGCTTGCCATCAGGTTGCAATGTTTGTGCAACTACATGTACACCGGTTGCCTCCGCTCGCTTGTCGTTATAAGTCACATCATGTTGAAAAACTTTCAACCTGTACGGCACGCCATCGGGTAGTAGGGGCTTGGCGGGACGGTTGTGATCGAAACGACTAGCCTCCATAGCTATTCGCCAATCCGCACCCACCTCCACGAGTTCTTGATGGTGTCGCGCTTGTATGTCTGCTAAGCGCAACTTCCTCTGCTCAAGTGGTGTTAGATAAGAAGAATCTAAACCCAATTCTGCTAATAAAAAATCGCCCAGATCCGATGGACTGAGCGCATTTTCTACATATTCAGGTTGTGGCATATCTTCCGGCGACGGTCCGCCTCGTTCTGATTCGAATGCTGTCATGATACTAATACAATACGAGTTAGTTGACGCACTAGCAATAATTTGGCTTGTGATAATAATCACAGCGGATACATGCTGACGCAACGTTGAACTTCCGTTGCTAATCAGTAAACATGCCCGTACAATAGGAGGTATAAACGTAAGCGGAAATAAAAAACGCTATGTCACGACTACCAGCTGTTGGCGGCGATAACGGTGACTGGGGAGCCATTCTCAATGACTTCTTGGGTGTCGAACATAACGCCGACGGCACTCTCAAAAAAGCGGGTGACATTGTAACTGCGCAGACAACTGCCAATAACGCGCAGACCGCAGCAAACGCAAAATACACCAAACCGGGCGGGGGAATACCCCTCACGGATCTGGCAAGCGCTGTCCAGACTCGCGTAACCAACGCTATTCAAAAAGGTGATCAGATTCTATTCGCTTCAGACTATGGAGCGGTGTTTGATGGTTCGACTGACGACGCTACTGCGCTGCAGGCAGCAATTGACGCTGCTCGTACCAGTGGCAAGGCACTAAGACTTCCTGCGGGTACGACAATTGTGGGTACGCCTTTATCAATATCAGGTCCCGTGACCATAATTGGGTCGGGCCGCGAAGCGACTATACTCAAGGCAAAAAATGCTCTCAATGACTATGTTATTAAGTTCACCGGTGGCACGGCTGGCGTGGGCATTGTCGGCGCTTATTTTGCTGATTTTGCAATCGATGGCAATTCCGCTAATCAAACTGCCGGTGGGGCTATTTTAGGTGATGGGGCAGTGCAGTGTACGTTTGAACGTCTGCACTGTTACAGCGTATATAACTGGGGGCTCAAGCTAGGTCCAATCACTGGTGGAGCCTTTGGACACCACAACCGCGTATTAACTTGCTTATTCGATAACTCGGACGGCAGCGCTGGTTTCGGAGGTGGCGTTTGGACGACATCCAGTGATGAGAACTGGTTTATCGCAACCGACTTCGAATTTTTGGGCGGTAGCTCAAACCCAGTGGGCACAACACCTGTTATGTTCTATGACCAGTCAGGCCTACAACATATTATTAGCTCTAACTTCGTACGCGGTTCGCATAACTGCATAGGTATTAGAGTCCAGAACTGCTTCAAGACCAAGATTATCGGCTGTACGTTTGATGGTGTACCTGGAGACAATGTCTTTTTGGTGGCCAACAAATGTGTTGTTTCGGGGAATGTCTTCACACAGCCTGGTGATGGCGGATCTGCTGCTGCATCTGGAATTCATCTGGAATTCAACACGCACTACAATGTAATCACCGGCAATTCTTTAGAGACGTCAGATGGTGCAGGGGAGACTCGCAGTCTTATCCGCGAGGAGAGTACTGGTGGCGGTGGCGATAACATCATTGCCGAAAATAGCGTCACTTGGGGCGGAGTTGCGCCTACGGTTTCTTTAATTGAATCACAAGGTACAAACACGATTGTTCGTAATAACATCGGTTGGGTAACAGAGAAGTCAGGTACTGCAACGATTGCCTCAGGCGCGACGACTATAGCTGTAAACCATGGACTCGAAATGACACCTGCGCTATCTAATATCTGGGTGACCCCAAGTAATAATTTAGGTACTGCAACCAAGTTTTGGATCTCTGGTGTCAGTAATACGCAATTCACTATTAACGTAGATGCCGATCCTGGCGCAACTACTGCCACTTTCGTGTGGAACGCGCGAATGTAGCTTATAATAATCATCGTGAATATACTCCCAATCCTTGAAGATCCAGCTTTTATGCAGATGGCTGACGGTGCTATCCGCCAGTTCTGTAAAGAAGCAACAAACATAGACTTTATTGAGCATGGTGCCGATAACGTCATTGCAGTCGTGAACGAAGAGTACGTGTTTCGTTTTCCTCGCAATGACGCATCAGCAAAGCGACTCTATTTTGAAACTGCCTTGCTACAAAAGATTGGAAAGCAACTGCCAGCAGTACAGGTTCCTGAATTAATCCAGGTGCACACACAGCCGTTTTATAGCGTTGCAAAGTACATCGAAGGCGAACACTTAGACGGCCGCCAGATCCAGGCGCTCAGCACTGACGAGCAGATCGCCGTAGGCAATCAAATTGCCAAGTTTAGCACGCAGTTGAATCACGCTATTAGTGGTCTCGAAGTTCAGCGATTGCGTACCGAAGCTAGGATTGATGGTCTAGAAGAGCCTTGGGAGACGTATTTTGAGCGTATCTTTGTCAAAGAACGCCTTCCAAACGAGCAACTACGTCCGATAGTGCAGCAGTACTACCAGCTCTGGAAAGAGTATGTAAAGCAAGAACAGCGGACGTACGCTATTCACGATGATCTGCATCCGAGTAATCTGCTGTTTGTAGGTCCACAGCTAGGTGGTATTGTCGATTTTGGTGACACAAACACTGGTAGTATCGAGGAAGAATTCCGCTGGCTCTATTCGATGGGGGACATAGTGCTCAAGGCTGCTATTGAGCACTACCAACAACTAACCGGGCAAGTCGTAAACAGTGATCATGTGCGCGTTTGGGCAATTATGCATGAACTCTCCTCGTTTACTTCTAGGCTTGCCCGACAGGACACCGAAGCGTATCCGTTCAAGCGTTCACAGGAACATCTGCGTAACTGGATCCCTAATTTCCCGCTCTAATCTACAGAGGTAGGTACTTGAAAAATACCTTGCAATATGATATTATTGCTTATGTTCCAGGTGGAGTAATGAATTATGAAATATTTCTTTGGATTTTTAGCTAGTATTGGTTTGGTTATCCTCGTATTTATTTTGGTACTGAGGGGCTTTGGTGGTAAGTCAAATACACCCCAAGCTAACCCATTAACTGATTACGCAAACAGCGATACGTTGGTGCGTATGACCGTTGATGGTCCGATCGTTTCTGACCAGCAGCACCAGGCTTATCGTATTACGATTGGCCGTAGTGAAACACGTGTCGAGACGTTGCAGGGCTACGAATATGATGCAATTGATACCCGTACATACAACAATAACCAAGAAGGCTTTACTAACTTCTTGCGTGCTATCGAGCTAGCTGGCTTTGCAAAGGGCATCAAGGATGTTAACAGTCAGGCTAAGGACGAGCGCGGTGTTTGTGCTACGGGTGACCGTTTTGTTTTTGAAGTTATTGACGGCACTTCCCAGAAGCAACGCTACTGGTCTACTTCTTGCGGCAACAACGGTACCTTTAAGGGCAATACAGAGCAGGTGAAGCGATTGTTCGATCGTCAGGTGCCAACTCCTGACTTCACCCAACTTACTGGTCATTTGCGCCTGTAATAGAGATCAAAGTTCACAATCAAAGCAGCTCAAACAGGGCTGCTTTTTCTTTAGCCGATACGTAGGATGATGCGTTTTTCAGTCTCGGCAACGTCTTTGAGCTTGGATAACTGAAAACGTAGCGTGTTTGCTAGTGCGGCACTGTGCACCGTAACGACAATCGTTTCGCCCTGTAGGCCGACATTGGCGTCACTGTGATAGTGCTCGTGGATATACTGCTTAATAGCCGTAATCTCTCGTGGTTCTTTGCGGTTATATTTACCCAATAGGTCTTGGAGGTTGTCCATCGTCGTATCTACTATAGGTAATTTATTTGTATCTGGCAAAGCCACCGTATAATAGAGGTATGCCAGAGTTACCTGAAGTAGAGACGGTGCGTATTGGTTTGAGCCAATTTTTGCCCAAGAAACAAGTCGCTAAGGTCACATTTGATTGGCCTAAAGGTTTTCCTAATGCTGCATCTGACGTGCAAGCTTTTTTGGTGGGTGCACACATTGCAGAAGTGCGCAGGCGGGCTAAGGTGTTATTAATCGACCTAGACACCGGCTATACGTTGGTAATTCATCTCAAAATGACTGGCCAGCTAGTGTACCGCGATGGCTCTCAGCGTTTTGGTGCCGGGCACCCTAATCATAGTTTGGTGGGTGATCTACCAGATAAGTCTACCCGTGTGGTATTCACATTCAGTGATGATAGTAAGCTATTCTTTAATGACCAGCGCAAGTTTGGTTGGGTTCGCTTGCTGCCTACGACAGAGGTAGAAAACTTAGATTTCTTTCAGAAGGTTGGCCCCGAACCTTTGGCGGCTGACTTTACGGCTGATGACTTTATCGCCAGGCTAATGCGCCGATCCAAGAGCGGCATAAAGGCAGTGCTGTTAGATCAGACCGTAGTTGCCGGGGTAGGTAATATCTACGCTGATGAGAGCCTTTGGGGTGCTAAGATTCACCCGGAATCCAAGGTGCAGGACATTCCCAGAGAACAACTAGTCGATCTGTACAAAGCGCTCCGTGCCGTCTTAAAACTCAGTATCGAAAAAGGTGGCTCTACTGACCGTAACTACGTTGATGCTGAAGGTAAACGGGGAAGTTATCTTACGTTTGCTAATGTATTTCGTCGAGAGGGCCAGCCATGTCCGCGCTGCGGCACTATAATCATAAAAACTCGTGTAGCTGGCCGTGGCACGCATACATGTCCATATTGCCAAAGGGTCAAATAAGTTGTAAAATAATTCCTAAATAAGGAGAAAGTTATGGGATGGAGACCGTGGCACCGACCTGGAGAGCGTTTTGTAACGGCTCCTTTCGTGCTGATTGGTGCGGGGGCTGTCGTCTTAACGGCTCTTTATAATACCTTTGACGGCAATGAACACGGCGCATCTAAAACACCCGGCATAGATTCGATGCCTACTTATGCAGTAGAATCTTTATCCCCAGGAAAAGATGACGAGCAGGCGCACCAGGGTAAGGCTCAGAAGCTTGGCGTTCAGGTTTGCAAAGTGGTCTTCGTGAGCAAAGAGTCGACAGACCAAGGAGGCAGGCACAAAGTTATCGTCAATCCTATCCTTAGCCCTGCCAATCCAGATGGTAGCAAGTTTATCCTTCCTGCAAACGTTAACGTCGATAAAGATGGCTTTACGGTTGATCAGACACCAGACGACTTACGCAATAATAACTACAAGGTATTAAATACTGACGGCACTGAGCCAGAGGGTGGAATCATGAACGACGGTTGCCCTACCGAAAATGTTCACATGGTCTACCTCAAGGACACAACAGCTAATAAGCCTGTTTATGAGCTTGCTGGCGAGGAATCTTCTCTGACAAATGGCACGGCAGCTGCTGTAGGCCCTGCTGAAGCAATTCAAGACAACCTTGTAAATTACCAAACTTGGCTTAGTGATGGCCAAGTCACAGATCTATTTAGCGGTTTACGACAGGGGTAATAATACTCCAGCCGTGCTATCATAGCTAGGACATGATAGTGACGATAACGGGGGCGAACGATTTACTGCGCAGGAGTGAGCTAGATAAACTAGTGTCGAGCTTTATTGATGAACACGGCGATATGGCTGTTGAACGCTTGGATGGCGAGGAATCAGCTGTCGATCGTATGCGTGAGAGCGTACAGAGTATGCCGTTCCTAAGCAATCGCAAGTTAGTAGTACTTCGCGAGCCAGGTAAGCAGAAGATGTTCTCTGAGGCAATTTCAGAGGTGTTGGAGTCTATTGCCGACACTACAGACCTCATTATCTATGAGCCTAAAATTGATAAGCGCGGCACCTATTACAAGACACTTAAGAAGTCTACCGATTTTCGTGAACTAGGCGAGCTTGATGCCGGTGCTTTAGTAAAATGGACCACGGCGTACACAGCAGAACGGGGCGGTAAGATAAGCGCGACTGACGCTAAGTTGCTTGTTGACCGCGTTGGCGTCAACCAACAGCTGCTCAAAAGCGAGCTGGATAAACTATTGGCCTATGATGAACAAATTTCTCGTGGTAGTATCGAGCTGTTAACTGAACCACTGCCGCAGAGTACAGTATTTGAATTACTTGATGCTACGTTTGCTGGAAATAGTGCCAAGGCTTTCAAAATTTACGGAGAGCAACGTGCTCTCAAGGTAGAGCCCCAGGCGATTATGGCTATGCTTGCCTGGCAGTTGCATATCTTGGCCGTGGTAAAAGCTGCTGGCGCCAAATCAGTTGATGCTATAGCTAAGGAAGCAAAGCTGAACCCGTTTGTTGTACGCAAAAGCCAAGGCATAACCCGCAAGCTGACACTTGAGTACATAAAGGTGCTTATTGCGGATTTACTCGATCTCGATCTTAAGAGCAAGCGTAGCAGTATTGATGTCGACGAAGCACTTCAGCTGTACTTACTTAAACTTTCCACGCACAAATAAAAAACCGCAGTACGATGACTGCGGTTTTTATAAGAGAGGTAAAACTACTTCTTGGCGGTAGTTTTCTTAGCTGCTGGCTTCTTAGCTACGGTCTTCTTGACAGCTGCAGGAGCAGCCTTCTTGGTAGCTGGCTTCTTAGCGGTGGTCTTAACACCAGCTGCTGCCTTAGCTGCCTTGGCAACCTGAGATTGCTTACGAGCAGCCTTGTTCTTGTGCATTACACCTTTTTTAGTAGCCTTGTCGATTTCGCTCTGAGCCTTGCTCTGAGCCTTCTTAGCGTCCTTAGCGCCACCGGTGATTGCCTTGTGAAAGGCCTTCAACGCACCCTTAAGGCTGCGCTTGGTTTTACTGTTGCGCACAGCTGCTTTGTTAGCAACTTTTACACGCTTCTTTGCTGACTTGATGATTGGCATTTCTAAATTACCTTTGTTGTTAATTTGTCGAAGGTTACTATACAGGAGTCGACCGCTGTTGTAAAGGGAGATAGAAGTCTCTCGAGGGGCAGGGAAGAGAATGTTCTTGGCAAGCTTATGCTTATATGATACGCTTGGCCTAAGAAGCGCTAAACCTTAAGGTAAAACAAAAAGAGCATGGACAGCCAGAAGCAACAAGCAGCTGAACGAATAAAGCAAGCAAACAATATATTGGTCACAGTAAGTAATAATCCTTCTGTCGACCAGCTAGCTGCATGTATTGGTTTGACATTAACGCTCAACAAGATGGGCAAGCACGCCACAGCAGTCTTTAGTGGCGCGATTCCATCCACACTTGAGTTTTTGCAGCCAGAAAAGACCCTAGAACGTAACACTGATTCGCTACGGGACTTTATTATCGCCCTAGATAAATCTAAGGCCGACAAACTGCGCTACAAAGTTGAAGACCGTGTCGTAAAGATCTTTATTACGCCATACCGTACTTCAATCAGTGAAAAAGATCTTGAATTTAGCCAAGGTGATTTTAACGTAGATGTAGTCTTAACACTGGGCGTCCATAACCAAGCCGACTTAGACCAAGCAATTACTAGTCACGGTCGCATTCTTCACGACGCCACAGTTATTACTCTTAACAGTAAGCCTGGCGGGGAGCTAGGAAGCATTAACTGGCTCGACCCGAACGTAAGCAGCCTTAGTGAACTTGGTGTTCAGTTAATGGATAGCCTCGACAAGAGCCTTGTCGACGGCCAAATCGCCACCTCCTTCTTAACGGGTATCGTAGCTGAGACGGAACGTTTTAGTAACTCAAAGACTTCGCCACAAACCATGAGCATCAGCGCTGAACTTATGGCTGCTGGTGCTAACCAACAGCTTGTGGCTACTAAGCTAGAAGAGCCAGCTCCCGCTCCAGCGCCAAGGCCTGCGCCATTAGCCTCACAAGAGGGCAACGGAGAGCATCAAGAAGTTACACCTGCGCCAGAGAAGAAGCCAGACGATGGAACTTTGGAGATTTCTCACGACGATAATAAGTCCACTGAAGAGCCAGCTCCTACTCCTAGTGAGCCAGAAAAACCTGTCGAAGAGCACAACGAAGAACCAGAGAAGCCAGAACAAGAGAAGCAGCCTGAGGCACAACCACCAAAGCCTGAGGATGAGCATTTTGAACTGCCAGCTCCCGAAGAAGACAAATCAGAACCTGCTCCACCTCAGATTCATATTGACGAGCACGGTTCACTTAGTCCGCTTGAGGATAAGTTGCCTCCAAAGCCAAAAGAGCAGACACCACCTCCCATCCTGCATCACAATGAAGCGCCCAAGATGGTACTTGAGCCACCTATACTTGGCGGCCAACTGACAGCTACTGCAGCCCCTGGGTACGGTGAAGAGTCAGAAATGGGCACCTTGCCACAGCTTGAGGCGCCATCGCTTACGCCACCTCCGATTATCAAGGAGCACAGTACACCTATGGGCCAAACAGTGATGCCCGATAATCACAAGAATGATGATGACGAAGCGCCTTCTGGCGGTGCGGCACCATCTGATAGCTATATTGTCGGTTCCTCAATGCCGGTAATTAAGCCCATTGGCTCAGAGCCTAAATCTGATGAGCCGATCCCAGGCACTTTCGAACCAGCCGCCACACTTCCAGAGACGCCAGGTGAGGGTCGAACACTTTCAGATATAGAGAAGGACGTAAATAGTCCTCACCTGACTGGCCCAACTCCAGCCGAGCCAGAAGTACCAGTGATACCGCCAACTCCAGCCGGGCCAGCGCCAGCAGGCAGTATGCTGCCTCCACTGGATCCGCACGAGCCAATTATGCCGTCAGTGCCTAGTGACCCTGACCCAGCTAATCTTGCGGCTCCTAGCCCATCTATTTCTATGCCTCCATTGGATAACAACGACGTGCCTGTATTTAATACCGGTGCGCAAGCTGCCGATGTTCCAGCGCCCGATAGTCATGACGCTGGGCCTAGTGTCGACAGTGCACGTGATGCTGTAGCTCAAGCCATTGGCTCAAACCCTGATGCAAATCTCGACCCGATCCAGTCTATGGGTTCTCAGCAGCTAGGCCAGCCTAACGAGCCAGTTGTTCCAGCTACTCCGGTTCAGCCTTGGACGCCACCAACTGAGCCAACTCCAGCTCCTGCTGACAACACAGCTCAAGGTATGCCTCAAATTACTGTTTCTCCAGACGGCAGCCTCCACTTGCCGGGTAGTGAACAGCCAACTGCAAGTATGGCCCCTGGCATGCCAAGCCCAGCTACTCCTCCTCCAGGACCACCTCCCATCATGCCACCAACTAACCCTTTCTAAGGAGTTAGCTAAGTAAGAGGTCTGGGCAACATCCCAGGCCTCTTGTATGCTATAGAGCAATGAACGGCATAATTCTTATTAATAAACCTCAAGGTTGGACGTCATTCGACGCCGTTAACAAAGTGCGTCGTGTGATTCAGTACTCCGACTTGAACGTGACAGGCAAGAAGCGCTTCCCAGTTGGCCATACAGGCACCTTAGATCCTATGGCAACGGGTTTGCTCGTCCTTTTGCTCGGCAAGTACACCAAAAAAGCCCCAGGCCTTACAAAGCTCGACAAGACATATGAAGTGAGTATGCGGCTCGGTCAGACCAGTACTACTGGTGACGAAGAAGGCGAAAAAACAGAGGTATCAGATAAAAAGCCTTCACTCGAAGAAATACAGCAAGTATTGGCTCGGTTTGTTGGCGATATTATGCAGACCCCACCGGCCTTTTCGGCTATTAAGATTAATGGCCAGCGTGCTTACAAGCTGGCAAGGGCGGGGAAGGTCCCAGAACTTGAGGCGCGACCAGTCCACATTGATAGCCTCGAATCTATCTCTTATGAATATCCTGACATACGCTTTACAACAGAAGTATCCAGTGGCACCTACATCCGTTCGCTCGTGGAAGATGCAGGCAGGGCATTGGGCACTGGTGCGTATATGAACGGCCTAAGGCGCACTAAAGTAGGCAAATACTCTATAGCAGACGCTATCTCGCCGGAAGATATTACGCCCGAAATCATTTCCGCACATGCTTTTTCTGAGCCTGAGCTTACGCCCCAGGACTAGCTTCGCCCCATATAACACCTTGCACCCAACGGTCTCATCTGGTAAAATAACTCAAGTATGATTACAACTGAGAAAAAACAAGCAGTCGTTAAGGACTTGCAGAAGCACAAAACTGACACTGGTAGTGCTGCTGTTCAGGTTGGTATCGAAACTGAGCGTATCAAGGAGCTAACTGAGCACCTCAAGGTGAACAAGAAGGACTTCGCAGCACGTCGCGGTCTTTTGCAGCTCGTTGGTAAGCGCAAGCGCCACCTTCAGTACATTGCAGCTCACGACGGTCAGGCTTACCTTGACCTCATCAAGAAGCTCGGCATCCGCCGTTAGTCGTGCGTAGACTACTGGTTTCTACTCGCTCGGGTAGAAACCACAAGCTTGTGCACATTAAAGCTTTCTAGAGTCGTATTTTAACGGACAGGGGTCAGATATATCGCTCCCACGTCAGCACAAGGGGCTGCCATATATTTGCACTGTGTCCGTTAGACCTCTCCTGATAAAGAAAGGTGAATATAAACATGCAAATTATTAACCCTTACGGCAAACCAATCACAATAGTTGAGACTGATTTTTGTGGCCGTAAACTCCGACTTGAAGTTAACCGCGTTGGTTTCCGTACATCAGCTTCAGTGCTCGTTACTTATGGCGACACTGTAGTACTCGGTACGGCTATGGTTAGCGACAAGCCAGTCACGGGTATGGATTACTTCCCATTAAGCATCGACTACGAAGAGAAGATGTATGCTGCGGGCAAGATTAGTGGTTCACGCTTCATCAAGCGCGAGGGTCGCCCTTCCGAAGAAGCGATTCTTATTGGTCGTTTGATCGACCGTCCTATTCGTCCACTCTGGCCAAAGGGCTACCGTCACGAAGTGCAGGGTGTAGCTACTGTCTTGAGTATGGACCCTACGTTCCGCCCAGACATGATCGCTATGATCGCTATGAGCACCGCTTTCATGCTTACTGGCGCACCATTTGATGGTCCAGTAGCTGGTCTCCGCGTTGGTTACGACAAAGACGGCAAGCTTAGCGCATTCCTAAGCGCCGAAGAAATGGCCAAGAACAAGCTCGATCTTGTTGTTGCTGGTACTGCCGACGCTATCATGATGGTTGAAGCAGGCGCTAATGAAGTAACTGAAGACGAAGTTGCTACCGCACTTGAATTTGCTCAAGCTCAGATGCAGCCAGCAATCGCACTCCAAAAGGAGCTTATTGAGAAGGTTGGCGTTGCTAAGCAAGAATATGAGCTAACACTTCCAAGCGAAGACATCCAGAATGAAGTTAACGAATTCCTTGATGGCAAGATGGGCGAAAAGCTTCGCGCGCCAATGGCCGAGCGTCACGCAAGGATGCACGAACTCCGTGAGTCAATGCTTGCTCACTTCGAAGAGAAACTAGGTGAAGACTTTGCGGCCCTCAAAAATGAGTACGCTGACGCCTTCGCTAGTGCGGCCAACAAGGATGTCCGTAAGGGTATCCTAGAGGATGGTGTACGTCCCGATGGCCGTAACTTTACTGAAGTACGTCCGCTTTCTAGTCAGATTGGCTTTTTGCCACGTGCTCACGGTTCGAGTATCTTTACTCGCGGTCTTACTCAGGCTATGAACATCGTAACCTTGGCTCCAATGAGCTATGCACAGGTTGTGGACACTATGGAACGTGATGAAGAGAAGCGCTACATGCACCATTACAACGCACCTGGTTACACTGTTGGTGAGATCAAGCGCCTTGGTTCTCCTGGTCGCCGTGAAATCGGTCACTCAGCTCTTGCCGAGCGCGCTGTGCTGCCGGTCATCCCAGACGAAGCAACCTTCCCATATGCCATTCGTTCAGTTACCGAAATCATGAGTCAGAACGGTAGTACCTCAATGGCTGCTACTTGTTCCAGTGTTTTGGCACTTATGGATGCAGGTGTGCCACTTAAGGCGCCAGTAAGTGGTATCGCTATGGGTCTTATGATCCAGGACGACAAGATTGTTATCCTGAGCGACATCGCTGACGCTGAAGATTTTGCTGGTGACATGGACTTCAAGGTAACCGGTACTAGCAACGGTATTACAGCGCTTCAGATGGATATGAAGGTCCATGGTTTGCCAGTAGAAGTGCTAAAGAACGCACTTATGCAGGGTAAGGAAGGTCGCGCACACATCCTTGAGCATATGATCAGCGTTATTGCTCAGCCTAAGGCAGAACTAAGCCCATACGCTCCACGCGTAGAGAGCATCAAGATCAATCCAGACAAGATCCGCGAAGTGATTGGTAAGGGTGGTGAAACCATCCAGAAGATTACTGGCGAAACTGGCGCCGAAATCGACATCAAGGATGATGGTACTATTATGATCGCTAGTCCAGATGGCGCTTCTATCGCTAAGGCTATTCAATGGATCCGCGACATCGTAGAAGAGCCAGAAGTCGGCCGCATTTACAAGGACGCTCCTGTGGTGAGCGTTATGGACTTCGGTGCTTTCGTACAGATTCTTCCAGGTAAGGACGGCCTTGTGCACGTTTCTGAAATGAAGGAAGAACGCGTCAACAAGCCAAGTGACGTTGTTAAAGAAGGCGACAAGGTTACCGTGAAGCTAATCGGTATCGATGAGCGTGGCCGTTTGCAGCTCAGTATGAAAGCAGCAGCAAAGGAACTAGCTGATGGACAGGCAGACAGCTAATCTCCGTAAACCACTGACGCCAACAGCACATATCGTGCTGTTCGGCGCCAGTCTCGGACTGTCGTATGCCGCAGTATCACGTGCAATTGATACTGGTAGTTTGCTCCAATATGCCGCGGGTCTCGTCCTTTTTGGACTTGCTGTAAAAAACCTTGTGCAAGCTTTCCAAAAGAGAAAAGCAGAGGTGAAGGGTAAGTAATGAGCCAGGCTGCTCAGGACAAACAAGTCAAGCTCGACCAGATTAAGGCAGATATTATCGCAAGTAATGTCTGCCCAGATTTGGCCAAGACTGCCACCCAAATGGTATTTGGGGATGGTAATCCAAACGCCAAAATCGTCTTCATCGGCGAAGCGCCAGGCAAGAACGAGGATTTGCAGGGAAAACCATTCATTGGTGCCGCTGGAAAGTTCCTGAACGAAATGCTAGAGCAGATTGGCCTTAAGCGTGAAGACGTGTACATTACAAACATCGTCAAATACCGACCGCCTAATAACCGCGATCCACTACCTGACGAAAAGAAGGCTTTTTTGCCTTATTTGCAGGCCCAGCTAGAAGTAATTCAACCCCAGATTGTAGCCACTCTAGGCCGCCACAGTATGAACTGCTTCTTGCCGGATCTACAAATTTCCAAGATCCATGGACAGCCAAAACGGATAAAGATTGCTATGAAAGAGCAACAGGGCGAAGTGCTTGAAATCGTTATCATGCCGCTCTTCCATCCTGCAGCTGCCCTATATAACGGAGGATTACGTCAGACACTTATAGATGACTTTGCAGGTATTCCTGGCGTTATCCGACAACTTACACCTAAAGGAAAACAATAAATCTCAAATTTTCTAGAACACGAAAGGAAAAACTTGTGAGTGAAAATCAGAATAATCAGAAAGACAGCCGTCCCAAGCCTCAGGGTAAGGGCGGTCAGAGTGGCGGTAAACGCCCGAACCAACAATTAAAGCCAATGTCAGCTACCGTATCACGCGGTGCAGCCGTGCGAGCCCAAAAGCGCTCTCAAGCTGATGCTCAGAAAATTGCCAACATGTACGCTGCTGCGCAGCCTGTGCAAGGCAAAGAGCGCCGCGCTAACTTCATCGATGACAGTCCGCGCCTTAAGGTAATCGGCCTCGGTGGTATGGATGGCGGTGGTTCCAAGAACATGATCCTGGTTGAATACCAAAACGACGCTGTGATCATGGACTGTGGTAACGACCTCGGTGTTGATTTGCCAGGTATTAACTACGGCATTGCCGATACTACCTACCTAGAATCTGTGAAGCACAAGCTTCGCGCCTACATCATTACCCACGGACACCTTGACCACATCGGTGGCTTGCCACACATTGCGCCAAAGTTCCCAGCACCAATCTATGGTTCTAAATTTACCATCGGCCGTGTAGAAGAAATCTTTGAAAACTTTGGCCTGCCAATGCCCGAAGGTTTTACGCTTCAGACCGTAACCATGAACGAAGATACCCACGAACGCCTCAAGGTCGGTGAGTTCTTCGTAGAGTTAGTCCGCGTGACTCACTCTATCCCAGGCTCTACTTGTATCGTACTCGACACACCAGTTGGCCGCCTTATTAACACCGGAGACTTCCGTTTTGACCCTAACCCACTTGACCACGAGCGCACTGACATGGAGCGCCTCAAGGAATTGGGTGACGAAGGTGTCTTGGCGCTTATGTCCGAAAGTACTACTGTAGAGCGTTCAGGTCGTACTCCATCTGAGAGCACGATCGAACAAAGCTTCATCGATATTATTGACCAGGCGCCAGGCCGCATTTTCGTTGGTTTGTTCTCAACCAACATGAACCGTGTGCAGATGATCATCAACGCAGCAGTGCACCACGGCCGCAAGGTGGCTATGGACGGCCGCAGCATGGTGAGCACCCTAGAAATGGCTGTGCGCCACGGTTTCGTACGCATCCCTAAGGGTACCTTCGTACCAATCGCTAATGTGCCAAGTATGAAAGACAACGAAGTAGTTGTTGTATGTACTGGTAGTCAGGGTGAGCCAAGCTCAGCCTTGCAGCGTATGTCTAGTGGCGACCACAAGCACATCAAGCTTAAAGAGCAGGACACTGTTGTACTTAGCTCGACTCCAATCCCGGAATCAGGTAACGATTCACTTATTGGTCTCATGGTAGATGGCTTGGTCCAGAAGGGCGTACACGTCTTTGAACACCGTAACCACGACCTTGATGGCGTAGGCCCATTGCACGTATCTGGTCATGCCTCACGCGACGAATATGCTGAGATGATCAACATTACTAAGCCAAAATTCTTCATCCCTATTTATGGCGCCTACCGCGTTAAGCAGCGCCACATCGAACTTGCTATCGAGCAGGGTATTGCCCGCAAGGATACTGTGAACGCCCTCAACGGTCAGATCATTGCCATGACTCCTGACTCTATGGAACTCGCTGGCGAAGTGCCACACGGTACTGTACTCGTTGACCAGACTGGTGCTGTAGTAAGCAACGTTGTTGTTAAGGACCGCGTATTGCTAGCCGAAGAAGGCTTGGTAGCCGTAGTTCTAACCGTTGATAAGAAGAACGGTAACTTGCTTACTAGCCCTGATATCATTAGCCGCGGCTTTATCTACATGCGCGACAACGAAGAACTGATGAACAACATGCGTCAGGAGCTCCGCCGCGCGGTACAGCAACGCTTCAAGCGTGTTGACCTAGACCGCTTCAAGGTAGAGCTAAAGGATCACATTACACACTTCCTGTTTGACCAGACTGGTCGCAGTCCAATCGTTATCCCAGTGGTTAACGTAATTGGCGGTGGTAATGGCGGTAACGGCAAGCCAGACGTAAAGGTCGCAGCCGGTGGTCGCACCAAGACTGGCGAAGAAGTTGCAGCCGAGCAAGAGAAGCGCTTCCGCGAAATGCGCGCCCGTCTACTTGGCCAAGACGCCCGCACAGACTAGTAAATAGTATTGACAAAAACGCTAATGCTTGGTATAGTGTACTTAGGCTAAAGAAAACAAAAAAACGTTTCAAAAGGCCAACAACCAATTAAACACCAAGAACTAAAATATAACCAAAATAGTTATAAAAAGTTCTTAACCAAACATCAAAAATAGACCCAGAAGGACCAAAACAGTCAAAGAAGGGTCTATTTTTATGTACTATAAGTGTATACCAGAACGATTAGGGATTCTAAGCGGCTGCGACCATGACCGTACGCTAGCTGCCGCTAACCATCAGTATTATGCCGATAGGCAAGGGATTTGTTATATATACGATGTAGCTCCTGCTGAGCATGACGGCTATGGTTATAAACTTGATAAGCTATCCAAATTCCTTAGCTTCAATTTGTTCGAATATATCTTTTGGATCGACGACGATGGCTTCTTTATGCAGCCCGATAAGGCGCTCACTGATTTTCTAGATGAAAACCCAGACCCGGATCTGATCTTCTGCCAGAGTCCTATAAATACATTTGAAGGCAGGGAAATACGGACATACATCAGCTCGGGTAACTTCTTTATACGCAATACCCAGCGTAGTCGTGATTTTATTCAGGCCGTCAGCCAAGTTTCATTAGAGGAAGTTAAAAATTGGTGGAATGAGGAAGAACTAGGCTTCTTTAGCAACGGTGACCAGGACGCCATGATTTACCTCCTCAAAACCGACAAGCGATTCCAGGGTGATGATTTCTATACGAGACTGCCGTTTAACAACTTTAACTCGCGGCCTTTCCATTTCACTAAGCATGCTGATCAGCATTTCCTAGTGCACTTCACAGGTGAAAAGAAGCAGGAGCAGATTGATGCTTTCGCTGAAAGATTTAATTTGAGCAGTGCGCTGATTCCCGAACAGGCCTTACGAGGCATGCAAGGTTTGCGCCCACTTACTGCGCAACGTGCTGATAATCAGCGCTAGCAGAGGCCAATAGAACCTCTTCGATTGTACTAATCGCTGCAAGCACCGCTTGATCTTCTGGCAGGCTCGAGCCAATGTGCACAAAGCCAGCTGGTACGTCTATCCGCTTTTCGCTGATAGTATGTAACGTTTGGTACAGTAGGTCATTACATGCAAAGCGACCAGCGTTTTCTGAGATCTTTGTCCGTATCCCTTCGGCTGCCAGCCGTTCATAAATACGATTGTTAGGCAGTGTAGTGTCTAGTGTTTTTGGGGCACCTTTTATAATGGCACCATGACGGAAACTAAAGTTATTATCTGGAATAAGTGAGGTAAGGTTTGAGCGAAAATTAATGCCTCGTGTTTCCAGGGAAACATGGCGACTCAGCAGGCCTGCGCTCCCGAACATAACGACAGCACGTGGTGTATCGGCTTGTATGCGTTCGCGAAGCAAAGCAGCTGCTTCGTCATAAGCAACGGGCAGGGTAACGGTTTCTACGGCATCGCCAAAATGCTCCTCAATAGCTGGGAGTGCGATCTCGCTTGATGGGTTAGGGGCTACCTTAAATCCAAAGCGTTCAAAACCTGACGCCAAAACCTTACCTGACATATATAACATTCTATAATAATTATGCTTAAAAGTCAATGTAGAGCATCAGGGCACAACAGAGGTATACTGATTTGCATGAATGACAATCAGAAAACCGTAGAATCTTACGAGGCACATGTTGCTGAGTACATTAATGGTACGCCGCAAACCGTAGATGGAACCGTAAAGGAATGGATCGACGCAGCAGTTAGCGAATTGCCACTAGATGCCCGCATATTAGAGATCGGAAGCGCCTTTGGGCGCGATGCTACTTATTTGCAGAACATGGGTTTCAAGATCCAGTGTACTGATGTAACTAAAGGGTTCGTGAAGCTCCTAAAAGAGCAGGGATTCGACGCGCGTGAATTAAACGCACTCACTGATGATTTGGGCGGACCGTACGATCTTATTTTTGCGCAGGCTGTGCTGCTGCACTTTACCCCAGAAGAAACAAAGAGCGTCATTGCTAAAGCCTACAACGCACTCGATGAAGGCGGACGATTTGCCTTCACGGTCAAGCAAGGCGAGGGAGAGAAGTGGACTGATGAGAAACTAAATGCTCCTCGCTACTTCTGCTACTGGACTGCTGAGACATTACGCCCTGTAATTGAAGCAGCAGGCTTCAGCGATATAAAAATCGAAGGTGACAAAGCAACCGGCAGCGCAATCTGGGTACAGGTAATCGCCAAAAAGTAGTGTTATGGGCCAAGATGCACTAATTCTGCAGGTTGCTGCAAAAGCGGTAATCGTAAATGATGAAGGTAAAGTCCTTATCGTCCGCGAGTCCGCAAAAGATCTCAATAATACGCAGGTTGGTCTATGGGGCTTGCCTGGAGGCAGATTAGAGCCAGGCGAAGCTTTTCTTGATGGGCTTAAACGGGAAGCAATGGAGGAGGTTGGTCTTGAGATTGAGGCGGGGAAGCCGTTGTGTATGGGCGAGTGGCGCCCAGTAATTCAGGGCGTCCCACATCAGATTATTGCTTTCTTTGTGCATTGCAAGCCAGTGACTACCGATGTCCAGCTGAGTGATGAGCACGATGCATACGAGTGGCTTGACCTTAATGATCGCGACAAATACAGCCTGATGGACGATGAACTCCATGCATTTGAAGCACTTACTCAAGGGCAAACACTAGCACATTGACAAAAGTTGTAAATTTTGCTATAATTACCCCTGTAGAAGTCACTCTGTAATAAGCTTAAGCTAACAGATGTAAACCTCTTGTAAAAAGTGATAAAATAAAAAGCATATGGCTAAAAAGAAACAAACAAGGCGCAAAGCAGCACCGGAACCGGTAGAACGATCATCATTCTGGCCTCTCACAGGGGCAGTGTTGCTTTTTGTCCTGGCACTATTTTTATTACTGGGTGGATTCGGTACTGGTGGCCCGATGCCAAAGGGCTTATTCGGCGCGATGTATACCACCGTGGGCGTGGCAGCATATCTGTTGCCGGTAGCGCTTGTGTACTGGGGTGTTTATAAGTTTAAGGACGAAGAACACCGTATTCCACTATCCAAGCTGATCAGTATGGTTGGCGTGGTGGTTTTCGCCTCTGGCTGGCTATTCACAGCTTTTGCCACTAAACAGCCAACTGAAACTTACACAGGTGGGCATGGTGGGGCAGTAGGTGGCTTTATTGGTGGTGCAGCATTAACGGCGCTCGACAAGTTTCCGGCCTCAATTATGTTTTTGGTATTCATCTTGCTATCCGGTTTCTTCGCATTCGAAGTATCGCCAGCAGTACTCAAGGACTTCTTTGGCAAACTGTTCCAGAAGCGCGAATCACGGGACACTGACCTTGGCGATCTAAAGGCCAAGGCTGAAGCTAGCGGCTTCAAGCTGAACGAAGGTGTGCCCGTCGAACACGGCAAGGCAGCCAAGCCAGCGCGCTTCGCTTCGCTCAAGAACTCTGCGGCACCCGACAAAGCTGCACCTGCTGAGACGCAGGAAGCACTTACTATCGCCAGCGACCCTAACTGGAAATTCCCAAGCGTTAATTTGTTAGACCAAAAGCAAGATAAGGCTGATGCTGGTGATGTTAATGGCAACGCTCAAGCAATCCGTGATACCTTTGCTAATTTCAACATCGATGTCGAAATGGAAGGTGCCAACGTCGGTCCTCGCGTTACGCAGTACACGCTTAAACCGCCAACAGGTGTTAAGCTAACCAAAATTACCGCCCTTGAGAACAACCTGGCGCTTGACCTTGCCGCGCACGCTATCCGCATGGAAGCGCCAATCCCGGGTAAACGTGCCGTAGGTATTGAAGTACCAAACGTAAAGGCAGCTATCGTCCGCATGAGCTCTATCTTGCAATCACATGAATGGGCAGAAGTTAAAGGCACACTTGGTTTTGCAATCGGTAAGGACATTACGGGCAAGCCAGTGGTTGCTGACCTTGCCAAGATGCCTCACTTGCTAGTCGCTGGTCAGACTGGTTCTGGTAAGTCAGTTATGATCAACGACATCCTAACTAGCCTCTTGTACCGCAACAGCCCGAGTGAGCTAAAGCTCATTCTGGTTGACCCTAAGCAGGTGGAACTTACACCATACAATGACATTCCGCACCTTCTAACGCCGGTTATTAACGAGCCTGAGAAGTGTATTAGCGCACTTAAGTGGGCGGTAGCCGAAATGGAGCGCCGCTTGCGCACTATGGCTGAAGTTGGTAAGCGCAACATTGGCGAATACAACAACCTCAAAAAGGAAGAGGGCATGCCTTACATCGTGATCGTGATCGATGAGCTTGCTGACCTTATGATGATGGCTGCTCGCGACGTTGAAGCGCTCATCGTGCGCCTTGCTCAGAAGGCTCGTGCCGCTGGTATTCACTTAGTGCTTGCTACGCAGCGTCCATCAGTTGATGTTATTACCGGTCTGATTAAGGCCAACGTTCCAGCTCGTATCGCCTTTACGGTAGCTAGCCAGGTTGACTCTCGTACCATCATCGACCAGATGGGTGCCGAGAAACTTTTGGGTATGGGTGACATGCTCTTTGCAACATCCGATATGCCCAAGCCTAAGCGTGTCCAGGGTGCATTCATTAGTGACGAAGAAACAGCTAAGGTTACTGATTTCATTCGCATGCAGCGCCCACCACAATACGATGACGAGATCATTAGCCAGCCAGTTCAACTGAATGGTAAGGGCGGTGTGGTTGCCGACATGGGTAGTAGCTCAGATGGTGGCGACGATATGTGGCAGGATGCGATCCGTGTCGTAATCGAAGGTCGTAAGGCTAGCACTAGCTTGCTCCAGCGCCGCTTGCGTATCGGTTATGGCCGTGCGGCACGTTTGATTGAAGAAATGGAAGAGCAGGGCATCGTAGGACCTGCTGATGGCGCCCGTCCACGCGAAGTACTTGTAAGCTCTATGGACGAAGTGTTTGGTGGCGCCAGCGACGATGCAGCTGAAGCTGCTCCAGCTCCTGAAAGAGTGCAACTGTAGTTAAGACTACATTTGTGATAATTGTCATATAGCTCGCTCGCTAACATTGTTATGCTTGAAAAAAGCATGAGCGAGTAGATATGGCAAAACCAGAAACACCGATAGACGAAACTAGCGGATTACCTCTGCTATTTGAGCCGCAAGATCGTGCACTGGCAATTCATTGGGGTTATGAACGATCTCATGATTCGGATGGTCGTGTGCTTGCGGATTGGAATCATGTCTGGCATCCAGGCCGAGAGGTAGTTAATGCTGGCTCAGGTGGGGACGGCTTGCGTAATTCACGAGTTCAATTCGTACTACGTACCGATCACGATGACTATCATCACTACTTCAATGGCCCACCTCTGCCTGATAAGCCATCGAGTAGATTCAGAGCAATGGCACTGTGTGCTGCTGGCTATATACCAACGGATGCTATACGTTTCGAAACAGATGGTCCGCGTATTGTGCGGCTCAACGATTGGCAGCGTTTGCGTCTACGAGAAAGTGGGGAGGTCCGTGTGGCCTCCCTTTCAGTAGTCCAGGCAGTTATGAAGGATTTTGTTATGCGCCAATCGGTTGATCATGTAAAACCCAGGACTATCGATCGCTTCTTGAAGCTTGACCCTTTAGATAGCGCTGACGCTGCAAAGGAACATGCATACCTGGCACATTTGCTATTGTCGCTAGCTATCGATCGCATAGAAGGTTCACTCGTTAAACCGTACATGGAGGCGCACGAAAGGGGTTTGCTCGCTCCTGACGTACCACCTCGACCAGACCAATTTATTCTTAGTAACATCCTTAGACGCAAAAACGTCCGAGGTGTAGCTAATGAATTCGCCGCTAGACTCGCCCGTCAGAGACGTGGGCAAGAGGTGTCTGTCCGTGCTGGGCAACTCGCACTCAGCACCAGCCCTTAACAGATTAAGAACTATTGACTTAGATAGTATTTTGTAGTATAATATATTACGAAATTGCTAAGGAGATATGACCGTGAACCGTAACGGCCTTGAGTTTAATTTACCTGCGACAGTAGCTTTGTCTGCTGCTTTAACTGTTGGTGCAACAGCAGTTGCTAACATGGAGCGTAGTCCAAGCGAAGTTAGGGAGGCAGTAACGTCAGTAATGGATGGTGAGCCTGGATCTCACTTTGCCTTCGGTATTGATTTTGACAATCTGCCATTGCCTGTTGGGCATTTTTCGACCAGCCAGACCACTGAAACGGTTGCAGAGAGCACACAGCTTTCACATATGACCTCAACAGTGCCATTGTACCGTTCATGGGCGCTCAAATTCTCTAGCGATCCAGAAGCCACTAAGCCGCTTGAAAACAGTGAGCTGGTAAAGATTGATGAAGCCGTTGCTTTTATTGTTGAAGATGGCGGTAAGGTCACTGACGTAGAGCTTAAGGGTCACGCTTCAGACGAAAGTCACATCTCAATTACCGAGAATGGCACCAATCCAGGTTTGGGCGCCCACAACAAAGAGAATGTTGAGCTGGCAGATACTCGCGCTAAGGCTGCATTGCCGATAGTTGCAAAGACCTTAGAGCAAAACCTTGGCCACAGCGTGGCTATTAGCGTTGAGCAGGGCCAAGAAGATGTTGATAAGGCTTTGGAGACACGTATTAAGGCTGTTGCTAAGCGTTTGGGCATGTCTTCTACCAGTCTAGTTATGCAGTACAACGTGAACGAGCAGTCTGTACCTAAAGAAGCCCGTGAAGTGTTGGACGACCTTCAGCCAGGTCGCCGCGTAGACGTAATAATCCATTCGGAACGAGAGGTGGAGATGTCTACTCATACAGAGTCCAAGCATGATGCTGATGCGTATGTTGTTCCACTTATTGTACCTATTCTCCGTCGTCGTAAGGAGGAGGGCGGGGAGCCAGTGCCAGACCGCGTCATGCTCAAGCCAGAACCAGTAGCCGTACCTTTAGTGAAGCGTCCGATCAAGACAGACATCACTCAATATCCTACGGCTGATTTGCCAACCGCACGAACGTTGGCCTCTCAGTATTCGGCTGGTGCTAATTACGCGCGCAAACAACCGCGTGAACACAATATGGGTAAGAATACCGCCTTGCACAGCCACAAGGGTCGTACGTCTCGCAGTCACGGCGGAAACCGCTCAGGCAAGCGCGCCTAGCAGATTTTGACATTCTCCTCTGATAGCAGGTTGTATATTCTCTCTGTTTGAGGTATAATTACCCCTGTTACTAACTAACCTGCGTGAGAGTTAAGAGACTCATGCATCCAAGGGACATCCCAAGGATTCCGAAGGAGGAGCGATGAACCAATACGAAATCGCCGTATTGTACCACCCAGATCTCGAAATTGATCTGGAAAAAGCAACTAGCCGTGTAGAGAAAATCTTTACTGATAACGGTGGTAAAGTTGTTAACAGCGACAACTGGGGCAAGCGCAAGCTCGCATACCCAATCAAGAAGAACGAGCACGCTGTCTACGTTATCTATACTGTAGAATTTCCAGCTCAGAGCGTTCGCAAGGTAGAAAGCATTCTTAACATTACTGACGAAGTAATCCGTTTCTTGATTACCCGTCCTGACCTTAAGGCAATCGCTAAGGCAGAAGCTCTCAAGGCTGAAAAAGCTAAGAAGGCAGCCGAGCGTGGCGAAGCTACCGACAGCGAAGAAAAAACTGAAGAATAGAACATTTTAGAGGGAATAAAAGTTAGAGGGGAGCCAATATGGCACGAAGTGTAAACCAAGTTATCTTGTTAGGTAACCTTACTCGCGATCCAGAACTTCGCCAGACACCAAGCGGCCAGAGCGTCGTAAGCTTTAGTCTTGCGCTTAACCGCGCTTACAAAGATCAAAGTGGTGATTGGCAAGAAGCGACTGACTACATTGATGTAGTTGCTTGGGGTCCGCTTGCAGAACGCGTTTCACAATATGTAACCAAAGGCCGCCGCGTACTCGTACAAGGCCGCTTGCAGAGCCGCAGTTGGGAACAAGATGGTCAGAAGCGTAGCAAAGTAGAAGTACTTGCTAATGATGTGACCTTCCTTGATGGCCGCGGTGAAGGTGGTGACAGTGAAGGTGGCGCACCTGCGCCTCGTGCTAGCGCTCCAGCTAAAAAGAAGGATCAAGCCGTTGAAGACATCGGCGATGAACCTATCAACCTCGACGATATTCCATTTTAATAATCTACAAGGATAAACAATGGCTAAAATTTTTAAGCACAAGACAGACGTACCTTACTTTGACTACAAGGACTTTAAGACCTTGCAGCGCTACGTAAACGTATACGGCCAGATCGAAACTCGCAAGAAGACCGGTCTTACCGAAAGTCAGCAGCGCCGTTTGAGCACTGCTATCAAGCGCGCTCGTCACATTGCTTTGCTTCCATTCGTGGCAAACAACTAATAGGGCGTATGTAAGTGGCGGGCATCTTTCAGCAGGCTAAGGAACTAGAGACACAAGTAGGTGGTATTTTATCCACCTTTGACGTCGAAGACCTCCGGCATGCACAGAAAGAGCTCGTCATTTTACTTAAACATCAGCTCGTCGACGCTAAGCTCGATGCTCGTGATTACGAGTATGCCGAGACTAGGGAAGCGCAACTGAATGTTGCCAAGCAGGCGCGAGAGCGATTAACCTCACTCAAGCAAAATATTCTGAAGGCAAGCGAATACAATGTGTTCAGTGCTGTGGATATCGCACAAATATCTGCCCGCATTGAACAGATAATTTCACAAATGGATTAAGGAGGCCTACATGGCACTAAGTATCACCGACCTGAAAAAAGGAACAATCTTTCAGCTTGAAGGCGTGCCTTACCGAGTAGTGGACTACAACCAGAAGGTAATGGGCCGCGGCGGTTCGATTGTAAACGTCCGTATCAAAAGTTTGCTCGACGGCAAAGTATTGGAAAAGACGTTTAAGGGTAACGAATCAATCAGCAGTGCTGATGTTACAAACCAGAACGTACAATATCTGTACAACGATGGCAGCACCTTCTTCTTTATGGACGAAGAGACCTTTGAGCAGTTTGAAATTCCAGCTGACATCATTGGCGATGGCGCAGGCTACCTCAAAGAAAGCGATCGTGTCCAGATCCAGCTGTTTAACGGCAGCGTAATTAACGTTGAACTCCCCAAGAACGTACCGCTCAAAGTTACGTACACTGAGAACGTAGTTAAGGGTGACACCACTAGTAGCGTGCTTAAGGATGCTACTCTTGAGACCGGCATCACGGTGAAAGTGCCTGCGTTTATTAAGCAGGATGACATCATCAAAGTAGACACCCGCACCGGTGAATACCTAGAGCGATCCAAAGATTAATCCTCGGTTATTTGTAAGCAAAGCGACTCTCATATGGGTCGCTTTCTTGTTATACTTAAATTTATGATTTGGAGAGGGTGGAGATTGAGTGCCCGCAGATTCCTACGTACTATACGTCGGTGGATTGAGCGTAACCAGGTTTTAGCTAGGCGTCTTTTGTACGCTTTTTTGGTGTGTATGCTGATCTCTATAATCTCCCAGCTACTGTATCCATCTGATAAAATCCTACCTCGAGTAGAAGTTGCAAACCAAGATGTTGGTGGCATGTCTACCAAGGAGGCTAGCACTAAGCTCGAGAAAGCCTTCAAGGACGCAACAGTTACGGTTAAGACGCAGGACAAGCATTTTGATCGCACGCTTATACAGGCCGGTGCTAACGTCAACCCTGACCAGTCAGCCAAAGCAGCCGCACACTACCCAACACTGCTAAGGTTTATCCCATTCTCGGCACTAGTGCTAATGGCCGAGCGTAGTACGCCGGCAGTGATAGATTATGATAGTGAGCACCTGACAAATTTTGCCAAAGAAGTTAGTAAGGATGGATATGTAGCTCCGGTGAACGCATCGGTGAGCGTCAAGAAGGGCAAGGCTGAATTGGTTCCAGCCAAGCCAAGTAAAGAATACGCAGTAAAAGACATAGAGACTGCGTTGCGAGCAACTGCCTTTCAGCCAAAGACAACTGTTGCCCTCATGCCTATTATCAAAGAAGCTCCTCGTTCTGATGACGAAGTGAAGGGTGTGCTAGGGGATGCGCAGGCTGCTGTGGATATGCCTCTAACTTTGACCCTGGATAAAGAGACGATCAGCGTAAATAAAGAGACTATCGGCAATTGGCTTGATTTTCCCGAGAACGCAAAGACAAAGCGCCTAGAGCTTGGCCTTAAGACGGATGTCGTGAAGAAATACTTAGAGGGCATCCAGACCAAGATTTACAAAGCGCCTGGCACGACGAAGGTTACTCTAATGGATGGCAAGGAAGTGGGTCGCACCGTTGGTCAGTCTGGACGTGGCATTGATATGGAAAAAACGGTTGCCAGCTTGCAGGATGCGGTTAAGAAGGGTAAGAAGACCACAGTCACGGTAACACTTGCTGATATTCCAGCGCAGATTGTATATGAGCGAAAGTATAGCAGCGCAGGTCTGAGCGCATTACTCGCTAGTCTTACTGCTAGCAAAGGGAACTATGCTATCTCGGTCATGGAAATGGGTAGTGGTCGTAGTGCTAGCTCCAATGGATCTAAGCAATATGTTGCCGCCAGTACTTATAAGCTTTTTGTCGCTTATGCCGTAATTAAAGAAGTTGAGGCTGGTCGTATGAATTGGTCGGACAGCTTCAATGGCCAGACTGTAGGGTCGTGTTTCGATAAGATGATCATCATCTCCGATAACGCCTGTCCTAAGGCCTTTGCGGCACGCATCGGTTGGCAGACCATTGAAGACGAAGCTCACGCTATTGGCATGAGCCAGGCAACACAGCTCACGCCGTCACCATTTACTACAGCTAATGATCTAGCGCTGTTCTTATACAAGTTACAGAATGGAACAATTATATCTGGCGAGAACCGTGATCGACTATTGAACGACATGAAACAGCAAAGTTATAGTCGCGCAGGTATTCCGACTGGAACCGGTGTAGCAACGGCCGATAAAGTAGGAGATGTAGATGGCTACAAACACGACGCAGCAATCGTGTATGGTCCTAAGGGGTCGTACGTCCTTGTGGTTATGACAAGTGGCGGTTCGTGGTCAGGCATTGCAGATGTTGCCCGACAAGTACACTCATTCCTGAACAACTAACTCCTGTTATAATAGGAGATAATGAAACATCGTTTAGATCAACTAGTAAGCCAGCGAGGGCTCGTTGTCAGTCGTAGTCAGGCCGAGAGCTGGATTCGTTTAGGCAAAGTGCAAGTGAATGGCGAGGTGATTACTAAGCCAGGTCACTTTACTGACGAGGAAGCAGTTATTGAATTAAAAGCAGATGAGCAGTATGTTAGTCGTGCTGGGCTTAAGTTGGCTTCTGTAGCGCAGACGCTCCATCTAGACTTCAAGGATAAGGTACTGCTTGA